>Ga0326597_10008160_pt1 | contig 14153 bp, 14 predicted proteins | sample RVTome_12_FD_203789 | JGI IMG/M metagenome (GOLD analysis project Ga0326597, IMG submission 203789) | Soil microbial communities from uranium-contaminated site in the Upper Colorado River Basin, Wyoming, United States - RVT100D185 | ecosystem: Environmental > Terrestrial > Soil > Contaminated >... | reverse complement strand
TCGGACATTGCTCGCAAGGTGGATGAGTCCCTGCGACAGGATGTATTTCTGAAATTGCTGATTCTGGTCCGCCGCGCCTGTTTCAGCTAAGTCCTTAGAAACCTCGCCTTCAAGCATGGACACTAGATTAGCGACCTGCTGGATGCTCTCGCGGCTCAGTGCTTCGCGACCGGCAGTCGGATGAAGGATGTCGAGGTTCACGAACCCCCCGAACTCGTACGCGCTCGAGATAGGGATCGGTGCAAGTCCAAACAGGTTGCGGAAACCCAGGGTTTGTCCACCCTGCTGTACCAAGAAGGCTTGGCCGGCCAGCGGATTCCCGTTGAGGCTGATCTCGTCAAGGCGCGCGAGGACTCGCGCCTGCGGGTTGATCAATGTCCGGAGCGTGGCAGAGAACTCGCCCCTCGACACGGGCCGTGATGAGATTTCATCGAATCCCGCAGACCTGCTGCCAAGGGCGTCATCAAAACGCTGCTGGCTGATAAGACGATCATTGACCAAGACGGGAACGGGCAAAAAGCGGACATACTGGCTGAGATACTCGGATGCCCCACCTTCATCAATGTCGAAGGCCGGGTCGAGATCGGCCTTGATGATCGTTCCAGCTTCGCGGTCGTCGGCGACGCGCTCAAGATCGATGCAGTCCTGTGCGATGCGCAATTCCGCGCGCTTTGCCGAGCTGACCAGCGTGACACTGGAATCTATGTGGCGCGTTTCGACTTGTAGGGCAGTGCAAACGCCGAAATTGGCCATTGCCCCGATCCCGAATGTGCCGATGACGCCAGACCGCTGCGCCAACTCGGACTTCTTGCCGCTGGAACCGGCCTTCCAGAAATTGTTTCTAAGAACCTCATCAGTCATACCAATGCCGTCATCCCGCACGGTGAGCCGACCCTTCTCGACGGTGATGTTAATTGTGCGGCCTGCGATCGGGATCCCTTGCGCGGTGCATCGCATCAATATCGCATCGTAGGCGTTCTGTACGTTTTCGCGGAGAAACGCTTTGGGCGAGTCGTAGATTTCCGAGGAAAGAATCTGGAGAATTCGTTCCGTCTCGACATCGAAGGCTATACGTTCCTTTACTTGCTCGTTCATTGGTGTCTCAGCCTTCCCGCGTATTTAATGACCATCTCAATGACCGAAGGATCAGCAGACTCAGCAACCAATGGCAACTGCAGGACCGCCGCCAGTCGCGTACGCTCTCCGACCTCCCAAAGCGCATCCATGACATGAATGGCTTCTGCCGCGCTTGTCGGGGGATCAAACATGGCGATCAACGCCGACGCGTCTCTGAGTTTCACAAGACAGTCGAGTAACAGCCGCCGCGCGAGGTCATCGAGCGATGCCACGCGGGCAAAAATCGTCGCAGCACTGCGGTAATCCGATGAATCATACAATCGCTGCGCCTCCATCAGAGCTGCCGTATTCGCGTTAGGGTGGAAGGCCGGCACGGGGGGCGGATCGTACTGGAAGTCGTAATAGGGGCTAGTATTCGGAGGAAGGGCTCGCCGACCCCAAATGGGAAGGCTGAGATTGTCATTCTGCATTCCGCGGACATGGAGGCGCCCACTCCCCTCGACAGTATCGAGCTCGACAATGTTATAGGCGCGCCCATATTGGTACGAGACACCACCACAAAGCGTGCCGGCACTGATCACGCTAATCGCTCGTTCTGCTCCGTGTCGGAACCGAGTGTCGAGGAATTGCGGGCGGTGCTGGTGGCCATGAAACCCGAGGCTGATTCCGCGATCGATCAGGTTCTGTATAAGGTCCGGATCCATGTAATCTGAATGCGCGGGCAGGCCTTCAGCGTTGTGATGCCAAACTGCAATACGCAGCCGAGCTTCTAGCGAAGGGTGGCGTAATGCGGCTCCCGCGTCGGCGATGCAGGCCGGGTGAATGGCGCCCTGCCTGTTGAACAGATCGTTGTTATGGCAGCTTGAGAACGCCGCCACTGTCAGGTCGAACGCGGGAAAATCAAATATGTCGAACTGTCTTGCAGGGTCAGAATTGTAGCTGCGCGCGCCGTTGTAGAACTCGCCATAGAACTCGGCGAACGCGGCGAGTCGCTGCGCATACAAGACCTGATCGGCGATCTCGTAAAGGTCGAAGTCAGACCAGGACCAGCGCAGCAAAGAGCTCGGCGCGAAGAGCTGCGTGACCAAACCTTTCTTACGGTCTGGGACGATATCCACGCGCCGAAGACTCGTTTTGAAGTGATAGGCGCTCACGTCATGATTACCTGGGACGACAATGACGCGGTTGCGGTCTCCTCCAACGAAACAGTTCGTGAGCCGACCCAGGAAATCCAACGCTTCCTGATACTGCTCATGGAGCTCGTCCTCTGGATCGGACGCATCCGGCCCGATACCCTGAATGATGTCTCCGCTGACGAAGATCAGGTCGGGGGATCGCACGACCGGGGTTTCCTCAGCCGAATAATGCCGGCGGTCATTTTCAAGGGAATCGAGGAGAACGTCGTTTCGGATCGGATTGTCCGGGTCGCGATGCAGGTCGGAAATGTGAAGTATGCTTACGTTCATCGGACGTCCGTACGACCCAGTCCCCTGACGCGAACGGCGCCAAGAGTTTACTCCGCGGAGGCGGCCCGCAGTTGTCACGGCAAGCCGGTCTGGCCGCCCGCTTCCCGGAACTGGGCCAACATTGCTCGCTGATCATCAGCCAACGTCCAACTTGCGCAGTTCGATCGTGGATACACCTCTGCTTCATCCCAGTATCGCCTGGCGACACTGGTCGCAACACCGATCTTGCATCCGCGGCCTGAAATCGCGCAATGAAGCTGTTCCCCATCGAACAGGTACACATGTTCGACGGTAAGAGGCCGCGTGCGGCCGACTGAACTGTGCGCAGCCCCCTTGGCGCCGGTGAGCACCAGATAGTGGTCAGGGTGGTGAGAGCGCGCCATGTCCAGAATGGACTCTTGCTTCCCATAAAACTTGATGTTCACCGACCGCCCGGCCAGCACGCCCGAACGGAAATGGCCATCCACGCTCCTGTGGGTCGCACTCGCCTTGAGCTCGATGTCGAAGATCGCAGCTGCAAGCCACTCGCCGATGTGTCCCTTTTCGGCTGGGCGATTGATCAGCCGCGCGATTTCCGCATCGACCACGTTGCGCTGGCGGAATAATTCCGCCAGCCGCTTGACCTGATCAGCATGCGCGACCTGTGACATCACGAATCCAGTCTACCGGCCCGCTCCAGGCGCCGACAGGATAGAAGGCAGCTTTTCGCTGGTTTCAGGGAGGTCGATGCGAGGGGCTCCGAGTTGTGAGCACTTGTCCGATCCCGGGTGCGCTGCTACCCTGACCTCGTTGCATGGGCCCGGTCGGCCCACCCCGGAGAGTCCACCACGGATTCTCACCCGACATCTCGGCGCTATGTGCCGCGGTGGTTGGGGAACACTCGTTCCGCCCTCTGGCCTGAATGGTGCATCGTGGCACGACCAAGACTTTCCGAGCCTCGTGACCTTTCACTCGGTTTTGTCGCGCGCCGCACGTTGTCCGACCGCGGACTGTCGGACGCGGACGCCGCTTGGATCGGCTCGGCCGTACTGGAACTGTATGGACTCGCCGAGGGGATTCCCTACTCAGCAGCGCATCGAGTCGACTCCCCAATGTTCCTGCTCGAAGAGCTCGGCAAGGTATGTGAGCAGTCGAAGGGCGACCGCGATGCCGCCATTGGTGTGCTCCTCGACACCTTCGCTGTCAACCGCTTTCCAGGGCCGCGCGAGAAGCCAACCGACGAGCAACAGAACGCAATCGAACGTGCGCGCAAGTTCGTGGAGACCTGCCGGAACAACGGCGTGAAATTTGGCGCGGCGTTCCCTCGGATCGTCGCCCTTCGCCCGAACCCAGACCCCACGGCTGCCATGTGGATCACCAGGCGATTCGCATTGGTAGGAGCCATCACTGCTGGCGACGTGGTTTCACGGGAGAAACTGCTTGCGCTGGGTGATCAAACCGACTGGTGGGATCTCCAGCGCAACTACGACAACCGCAATGATCACACTGCCGATCCGACATCAGTTCACCTGTGGCTGGAGATTCAAGGCCCACGGGCAGTACACCATCTCATCGAAGAACTACCCGGCATCTCGCTCGCGGATTTCCTTAGACTCGCGCGAGCCCTGGCCTATGCCCTCGGCCTCTGGCCCCGCTCTCAGAGATTCGTTCATCCAGAGTTCTTCGCCGAGCGTGGCACAGAATTCGCCGCGGTCTGCCGACGGGTGTTCGAGGAAGCGGATCGCCGCGTGTTGGCGCTCAAGGAGGTACCCGATGACTTACGTCATGTATGGCTTCGGTATGCGTGGAAGGCGGTGGATGGGACGGACGACTGGGTGTCGCCCGAGCTCCGCGCTCGGCTCGTGCGCGCTGCGGCCGATGATGTGGGGCGCCTCCGTCCCCTCCTCCGCGGCGCGAGCGAGGAGGATGCGCGGCAGATCAAGCACCTCGAGCCGCATTTTCGCAGCTGCATTTTCCTGCTCTTCAAGCTTGGGTCATTGTGGCAAGCGACGAAGCCGCTCCTCCTCGCCTTCCGAGCGACGAATACGCGTGCCGTCGGTTTCGATCTCCGGTATTGGTCGACCTCCAAGGCGGATGATCCTCCGGTTCCGTGGGAAACGGTCCCGCGAAGTCTCATGAACATGTTGCACCACTACATGGGTCGTGAGCAGGAGGATGACCCTCAGCTCGACAAGTACCGATCGGAGTTCGCACTGTTCTGCCTCGAGCGCCTCAAGACGCGTGAGCGGCGAGGCGACCAAGAGGGATCGCGCGATGGCGGGCTCGTGGAGACTGATCCCGCGTGGCGCGAGGGCTTCATCCAGGCGGCGCGTGCCCTTCGCGTGAATCCGAAGGGCAGGGGGCACCACATTTTGAATTGGACGAGCAAGAACGATCCAGACGACGCGGTGCGCGAAGCGGCGACCAAGGCATACACGGAGCTCCGGCATCAGCCGTGCCTTCCCAAAGGCCTGTCGCCGCGCCGCACCGTGTTCGATGCATTCTGGTGGCTGCGCCAGGCCCATCTGATGAGCTTGGGCCTAGGCGACTCCATCGATCATGACGGGGCGAATCAGACCCGAGAAGAGGAGGCACGTCGGACTACAGAACGCGACTCGAGGTAAACATCTCCGTGTCAGAGCCAACCGCCGTCTGGTGCGCACTTTGCGCCCACTCGCCCTCACGGGCACCGCGGTTCCGTTGGGCGGTCACGTTCGCGTGTGCGAGCGAGGCCCGAGAACTTCCCAAAGGAACATGAAATGCACTGTGACATTCCCCCAGCCGTCAACTTCCACCTGTGGAAGCCCTGCAACCTCCGCTGTAAGTTCTGCTACGCCGTCTTCGACGATGATCTGCATCTCCAGGCGGTGCGAGGCGGACTTGCGCAAGATGATGCACTCCGCCTCCTCGAATTGCTCAAGGCCGCAGGTGTCGAGAAGCTTACGTTCGTGGGCGGCGACCCGCGTGAGGCGGCCTTGGCTCGCTGCTTCACATCGTTCGACCTCGCCGACCTGATTCACTTTCCCAACCGCCAAACCGAGTCGCCACCTCGGCGTTTCGACTTGCGATTTCGCGAGCGCAGACGACGGGGACAACTGAACTCCCAGATTGTGCTGCGTCCGGCGCAGATTGGGGGTGCGGCATGAGTTGGGTCTGGACCATTCCCCTTGACATCAAGCCCTCGCACCTTCTCCGGCCGGCGCTCATCCGCCCCGCCCATCTCCGGGTCATCGTGCCGACTTTCTGTGATTGGGACGAAGCGCGGATCACCATCGATTCCTTGCTCGCATGCACGCCTCGCCCGGCCGAGATCGTGCTCGTCAACGACAACCACGAACCTGACTTGCCCGCATGGACGAGGCGCTATCCGATCTACATCGTGAACTATGCGGGGAACCGGGGTCCATCCCATGCCCGCAACGAAGGCGTGCGTTTCGATTCGGGTCGACCGATCGATTGGCTCTACTTCACTGACACCGGATGCGTGCGGTCAATAGACTTCTTCGGCGAGCTCGTCGATGCGAGCATGGCGATGCCGCGCACAACCGTGGCCATCGCCGCACCGGTTGTAGGTGTCGTCGAATCACCCGGCACGACCCCCATCAACTACTTCATGACCGAAGAGGCGATCCTCAACCCGCCGCGCGATGCTCACGGTCCCCAAGCGATTATCACGGCCAATGCTGCGGTGAGCGCGATCGCCTTCCGTGCTGCGGGCGGCTTCAACACCGCCTATCCATTTGCGGCGGGAGAGGACCTTGACCTCGGGGTTCGCCTGCGGCACCTCGGCCCGATTGGGTGGGCGGAGCGTGCGGTTGTCCAGCATCGTTTCGAAGAATCGGTCGACGACTTCCGGCGTCGTTTCGTCCGTTACGGCGCTGGCAACGCACACCTTGAACACGCACTGCGGTTGCTGACCATGCGCGTCGAGTCGATCACGGCACACAAACCCGTGCTTCAGCGGCTCGCCGACATCCAGGTCGGCGCGATGCAGGTCGGGTACGACCGGCACCGGGCCGAATTGATCGAGCGATTGTCCTGCACAAACCTTCCAGCGAACCCATGCCCTTCAACGGCGACAACATGCATTAGAGGGATGTCATAGTGTCGACGGCTGACATCGCCTAACCCGTTGATTCCACTGCCTTTAGCACATATCTGACACCTCTGCCCCCTGACAAAACTGCCACCGTTTTGATCCAGGTGACCCTAGGATTTTGGGGACGCTCTTTCACGATATTGATATCGTGCCTATCGGCCTCGGTGACAACCGAGGCCGATTGGGTTTTGGCCTTGGGTTTTGGCAGTGAATGGCCGGAAATGGCCGGTTTCGGGCCGCTTTCGTCCAAGACGTGGAAGAACGGGACTGTGACGCCCGCTCACAACTGATCGGTGGAGCTCGCGTTAGCGTCGCGAGATGATCCGCACGTTCACCTGTTCAGTCACATCACGGCCGAGCGTGACTCCGAGTATCGGCAACTGCCGAATCGAGACCTTTGCCTCGTGGTCGGCATGATCGATGACAACCTGCTTGATGCAGCGCCGAATTGTTGCCTGACGCGTGTCGAGTGCTTCAGACCGCAGCCCTGAATTGAGTCCATCCAGGAACGATCGCAGCTCCTCCTTGGCATCCTGCGCCTGGCGATGCGAGATGGCTCGATGCTCGACCGCGTCCAGCCGTTCCTGGAGCTGGCCTTGCTCCCGCTGAAGTTCCACGATCCGCGCATCGACGAGTTGGCGGTTCACCGCAGTGATGTTGTCGAGCAGGTTCGTGATCGTGCGTTCCAGTTTGCCGAGCTGGGTCCGCAAGGTGCGCTTCTCCTCCGCCAACCGCTCATGATCGGAATCGACAGCATCATCGAGCACGACAGCAAGAAGGGCCTGCCCCTCCTCGGTTCGGTAGCGCTCGTAGTACTCGATCACCGCATCGATCACGGCATCCTCGAATGGCTCCTTGGGCACGGCTCCGAGTTTGCAGACTGCCCGACCCTGCCGGATGTACCCACCACAGGCGTACTCGAACGCTCGAATTCTGCGACCATCCTCATCTCGTTGAACCCGGTACTGGGTATGACCTTCGTAGCGGTTGCCACAGTGGGCACACCGGCAGAGCTGGGAGAGCAGGAACTTCACTCACGGCCCCGACCAGCCCCCGGAACAGTCACCGTTCACCGTCTCTCCGTTCACGGGAAGTCCAGTCCGGGGGTTGATCCCGACCTGCAACCTCGAGGCATCGCGCCGGCCCAGGAGCGCCTTGGCAGCGTCGAATGTCCGGCGGCTCACCAGCGGCTCGTGCGCCCCCGGAATGACGATCCAGTCTTCCTCGTGATTGGGTTCGAGCCTGCGTCCGACTATGCCGCGGCGCTCGATGGCCTTGCCATCAATGATTCGGTGGAATCGTGCATCGGTGCGACGGTTCCAGACCATGTCACCGACGTAGACCGGGTTCACGAGGATGCCGCGCACGCTCGTAACCGACCACCGACCGCTGTACTGGGGTGCCCATTGGGAGTCGCGCGAGGTCGGAACACCGTCACGGTTGAGTGCATCGGCAATGGCCTTGAAGCCGCGCTGCTCTACGGTGTATGAGTGGAAGATGCGTTGCACCACCTCGACCCTGGCCTGCTCGCTCGCGACCAGCTTGCACCGATCGCGGCGTGAGACGGCGACCGACTCGCCGCGATCGAGGGTGCGGGTGGTCTCACGTTCCTGGTCCAGCATCTCCTTCCTTCCATCACGCAGGTAGCGCAGGAAGAAGAGAAACTCACCGGACTGGCTCTCGTACCGGAGGTCGTAGCCGTATGGGGGGGCTCCTCCCATCCACCAACCTCCCCCGGAATTCGACTTGCTGAGGAGTCCCCGGATGGCGACCTTCGAGAGGTCCTTGCTCTCTTGGCGGGCCTGCCACTGTTTCACGGGCCGTAAGAGGTCATCCGTGCCATCACCGGTGAAGCCCTCGCTCACGTAGTTGACCTCGACACCATGTTCGCGGAGGACGTGCCGGTAGTACCCCGCCTCGTCGTTATCGACACGTCCGAAGCGCTTGACGTCGTAGACGAGGATCACCCCGAAGCCGCAGTCGGACTTCGTCGCATCGGCGATTAGATCCTGGAACGCCTGCCGACCGACCGTGCTGGTCCCGCTGATCGCATCATCTATATAGAAGCGAAGCAGACGCAGTCCGTGTTCTTCGGCATAGGTCTCGATGGCGCGCTGCTGGTCGGGAATCGACTGCTCCTGACGGTCGGTGGACCTGCGTGCGTAGCCGACAGCGCAGAGGGAGCGTCCAATCGATTTGCCGCCTCGTGGCTTGTTGATGGTGGTGGCCCTGGCCATATTTGACCTCACTTCCGGGGGTGTCAGTGTGGAGGTCGATCAGGGCGTAACGGGGCGCGGATAGCAAGGCGGATTCTCTGAAGAGCGTGGGATCCCGGATGATTCTGGGTCAACAACGATGCTTCGACTGGTTCCGCAGAGAACCCCAGCCGTCGCTGGGGTGAGTGGGTTGGAGCTTCAACGCGCTACCGGCTGCGAATGATGGTTACCTGGAAGGCGGTGCCATCCTCGAACTCGATGATCAGGCCCTTGTCGGTGGTGAGCACACCCTCGTCGTGGAAGGTCGCCACGCTCTCCATGGGCGGCAGGAGCTCGGCCAGCTCCGCGAGTTCATCATCCTCGTCGCCTTGGGCGTTGATGATCTCCTCGAGGATCTCGCGCAGGCCATCCTGGAGTTTGCGGTCAGTCATGACTGGTCGCCTCCCTTCTCACGCAGGGCATGCCACTCGATCATGGCATCGCAGTGAACATCGTTGGTGGCGCCCACGCTGCGCTTGCGGATCGAATCCACGATGCAGCCGCGCTCCTTCAGGAACGCGATGGCCACGGCGACCTGGGTGAAGGGCGCCCCCACCGCGGCCCGGACCTCCTCGTAGGTGAACGAGCCGCCGCTGCGTTCATCGATGGCGTGGGCCACGCTCTCGAACACATCCTGGTCGCAGGTGTGGTCGTAGGGTGTGCCCCGCGCCGGCACCACGTGCTGGATCAGAACGCCATCCACGATGGTGAAGGATTCCTCGCGGTCCCCGCCCCCGGATGCGGGCTCGCGGGCTGCCGCCACGGCGTGCTGGAGCGCATCCCACTCCTCGGCGGTGAGCATCTGGTTCTCACGGGCGATGAGGAGGTCCTCGGCGGCCTGGAGCACCCAGAGCATGGCATCGCGGTCAGTGGTGGCCATGTTCACTTCCCCGCCTTCTGATTGATGGTGAACAGCCCGCGCTCGGTCTTGATGAACCGAGCCTCGCGCTTCTTGGTGCCGATCTCGCGGATGATGGCGGCGTAGAGCGTGGCCGCCGGTGTCTTGCCGCCGGGGGATTTCCACAGGCCCTTCTTCTCCATCTCGGCGATCAGCGACTTGGTGTTCCTGGGCTCCTTCGAGGCGGCCAAGACCTGGGCCGCAGCATCCAGCGCGCTCGGGCGCTTGGTCGCGGGCTGCTTGACGATCTTGGTCTTGCCGCCGCCCTTCTTCGCCACGTTGGCCTTGGGGGCGTTCGTGGTCGCGGTGGGCTTGGGAGCCGTCTTCCGGGTGCCCTTGCGCCCCTTGGCGGCCGTGGGTGGCGGTGCGTTCACGGCGGCTTGACCGTTGGCGCTGGCGGCCGCCTTCCGCTCCTCGGCCTCGATGTTGGCGAGGTTCTTGTTGATCACCGCCATCGCCTCGCGGGTCAAGGCCTCACCCGTCTTCTTGGGTGCCTTCTTCTTCGCTGTCATGCGCATTCTCCTGTTGGTAGGAACCTGAAAACACAAACGCCCGCACACGCGGGCGTGAACTAGCAGCCTGCAACTTGATCGATTTCGTTGAACACCTCGTGGACCATGCTGTTGGTCGCGTTGACGCGGCCTTTGCAATCGGTGCCGTAAACCAGCTTGGCGACCTCCATCGCCTTGGCGAAGCGATCCTCGCGATGCTCGTCCTCGCGCACCTCGCAGATGACGCGGTCGCCTTGGGTGACCAGCGCGCCGCTCGCGATACGCATGATCTCGACCTCGCCGGTGCTATCGTCGGCCTCGATGGTGATGCTCTTGATCTGCATGGGTGGTGTTCCTCAGTCGCTGTTGACGGGAACGGTGACGATGCGCCACGAGCCATCCGGCATCTCGTGGTCGTGGAGGAACGCGAACTCGACGCCTTCACGTTCCAACCGCTCGGCGGTCGCCTTGGTCATCGAATAGTGATTGCCGCCCAGGAGGATGGCTGTATCCATGCGGGGGTCGGCGTTGGCGTGCTGAAGCGCCTCGACTGCGTTGGGAAATTCGATGCCTTCAAACTCGCTGGTCATGCTTCGTTCTCCTTTGGCGGGCTCGTCCGCCCGCCATCGCATGAGGGCATGGGCTCGCCAAGTCATCAAGGCGATTCCGCGCGGATTGCCGCATTCATCGAGTTCCCCACAATCGCCCCACTGCCAGCATCAAGATGGAGAACATGCGGATGGCGACTACGGCGACCAGCTCGCCTGGAACCCTCGGAGGCAAATCTGGCGCGCCCATGGAACATGGGACAGAGCGAAGGCTGTCCCCATCAAGCGTCTGCACGTCGCGCGAGGGCTACTTGCGTGAGAGATACCGCTTGAACGCGGTCGACGGCTCGACGCCGCATGCCTGGCACCACTTGATGAACTCCGCCAGGTCCATGCGCCGGTTGCCGACCTCGCAGTTGTAGACCCAGGACTGCGGTCTCCGCAGCTTGGCGCCGAGTTCCCGTTGCGTCAGTCCCGCCTCGTCGCGCAGCTCGCGGATGAAGGTGCGAACCGGCCGGTATTGCCGGGCGTGGTTCGCTTGCCTTTGCCGCTCGTGGGCGGCGTGGGCGCAGCGGGTTGGGCCCGGGTGGTCGCGGCGGCTGCGGTGGTCGGCAGCGGCTCAGCGCGCTGCGGTACTTCGATGCCGCAGTGTGCGCATGCGTGCTACCGCCGCCAGCCGGTTGCGTCACTGGTCGCGCGGGATTGTGTTACCGGGAGTAAGGGTGCGGTCGTAGGTGCGTGGCCGGTGACAGCCCGCGGCGCACGAGCCGCCGGTCTCTGTCACTTCGAAGCCGATGGGGATCCTCCACTCGCCATAGGCAACCTGCTCGAGCAGCAGATGCGGCGCCTTTGCAGCGTGGGTGTCATGGCACACCCGGCAGCTTCGGCCCTTGGCCCCGGGCTGGGTGACGTGAACATAGTGCAGATTCAGGCTGCCCTCGCGGAAATTGGTCGCATCGGTGGTGCGCTCCTGCGAGATGAGCTTCGAATCGTGGCACGAGAGGCAGAGCGCGTAGGCGGTTGCATCCTCGGGCGACTGGTAGAACTCCGAGGTGAAGGTGCTGGTGAGCAGGTTGGCGTGGGAGCCGCCGTGCACATCGTGGCAGTCGGCGCAGCCGTCGTTGATGGGGTCGTGCAGCGAGGTATGTTGCGTGGCGAGCGAGGACATGGCGCCGACGATGCTGCCGTCCGCGCGTTGTACTTCCTGTTCGTGGCAGGAAAGGCAGAGCTTGATCGCGTCTTCGCGAAGCAGGTGGTCCACAGCGCTTTCGTGGGGAGTGTGGCAATTCATGCAGGCGCGATCAGCCGTGACAACGGAGTGGCCGACGGTGGCGGCGGCGATCTTCTCCGCGACATCGGCGTGGCACGTGCTGCAGAGCGACGCCTGCGGCTGAAGGAGCATGGCCGCTTCGGTGGAGCCATGCGGATTGTGGCACTGCGAGCATTCGCCGAGCACCGGTTCGTGAACGATTCTGTCGGCATTGTGGTTGGCGAAGAGCACGCGCGGGGCGCCCTGGAACATGTCGGGGGCGACAGGTCCATGCGGTGACACTCCTTCCGCATCGTTCCCTTCATCCACGGCGCCCGGCGCTGTAATGACATTGGCGTGACAACTCAGGCAGAGGTCCCTGCCTTCCTTCACGAGGAGCGCCGGCAGGATGGATGAATGTGCCTGATGGCAGGCGAGGCAGTCACCCTTCTCCACAGGAGTGTGGAGATGGGCCTGGCCCTGGAACGATTCGGCATGGCAGACCATGCACATCTCGCCGGCGCTGGTCGATTTCAGCAGGGGAGCAGTGGCTGAGCCGTGAGGATCGTGACAGGCGAGGCATTCGCCGGCCTCAACCGGTTCGTGAACGTGGAGGCCAGCCGTGTCGGTCTTGCCCATGTGGCAGAAGTCGCAGAGCGCCGAACCGGTGCGCTTGAGGATGAAGGTGTGAGCGGCGGGGTCGCTGTACTCATGGCACATGTCGCAGGCACCGGCAGCGACGGGGCCATGGAGGTTCTCGAAGGCCAGTTGATCGGCGTGGCAGCCGGCCTCGGTGCAGGTGAGGGTCCGCGTGGTGGGGGGATCCTGGCTGCTGATCGCCAATCCGCCGCACAGCGCGACAGCGCCGATCGGGATGAGGCCGAGGGCGCGCTTCATGGCGAGTCCCGCTCTTCCGCGCCGTTGGCCTGCCGTTCATCCGCCAGCTTCTTCGCCTGAATGAGCTTGGCGCGGGCTTCTTCGAGCAGACCCTGGGTGAATCGCGGATTGTGCACGCCCCAGCTTCCATCGGCGACGACGGTGTCGAGTTGCGCCCGGGCTTCGCGGACGAGTGCCTCGAGTTCGGGATCGCCCGCATGCCATGGGTCAGTCTCGGTGGGAAGCAGAGGCACGATGGCGTTGTACATTTCATGCGTGCTGCGCTGCCAGAGCGGGACCATCTGCTCGCCGAAGCCGTCCTGGTGGCAACGATCGCACGCGGCAGGAACCGCCTTCGCGACCGTCGCGCCGTTGAGCGGGTTCACCGTGAGTGATTCCTGTTGGGTGTGGCATCCCGAGCAATCGACATGGGCAAGGAACATGGGGCTGATGAGCGTCTGATCATCGGTTGCGTGCGGAATGATGACGCCGTTGCCGTTGCCGTTGCCGTTCGGGGTCCCGAGAAGGTAAGTGGTGCGCTGCACAATGTGCTGATTCTCGTGGCAGGTTGCGCAGTCGAACTGGTTGAGCGACATGGCCGCGGCGACCGGGCCGTGGCTGGCCCAGCCGTGGCAGTTGAAGCACTCGACCTTGTGCTCACCTTCGGAGTGCACGCGGTGCATGTCCTCGGCGGTGGTGATGCGTTCGCGGCCGAAGACGTGACACGCCAGGCACTGCGAGTCCGAAATCGGCTGGGGCTTGGAGGTGACGTTGCGATGGCAGGAGTCGCAGGCGGCCCCGCTGGCGACATATTCATCGTGCTCGACGAGCAGTCCCTGATACCTGAAGGGCTCGAGAGGGGGCTCATGGCAGGAGGCACAGTTGGCGGGTGCGACCAGCAGTTTTTCGGCCCCGGGGGTTTCGCGGATCATGGCTGCGATGGGTGTCCTCAAGCGCAGCAGACCCGCGCCGTCGGCCGGGGAAACTGCGGCCACATCGATTGGTGCCTGCTCGATCATGTGGCAGGTGATGCAGACATTTGTATTCACCTCGAAGTGCTTCTGCCCCTTGATGTGGGAATGGCAGGTCGAGCACTGCACGGCGATGCCGTGGTAATCGAGGTTGATGTGCTTCGTGTGATCGAAGAAGTAGCCGCGCTCGCTGAAATCGGAGGTGTCGACTTCTTCCATCACGTGGCAGCCTTCACGCGTGCAG
>Ga0326597_10008158_pt1 | contig 14156 bp, 20 predicted proteins | sample RVTome_12_FD_203789 | JGI IMG/M metagenome (GOLD analysis project Ga0326597, IMG submission 203789) | Soil microbial communities from uranium-contaminated site in the Upper Colorado River Basin, Wyoming, United States - RVT100D185 | ecosystem: Environmental > Terrestrial > Soil > Contaminated >... | reverse complement strand
TATCCCGAAACTATTTCATAAGGCTGATGTAATTAGTCCTATGAAATTGACACGAGCAAAGCTTATGAGTACTTTGAAGAAGCTTGCTGATGGCAAAACAGTTTATCAGGCAAGAAAGACTGCAGGAATAAGCGTGAGGAGAGTTTATCAGGTGAAGGAGGCATTTGATGAAACCGGAGAGATTCCAACGATAGGAAAATATGCGGGTCGTCCTCGGAAACCCTTTGAGGAATGGGAGATAAAAGTTGTTAAAGATGCTTATGAAAAATACAGAGTGTCAGCAGACACTCTGGAAAGATTGATAGATAGAGACTATCAAAAGCACATAGGCCATAACAGAATCAATCAGATTCTTATTTATCTTGGATATGCAAAAAAGAAAGGCAAACGTGATATCAGAAAGAAAAAATGGAAAAGATATGAAAGAAGGCATAGCCTGACTGCTGTGCATATTGACTGGCATTATTTCAAAGGCATTTGGGTTTTCTGTGTTGAAGATGACGCAAGCAGGAAATTGCTTGCGTTGATTGAATCAAAGAATGAGTCAACAGATAATTCCATTCTTGGAATGGAATTGGCATTAAAACATGGAAAAATAAGGCAGTGCATCAGTGACCACGGTTCAACATTTACCAGCAATTTTGTCGACGCTAAATCCAGATTTAGGGACTACCTGAAATCCAGAGGAATCAAATCAATACTTTGCAGAATCAGGCATCCGAGAAGCAATGGAAAGGTTGAGAAGTGGTTCCAGGCTTATGACAGACACAGGGAAGCATACAAAACAAAGGAAGAGTTTATTTATTGGTATAATGATTTAAAGCCGCATAAAGCTTTAAAGTTTGATGAACTTGAAACGCCGTCAGAAGCTTTCATAAGGAAACTAAGAAAATGAAAAATCGAAATGATATATCGTTAGGAAATATTAACGGGATACAACATGTGATTAAGTTGATTAAGTTAACTAATTTTATATTTAAGGGTGCTGACAAGATGGCAGCAAGGGAAAAATTTTTTATATGAAATAGAAAAGTTTATAAACTTAAGAGTAACAACAAAATTATGAGAATAACTGATAATATGACTGAAGTAGAATATCAAACAGCTTTAGATGCAGAACTCGAAGAAGAAAGAAGAAAATATGGGGATGAAAGCAGAATGTTTGAAAAAGGCTATGATTTTAGGCCTGAAAGAGTTAGAATTATTAGGCATTCACTTCAAGTAGCAAAATCTCTTCAAAAAGTTGTTGATAGATACTTAATAGAAAACCCATTGTTCAATTAATTTTTCAAAAATCATACTCAACGTAAGTTGATTCATATAATTCTTTTCATATCACACAGAGCTTTCGGGTAAGCAGGCGTCTGCCCTATTTTTAGAACAACGCTCGCCAAAGACCCCCAAGGAAAGTTGAGATTTCGTCCTTGAATAATATAACTGTTATCAAAATTCCTATGAGGATAAGAAGAACTACTACAAGGGCTATAGTCACTACCATGCTTTTTTTACTTGGTTTTGGTCCATAGGCAGACACTCTCTGGACAACACCCGGCTGAATCATCTGGGGCTGCGGGACCTGTAACGGCGGTTGCTGGGCTTGTTGCTGCGCTGGCTGCGAAGAAGCCTGTTGCATTGGAGCTTGTTGAACTGGTTGTCCTGCTTGTTGCATTGGCTGATCCTGCTGAAAAAAACCCGCTGATTGGGCTGCAGCTGCAGCTTCTTCTATGTCTTGTTTTAAATAACCTGCACTGTAAAAGCTCATCATTGCTTTTTCTATTGATTCACCTTTAGAAATCGCCTGCCTTATTCCCTCAACCAACTCTTCTTTTACCATTGTTATAAGAAGAATATTTAATTTAAAAATAATTGCTTCGCTTCATTCAAGAAATAATAACTAATCTTAACTTAAAAGTTAATTAAATAGCAGGTTTTATTAATAAAAATTTTAGCACAGGCAAGGTTTGATTAATCAAACCTGAGAACTTTTCCATTCGGGCTTAAGTGAGAAGTCTCGCCAAACTTGTAACCAAGTTCAGAGGCAAGCTCTATCATAGGAGTTTCCTGGCGCAGGGTCCCATGTGCGGGTATAATATGCTGTGGCTTTAGTATTTTTACGAGGTCCCTCATGTCTTCTCTGCCGCCGTGGCCTGAAACATGCACGTCGTTCTGAATGCGAACACCCTTTTTTCTCAGGCGCTTGTCCATCCTGTCTCTTGCATTTATGTTCACGGGATCCGGAATAACGCTTGAGCAGAAAATCACATTATCTCCTTCTCTTAATTTTAAAGGCGTTTCATCTTTGACAATCCTGTCAAGTATCGAGCCTGGCTCTGCCTGGTGTCCTGTGCAGACAACAAGATAGCGTCCTCTTTCTTTGTCAACTTTTTTAAGAAATGCGTCAACCTGCCTTCTGTATTTGACCATTGTTATGTCTTTCCTGAAAGGGCATTGTCCCACCTTTATTGCTGCATTCGTATACTTGTTAAGACTCCTTCCTATGAAAACAATCTGCCTTCCGGTCCTTTTTCCAAAATCAACTATGCTTTTCAGCCTTGAAATATGAGATGAGAAGGTTGTGACAAGCAGGGCAGATTTTCTGTCTCTTACAGAACTTAAGGCATCCTCAACCATGTTTCTTGCAATTCTTTCGCTTGGTGTTTTTCTTTCTGTTCCTGAGTACAATGCGTCAAGGACAAGAACTTTTATTCCTTTATTTCCAAGCTCACGAAGCTTGTTGTATCTTGGAGGCTCTCCGATAACAGGATAATTATCAAGTTTGAAATCAAGAGCATAGAAGAATGTCCCTTCGTTTGTATGCATCGCAACAAAAACGCACTGAAGCGTTGAATGCGTTGTATGAATGAACTCGAATTTAATCTGACCTGAAGAGCCGTTTAGAACATATGTTGAATCTTCCTTGACAATGCGCTTCCTGTTTTTAAGATTTATTCTTTCTCCTTCAAGAATTTCGTCAAGGACTGCCATTGTAAAGGGTGTTGCTATTATTTCTGCTTTTGGATATCTATGGGCAAGATAAGGCAAGGCTCCTATATGATCGAGATGGGCATGACCTATGATTATGGCCTTAACTTTGTCTGTCCAGCCATATTTGTCAAGAACAAGATCATCAGGCAAGGCTCCAATTTTTCTCAGGTGTGTTTCATTGTAAATGCGCTCGTGGGTTTCTTCTTCCTGCAACTCTATGACGGCAGGTAGGTAAATCCCTGCATCAAATATTATAACATCATCCTTAATCTTAACAGCAGTCATATTTTTTCCTACTTGTTCGAATCCGCCTATAGTGCAAACTTCCATTTTCAATATAGGAAGTATGCTGGGCTTTAAAAAACTTAAGTGGGAGAAATTGTTAGTGTAAAAAGCTGTTATAGCTAAAATGTGTACTTTTTGGAATATGATTTATAACCACATTTAAATATTTCTTATATATACAAATTACATGTTAATATTGATAGCAGGGTTACCAGGAACAGGTAAAACAACCATTGCTAAAGATGTTGCTAAGAAAACAAAAGCGGCTCTTTTAAGAACAGATGTAATAAGAAAAGAACTAATTAAAAAACCGACCTATTCTAAAGAAGAAGCTGAGATAATCTTTGGTGAAATGTTCGCAAGAGCAAAGAGTCTACTTTCAAAAAAAAGAAATGTTGTTTTAGATGCGGTATTTGGTAGAGAAACAGAAAGAAAAAAAGCTAAAATTTTAGCAAAACAATTAAACACAGATTTCAAAATTATTGAAATCATTTGTAAAGAAAAAATTATTAAAAGACGAATTGGAAAGAGGGTGGGAGATGAAAGTGATGCTGATTTTAGTATTTACTTGAAGTTGAAGGATTTACTTGAGCCCATAACGGAAAAACATATTATAATTGATAATTATAAGGGAGTAGGGGGAGTTAAGGCAGAATTAGATAGACTATTTTAGATTTAAACTAATTCACTAATTTTATAAACAAATTATTCTTTCATTAATTCATGAAACCCCTAAAACCAAGCATGAGGGAAAACAAGAGATATATGCTTGTCAAAGGCAAACCCGAAGACATAGAAAAAGCTATCCTGGACTTTATTGGGGTGCTGGGCATGTCAAAATCTGGATTGCAATGGATAAAAAAGAGCAAGGACAGCTCGATTATTTCTGTAAACAGAAAAGCAGTCAACGACGTCAGGGCAAGTTTTGCAGCCTGGCAGAATGAAATCTCTACAAAAAGAATAAGTGGGACTCTTAAGGGTCTGAAAAAGCAAGGTTTTTAAATGCCAAAAAACTTTAAATTTCGGTTGAGAAGAAAAACAGAGACTTGCCCATGCGTGGTCAAGTCAGAGAAATTAAATTTATTATACACTTCTCCAAAAGAATAAAAAATGGATATGCCAATAGATATGCAGCATCAAGCCATGGGTTATGACCGTACAGCGACTATGTTCTCTCCTGAAGGAACAATTCTTCAGGTTGAATATGCGCAGAAAACAGTCAGGCTCGGCAGTGCAAGCATTGGAATGGTTTGCGCAGATGGTGTCTTTATTCTTGCTGATAAAAGAGTTAAGGACAAATTAATAATTCAAAGTTCTGCAAACAAAGTCTATGAAATTGACTCCCATTTAATCGCGGGAGCTGCAGGAATTGTGTCAGATGCCCGCGTCCTTATCGAAAGGGCACAATTGATAGCACAGCAGAACAGGATTACATATGATTCTCCGATAGAGCCAGAACTGATAATTAAAGAGCTGGCCAACATAAAGCAGCAGTTCACCCAATACGGCGGAGCAAGACCTTTCGGTGTTTCTCTTCTGGTAGCCGGGTTAAGGGGCAAGAAGCCAGAGCTTTACACAAGCGATATAACAGGGAATTATTTTTCATATTATGCTAATGCTATAGGCGAAAATGACGAAAAAATCAGGGAAAAGCTAAGAGAATCCCACAAGCCTGAATTAAATATTAAGAAAGGAGTCAAGCTTGCTTTAGATATTTTCAAAGAGATACATGGTAAGGCATTTGACCTTGGAAGATTTGAGCTTGTTTATATCAAAAGTGAAGAAGCTGCACTCCATAGAGCAACAGATCAAGAGTTAAGAGAATTTGCTCAGGCAAAATGACCCAGACAACAGCAAGGATAAAGCAGGCAGGAAAGCATTTTGAAATTATAGTTGATCTTGATAAAGTATTAAAATTCAAAAAAGGATTGTCAGCAACAGTTGATTTTTTGGAAGCCGATGTTATTTTTACAGACTCTAAACAGGGGCTCCGTGCTTCGGCAAAAGACATGAAAGACGCATTCGGCACTGAAGATGCCACAGAAATCGCAAAGAAAATCGCAAAAAGCGGCGAGATTTTACTGACGCAGGAGCACAGAAACGAAGAGCAGGAAAGAAAATTCAAGCAGGTTGTTGACTTGCTGGCAAGAAATGCCACAGACCCCAGAACAGGCAACCCCCATACTCCGGACAGAATAAAAACAGCCCTGGAACAAGCAGGAGTCAGCATAAAGAATAATCCGATAGAATCACAGATTCCAGAAATTATTTCAAAGATTTCCGCCATTCTGCCTATAAAGCTTCAGACAAAAAGAATTAGGATTCTTGTTCCCGCAATCCATACAGGAAAAGCCTATGGTATTTTTAGCCAGTACAAAGAAAGTGAAAACTGGCTGTCAAATGGCGATTTAGAAGTCATAGTCAATGTACCAGCAGGTTTATTAATGGAGTTTTATGACAAATTAAATTCGATAACGCACGGAAGCGCGATTACCGAGGAAATCAAGGAAAAAGAATGACAGAAAAAACTAAAGTAAATATGAAATTTACAATCATTCGCTTTCAGGAGAGAAAAAATGAAATCAAATGAAAGAAAAATAGTAATTCCAGGGGAAGTTATTGCGACGGGAGAAGATTACTTGCCGGGGGAGGGAACAGAAAAAAAAGGGGCCGAGATAATTGCATTAAGATACGGCCTGGCTGAAGAATCAAACATGCTTGTGAAAGTCATTGCTCTTTCAGGAATTTATAACCCTCGCAGAGGAAATGTTGTTATAGGAAAAGTTGAGAACGTCACGATGAATGGCTGGCCGATTGATATAGGAACGCCTGAAGGCGCATTTCTCCCTGTGTCGGAGACCCCAAGATTTGTCCCAAAAGATGGGATGGCTGATGTTCTTGATATCGGCGACATGGTTGTAGCAAAGATTTTCGGGGTAAACAGCAGAGGAATTGACCTTACGATAAAACTCAGGGGGCTTGGAAAAATAGAAGAGGGCATAATCATAAAAGTCAACTCTAACAAAGTTCCGAGGATAATAGGAAAAGAAGGAAGCATGATAAATCTCATAAAAGAAAAAACAGGCTGCAACATAACAGTGGGCCAGAATGGGTTAATCTGGATAAAGGGCAACAGCGTTGAGTCTGAGCTTCTTGTGAAAAAGGCAATAATGTTCATTGTTGAAAAATCATTTGCTCACGGCCTGACGGAAGAAGTTGAGAAGTGGTTTGACAAGGAGAAGAAATGAAAAGGTTAATGTTAAAATATGCGGAAGATTTTAGGGAAAACAGAATAGCACCAGCGGTTTATGCTCAATTGAGAGACCATGGATTTGATCCCTTAACCGTAGATTGTAACTATGATGTTGAAAGAGGAAATTTCTATGTAGATTTTTTCTTTGATGATGGGGGCGCCAACCTTAGTTTAGAAGATGTTTTAACCAGGTTTGAAATTCCTTCTTCAGTTAAGATTAGCTTAATAAATGTGAATAGCGGGGTTGTAGGATGACAAAAGAAAAAGAATTCAAAAGACCAGACGGGAGAAAAAATGATGAGACGAGGCCAATAAGCGCCAAAGTAGGAGTTGTTCCAAATGCAGATGGAAGTGCCATGTTCTCGTTCGGAGATACAATAGCTATTGCTGCTGTCTACGGACCAAGAAAAATGCATCCACAGCATTCACAAAATCCGGAGAAGGGAACATTGAGATGCAATTACAGCATGTTAAGTTTTTCCGTAAGTGAGAGGGCAAGACCAGGACCAAACAGAAGGAGCACGGAAATAAGCAAGATAACAGAATGGGCTCTTGAGCCTATTATTATGATCGAGCATTATCCGAATATGGTAATTGATGTGCACATAAACATCCTCCAGGCAAACGCCTCGACAAGATGCGCGGGAATAAATGCTGCCGCACTTGCATTGGCACACGCGGGAATACCGATGCGCGGTTTGGTGTCAAGCGTTTCAATAGGAAAGCTAGACAAGAATCTCGTTGTTGACGTAAACAAGGATGAGGAAGACTGGGAAGAGGGGGAAGGTGCAACAGACATACCAATCACATTGACAAGCGACGGAGAAATCACGCACATTCAATTGGATGGAAAAATAACAAGCAAAGAACTCAAGGAAGTTTTAAAACTTGCAAGGAAAGCAAACAGAGAAATATTTGAAATTCAAAAAAAAGTACTGAAGGAGAGCGTTAAACTTTAAAATGGAAACAGCAAGAGTAACAGGAGAGAGGATAAAACAATTTTTGCAGGAAGGAAAAAGATTTGACGGCCGTGCTCCGGAAGAATTCAGGGAAATTTCAATAGAAACAGGAGTTTCAAAAAAAGCAGAAGGAAGTGCCAGGGTTAGAATAGGAAACACAGAAGTTATTGCCGGGGTGAAAATGGATGTTGTTGAACCGTATGCAGATTCTGCGAATAAAGGAAATCTTATGGTTAGCACAGAACTTCTTCCTTTAAGCTCTGAAAGATTTGAATCAGGGCCGCCACGATTCCCTGCAATAGAAATAGGAAGGCTGACAGACAGGGCAATAAGAGAAAGCAAATTCATACAGATGGAAAAACTCTGCATTAAGGAAGGGGAAAAAGTATGGGCTGTTTTCGTAGACATTTATTCACTGAATAACGACGGAAATCTTATAGATGCCGCAGGAATTGCAGCAGTTGCGGCATTGCGAACAGCAAGAATTCCAAAATATGATGAAGAAGCGGGAAAAGTCCTCTACGGAGAATGGACTGACAAAAAAATTCCTCTTGAAAAAGAGCCACCCATAATAATAACAGTGCACAAACTCGGAAACAAGTGGATTGTTGATCCAACTCTTGAGGAAGAAGACGTTTCAGAAGCAAAAGTCACGATAGGAGCGACTCTTGATGGTTCAATAAGCTCGATACAAAAAGGCGAGCCAAGAGAAATAGGCATCGAAGAATTTGAACAAGTCCTGGACATGGCTGAAAAAGTCAGAAAGAAAGTTTTTAAAGAGATTGAAAAGTATTAGATTAAAGGAACATGGAACAAAAAGAAAAGAAATTCAGCAAATATGAAACCGCGAGAATTTTAGGGGCAAGAGCATTGCAGATAGCAATGAATGCACCATTGCTCATAAAGCTCAGCAAAGAAGATCTTGAAAAGGTCAAATATGATTCGTTGAAAATAGCAGAGATTGAATTTGAATCCGGCGTCCTGCCTATATCTGTCAAAAAGCCATTCCCTGAAAAAAGGGCAGAAGCTCTGAAAAGGCCAAAAGAAACAAAAATAAGTGACGAGAAGATAGAGGAAAAAGAGCAGGCAGAAGAGGAAGAGATTGCAAAAGAAGGAGAAATAATGACTCTCGTCAATCCGGAAGAAGAATCAGATGAAGACCTCGGCGGGGAAGAAGGGGAAGGAGAATAATCAGCCGGATTATAAAATTGATTGATTTTAATAGAAAATTCTAATGCTCGCTAAGGATGTAATTCATATTTTAATGCAAGAAATAACGCCGGCTTTTCATCATTAACATCTTCTTCAACAATATTTATATACCAAAAAACTTTTTTCTGTTTATGGTTGTAATAAATGGGGTTTCAGCAAGAGCTATAAATGATTCTCGCGGTGAAAAAACAATTCTTGTGACCCTAAAGACAAACTTTGGAGTGTTTTCTGCCAGCGCGCCCAACGGAAAATCAAAAGGAAAGCACGAAGCCAGACCATGGAAAAAAGATCTTCACAACGACATAAAAACTCTAAAGAAATTCAGCAGCTATTTTTCAGGGGACGAAATAGAAAAATTTGATGACCTGAGAAGAATAGAAGATATAGTCGACAGACATATCGGCGCAAATACTCTTTTTGCCCTTGAGTCTGCTGTATTAAAAGCGCTTGGAAAAAAAAAGAAAAAAGAAGTTTGGCAATTAATCAACCCCCAGACAAAAAAATTTCCAAGGCTTGTTGGCAACTGCATTGGAGGAGGTGTGCATTCAAAGGTTTCTCCAAGCATAGGAAAAAAGCCGGATTTTCAGGAATTTTTGTTAATACCAAGAACAAATTCTGTTAAAGAAGCATTTAATGACATGAAGAGTATAAAGGGTGAGGTTTTCTATTCATTAAAAGACAGAGATGCAAGATTCCAGGGCAAGAAAAACGATGAAGATGCCTGGCTCACAGGATTAAATGAAAAAGAGGTTCTTGATATTCTCCGAGAGTTTGGCATTCCATTAGGCATTGATGTGGCTGCATCAAGCTTTTATGAAAGAAAAAAATATTCATACCACAATCCTGTTTTAAGCAGGGATGCAGACGAGCAACTGAATTATATTTCAAATTTAATGAAAAACTTTAATATATTTTATATAGAAGACCCGTTTGATGAGGAAGATTTTGCTGGTTTTTCAGCATTATTAAAAAAATTCCCTAACTCGTTAATTGTCGGTGATGACCTGACTGTAACCAATTTAAAAAGACTTGAGAAAGCTATTGAAGAAAAAAGCATCAATGCCATAATTGTCAAGCCGAATCAGAATGGCTCTCTTCTTGAATTAAGAGATGTTTGCCAACTTGCAAAAAAACACGGGATAAAGGTGGTTTTTTCTCACAGAAGCGGAGAAACAGAAGAAACAATTCTCGCCGATTTGGCTTTCGGCTTCCAGGCTGATTTTCTTAAATGCGGGATAACAGGCAAAGAGCGCGAGGCAAAGATAAAGCGGCTTATAGAAATTGAAAGGAAGATGAAGTAAAATTCATTTTTGTAATAACCTTTAAGTAATACTAATAATAAGATTTAAATACTAATATCTTTCTATGAATTTATGTCTCAAGTTATCAAGAAAAGTGATTTGGAATTAATTTTGTCTGGAGCAGCAGCTCTTCAAGCTCGTGAATTAACTGAACAGACTATGCAAGAACTTGAAGGAATTGCTGAAGAAGAAACTGATGAACTACCAATGTCTGTCGTTTATGAATTTGCGCAAGATGCCGTAGGAATTCCTCAGGAATATGTAGAAAGGTATATTCAAATCAAATTTCCTTCTAGAGAAAGAAAAATAGGATCTGCAAATGGAATCGGGGCAAAACCAACAGAAGATTCTGTAATAAAAACTTACAGCAAGGAATTATTAGACAGTCTAAGAAAATCATCTCCATTAGAAACATTTGAACTTAAGAGTCCAAACTCTTTTCCTACCTTTTATAGGGTAGCAAAGATGACTGAACGCGGTTTATTTGGACGGATTAAAAGAATAAAATCAAAAGATAATTTGGCATATATCTTTAGAGCATATTCTAGAATGGTTATTTACGATTCATTTTTTACAGAGGCTTGTAAGGAAAAAATAGAAGAACTTCAGAGATTATTCCGAGATTCTGAATTTAACATCACTGATATAAGATATGACTATCCAATTTAAATCTGATTCTAATTGAAAACCTTTTTAAACTAATTCTCTCTCGTTTTTATTATGGTTGGAATTATTGATGATATAAAGAAAGTTGTTAAGGAAGGAGAAGAAAAAGTTGAAGAACTGGTTGAAAAAGTTGAAGAAGAGCTCGGCATGAAGAATAAAACAAAAGCAAAAAAGACTTCTCATAAAAAAGAAAAAGCTGATGAAAAAGCTACAAAGGCAGAGTCGACAGTTCACGAGAAGAGTCTTGAACAGAAAAAAAAGGAACTTCTTGAAAAAGCAAAAAAACTTAAGGAGAAAGTTCAAGCAGAAACGCCGACTTCAGAAGAGCTTAAGGAAAAAGTCAAGGGAAAGAAAAGGGGTGAAATGCTTGTTCCTCTTGAAGAATATGTCAAGGCAGGTATTTATCTTGGGACAAGAGTGGTAACGCCTGAAATGAGGCAATTTGTTTACAGGCGCAGAGCAGACGGCCTGGCAATATTCAACACAGACACAATTGATGAAAAAATGAAAGAAGGCATTGAATATCTTTCTCAGTTTGCTCCAGAAGATGTAATCCTTGTCTGCAAGCGTCAGGCAGGATGGCAAGCTGTCCAGAAGTTTGGAGAAATAACAGGAATAAGAGTCTTCACAAAAAAATATCCTGCAGGAATATTAACAAATAAGATATTATCTGATTTTTTTGAAAACGAGCTTACAATAATAACAGACCAATGGATTGACAAGAATGCGCTAAACGACACGCTGACTGTAAGAAAAAAAGTTCTTATGATATGTGATACAAATAATTTTGCGCACGGCGCTGACAAAATAATAATCGGAAACAACAAAAGCCCGAAAAGCCTCGGCCTGATATTTTATTTGCTGGCGAGGGGATACTGCAAAGCCAGGGGAATAGACACAAGTAAAATTCCTGATTTGGAATGGTGGACCGGAGAAATTGAAGAAAAACCAAAGATAAGAGAAAAGCCGATTCTTGCGGAAGCCGGCGCTGAGTTTGGGGTTTAAAATCCAAACAGATGTAATTTTAATATAAATACATTATTTTAATTTATAATAAGATAATAACAGGGATTTTATCTATTATTAAAAACTTTTTAGAGGGTTGTACCTATGCCTTAAATATTAAGCTATACTAAATTTTATAACCTCTTTTTTCTACATTAAACAATGCCAAAACACAGTAGATTCAAGGAATTCAAAAGAAAAACAAAGCCGAAAGCAAAAAGATTCCTTAGCATTCTTCTTGGCTTAGTGTTTTTTCTTCTGCTTATGGGTTCTGCGTTTTCCATAAGCACTCTTTTTGGAGTTGCTTTTGTTATTGCTTTCGCGCTTTCAATTTATAATGGAGATTTGAAGAAAAAGCCGTGGAAGCCGATTGCAATTTTCATTGGCGCTTTGCTTGTAAGGCTTGCTCTTCGTGAATATCTTGACCCTATTCTCACATCAACGACTTTAATTGACTTATCTGTTTCTGCACTTATCTTCCTGTCCATTCTTGTTTTTGGCTGGAGGATTAAGAAGAGTTGAGCGGCCTCTGGTTTCCTGGATGGAGGGACCAAAGAAAAGATTTACTACCTCTGTTCTTGGATCTGGAGGTTTGAACTTTGTAGGAGGGGCAGGAGCAGCAGGCGTGTTATTGGGAAGAGGAGAAACTTTAGCTGGAAAAATTGGAGATGCTATGATATCTATTCCAAGAGCAATTGTAAATACTATTAATTATTATATACATGCTCCAGAATATACCAAACAAGCAGACGCTGCTTTAACTTATTTGAGAGAGCAAGGACCTGAAGTTGCAGGAGAATTAGGAAGATCAGGAAGATATCTTGAAGCAGGAGTCAGACAGGCAGATAGGGGAATGAGCCTTTTAAAAGATGCTCAGGATTATCTTGTGCCAGGAGGAGAAAGAGGATTTGATCCCCAGAATTCATATTACTCTCTTAAGGATGGTATACAGCAACTTGGGGATGCTATTGAAAGCATCGAGATTGGAAAAGATCAGGCAATAGAAACAGCTGGTCCTGTAATAGATACTTTAAAACAAGTTGATATTAATCCTATACTTGAAGCCCTTCATAATCTTGCAGATAATGTTGCTCCAGATGAAATATGGTATACTCTAGGGGTTGCTGCTGCTTCTCTTGGAACAGCATATCTTGCTTCACAGTATGTTCGGGGGTTTTGGGGCCGTAGAGGAAGGCCGGGAATGGTTGCAAGATTTATCCAGAAGAGGGGAATAAAGAAATTCAGGGATTATTATATCCAGCACCCTGAAAAAATTGCAGGAGACGAGGCTATAAATGTTATTGGAGAGCATTTTGCCAAAAATCCTAAAAGGCTTGAAGAGCTTGCTGCAAAAGCAGGTTATGAAATCTCAAAAAGAAATTCTTAAACCTTAAACCACAACCAGCCAGATTTTTTCCCGCCATAACCTGTTTTTATTAAAACATAATTTCCTTTCAGTTTCTTTCCGTGAAGAATAAATTCTATCTTTTTTGCGTCTTTGTGCTTTAACTCATAAGCTCCCTTGTCCCATATTTCAACACGACCAGCTCCGTAATTTCCTTTTGGTATTATTCCTTTGAAAGTTGCATATTGCAAAGGATGGTCTTCAACATGAACAGCAAGTCTTTTGATTCCTTTTGTTTTCGGCGGCTCTTTCGGAACAGCCCAGGAAGCCAAGACACCATTTATTTCAAGCCTTAAATCATAATGTAAATGAGAAGCTTCATGACGATGTATTACGAATATTAACTCTTTTCCTTGCTTAACAATTTTACCTTTTGGCTCTGTTGTTTTATTTTTTCCTGAGAATTTTCTTTTTTGCTTGTATTTTTCTAATAACATAACTTTTCAAAGACAATCATTTTTATAAAGTTAAGTGACAAATAAAAATCACGCCAATAAATCTTCCAAACTATTTCGGACTTTGGAGAGCAGATAGAAGAGATGTTATAGGTTCTCCCTATTGTAAGTGGGGTTTGTTTGCATTGTGGTTAAATGGAGATGAAGGAAAGATTTTCGAAAGATATGAAAGAGGGTTGGTTGAAGCAAGCGTTCATTCTGTTTCATTAACTAAAGAAGGGAATGAAATTTCATTTGAAAAGAGATATACATCACGAAGGGGAAATTTAGCAGATGGGCAGATCTCTTATTATGCAAAAAGAAATCCAGATACAGGTTTGTTAGAAGGCACCTGGAGATTTCCTCAAGAGAGGATAAATGGAATAGTCGGAATGTGTTGGCTTTCTGAGGCAAAACCAGGAGATTTAAGCAGAGAATTAGGACTTATTTTACTAGAGACAGAGTCTATAAATTTATGGAGAGATTTTCGCGCTCTTCAAAAAGAGTTTCCATATACCTCTATAACTGAAATATAAATTTTCCACTGTTGTATCCCGTTAATATTTCCTAACGATATATCATTTCGATTTTTCATTTTCTTAGTTTCCTTATGAAAGCTTCTGACGGCGTTTCAAGTTCATCAAACTTTAA
>Ga0326597_10008157_pt1 | contig 14157 bp, 10 predicted proteins | sample RVTome_12_FD_203789 | JGI IMG/M metagenome (GOLD analysis project Ga0326597, IMG submission 203789) | Soil microbial communities from uranium-contaminated site in the Upper Colorado River Basin, Wyoming, United States - RVT100D185 | ecosystem: Environmental > Terrestrial > Soil > Contaminated >... | reverse complement strand
ACGCTTTCAATCTGGCGGGCGATTCGCCACGCTTTAGCAACAGGTGATACAGCAGTAAGAAAACCGCACCGCTATCGATGCCGCCCGAGAACAAGACACCGATCGGCTCCCTGGCGTCGATCTGATCCAGCCACTTCTGGCACTCATCCGCCAAGGCCCCCATGTAGGCGCGCCCGATCTCGTCCAAATCATTCGAGAGCGAATTCCGCTGGGGCGTGAAGTATCGCGTGTAGGTCGGATTCGGGTCGGGGCAGCCGACAAGGAGAATCTCGACCACGTGATGAGCAGGCACCATGCGGGTGTACGATGGATGAAACTGATCGCCGAGCCCGTCCCGCTCTAACTGCTGCCTGATCTCTTCCATCCGCTCGGCCACGATCAAGCACGGCCCCGCGACTTGCTTTGCCAGGAAGTAACGCATCGGGCGCCCGATCGACCTCGCCAGCCGAACGAGATTGCCCTGTTTCTGAATAATGGCAAACTGACCGTCGATCGCTCGGACACGTTCCGGGTCGCCGGAAGCCACGGCGGCTGCCGCTTCCTCGTTCGTCATATTGAGCAGGACGTTGGCGCTGGGATCGATCAGATCAACAAGTCGTTCGACGGTGGTTACTGGTTGCATAGTTCGAAAACTCACTGTTCGGAAAACTCACTTGGTGGGAGTCGCACGTCACACTACCACGCCCATCGCTTTGTCAGGGCTAAGAATTGGGGTTGGGTGCCGCTGGCGCCGCTGCTTGCTCGCAAGCAGTGTTGCTTAGACTGAGTGCGGCACTGCTTGCGAGCAAGCAGTGGCACCCCAACAGAATGACTGACCTCCAACAACGCCCCGCGGCGCAATCGTGGGGCGTGTTGATGCGCAGAAGCAGTTGTCTTGCAACAGCTTATGTCCTTCTCGATGCCAACACTTCGCCATCTGGCATGCCGCTTGCGTCGACGCCTTCAGTTCCCAGTTCGTTTTCTTGCCAATTTGGCATGTTTGGAGCAGCGAAGATGGCTATAAAACAGAATCAAACGGCGAGTCAATCGCTCCGGGGTCGGATGTTGATTGCGTCACCTTCCGCCAACAATTCGCCCTACCGTCGCTCGGTTGTTCTTCTTCTGCAGCACAACTCCGAAGGTGCCGCCGGTGTCGTTCTGGACGGCTCGTTCGCCGAGTCATTGGAGCAACTCCGCGAACATCTGCCTCGGATCACGGGCATGCAGCAGATGTCGGCAGCTGGATTAGCGGCGGTGCCGGTGAAAGTTGCGATGTGGCAGCCGGGTCAGTTGGATCAAGAACTGCAGAGCGGCTTATGGTTCAATGCCCCCGCAAATCCACAACTGATGTTAAGCGAGGGCGTTCCGCCCTGGCACGAGTTGGTCCGCGAAGTCGGGCGCTCGGTTTATCGGGATGCACTGGGGATTAACGAGTTCCCCGCAAACGTTTGGATGAATTGAAAGCAGCGTCAATTCTTCAAGTCGCGCGAACGGTCAATTCGAAACGAAAAGGCCCGCCTAGCCGAAGCGAGGCGGGCCTTATCGATTTGACCTCTCTAATGGATGCGAAGTGGGATCGACCGACACTCACATGGAAAGCCGATTCGCATCGGCCTTCCGACAACCCTCGCCAGGTGGATCTTGCATTGCTTGCCCTCCCTATTTGAGGAATACGGCTGTCAACCACTGAGATCTTGTTTAACACGTCAGCGAGGTCGAGTTCAATACAAATTTGTCGTTTTTTGCCCTGAGTGGCAAAAACGTTTCGGTTTTCATTCGCGTCGTACCGGTTGGGCAGGCCGTTCGGTCGAATCGCTTCGAGATTCCCGCGCGGGAATCGCTGGTGTTCCGCAAGTTTCGTCAAAAAGCTATATTCCAAGACCGCTTACAACATCTGCACACCAAATTCAGAGCCCCGCCCCAGCCGTCGCGGAGCCAACTCGGTGTCGCCCCACGACCGAAAGGACTGTTCATGTTCCGTATCTGGACTCCACTTGCCGCCGTCGCTCTCTTTTCCTTGGTGGCTTGCGGACAGGACGCTCCGAACAACGCGTTACCCGCACCTGGATATAAGACGACGATCGAACAAGCCAGCTATGGAATCGGCATGAACATCGGTCACGGCATACAAGACGACGAATTGGAGATCGACGTCGATGCCCTGGTACAAGGAATCAGAGACGTCCTCGCCAATGCAGCACCTCGTTTAACCGAAGATCAGATTTCCGCGGCGCTCAAAGTCTTCGGGGAGCAGATGGAAGCCAAAGCCAAGGCGGCGCGCGAAAAAACTCTGCGCGAAGGGCGGGCGTTTCTGGCCGCAAACAAAACCAAGCCAGGTGTCGTGACGCTTCCCAGCGGATTGCAATACGCAGTTCTCAAGAAAGGGAACGGTCCGTCGCCAAAAGTAACTGATACCGTGCGAACTCATTATCACGGCACGTTCATTAACGGCGAAGTCTTCGACAGCTCCGTCGAACGCAAGGAGCCAGCGACATTTCAAGTCGGTGGCGTGATTCGTGGCTGGATCGAAGCCCTGCAGTTGATGCAAGTCGGCTCGAAGTGGCGGTTGTTCGTTCCTTCCGAACTCGCTTACGGACCACAAGGTCAGGGTTCCATCGGCCCTCACACGGTTCTGATCTTTGATGTGGAGTTGCTCGGCATCGAGTAGGAACATCGCCTTCTGAGTCGCTTTGCCACTCGCGATTCTTCCCGTTGGGACTTGCGGAAGCGGTGCGCGCCCAAGCATGATGTGTGGATCGCAGAATTCACGATTCCATGGGATTTCGAGGGTCCTCCGGCCATGCAGTTCAAAGTCACTTTCATCATTGCGTTGCTCACGATTGCAACGCACGCCTTTGCCGAAGTCGATGAATCCGAACTCTCGCTTCAAGTCGAACGCGCCTTCCCGAGCCTCAGGCTGCGGCGTCCCGTGGTGATTGCCAACGCGGGCGACGGATCGAACCGAGTATTCTTTGTCACGCAGCAAGGCGTGATTGACGTGATTCCGAACGATCCGACCGTCGAAAAGACGACAACGTTTCTCGATATCGAATCGCGTGTCGTTTACAAAGACAAAGAGAACGAAGAAGGCATGTTGGGTCTGGCGTTTCATCCGGACTACGAGCGAAACGGCGAGTTCTTCGTCTACTACACGACGACCGACGCACCGCATACTTCGGTCGTCTCGCGGTTTCGAGTTTCAAAAACAAATCCGAATCAAGCCGATCCGGATTCAGAAGAAGAGCTGCTGCGCGTCGCACAGCCGTACTGGAATCATAACGGCGGTGCGTTGGCTTTCGGACCGGACGGCTGCTTGTACATTGCGCTGGGCGACGGGGGAGCCGGCAACGATCCCCATGGTAATGGCCAGAATCTCGAGACCCTGCTGGGTACCATCCTGCGGATCAACGTCGATCGAAAGGATGACGGAATGAACTACTCCATTCCCGAAGACAATCCGTTCGTGCGGCATGAACGGGCGCGAAGTGAGATCTGGGCGTATGGATTGCGCAACGTCTGGGGCATGTCATTCGATCGCGAGACGGGACAGCTGTGGGCCGCCGACGTCGGGCAGGACATTTGGGAGGAGATCAACCTGATCACGCGTGGCGGGAATTATGGTTGGAATCTTCGCGAAGGGAAACACAAATTCGGCGCGAACGGCTCGGAAGCGCGCGACGACTTGATCGATCCGATTTGGGAGTATCATCATAACGTCGGCAAATCAATTACCGGTGGCTCGGTGTATCGAGGAAAGAAACTGCCTGGCCATGTCGGGGCATACCTTTACGCGGACTACGTCAGTGGGAAACTATGGGCGTTGCGTTACGATGACGCCAAGAAGGAAGTTGTCGCGAACCGTTCAATCCCGTCGAAGAACATGCCGATTGTCGCGTTCGGCGAAGACGAACAGGGCGAAATCTTTTTCACCGACTCGTTTGGCTTCATCTATCAACTCACCCCGGCCGCTGTCAGCGACCGCTGATGTACTGACGCCAACTGTCAAGTTGTTCCTGGGTTAGCGAGTTGTCACGCTGGATCTCGTGACTGAGTTCCTTTCCCGCGCAGCTCACGATCACGGTCAAACGACCGTTGTCGGCATAGCGGAAGCGGACTTCGATCGGCGTTTGGGCAGGCAGATTGGGAGGCAACTGGCGAACCGAACACTTGCCGATCTGCGAACAATCGCCGGGCGATGCGCTCTCCCCTTCGACGATTTGAACCAAGATCGACTTCTGCGACGCCTTATGCGTCTTAAAGATCCGCTTTGCCGAAACAGGCAGTGGCGTATTGCGTGGGATGAGGATTGCGTTGCGTTGTCTCTGCGTGGCGGAGTCTCTGGCGACGACGCCTAAACTATGTGAGTTCACGTTTTTGATGGTCACTCGCGGGGCCTGGCCCCGATGCCGCTCCAAAAGCAAGCCGGCGTGAATTGCCGCGCCATGCGCGACGGCTTCATCAGGAGAAATCGACCGATCCAGGTCTTTCCCGGTGATCGATCGCAAGATCTCACTAACCGCTGGCATGCGTGTCGAGCCACCAACCAGCAACACCCGATCGATATCGTTCCATGTTAGTCCGGCGGCCTGGAGGGTTTGACGCGTCGTAAACGCCGTCCGATCCAGCAAATCGCGAGTCATTTCCTCGAACTGATGACGGGTGATCTCCAGCCGTACCCCCTGTCCCTGATAGTCACATGCAACGGTCGCTTTCGATCTTGCCGAAAGCGTTCGTTTCGCGTCTTCGCAATCGCGCCACAAGCGTCCTTCCGCGTTCGGATCTTCTCGCGGATCGATCCCGAAACGTCGGATGAACTCTTCGGCCGCGAAGTCGACCAGTCGTTGGTCCCAGTCGCGTCCACCTAATCGAACGTCACCATCGGTCGCCAGCGTGACGAATCGATCGCGAGTGATCTCCATCACCGTAACGTCGAACGTGCCACCACCCAGATCGTACACGAGAATCCGGCAAGGACCCTGGGATGCATCGAGGGGATGATTCCCGCCTTGTTGGAATCCGAAAGCGATCGCAGCCGCCGTTGGCTCGTTGATGATGTCCATCACTTCAAAGCCGGCCATGTACCCCGCGTCTTGAGTTGCCTTGCGTCGAACTTCATCGAAATACGCCGGAACCGTGATCACGACCTTGTCGAACGGACCGATCTGCTGCTGAGCGTCGATTCGCAGTTTGTTCAAAATCCACGCTTCGAGAGCCTCCGGTGGATACTGACGGCCGCCGAGCACCTTCTCGTACATGCGGTTTCCCAGGTCGCGCTTGGCACATTCCGCCACTTGAGCGGCCGCGGTGCTGATCGCTTTAACCGCCTCCTTCCCGACGACGATATCGGAAGCTTCGAACAACACGACACTCGGCGTCAGCTTGTCCCCTTCGCCATTGATCAAAGTTTGTGGGCGGCCCAGATCATCAAGGCATGCGACGGCAGAGAACGTTGTTCCCAGGTCAATTCCGACGGCGCGGTGAAGAGCTTGGCTCATAGTGATCAATGAGACCCAGTTTTCGGTGCCGAACATGATGTTCCAGCGACATCACTCCATCCATCGGTTCTAGCCTACACGGTTTACGGTCGAGAGGAAATCTCGGCGCACGATTTCATACACGGCGGTTCGGTCGGAGAAATCCCATCGTTCCGACTGGGCAGGCGGTTCGGGCCGGCGAAGGCGTGGCGATTATCGACGTTGGACACGCGAGCCAAATCAAACTTGAGCTATTCGAGATTCTCGGCCGATGCTATTCGAGAACCACGGATGGCAGTCACTACCAGGAGGGACACTCACTCTGCGCGCCGGGAGCACGCTATGTCCGTTGATGTCATCCACCTCGTAATGGGGTTCGTTTACCTGCTAACTTGGGCTTGCATCGGACAGATGAACGTCCGCCGTAGCACTCAGGCCGAAGTCGAAACGAGTCGCCAAGCCCGTTGATTGAAGAAGAACGCCATTGGCCAGAGCCACGAGTCGTATCCGGCCGTGCTAGAGCGACCCGCGCATTCGCCGCACGTCCGCGGTTCGCGATTCCCACATAACATCGTCCACGGGCGCGTCTTCGAGGGCGATCAGTTGCTCGATCATCCCTTGCGTATCGTTGGCGGCATGTTGCATCCGCAGCAGCCAGAGCGACTTGATCGTGCCGGTCGACTCGAATAGCTCGCCCGGCAAGCACGCCAAAATTCCGGCAGCCACGCGCCGATTCAGATCTTGATTCGGCGAATACAAACACAGGTGTCGCTGATAGGCGATTCGCAGTGACGCCAAAAGCAACGACCGAGCGGTCTCGGGATGAATCGAGGCCTTCGCGTCCGCGGCGAACTCCTTAACGCGGGCTATCGAAAAGGCAAACTCGGCCCTATCCGCCGATTCGGGTAAGTAACCGAGCAGCACGTCGCTCCAGCGTTCATTTCGCCGCCGCATCCGATTCAAGATGACAGCCTCCTCGACCCGCAGACCGTGTCCGTACACCATTAAGTTTAAGGCCCGGTTTCGAGCCTCGAGGTGACTGGCGAGTACATTGCGAACAACCGGACTTGCCTCGTCCATTCCACGTTGTCGCTCATAACTGCAACAGACCGCACCCCAAATACGAGTCAGCACTTCCGTGCTTAGAATCTCTTCCAGCACATTGCGGATTGCTGCCCACCGCGTCGCCATATCGTTCGGCTTCGTGTATTGCAACTCGTACGAGAACGTTTTCAAGTTGCGAGACCAGCACTCGTGTCGGCAACGCGAAGCCGACCAGTACTGCTCTAGTCCGCTGTCCGAAAGGCGCGAGGCGTGTCCGATGATGGCTGGACTGTTCGACGCCAAGAGGGCAGCGAATTCGACAAGTTCACGGGCGTGCATGCGTTCCCTGTCCGATTCAAAGTTGCAAGTCATGGTACGAACGCTCTGCCCGCACACGCATCTTGAGGATGTGAACTCACAGCTCGCAAACCGAGGACCAATTCGCGGATGCCACCGGGCGGATTGCTGCTGGAGAGGGCAAGTCGTTTGACAGGAAGCGATTGCGAGTTTCGTAATCGCATTCGTGAGACGTTGCAGAAATGCAACGTGTTATGAATTCACGTCATGTTCGAAGCGACCCGCGATGTGATTTGGCAACACGCAATCAAGCTGAAGTTGCGTCAGCGGGATACCAAAGAATCAATCAGCAGTTTCACCCTGAGCCGCGTAAACGTGATCCAACGCGCCGGCGAGATCGAGCCGCTGGTAGCCGCGCTGCGTGGCAGGGTCTTCGACCGTAACGCCTGTCTTTTGCATGATCACAAGCAGGGCTTCGGCAATGTTCGAACCGTCGGCTTTCCAATCGTAGCCGGTCTTGGCGATGGCTTCGCGAAGCACGATCGCGGCACCGCAAGCGATAGCGTTCGATGAAGACGTCGCGGCGGCGGGGACGACGAGGTCAACTTTTGCGTGGCGATCGAGATAGACGACGTCCTGCCCCTGGCGGACGGCTCCGATAGCGAAGCAATTTGGTTGGCTCGCGGGCCAGGAGATGCCGGCCGTGAAGTTATGGTTGCCGGTTGGTGCGCTGACCCAAATTCCAAACGATCGCAGCTTTGTCAGCTTGTCGTCGATGGCCGTTGCGACCGGCGCGTCGTGAGCCTGATCATCAACCGGCGCGAGATTGACCGTGGTGATCTTGTATTGCTCGTGATGTTCGATGATCCATTGCAACGCGGCGGCCAAGGTGTCGCCATCGCTGGTCTTACAGTGACAGCATTCGAGCCCTCGGATCACGGCGAGTTGATCGTTATAGGCAACGCCCCACTTGCCGCCATAGTTGAGTGACGACGGAATGCCAATGGTCGAGCCGTGGTATCCGCGTCCTTCGTGTTTCGGGTCATCATCGCCATCAACGCTGTCGTACGTGACCAACACCTTGGGCTGATCGCCATCGGATTTCGACCACTCCGGCATCGACAGCTTGCAACCATCGTCGACCAATGCCAACGTCTGGCCCTTTCCGAACGTCAACCGATCGCCATACCTCTCCCACGCCGCAACGATCCCCGCTTGTTTGAAGCTTTCCGACTGAACAGGTTCGCCGGAGTGCAACGCCCCAGGTAACACCGTGATCCCCAGGAGAGCAATCACGACTTCAGCCGCGGTGCATGTGACGATCAGACGGAGTCGAGAAATAGATAGCTTGGAATCTCGACACATGGCTCAATTCGCTCCATTGTTGACTCAGCGGCTTGCATCGCGGATGCTGTCGGTTTTAAGGATGCACTCAGGCTACGACACACAGCCTCGCTTTTCAAACGGGTACGTCAGGCTTTCCAGCCTGACCCGTCAGCCTGGAAAGCCTGACGTACATCACTCGCACGGACCCAGGATATAAAGGCAACGCATGACCACGCTCGCAGGAAAAACGTTATTCATCACCGGTTCAACCCGAGGGATCGGCAAGGCAATCGCATTGCGCGCCGTAGCGGATGGCGCGAACGTCGCCGTCATCGGAAAGACGGCCGAACCTCATCCCAAGCTGTCCGGAACAGTGTTTACCGCCGCGGAAGAGATTGAGGCCGCCGGAGGGAAAGCACTGGCCTGCGTGACCGATGTCCGGTTCGAGGATCAAATCGCGGCGGCGGTCGAACGAACCGTCGAGGCTTTTGGGCAGATCGACATCTTGGTGAACAATGCCAGTGCGATCTTCCTCGCCGGGACAGCCGACACACCGGCGAAGCGATTTGACTTGATGCACTCGGTCAATGTGCGAGCGACGTTCCTGGCATCGCAGCTCTGTCTGCCGCATCTCGCGAAGGCCGCGAATCCGCATATCTTGAACCTGTCGCCTCCGCTGAACATGGAATCGAAATGGTTCGCCCCGCACGTTGCCTACACAATGTCGAAGTTCGGCATGAGCATGTGCGTACTCGGGATGGCAGAAGAGTTCCACGAGCAAGGTATCGCGGTAAACGCTTTGTGGCCCAAGACGGTCATCGCGACGGCCGCCGTCCAGAATCTTCTTGGTGGCGACGAAATGATCCGCCACAGTCGCAAACCAACCATCGTGGCCGAAGCCGCTCGCGCAATCCTCACTCGCAACAGTCGCACCTGCACCGGCAATTTCTTCGTCGACGAAGAAGTTCTCGCAGAAGAAGGCATTACGGACTTGAAAGGGTATGCCGTCAGTCCCGGCGAAGCGCTGGCCCCAGACTTTTTTCTCTAGCGAACGGCGGCCTACTGAATTGTCCCCTGACAACTCAGCCTTGCAGAGCCGAGCGAGTTCGTTTGACCAAACCGTTGTCCGGGTCACCGCTGCCTTTCAGGTTGAAAACGGACATTGCCAGGAACCGATCGCGCCAGGCCTGGCTGACGTGCCCGTAGTCTTCGAGGACTGCCGAACTGAATTTGTAATCGTGCGCGTCGCGTCCTTTCATGAACAACAGACTTCGCGTCGCATCCACAAAGTCGTAACCGCTTCCGCCGGATGCTAGGAACGATCGAAGCTTCTTCGCTGCACGCATTTGGTTTCCCGAGATATCCGACAAGATCTCGTTGAGTGCTTCGCTGCCGGCAGCTTCCGGGACGCTGGGCTGCAAGTCTTCGACCGTGTGATCGGCAATCGTTCCGCGGCCTTTTGCCGAATCGCGGAACATCGGGTTGAACGAACACGCCTGTAGTATCAGCTGCCGGCGAAGTTTATCGTCCGCAGCGTGCTGCCACAGATAGCGCATCGCGTTGGCCGTTGTCAGACCATGCAATCCGATAATGCCAGGCTGACGCATCAACAGTTCACCGGCCCCGACAAACACACCGTCCCAGACCGACTGCGGCGAGACACCTCGCGACAACGCATCGACGGCCGTATCCGCGGCGATGGATGACGACTCACCACGAAACGCCTGAAACAACTCGGTGGGAACAGCGTCATCGAGTTTGCCGCTCATCCAGTTCTCCGAAATCCGAGCGATCTTTTCGGAGTTCTCTCGCCAGGGACGATCGACTTCGAGATCACTTTGCGCGGGATTCGGTTCGCCGTCGTGGTTCAATAACGCGAACGTGAGTGACCTCAACACCGGTTCGGCGAACTGCCAGCCGATGACTTGCAGCGTCCGCCATGAATTCGCGAGATAGATCGCTTTGTGTCCGATGGATCGGTAGTCGCGAGCCGCATACCGAGCAATCAGATTGAAGACTTCGGTGGCACCGGCGGTCCGCACGAGACCCGCTGTCGCGGCATCGGCCTTCTCGACATCCCAATTGTCCATCGCCTCGACGAACATGGTTCGAGCTTGCGTCGCGTCGGGGACGAGCGATTCGTTCACGCCGGACATGTGCCAGCCGCTTGTGCGTGCTTCGTCAGCTTGCGACGATTTGAAATAGTCCAACGCCCAAAAGATCGGCAGCCAACGCTCTTCGGCGGGTCCGGCAATGCTCGCCAAGTCACATGCATTGACGACTAACACGCAGTGGAACTTGAAACCCACGGCCGGATAGGGCTGGACGTTGCGGATTCCGGCAAGCAGCAGTGCGGCGAGGACTTCTCGATAGGAACGTCCACCTCGAATTCGGCCAGCGACTTGTTCGAGCAGCCGGTCGCGAGGCGATTCTTCGATCAATCGGACGAGCGGTTCGATGTGATCATCGAACTGGACAAGTTCCGGTTTCAACTCCGCGTCTTCGGCGGATACGCGAGGCAGTCCAGAAGTAAAAGCGAGGCCACTCGCAATCGCCGCGACGCTGCCTGCCGATGCTGTTCGTAGAAACTGCCGCCTGTTTTCGTATCTCATTGACATCACACACCTCCTCCGAGAGTACACTTGGCTCACTATAGCGTCGCCTTTCGCAGAGCGAAAGGCGACGATCGAACCACCCGGCGATTCGTTCCTCTTCGGTCGTTTCCCCCCACCATCATTCTGCCAACTGCATGCTCGCGGCGAGCTTGTTAGCTGCGCCATTCAATCGATTTCGCCTGCCCGTTCCAAGGATGTGTCGCATCCGTCGTGTGCGTGGTGAGTGTGACGCCGCTGGGAGTGAGGTGGGCGGTGGTCCAGCCGGTTGTCGAGAGGGCGGGGTTGGCGACGTACGAAGTTGCCGGGGTGTTGATGATGTGGATGCCTTGGTGTTGAGCCAGGCCGCGGTCGTGGATGTGGCCGTGGATGTAGGCCTTTACGTGATGGCGATTCGCGAGCACGCTCCACAACTCTTCGGAGTCGATCAGTCCGCCTGGGAAATGATTGGGATCGCCGCCGAGGCGCGGGTTGTGGTGCGTGACGAGGATGGCGGGCTTCGTGGCTCGTTCGTCCAACGCCTTCGCCAGCCAGCTCAATTGATCCTCGCCGAGCGTCCCTTGCGTCACCATGGTTTCCTTCAGTGAGTCGAGCAGGAAGAAGTTGGCGAAGCGTGTTTCGACGACCGAGATATGTCGTGACTGGACAACGGGAGCTTCCGGCCGCTCTTCCCGCAGGACTTCATAAAACGTTTGGCGGTGGTCGTGGTTGCCGAGTGTGAGGTGCAAGTCGAGCTTGGCGTCCCGAAGCGGTCGGATGAGCGTGGCGAGATGCCGATAGTCGCCAGGCTGGCCGTCTTTCAAGGCGAGATCGCCGTTGACTAAGACACAGGCCGGTTTGCGCTGCAGCCCGACCAGCTCTTCGACCACTTGTCGCAAGTGACTCGGCACCGGTGAGTCCGGTGGATGCTTCTCGCCGATGTGCGTGTCGTTCAGGAGGTAGACCAAATCGTCTTCGATTTCATTGCCGAATGCGTTAGACGACGATGCGCCGGCTGCGACCACGGCTCCGACCGTGAACAAAAACTGGCGACGGCTTGGAGAGGGCAGATGGATCGGCATGGTAATGACTCCTGCGAAACGAATTGAGATTTTCCTTTGACACGCTATTAGTCAACGTTGTGAGTTTCCGCGAGCCACGCCAACGATTGCTTCTGCCACGCATCCCACATCGGTCCCTTGTATCCATTCAGCCCGTGACCACCGGACGGCAATTCCAAAAGCTTCGCCGGAACTTTGTGTGTTTGCAAAGCGTTGTAGAAGGCCCGACTGTTATCGATCGGAACCGGTTTGTCGTCCAAAGCGTGGGCTAAAAACGCCGGCGGTGTCTTCGAGGTGACTTGTTTCTCGTTTGAAAACAGCTCGATGAGTTCTTCGCTCGGTGCATTGCCCAATAGATGGTTTCGCGATCCGCGATGAGTCGTCTCGTCCATCGTGATCACTGGATAGACAAGGATCATAAAATCCGGACGACAACTGAGACGGTTCACCGCGTCCGCGGCATCGGCATTCCCCGCATCAAAGTGAGTTCCCGCAGTCGACGCCAGATGACCACCCGCCGAGAAACCCATGATGCCGACACGAGTAGGATCAAGGCCCCAGTCTTTTGAGTTTGCCCTTACCGTTCTGAGTGCTCGCTGTGCATCGAGCAGCGGCACGAACGGGCGGCCAGCGGGCAATCGATACTCCAGCACGACGCCCGTGATCGCATGCCGATTCAGCCACTGTGCGATCCCATGCCCTTCCGCGCCGGTCACCAAACCACCGTAACCGCCGCCGGGACAAATCACGACCGCCGTCCCGTTACCTTTCTCAGGGCGATGCACCGTGATCCACGCATCGGCGTCCTCGAACTTGTCGCCGTCGATCGGGGCCCGGTTATTCCAGAGTGAGATGCGCTGCGGCTGAGCATCGTCGGCAAAGGTTGCGTTGGCGTACGGAAGTAAAATCAACGAGACGAAAGTCGCGATCAGCAAACGGGTCATCAGAAGCTCCGGGCGAGGTGTTGAGGTAGGGGAAGGCCGGAAACGAACGGCAAACTTCTGAAACCAATATCGAGTACGCGACCTTGTAATGCAAGGAATCGGTTGCTTTGTCGCCAACTTGTGTCGGAGGGTTGGCCGCGCGGAGTTGACTCGGATACACTTGGAAGCGATCACTTCCTGTTTCCTCTGATTTCGTTCTGGTGGCTGCTCGATGGACCCGACGTATTATCGAGTCAATATCTCGAAAGCCACCTACGTCGAGTGCTGGCGCGTAGCGCGGAATCTGTTTGAGTTCGCGCTGGCCTGTTTTATAAAAACGTTTCGACTGTCGTTCTTGGCGACGTATGCGATCACGAACGAGGGATTCAAGCGACTCGAGTGGACCGAACTGCTTGCCGACGTACAAGCGTCGCTGCAATTCGTTCGTTCAGAGTTCGAGACGGTTGGGTTCCACTATGGCTTCTGCTACCGTTATCCGACGCTCGGGACGATGCAAGCCACGGAGATGCTGTTGCTGTCCGACGATGGCAATAGTTGCGTCTCGGTGAAGCACGAGAGGCATCAATCTGGAACCTTCGTGAATTCCATCGTCACCAAGACGATCGTCTCTGAACTTTCTAACGGCACATTCCTGTCGACATGCGATCGTCAAGACGTGATGCCGCCCGAGTTCCTGGGCGAGCGTCATCCAAAGTACTCGACGTCGCGACTCGCTCAACGTCATCGCGAACGGATCGCTGAAGCATCGCCCGCCTACCCGATTCCACTTCGCGACGATTACGAGATGGAACGGCGCGTCGTCGATATCGAACAACGAGCTTTTCGATACTCCCTGGACCGTGGAATGCTCATTCCGCTGACTGTCGCAGAAGCCGAACGCTATAAGGTTCGAGACGAGTCGACCAACACAGCGTCACCCGCGCCGGCGACGGCAGTATCGCCTGCGACACATTCGTTCGCCGACGTTGGCATGGCCGATCGGTCCGACGAACAGGTGTACGACGCGACGTTGGTGGCGGATTCGACCGACGCGCCGGTGTCTCGCTATCCCGGCGTGATGGCCGAGTTGGAAAAGATCAGAAACAAGAAGGGGAGCTGGCTCTCCGGCGCGGTGATCCTTGGTGTTTCGGTCCTATTGTTTGTGGGTGCGGGCGCGGCCCAATGGGAGTGGAAAATTGTCTTACTGCTGATTCCGATTTTGCTCTTCCACGAGCTGGGGCATTTCGTGGCGATGCGATTGTTCAAGTATCGCAACTTGAAAATGTTCTTTATCCCGCTACTCGGAGCGGCAGTCACGGGCCAGAACTATAACGTCGCCGGTTGGAAGAAGGCGATCGTCTCGCTTGCCGGTCCAGTTCCTGGGATCTTCGTCGGCAGTCTCCTTGGCATCATCGCAATTGTACTGGGCGATCAACACTTACTTCTCGAAGCAGCCGCGCTC
>Ga0326597_10008156_pt1 | contig 14158 bp, 12 predicted proteins | sample RVTome_12_FD_203789 | JGI IMG/M metagenome (GOLD analysis project Ga0326597, IMG submission 203789) | Soil microbial communities from uranium-contaminated site in the Upper Colorado River Basin, Wyoming, United States - RVT100D185 | ecosystem: Environmental > Terrestrial > Soil > Contaminated >... | reverse complement strand
ACATGCGGCGTATAGGTGGGCTTGGTTTTGCCCATTAGTGCCATGGCGATCTTCGTAGACACCCGCCCGAGAATCTGATCGGTGGCGTCCAGAACGTGCCACGCCTGATTGACCTGGCCCGGTTTGGCCATAAAGCTAGCTAAGTTTTTTCTTGACATAGGTTTACGCTCGAACCCTATTCCACAAAATCATAAGGAACCCGCTAGTCTACAAGAATTTCACCGCCCGTCAACCCCGCAAGAATAGAGCATAGCACACCGGGTCCGTGATAGTTTCGGCGGCGTTGGGACGGTCCCGGAGGGACCGAGGATTGTAGCCACGGATGGAGCGCCGCCCACCGCTAGGCGGGTTAAGCGCAACCCGTGGATACCAACGCGCCTCGGCGCTCACTTTGGAGTAAACTGTCGGAGGACGGCTGCCCGTACTGTGCGAGGTGCGGCCACAACCTCACCGGCAACGAATTCGGCGTGTGCCCGGAGTGTGGGACGGATGTGCATCTTTAGAATTCAGTCCCGCCCCGACAAGACGCAGCGAGCTGGTCACTCGAATGATTCGGGTACCATCAGGATGCGCCGCGTCCTTTGGTTCCGAAGTATCTCCGCAGCCATCATCGTGATCTGCCTATACCTAACTTCTCGTAACCGTCATCGCCCCTAGGTGGTCTGATGCGATCATTAACAGGCTCACCGGACTGTTGGGAATGCAAGGCGCGGTATTCGCCTCCGTGGCCTTGTTCGCCCTATTCCCGACCCTGGTCACCGTGGGCGTCTTTCTGGCCGTAGATCGTTATTTGCGTGCAAAGGAAAACGGCGAGTTTGAGACTCGGTGCCGTAAGTGCGGCCACATCCTTAGAGGAATCACAGAGCCACGGTGCTCGGAGTGTGGTGAGAGAATCTAAGTTTGCTTGGTCCGCACCCTGGACCTTCCGATCGGTGGGCCGTGCCCAGACGACTGACTTGAGGAACCGACGCTGCTCACCTAGCATGAACACAGCAGGAATGAGGGTGAGAATCTTGCAAGGTCGATGACCCGACCTATGGACTGAGCCGCGGGCTTTAGCCCGCGCGATGATCGGCATATGTTAGGTTCTACGAATACGCGAGTTCGCGCAAGCTGAAGCATGCGGCTCGGGATCGTGGGCCGTGCCCACCCTACTGACTTTTGATGAGCAACACAAACGATTTGCGATCCGCGACTGTGAGGGAGCGGCCCTGAACGAGGAAGCCTTGGAACAACGGCGCAGCGGAGTGCTGATGTGATGCGAACTAACTTACTTACTCGTGCCGTGTTGGTGTCGGTCGCAGCGGCGGGCAACGGTTTTACCTATGCGCAAGTCGGCCCAGATCCATCGGCGGTCCGAATCGACGACATACTCACCAAACTCGAAAAACGCAGCGACGGCCTAGCGGACATCCGCTGCAAAGTGCGATTCGTCGATGACGACAAGATCAATCTCTCAAAACGCACGAAGTATGGCCGCATCCTCTTTCAGATTACCGAGCCCAACCCCAACTTCCTCATTCACTTCGAAAAGACCGAAGTCGACGGCGTGCTGGGCAAACAAGAGTGGTACCTCTTCGACGGTCGATGGCTCTATGAAGTGCTGGAGCGCATTAAGCAGGTGACCAAACGCGAAGTTGCACGCCCGGGCGAGCGGGTCGATCTTTTCGATCTGGAAACTGCGCCCTTCCCGCTTCCGTTCGGCCAGAAAAAGGACACCATTCTTCAGCATTTTAGTGTAACACTCGTGGCACCCGCGTCCGGCGACCCGCCCAAGACCGACCATCTGATCTGCATCCCAAAACCGCAAAGCACCATGCGTCGCCGGTATGACAAACTCGAATTCTTCGTGCTTCAAGATATTCATCTGCCGGTCCGAATTGTGGTTACCAAAAGCGGCGGCGCCGAAGTGAACACCGCCGACTTTCCCGATCTCTCGGCCGGGTCCATCAATGCCGGCGTTACCGCAAAGGATTTCGCCAAACCGCGGGCGTGGAAGATATACAAGGAAGTTGTAGAAGAACTGACAACGGAGACACGACCTTAATCGTACGACAATCTTAATTCGATGGATCAGACGCAGCCGAATGTTACCGATCCGCAGACCGTAATGGAGCGGTTTCTCCCGGGCGAGAGGGATTCTCAAACATCCGCTCCCTCACGGTCGCGGCTCGGAAAGACCGCCGATCCAGCGTGTCCCAGCCCTAGGCTTAGCCTGAAAACTGTTCTATGCTTCCAAGATGTCGCGTAGCTCCGGCCTCCTTGCCGGAGAGGCTGTTAACGCCGACCTCTGTGCTGGATAATAATCGTGATTGGCTGTACCCACGGCCGGCAGTGACGCCGGCTCTCCTCTTCTTGGATAAAGCTAATGCCGGAAAAAATGCAGGCCATTCGGAAAGCAGAGGCCGCTGAAGGCTTAACCCTGTGCGAAGTCGATCGACCGACGCCCGGCGACGAAGATGTCCTGGTGTATGTTGAGGCCGCCAGCATTTGCGGAACCGATTTGCATATTTGGAAGTGGGATTCCTGGTCTAAAGGGCACATCAAACCGCCGCTCACTTTAGGTCACGAGTTTTGTGGAACCATCGTCGAGGTCGGCGCAAAAGTACGACAAGCGCAAATCGGCGACTACGTTTCCGCCGAGTCGCACGTGACGTGTGGGATGTGCTATCAATGTCGCACCGGCCAGGCGCACATGTGCCCGAACACGAAGATTCTCGGCGTCGATCGCGACGGGGCGTTCGCCAATTACGTAGTCGTTCCGGAAATAGTCATCTGGCAAAACAACCGTGACAAGCTTCCGCCGGAAGTGGCCACCTTGCAGGAGCCGTTCGGCAACGCCGTCTTCGCCACCATGAATCAGGAACTATCCGGCCAGTCGGTGGCGGTTATGGGTTGCGGTCCGATCGGACTTTTCACCATCGGAATCGCCCGGGCCGTGGGTGCAAAAAACATCTTCGCGTCAGACATCCATGCGTTTCGCATCGAACTGGCCGGCAAGATGGGGGCGACGCAGGTTTTCAACGCGGGCGATGAGGGTGATATCGTTTCGCGGATCGTCGAGGCCAACGGCGGCTATGGCGTGGATGTGGTATTGGAAATGAGCGGGGCGCCCAGTGCGATTACCTCCGGCTTTCGCGTGGTGCGAAACGGCGGCACGGTGGTGTTGTTCGGCATCCCGGCCAAGCCCGTCGAAATCGATGTGGCTGAGAACATGATTTTCAAGAATCTAACGGTGCGTGCGCTGAATGGGCGGCGCATTTTCGATACGTGGTACAAAACGCGGTGGCTGTTGGAGGATGGCGTGGTTGATCTTAGACCGCTGATTACGAAGACCATCGGGTTCGAAGGTATTAACGACTCGATGGAGATGTTGGCCCGGGGCGATGCGTGCAAGCTGGTGCTGCTGCCCAATGGTGGCAAGCCGCCTCAGATCGCGGAACAACTTCGAACGCGCAAGCCGGACCCCAACATCAGCGGCGCTCCGGTCCATCGGTAGTGTCCGTCGTGTGTCGATCGTTGACACTGCTCAAGCAGAAGTGTGAGCACCGCCAACCACTCGTAGGGTCCGCCGTGCGGACCAAGCTGACTAAGGTCGCCACAGGGGGCGGTCGCTTCACGTTAACAAGGAAACTCGACCATGCCCGAAAAATCGACGCCCAAAATTGGAACTATGGTTTGGTGTGATCTCACCGTGGAAAACGCGGACGACGTTCGAGACTTTTACGCCCAGGTCACCGGCTGGCAGTTCACGCGGCATGAGATGGGCGAATATGAAGACTATTGCATGAATCCGCCGGGCGACGATGCACCCGTGGCCGGCATCTGCCACGCCCAAGGCCCCAACGCCAACGTTCCGCCGCAGTGGTTGATCTATATCACGGTCGAAAACGTGGAGGCTAGCATCGGGCGATGCGTCGACCTCGGCGGCAAAATCGTGGACGGTCCTCGCACGATCGGCGATAAGCCTTTTTGCGTTATCCAAGACCCCGCCGGTGCCGTTTTAGCCATCATTGAGGCCTAAGATTTTCTTTTCTTCTCCTATCCGAACCGTGTCCGTAAGGGAGTGGCATTTGCGGGAACGTCAGGCCGCTTCCTTTCGGGCGCGGTTCGTTGAGTAACGGTTCGGAGAATAACTTCTTGTACACGCTCCAAAGCCGGATTGTGTGCCGTGATAGGCCCTATTAGAAACAATCGCGGGTTTCATAATAGGCGCCGTTCGCTGCTGGTGTATACTTTCCTCCGGTCAGATCCAATGAAACGACCTGCGCCGCCAAGACCCGTCTCGAAACGGCGCGAGGAAAAATGAAAGGGTTTTGTCATGACTAAGATACGAATCTATGCGGTCATCGGTGCGGTTTTGTCCGCGATCCTGCTTGCGTTGTTCTTCATTCTGTTTGAAGTGGTCAGAGTCGAAGGCAATCAAATGGCGGTCCACGAAACGTGGGGCGAAGGCGTGTTGGTGGATCCCCTATTTCCCAAGACCTACTTCTACTTCCCCGGGTTCATGCACACGGTCCATAAGTACGACATGTCTTCGCAAGTCTACGTCATGAACGATCTACCCAGCCGGAAGGAGTTTGCGCAGGGTCGAGAGAATGACGCCTACACCGTTCAGTCCAGAGAAGGGCAGGACTTGACCATATCGCTCAATGTGCGATGGCGCTTGGATCCCGAAAAACTCATCCATCTGCACAAGACCATTCGACGAGACTTTGAAGAGAAGATACTCCGTCCGGTGCTGTTGCGCGAAGTGAAAGATGCGGCCACGATGCAGGAGGCGATCGTGGCCTATTCCGGTCCCGGACTCGTTGAATTGCAATCAGACATCGAGCTTCGATTGACCGATATCGATGGAGAAGTGCGCCGTCAGGGAATCATCGTCGAGAATTTCGTGATCGAGAAGATCGCACTCGATCCTGAGTACCGGGACCAAATCAAGGCGCGGCAAGTGGCTGTGCAAAAAGAGATGCGCGCCAAACAAGAGACACTTGCCGCACTAGAGGAAGCGAATCGTGCCGAGGCCGATGCACAGGCGGACTTCAAGCGTGCCGTCGTGGAGGCGGAGCGTGATAAGGCGGTCGGTGTTCTGGGATCTAAGATGCAGGCTGAACAGGAAGTGCTCGCCGCCGAGGCCGCCAAGAAGAAACAGGTGCTCGCGGCCGAAGCGGAAAAGGAAGCGGGATTGCTGCGTGCCGACGCCATCGTTGCGATCGGACAGGCCGAGGCGAACGCCAAGAAGGTTCAGCTTCAAGCGTACGCGGTCGAAGGGGCGGATAATTTTGTAAAAATTGAAATCGCCAAGGCCATTGCCGAGGCGAATCAGGGCGTGAAGGGTTATATCCCCGAAGGCATGACGATCAACGTGGTGACCGATCGAATCATATCGGCGATCGACCGAATTGCCGGTCCAAGTGGCCTCAAGCCGAGCGGCAACTAATAAAGTGATTAGTGACTTGTGGCTAGTCACAAATCACTAGCCACTTCGTTTGACGAAACTAAGCCTTGCATGTGGAGGTGCAACCATGATACGATTCTACGGAATAATCGCGATGGCTGTCTTTTTCGTGTTTTGCGTGTCGATCTTGATCGGCATGGCGCTGAACGTGAAGAATCGGCACCGTCGCATCCAATCCGCGTTCGAGGAAGAGTACGGTGAATCGAGTGAGGCGTGCCATCCGGAAGTAAAGGACATGGTCGCGCTGTATATGAGCATGGTGGCCAAGCACGGACCCGATTCGGAAGAAGCCAAGGCCTTTCGGTTCGGCACGGACAGCCAGCTCATGACCCGATTGCACGGTGAGGACTCGTCGCTTAAGGCCTTCCACGAACAGGCCGACGTGATCGACGAAGTATGCCGCCGGGTAACCAAATGGCGACGTGGCTCGCGCAAGAATTCGCATGCGTAGTTCGTTGCGGCTGTTGTTCTTATCGTGATCGCACCTGACGATCTTCGCGGCGATCAGCGTGGTTGTTTTACAGTAGGGGCGTGTGTGACCTTACGGCAGCAATATGTCCGTGGTACGTGACACTTCCGTTTGGATGGGTACGCCGAGTCAGAGGTGCAGGCGGCATGGAATCCACCCTTCGGCGGAGCCTGCGGACCTCATTGGTAAAGATGCCACCGGGCTTGCGCCCGGTGCTCTGAAGACCGTCCGACACCGATTCCGGTCCGCGCCCCTTTGCCCGTACCCCTGACGTGGAATGTGCGCGGGCGGCGAAAGATCGCGATGCGCTTCAAGGATTGAAATAACGACGATGGCAAGACAACTGATTCGCAAGAAAGTGGCGACGCCGAAACGTAAAACCGTCAAACGCGAAACGAAGAAGAAGTTTCGCATTCTCTCCATTGATGGCGGTGGTATTCGCGGTATTCTTCCGGGGCAGATTCTCGTGGCACTCGAAGAGATCCTTGGTCAACGCGACCATCGCCACACGGCGCGCATCGCCGATTATTTCGATATGATCGTCGGCACCAGTACGGGAGGCATTCTGGTCTGTTGCTACCTCGCCCCCAGGGCCCAGGGGAGAAGGCCCAAGTTCTCCGCCCAAGAGGCCGTCAATCTCTATCTCGATCGCGGCGGCGACGTGTTCAGCCTTTCCATAATGCAGCGCATCCGATCGGCCGGTGGCTACGCGGACGAGACGTACAATGCGCAGGGCTTGGAAGATGCATTGGGGGACTATTTCGGCGACTTGAAACTCTCCGACCTGCTGCGCCCCTGCCTCCTCACGGCTTATGACATCGAACGGCGCAAGGCTCATTTCTTTCGTCAGCACCGTGCACGGCGGTTAGCGAGCGCCGATTTTCTGGTTCGCGATGCCGCCCGCGCGACATCAGCCGCGCCCACCTATTTCGAGGCGTCGCACGTCCAATCGCAGGCGAATGAATCCTTTGCTCTTATTGACGGCGGCTTGTTCGCCAACAATCCGGCCCTTTGTGGATACGCCGAAGCCCGCACGCTGCCCAAGCAACCTCGCGCTAAGGATATGGTCATTCTCTCGCTGGGAACGGGTGCCACGCAAGAATCTTACCCGTATAAGTCAGCGAAAAACTGGGGAAGGGTGCAGTGGATCCAGCCCGTGCTGGACATCATGATGTCCGGCGTGGCGGAAACGGTGGACTATCAGCTCCGGCAGATCTACGACGCCGTGCAGCGCCCGAAACAATACCTGCGCATAGAGCCCAATCTGGGTGACGCATCGCCGCACATGGACGATGCCTCGCCCGGGAATCTGAACAACTTACGTCTTGCCGGCCTGGCCGCCGCGAACCACTACCACGACGAGTTGAAACGATTCGCCGAGTTGCTGTAGAGCAACGGTTAGGAAAGAGAATGAGGTTCGGAGATTGTCATGCCTAAATGGCCTTGGATTCAGCGGACATTTACTTTCGAGTTTCCGGTCGGCAAATTTCCCGATCTCATCGAGCGTGTGCGCGGCACACCCGCGCGCATCGAAGAGAGGATCGCCGATGTGTCACAAAAAAGACTAACCCACCGCGAGGGAAACAGTTGGTCCATCTTGCAGAACGTCGGACATTTGCTGGATCTTGGATACTTACCTCAGCGACGCATCGAGCAGATTCTCGCCGGCGAAGACGTGCTCATCGCCGCAGATATGTCCAACAAGAAAACCCACCAAGCCGGTCATAACCAGCGAGACCCTGCGGAGTTGCTCGCGGCCTTTCGAGCCGAGCGCCAACAGTTGGTGGCGACCATGGAGGGATTGAACGAGGCAGACTGGGGCAAGTCGGCGCTGCATCCACGTATCAAGCAGCCCATGCGCATCGTTGATATTGCGTATTTCGATGCCGAACACGACGATTATCATTTGGCACGCATGGGTGAGCTGATTCGGGCAACGGCGGGGTAAGTGGAAATGAGGGCTGGGATCATCGAGAGGCACACTGCGCAGGACGATCGAGGTGGCCAAGCTTTGGAGCATGGTTTCGACCGTGATCTCTTCGCGCGTCGGCGTTGATCGGTTATATCTATACAGATGTGCTCTTTGGGATGGGTTCGCTTTTCGCAAAGCGGGACGGCGTGTACCCTCGCACGCAGTGATACCGGCAGCGACTCCCGCACTACTGGACGTGGACGCTAAGAAATCTCCGATTTGTTCCCTAGGAAAGGTCGATGCATCGATGTTGAGTTTGACCAGCGAGTATGCCCTGCGGGCGATGATCCATCTGGCGCAACGGGCCGAAGAATGGCCCATCACGGGGAAACAGATTGCCAAGGAATCGGGCATTCCCGCCAAGTATCTCTCCAAGGTACTCGGTGACTTGGTTCGTGCGGGCGTATTGGAATCGGCGCGGGGGATCGGCGGTGGGTTTCGCATGGTACGACCCCCCCGGAAGGTGGCGCTGTATGACATACTTGCGCCCTTTGAGCCGCTCCAGCATCGACGCTGTCCATTTGGCAACCAGCTCTGTGGAGATGACAACCCCTGTCTCGCGCACGATCGGTGGAAGAAGGTCGTCGAGACCGAGAAGGGATTCCTCAAGAGGACATCCATCTTTGACGTGGCCGTCAGTGAAATGACCGGCACCAAGAAGAAAAAACGTGCGAAATAGTCGGTCGATACTCGTGATTTGAAGGATGGGTGACCCACCCGTTTAGAGTTGGGGGGCTCAATTGGGTTTCGGATTCGCGTCCCCCACGGATAGAACCATGGGCCACCCAACCCAACGGCACTACCGGTGCAAAGGTGGCATATTCGGGTGAATTCTGTTCTTTAGCGCGGGATCTCAAACAGTTCGACGTAGCTTTCGATCGATGGATCGGCCGGCCATGCTTGAACACGTTTCACGCCGATTTCCATAAGATCTCGAACGACAGTTCGAAGTTCGGGCGCTGTGATGCTCGGCGACAGGCCATAGGTTGCGGCAAGCCGCCGCAGTTCGCTCCAATTCAACAGTAGATGCGTGTAGCGTTTTTCGCGGAGCCACGCCAACACATCGCTCGGCGATTGTGCCGATTGAATCGCCACAAGAAACAGGTTGCGGTTGAAGGTGACACAGTAGTCGGCCCTTGGTCGAAAATAAAACGCCCGTGCTTCGCCGACCAGCAAAATCCGTGCGTCGTCGGGTAATTCGTGATTGACCGTATGGAAGAACTCGTACCCCGGGACGGCACCGTCATAGATGAGCGAAGCCGGCGCTCCGCCGAACGATTCCTGGCCGTGTAACGTGGCAGCGAAGTAGAGGTTCCACCCCGCGCCGATGATGACGGTACTGGCCACGACCGTTGCCCGTAGTCGGCTGATCGATCCGATCACGGCTCGGGCGCAGAGCAGCACCAGCGGGATGAGTAGGACGACGGCGAAACGGGCGAAAAGATGGGTAGCGAACAGCCAGACCGCCAGTTGCATGATCAGCATGATGATCAGGGCCGCATCGATTCGGTCGCGACATCGCCGAAGTAAGCCCACCAGGGCGATCAGTACGATGCCCGGTCCGATCCGCTGCAACGGATCACCGATGGTTCTGGACCACGCCACTTGCAGGCACCGGCTCAGTTCCCGCTGAGTGTCGGTTATGCTGTGCCCCAGGTCCCATTGCCGGGTTTCCGCGTCGCCCCATCCATCCGGTGTGGCCTTGAAAACCGAGTTGGCCAAGGGGAATACGGGGTTGCCGGTGAATAGCATGTTCTTGGCCAACCACGGCGATAGTGCCAATAAGGTGGCGGCTATGAACAGGCATGCGTCGGCGATGCGCCGCTTGCCTGCCTCGTGGGCGCCCACGACAACGAGAACGGTAAGCGGTAAGGCGATAAGCGGCAGTGCGGTGTACTTGCATCCGCTGGCGAATCCGGTGGAAAGGCCCGCCACCGCGATCAAGCCGCATTGGCCGAGCGGTGCGGCGTCCTCCGCCGTCGCGTTGCCAGGTGCGCGAAGTCGAAGCGATCTGAGAAGCAAGCCGGCGCCCGTCATGGCGAAAAACAGCATCCCGTTTTCCACAAAGGCCAAACCGGATAGGTAGGCCGGCCAGCCGGCCGAGGCCATAACAACACCGCCGACCACCCCCGCCCGTGGCGACCATTCACGTGCCGTCGCCCAAGCGGCCGCGATGGTCAGAGCGCCCAACAGCAGATGAATCATGTTGGCGGTGGTGCCGATGTCCAGGGTGTCGGCGTGAACGATCATGGCGACGAGATAAAGCATCTCGACAGCGCTGGGGAAATTGGCGTAGACGTTATGCGGTAGGTACCCGATGTGGCCTAGTTGGTAGTATTCTTTGGGAACTTGCAGGTGATATTCAAGCACGTCGTAGCCGAAGCCCTCTTCTTGCCAGATCAATCCCGGCGCGTTGGCCGCGGCCAGCAGAGCGAGCGCGGCGAAGGGGCAGGCGACCAGCCAAAGGTAGGGCCGGCGCCGTCGGCTTGGGGGATTGTCGATGGGCGTGGCGATCGCCTTCGCTTGAGGATCGGATAACGATCGTAGCCGAGCAACCCCGGCGAGCGAGAGAAGCAGGAGTAATCCGATCCACACCGATCGTTGCAAAACGCCCAGTAGACCGAGCGTGAGGGTAAGAATCGAGAAGGTACCGAGCCCCAGGGCGGCTCCGAGGATTAGGTGCCAGCGTAACGGCAATGATTCGAGCCGCAACCACCTGACGAGCCAGAGGCCCGCGAGGGCGGGCGGTGCCATGACAATGGCGGCTCGGAGGCCGTCATGCAGCGAGGATAACATCGCGTACCACGAGACGACACCCTCGACGATCAACACCACGCCCAGCAAGGCCGTGCCCATAAGCAGCGTTCTGCGATGTGACGCTTGGGGCGCTGGCTCAAGCTCACGGACCATCATCGGATGTCATTCCCGCTCGCCGTAGAGTGCCTGCCGCGCCTTGATTAAGCCGACGAGCGCATGTTGACAGTGGTCGATACGCAGCAGGTTCAGGGAGGGGCTGGTGCGTATTCCGCCGACGGCGTCTTGGGGGCTGTGCATGAAGTACGTTTCTTTGGGTCGAACCTGCAACTGCATGACGAATCGTGCGGCGCGGCGGACCACGGCTGAGTAACGATCTGCTCGTTGCTTGTTTCCCAGGGCGTTTGCGAGCATGAGGGCATCGGCAAAACCTTCCAAGTAGGCGGCCGTCGATACCCCGGCGCGACCGTTGTCGTAAGCGGCGATACCTCCAAACAGTTCGGGCCAGGCACAGTTGGACGGATCAAGTTGCTTATGGGCCAGCCAATCCGACAATTCGAACACATAGTCGGCGTAGTCCTGTCGTTTGGTATGCTTCGCCATTTTGGCGAAGGCCTGCACCTGCCAGGGAACAAACGCCGGGGAGCGCGTCTCGCGGAAGTACGGGCGATAGAAGTTGATGGCCTGATGGAAGGCATCGAGCACGCGCGCATTGGGGCTAAGGCCGTAATCGGCTGACAACGCCAGCAAAGCCTCGCCGGGGAAGTAATTCTGCGCCTTCAGTGAAACGGCGGGCGGGAATGCCGTGATCAACATCCCGGATGGCTGCTGCAATTCGAGAATGCCATTGATGAGTCGCCGACGCACTTCGCTGTATCGATCCACTTCAGGATGCTCGGCCAGGGTCAGACAGAGCAAAGCGGTAACACCGAGCTTGTTTTGTCCGTCCGCGGTGGCGATATAGGCGGAGTCTGCCGCGCCGGGGAAGTCGGTCAATCCTTGAAGATGGTACCGAATACCGAGGTCGGCCGCGGCGGTTGACGCGCTACTACGACTCCACCGCGCATGGGTGGCCATCGCCAGCACGGCGCCGACCTGACGCACGAGATTCTGCTTATCGCTGTATTTGTCGTTTCCCGGCTCATATTGGTAGGCGAACAAGCCGGTTTCCTGCTGGCGATAGGCCATGTATTCGGCGAGATGTGTGATGGTTGCGTCGAACGCCTCTTGCGTTGTCGCGCCTTGAGGCAAGACGGTCAATCCGCGATGCAGCGACACGATATTGTCGCTCGATCCTACTTGATACCAATGGACCGTCCGGAACCTTTGAAGCTGAACTTTCGATAGTTGTGCGGGGGTTTGCCCCGCGGACTGAGCCAGACGCTCGAGCGCTTGGGACAGTATCATGTCGCTGGTGAATAACTCCGTCGGACAAAACTGGTGTTTGAGATTCTTTCCGGCGAAGGAAAGGCCATGAACACCGGGTTCGACGAAAGGATCGATGACCCGGGGCAGTGTCCAATCGCCGTCGACGGTAATTGGTTGCGAGCGGCCCACAACTTCAATCTCGATGAGCAGCGAGTTAACGGTATGCAAATCAGTGGACTTATCTTCAAGAAGCATTAGGGCGGCGGCGTGGGCCGCGTCGCGCACCGCAAGGGCCACGGGGTTGGGACCGGCGGCTGCGGTGGCGCGGAGGTAGCCGTGTTCGTTGAGCCGCACGACGACCTGGAAAGATAGATCACGAAGCGCGTGGGGCACGTATTCGGGGGTATACTTGGGACGACGCAGGACGGCGTCACGAACGGTACGTCGTGCGGTGCGCGAGAGCAGAACGCGATGCGCAAGGCTGATCGTTGGGTGGGTCGGTTCACTACGCTCCAGCGCTTGGGAGGCTGAGGTGTGGGGGCAGATGCCCGCCAAAATCAGCGCCCACGACCATGCGAAGAACCTTAGTTTGTGAATCGGCATGCCGATTAGTATAGTGCCGACGCGGACGCGCCTCAAACGACACGTTGCCTTAGGGTGAACGAATGACAACAGATAACGTTGATTTTGCCGGACCGATCAAGGCCGCCGCCGTGAATGTAGCCGCCGCCGTCAAAGCGCGCGTCCTTTTCGTCTACGTGGGTGCCCTGGGCGACATAGAAGGGCTCAAGGCGAGCATCCAGGCCCCCACCAAACTGATTCTGGTCTGTCGTGATGAGCAGGATGAACAGCGGGCCAAGAATGCCTCCGTCGCGTTCCTGACCGTGCCCTCTTTTGATCTGACGCGAATGGGTCAGATCAAGATGGCCACGTTGATCGCGTTTTCGCAGGGTTTACTCATGCCGTCCGACGTGTTTGTTTTTCTCAGCGGACTGACCGGTCGCGACGTCGATACGCTGGTGACCATGCGCGTTGGGGGCGAATACGAAATCTTCCAATCTGTCGGCCAACCCAAACTCACCGAACACATCAAAAGAGCGGTTTTCGAGAGGGTGTTGCGTGTGGCGCTGGAGTTGGCGCATGAAGGGCGGGAGGGGAAGCCGGTGGGTGCGTTGTTCGTCATTGGCAATCACCGCGACGTGGAGAAGGCCAGTCAGGAGGGGCGAATCAATCCGTTCAGGGGGTATGCCGAGAAAGAACGCAACATCCTTGACGATGCCATCAAGGATACAGTCAAGGAAATCGCCAAGCTCGACGGCGCGTTCGTTATTAAGGGCAACGGTGTGATCGTGTCGGCCTGTGCGGTTCTTCGACCGGCGATGGCGGGGGATATCCTTCACCAGGGACTCGGAGCCAGGCACGCCGCCGCCGCGGCCATCACCGCCAACACGAAATCCATAGCCATCACGCTTTCGGAATCCACCGGCGACGTGCGCGTGTGGCGCCGCGGCACCATGATCACCGAAATCGAAAAAGCGCCGCATGCTTTGTTAGATGGAACGATCCCGTCGACTATGGGGTGAGATGCTCTTAATTGGGGAGTTCGTGACACTTTCGGCGGCTGAAATAGGACTTCCGAAGTCGATTGACGATCCCCACGCGCGGGCACTTCGCTTAGCCCGATGCGCCGCGAACTCTCTCTGCCCTATAGAGGCACACTACAACAGCCCAGGGCAACGCCCTGGGATCGATGACCCGACTCAGCGCGAGCCCTGAAAGGGCGGCGTAGCATTATTCCACCCTTTCAGGGCTTACACGCCAAGGCGTCACCTGTTCCCAGGGCGTTGCCCTGGGCTGGTCTATGACACCCCTTTGGGGTTGTTCGATAATGCTGCTGATCATACCCACCAAGAACCACGCCGGGCCGCCGATTCTGTCACACACCCTTAATTGGGGCGTCGGTTTCGCCGGTTGATTGCGGCTGCCCGTAAGAACGACCAGACGTATCCCGCGGCGTCGAGTGTTGTTAATTCACCGCTTATGGAGATATCCTGATCTCGCGTTTTCTGTTTCTGTGCCCAGTCGCCTGAAAGGCCGGTCGAGTCGGTGCCGACCCGGTAGATCAAAAACGGCACGC
>Ga0326597_10008155_pt1 | contig 14159 bp, 15 predicted proteins | sample RVTome_12_FD_203789 | JGI IMG/M metagenome (GOLD analysis project Ga0326597, IMG submission 203789) | Soil microbial communities from uranium-contaminated site in the Upper Colorado River Basin, Wyoming, United States - RVT100D185 | ecosystem: Environmental > Terrestrial > Soil > Contaminated >... | reverse complement strand
AAGCGTCGGCCAACTGAGCGATGATCCCCTCGTCAGCCTGCCAGCCATGGCACGCTGATCAGCCCGGCCCATGCCGGAAAGCGACGGTGACCCACCGTCAGCTACACCACGCCTTGGGACACGATCCCCGCCAATCCGCGCCATTCCGTCCCCCCGCATACCCTGTCCCGCGTATCTCCTTCACCCGGCGAGAAGAAACATGCAGCAGTACCCCACCTTCGTCAGCCATCTGGAATGCGGGCTGACCGGCAGGCGCTATCCGGCCGATACGATCCACGGCCTGTCGGAGGCCGGACGGCCGCTGCTGGTGCGCTACGATCTGCCGGCGCTGGCGAAGGCCATCGACAGGGGCACGCCGGCCACCCGCGGCGAGGGCGGGTTCTGGCGCTACCGCGAGATGCTGCCGGTGCGCCGCAGCGAGAACGTGGTCAGCCTCGGCGAGGTGATGACGCCGCTGATCGATCTGCCGCGCACGGCGGCGAGGCTCGGCGCCGCCCGGCTGACGGTGAAGGACGAAGGACGTCTGCCCACCGGCTCGTTCAAGGCGCGCGGGCTGGCGCTCGCCGTCTCCATGGCGAAGGAACTCGGCATCGCCCGCATGGCCATGCCGACCAACGGCAACGCCGGCGCCGCGCTGGCCGCCTACGGATCGCGCGCCGGGATGGAGACCTTCGTCTTCTGCCCCGACGACACCCCGCCGGTGAACGTGCGCGAGATCGCGCTGCAGGGCGCGCGTACCTTTCTGGTCAACGGGCTGATCAACGACTGCGGGCGCATCGTCGGCGAGGGCACGGCGGCGATGGGCTGGTTCGACACCTCCACCCTAAAGGAGCCCTATCGCATCGAGGGCAAGAAGACCATGGGGCTGGAGCTGGCCGAGCAGCTCGGCTGGGCGGTCCCCGACGTGATCCTCTACCCCACCGGCGGCGGCACCGGGCTGATCGGCATGTGGAAGGCGTTCGCCGAGCTTGAGGCGATCGGCTTCATCGGGCCGAAGCGCCCGCGCATGGTAGCGGTGCAGGCCGCCGGCTGCGCCCCCATCGTCAAGGCGTTCGAGGACGGGGTGGAGCACGCCCCGCTGTGGCAGGACGCGCACACGGTGGCCGCCGGCATCCGCGTGCCGGTGGCGGTGGGCGACTTCCTCATCCTGCGCGCGGTACGGGAATCCGGCGGCTTCGCCATCGCGGTGGAGGACGACGCCATCGTCGCCGCGCTGGGCGAGATGGCGACCGAGGAAGGGCTGATGCTGTGCCCGGAAGGGGCCGCCACCTTCGCGGCGTACCGACAGGCGCTGGCCGACGGGCGCATCGATCGCGGCGAGCACGCGGTGCTGTTCAACTGCGCCACCGGACTCAAATACCCCCTGCCTCCCGCGGGCGAGACGCTGGATATAAGCAGGCCCGTCGACTACGCCGCCATGGCACGGTAAGGCGCTGGGTTCAGCGTTACGGGCGCCACGCTTCATCATGCCATGGTTCCGGTGCCCATCCTGACGAAAAGGAAGAGATCCGCGCCGGCACCCTTTTGCGTCAAGCAGGCGAACGGAGAGCGTAGGTAGATTCCGTCCCTGCCGCTCGGCGAACTCTTTCGTCTACGGTTCGACCACAGGTTCCGCTTCCTGTGCCGCCCCTGTCGCTCGCCGGGCGGTTTGCAGACGACGTCGCCGCGGGTGCGAATTGCCCGCCGATTTGCAAAAAAAGGTGAATGAGATGAAACGTACTACCGGCTTTCTTGGCGTCACGACAGGCTTGCTGATCGCGACGACACTATTGCCAAATCCCGCCCACGCCCTGCTGATCGACAACTTCACCGTTTCCCAAACCGTTACGCAGACGGGTGTCGGAACATCCGGCATCGGCGCGACCGGCGTAACCGGAGCGATATTCGGTGACCGCTATCTCCAGGCCACTGTTACCCAGGGCACCGCCTCGCTACGGGTAAGCGCCAACGGCCTGAACCCTGGGCAGTTGACACATAGCCAAGATTCCGGCGTCACCGGCAACTCCCTCACGATATGGGATGCCAATTCGGCCAATGGCGACATAATCGATCTGGCCCCTGGGCGGGACCTGACCGATACGACGACCAGCAATTCGCTCGTCTTCGAGATCGTCTCGGCCGATTTTCCGACCAATCTGACCTTCACCGCCTACACCACGTTGTCCGATTTCTCGCGGATCCAGTTTAACACGCCCGGTCTCCTGTCGAATGCGCCCGTATTTCTGCCCTTTGCCACATTCACGGCATTCGGCGGCGGTGCCGATTTCGCCAACATCCGCGCGTTGACGATGAGCGTCGCCGACACAATTCCGCGTGAAGATCTGGATCTCAGGCTCAGGCTTCTCCAAACCAGCAGTCCTCCGACCTTCGATATCATCGAACCGACCTCACTGGCGATCTTCGGCGCCGGCCTCGCGGGTCTCGGCTTCTCGGCACGGCGCCGAAAGCCGGCAGCGCTTCCCGCAGCCGCGTGAAACCGATGATGGTTTGACTTTCTCCTCCCACCCGGTGGCCGTATTCACCGGGCACCGCGACCTCGCCGCCTCCCCCCCGGAGGGGGCGGGTCGCGGCCTCTTCGCGGGACCGGAAAATCCGGATCGACTATACGCCGCGATCGAGTTCGTCTGGCGGTCCGCCGCCAGCCATGCCGTTCCTCCCTGGCTCCTCATGAGCCAATAAACTAGGGCGGCGATCGCAAGATCGCCGCCCCATTTTATTAGCGCTCACCCTCCGGTCCGGGCTGCCGGGTACAAACTGGAAGATCGAATCCGACCTTCGGGGGCGCAATTGCGTGATCCGTCCGGAACGGGTCAACGAATTCCCGTCTCACCGGCGGTCACCTGCCACGGGATCACCGCGTCGGCGTCGATCTCGATCATGGCGCCGGGGCGGATGATGCCGGAAACCTGCACCAGCGTGCTGGCGGGCCGCGCGTCAGGCGGGAAGTATTCGTTGCGCACCACGTGCACCTGGCGCAGCGCCTCGGGCGAGATGTCGGTGACATAGACCCGCACGCGCACGATGTGGCCCATGGCGCCGCCCTCGTGCTCGACGATACGGCGCAGGCGCTCCAGCACCCGACAGGTCTGTTCGGCCATGGTGGTTCCCACCGTGCGCCCCTCGTCGTCGATGGGCGTCTGCCCGGAGACGGAGAGGAACACGGCGTCGGCCGTCTCGATGCGTACGGCGTCGCAGAACGCCGCCGCCACGCCCTTCTCCGCCAGCGCCCCGATCTGCTTCGATTCGGACGCCGTCACGTTCACGTTGACGCGCCTGACCGCCATGGCTCTCTCCCTGCTCCGCTTTCGCCGCGATTCTGGCTATAACTGCACCTCCTGCCAACACCATGGACAGCGATGACGGGAACCCGGCCCACCGACGGCCCGACCGCATGCAGCGCGGACCGCTGATCGATGCGCAGGCTGCTCGCTATCGCCGTCAGCGCTGCCATCCTCGGCGTCATCTACTGGCGAATCGACCTGGCCGGGCTGGGACGCAGCCTCGCCGACGCCCATTACGGCTGGGTGATAATCGCCGTGCTGGCCCTGATTCCGGCGCTGGCGCTGACCGCGTGGCGGCTGTCGCTGATCGCCGGACTGCTGGCGCCGCTGTCCGTGGCCGAGGCGGGGCGGCTGGTCCTGCTCGCCCATTCCCTCAACATGATCCTGCCGTCGCGGCTGGGAGATTTCATCAAGGCGCACGCCATGGCGGTGCCCGGCACGGTGCCGGGTCGCGAGGCGCTCAGCATCGTGGTGATCGAGAAGACGTGGGACGCGCTGGCGGTTATGGCGTGGTGCGCCGTCGGCCTGCTCATCGTCGAGCGCGCGGCGCTGGACGTGCGCTGGGCCGCGTTCATGATTGTCGCGGTGACGGCGTTCGGGCTGCTGATCGTGGCCTCGCGCCGCTTCGCGGTCGTCGTTTTCACCATCCTGCGCACGGCCGCGCCGCACCGCTGGCGCGATGCCGTCGCCGACATGGCCCACGTGTGGTTCCGGGCGGTCGACGCCTTCTGGCGCGACCGGCCGCGCGCGGCGCTGGTAATCGGCATTACGGTGTTGACCTGGTTCCTGCACCTGGTGGAAATCTGGCTGTTCGTCGTCGCCATCGGCGTGCACGTGCCGTTCGCCGCCCATCTCGGACTGGCGCCGCTGGTGATGGCCGCCAGCCTGGTGCCGCTGACGCTGTCCGGCATCGGCACGCGCGATGCGGCCATCATCGTGCTCTACAGCCCGTTCATGGACGCCCCCACGGGCGCGGCGCTGGGGCTGCTGGTGATCCTGCGCTACCTGGTGCCGGCGCTGGTCGGCATCCCCTTCACCGCCCGCTACCTGGAACAGATACGGTTGGCGGGGAAACGAGATTAATCTGGAAACCCGGCGAGCGCCCGCACCTCGGATGCGCTGCGTCCACCCTCGCGCAGGGCGCGGACGGTAGCGGCGCCGTCGCGCTTGGCCAGCCGGCGGCCGTCGCTGCCGGCGATCAGCCCGTGATGGTGATAGTCCGGTAGCGGCAGGTCGAGCAGCGCCTGCAGCAGCCGGTGCACACCGGTCGCCGGCACCAGGTCCTCGCCGCGGGTCACCAGCGTCACCCCCTGCAGCGCGTCGTCCACCGTTACCGCCAGGTGGTAGCTGGCGGGCGCGTCCTTGCGCGCCAGCACCACGTCGCCGTGGGCCCCGGGGTCGGCCGCCATCTCTCCCCGCCCCCGGTCGTGCCAGTGCAACCGCCCGGTCACCGCCCTCGCCCGCGCCGTGTCGAGGCGGAATGCGTACGGCGCACCGGCCGCCAGCCGTTCCTCCCGCTCCGCCGCCGTCAGATGGCGGCAGGTACCGGGATAGACCGGTCCCTCCGGCCCGTGCGGCGCGCCGGGAGCGCGGGCGATCTCCGCCCGGATGTCGGCGCGGGTGCAGAAGCAGGGATAGATCAGCCCCATCCCCGCCAGCCGCGCCAGCGCCACGGCGTAGTCGGCCATATGCTCCGACTGGCGGCGCACCGGCTCCTCCCAGCACAGTCCGAGCCAGGCGAGGTCTTCGTAAATGGCGGTCTCGAATTCCGGCCGGCAGCGCCCGCCGTCGATGTCCTCGATACGCAGCAGGAACCGTCCGCCCGCGCGCCGCGCCGCCGCGACCGCGAACAGCACCGAATGGACATGGCCGAGGTGCAGCAGCCCGGTCGGGCTCGGCGCAAAGCGGGTGACGACGGTCATTCCCCGTCCAGCGGCGGGAACACGTGCCGCCCGTCCGGCCCCAGCGGCAGGTCGTCCGCCCGCACCACCGCTGCGACCGGCAGCGGCCCGTAAAGATGAGGAAACAGCGCCCCGCCGCGCGACTTCTCCCAGCGCAGCGCCGGTCCCAGCCGGGCGGCGTCCACCGCCAGCAGCACCAGCCCGTCCTGTCCGGCCCGGTGCTTCGCCGCGCTCTCCGTCACCTGCGCCGCGGTGGAGAAGTGGATGAACCCGTCGGCGGCGTCCTGCGACGAACCGTCGTAGCGCCCCCGCGCCACCGCCGCGTCCCACTCGTCGCGCCGGCATATGTGATAGATGACCCGCGCCGTCATGAGAGGAAGGTAGCGCAGTATCCCTTCGCGCGGAACCGGGCCGGGCCGCTGTCCGCCGGGAACGCCCGTTGCCGCGTCTCCCCGCCTCTGCTACACGAACATCATGCCGCCGAAGAACAATCCCAGGGGCCTCAACGCGCTGCAGCTCAGGACCCTGACCCTGCTGCAGCAGCTCGCCCGCTTTCCCGAAACCTCGACCCGCAACGAGCAGACCGGCGAGGTGATGATCACCAACCTGCCCAGCCCGCACGGCAACCACTTCCATTGCGGCGACGCGGTGGTGCTGGCCAGGGACGCCACCGGATTACGCAACGAGGCGGTGTGGCGGGCGCTGGAACGCAAGGGCCTGGCGCGCTGCTTCTGGCCGTTCGGAATCGCGCTAACGCCCGAGGGAACGGCCTATGACACCCGGCTGGCCGACGAGATCCTGCACCGCGCCGATCACTGAATACCGTTTCTTCCCCGATTGGCCCTTTTGGGCTTTCCCCCGGTGGCGTAAGCTCGACCCTCGCGCGTCCGCGACCGGGACGCTCGGCTCTTTGGGGGAGACGACACATGAGACTGGCGAAATCCGTTCTGTTCGGCGCGACGATCGCGATCCTCGGCGCGACGGCGCCGGCCGCCGAAACCATCAGGATCGGCGAGATCAACTCCTACGCCCGCATGCCGCAGTTCCTCGACCCCTACCGCAACGGCTGGCAGATGGCGATGGACGAGATCAACGCCAGGGGCGGCGTTCTCGGCCGGAAGCTCGAGATCGTCGCCCGCGACGACGGCGGCAATCCCGGCAACGCGGTGAAGATCGCCGAGGAGCTGGTGAGCCGAGACCGCGTCGACATGATCGCCGGCGGCTTCCTGTCCCATATCGGCCTGGCGCTCGCCGACTTCGCCAAGCAGAAGAAGGTGCTCTACCTCGCCGGCGAACCGCTGTCCGACGAGCTGGTGTGGAACAAGGGCAACCGCTACACCTTCCGCCTGCGCCCCTCCACCTACATGCAGGCCGCCATGCTGGCCGAGGAGGCCGCGAAGCGGAAGGCGACCAAATGGGCCAGCGTGGCGCCCAACTACGCCTACGGCCGCGACGGCGTCAGCGCGTTCAGGAAAGCCTTCGCCACGAAGCGCACCGACATCCGGTGGATCGAGGAGCAGTGGCCGCCGGTGTTCAAGATCGACGCCGGGCCGGTGGTGCGTGCGCTGCAGCGCGCCCGGCCCGAGGCCATCTACAACGTGCTGTTCGGTCCCGACCTGCTGAAGTTCGTGCGCGAGGGCAAGCTGCGCGGGCTGTTCCGGGGCCGCGTGGTGGTCGGGCTGCTGACCGGCGAGCCGGAATACCTCGATCCCCTCAAGGGCGAGGCGCCGGAGGGCTGGATCGTCACCGGCTATCCCTGGTACGCCATCGACACGCCGTCCCACAACAGGTTCAGGGCCGCCTACGAGAAGCGTTTCAACACCTATCCGCGCACCGGCTCCATCGTCGGTTACAACCTGATCCTGTCCATCGCCGAAGCGGTGAAGAAGGCGGGCTCGACCGATACCGAAAAGCTGGTGGCCGCGTTCGAGGGGCTGGAGATTCCCGACAGCCCGTCGGGGCCGTTCAGCTATCGCGCCATCGACCACCAGTCGACCATGGGCGCGTGGGTCGGCCGCACCGCCGTGCGCGACGGCAAGCCGGTGATGGTGGACTGGACCTACCGGGACGGAAAGGACTACCTGCCGCCCGACGCCGAAGTGCGCAAGATGCGTCCGGCCAATTAGGCGGGTGCTCAACGGTCCGCCGGAAGAAACCCCGTTCGCCCTGAGCCGGTCGAAGGGCGAACGGCACCCGGCAGCGTTCCGTTTTCTCCCCGCTCACGCCTGAAGCGCCCATGGGGTTCTATGTCGTCCAGTTCCTGACCGGTCTCGCCGGCGCGTCGTCCATGTTCCTGCTCGCCGCCGGGCTGACCATCATCTTCGGCGTCACCCGCATCGTGAACATGGCGCACGGCTCGTTCTACATGCTGGGTGCGTTCATCGGCTATTCGCTGGTGACGTGGCTTTCTCCCGGACCGCTCGGTTTCTGGGGCGCGCTGGCAGCGGCGGCGCTCGCCGTCGGCGTCATCGGCGTGGCGGTGGAGGTGCTGCTGCTGCGCCGCATCTACCGTGCGCCGGAGATGTTCCAGCTTCTCGCCACCTTCGGCGTGGTGCTGGTGATTCAGGACCTGGCGCTGTGGATCTGGGGGCCGGAGGACCGGCTGGGACCGCGCGCGCCGGGGCTCGACGGGGCGGTGCGGATCTTCGGCGAGTACCTGCCCGAATACGATATCGCCATGATCGTTCTCGGCTTCGCCGTGCTGGGCGGTATGTGGCTGCTGTTCCACCGCACCCGCTGGGGCACCCTGGTGCGCGCCGCCACCCAGGACCGCGAGATGGTGGGCGCGCTCGGCGCCAACCAGCGCTGGCTGTTCACCAGCGTGTTCTTCGTCGGCGCGGCGCTGGCCGGGCTCGGCGGCGCCTCGCAGGTGCCGCGCGAGGCGGTCAGCCTGCTGATGGACCTCAACGTCATCGCCGAGGCGTTCGTCATCGTCGTCATCGGCGGCATGGGCTCTATCCCCGGCGCCTTTCTCGCCGCGGTGCTGATCGCCGAGCTCAACGCCTTCGGCATCCTGGTATTTCCGGAGATCACGCTGGTACTCATGTTCCTGGTCATGGCGGTGGTGCTGGTGGTGCGGCCGTGGGGCCTGCTCGGCCGCCCCGAGGGCATCGTGCGCGCGCCGGGCGAGGCGCCGGAGCCGCCCTATCTCGTCGCCGGCAACTGGCAGCGGGCGTTTGGCATGGCCGTGCTGCTCGCGCTGTTCGCGGTGCCGCTGCTCGGCGACGCGTTCGTCATGGTGCTGCTGATCGACGTGTTCGTCCTGGCGCTGTTCGCCACCAGCCTGCACTTCATCATGGGCCCGGGCGGCATGGTCAGCTTCGGCCACGCCGCCTATTTCGGCCTCGGCGCCTACGGCGCGGCGCTGGCGGTGAAGTTTCTCGCCGTCTCCATGGAGCTTGCCATACTGGCCGGCCTTGCCGGGGGACTGCTGGGCGCGGTCGTCTTCGGCTGGTTCTGCGTGCGCCTGTCGGGAGTCTATTTCGCCATGCTCACCCTCGCCTTCGCCCAGATCGCGTGGTCGGTGGTGTTCCAGTGGCGCGCGCTGACCGGCGGCGACGACGGCATCCTCAACGTCTGGCCCGCCGCCTGGGCGACCGACAAGACCGCCTATTACTACCTGACCCTGGCGCTGGTCGCCGGCGCCACCCTGTTCATGCGCCACGTGCTGCACGCGCCGTTCGGCTATGGCCTGCGCGCCGGACGGGATTCGCCGCTGCGCTGCGAGGCCATCGGCATCGACGTCAACCGCCGGCAATGGCTCGCCTTCGTCTTCGCCGGCGTCATGGCGGGGCTGGCGGGGGCGCTGTTCGTCTTTTCCAAGGGCAGCATCTTCCCCGACATCATGTCCATCCCCCAGTCCATCAACGGGCTGCTGATGGTGCTGCTCGGCGGGGTGCAGACCCTGAGCGGACCCATGACGGGTGCCGCCGCCTATCACCTGCTGGAGGACCAGATCTCCCGCTTCCCGTTCTGGCGCGCCTTCCTCGGCGCGGCGATCCTGTTCCTGGTCATCGCCTTCCCGCAGGGCATCGTCGGCTTCCTGCGCGACCGGTTCCAGCGCCCGCAGGCGGCGTCGTGACCGCCGCCCCGGTCCTCGCCGTGCACGGGCTGTGCAAGTCGTTCGGCGGGGTGCGCGCGGTCGACGGCGTCAGCTTCGCCGTCGACGCCGGGCAAATTCTGGCGCTGATCGGTCCCAACGGCGCCGGCAAGACCACCTGCTTCAACATGCTGAACGGCCAGCTTCGCCCCGACGCCGGGCGGATCGGGCTCGAAGGGCGCGACATCACCGGCATGGCGCCGCGGCATGTGTGGCGGCTCGGCGTCGGACGCACCTTCCAGATCACCGCCACCTTCGGCTCCATGACCGTGCTGGAGAACGTGCAGATGGCGCTGGTCTCGCACCGCCGCCGGCTGGGCGCCATGTGGCCCGCCCTGCGCCGGCTTTATGTCGACGAGGCGATGGCCCTGCTGGAGCGCGTCGGCATGGCGGACCAGGCGAAACGCGCCTGCGCCATCCTCGCCTATGGCGACCTCAAGCGGGTGGAACTGGCCATCGCCCTCGGCAACGCGCCGAAGCTGCTGCTGATGGACGAACCCACCGCCGGCATGGCCCCGCGCGAGCGCGTCGAGCTGATGGCGCTGACCGCCCGCATCGTGCGCGAGCGCAACATCGGCGTGCTGTTTACCGAGCACGACATGGACGTGGTGTTCGCCCACGCCGACCGGGTGATGGTGCTCAACCGCGGCGCGCTGATCGCCGAAGGCACGCCGGCCGAGGTGCGCCTCGATCCCCGCGTGCAGGAGGTCTACCTCGGCGCCGGCACCACCTTCGGACGGTGATGGGGGACGGATCATGCGCAAATTTCCCCGCCACCGGTGCTACCCCCCCACCCTGTCCCTCCCCCGCAAGGGGGGAGGGAACCCGCGGCAGCACCGCGCGATCGCAATTCTTCTTGCTTTGACTCTTCGCGAACGGGTGCGCCAGCGCTCGGGAACAATCCCCTCCCCCTTGACGGGGGAGGGTTAGGGAGGGGGTGAGAAACGACGTCGTGACACGCGAACCCCTCCTCACCACCGCATCGCGCGACACCGTCCTCCGCGTCGACGGGCTGCACAGCTATTACGGGCGCGCCCATATTCTCGCCGACGTGGCGCTGGAGGCGCGCGCCGGCGAGGTGGTGGCGCTGATGGGGCGCAACGGCGCCGGCAAGTCCACGACGCTGAAATGCATCATGGGGCTGGTGCGCCCGGCGCGCGGGCATGTCGCCTTTCTCGGCGAGGACATAACCGGCCGCGATCCCTACCGCATCAGCCGTCTGGGGCTCGCGTACGTGCCGGAGGACCGCCGCATCTTCACCGAACTCACCGTGATGGAGAACCTGGAGGTCGGCCGCCAGCCGCCGCGCCCCGGCGCGCCCCGGTGGACGCCGGAGCGGCTATTCGCCCTCTTCCCCAACCTGGCCGGGATGCGCAACCGCCCCGGCGGGCGCATGAGCGGCGGCGAGCAGCAGATGCTCACCATCGCGCGCTCGCTGATGGGCAACCCCTCGGCGGTGCTGCTCGACGAGCCCTCGGAGGGGCTGGCGCCGCTGATCGTCGAGCAGATGGCCGCCACCATCCGCGAGCTCAAGGCCGAGGGGCTGACCGTGCTGCTGTCGGAGCAGAACCTGCACTTCGCCGCCCTCGTCGCCGACCGCGCCTGTATCATCGAGAAGGGCCGCATCCGCTGGCACGGCACCATGGCCGGTCTCGCCGCAGACGCGGAGGTGCGCACGGCGTACCTGACGGTGTGATGGGTTCCTCCGGCGGCGCCTGCGGCGGGCGGGCGCATTGCGCGCCCTGGCGGCGCCGGGAATAATCGCGGCAATCCGAAAAGGGAGGCACACCATGAGCGACCCGCGCGACGACCGCGATCCCGACGACCCGTGGGACTGGATGGTGCCGGAGGACGCCGCCCGCTTCGGCGACGTCATCCGCGACCGCGCCGAGCAGAAGCGCTGGTCGCAGGCGGTGTTCCTCGGCGGGCTGCCCTATATGTGGCGCAAGGCGGCGGTGCCGCGCCAGCTCATCTTCGACAGGCTGGAGCTGACCGAGGGCGACCGGCTGCTCATCGTCGGCGAGGCGGTGGAGGGCTGCGGCTTCGGCGACGAGGCGCGGTCCATCGTCGGCCCCGACGGCGCGGTCGACATCGTCGAGATCATGGATGCGGCGCGCGACGCCTATCTCGGCGGCGTCAAGGGGCGCGGCGGCCAGCTCGCCACCTGGCGCTTCGACTACGCCAACAATATCCCCGACGGGCAGTACGACTGCGTCGCCGTCATCCAGGCGGTGCAGCACGCCGACGACTGGCGCGAGGCCGGCGCGCAGTTCCTGCGCATCATGAAGCCGGGCCGGCGCATCGTGCTGGCCGAGATCACCTTCGGCCCCAACCTCGCCTTCGCGGCGCAGATGGACGTGCACCTCGACTACCTGCTGACCAAGATCTTCAGGCGCATCGGCTGGCAGTTCGCCGACTTCCCCTATTACAGCCCCGAGGCGCTGGCCGCGGCGTTCGCCGGCCTCGTCACCGACCCGCAGACTTTCTGCTGGAAGGGCATCGAGATGTTCTGGGGGCGAAAGGGATAGGAGGCCGGAAGGCCAGGCCGGCACCGCGGCGTGGACACGGGATCGCACAACCTGCCCGACTACCGGTACGTTCCGACTGTCGCACCGCGCGGTAGGCGACGCGCTCGCACGCGGGAAAGGGAGCGGCGGGAAGTTGAAGCCATATCACCCTCCTCCCGGCCCGGCTGCGCCCGGGGCATTCCGGTCCTTCATGGTTCCACGGCCGCGGAGACAAAAACGTAGATGCCCCGCCTTTGCGCGGGGCATCCAGTGGCGTTAGCCATGGCCGGATCGGTCTACATCGTCACCAGCAGGCGGGAACGGCACGCTCTACGTGGGTGTGATCGCCGGCCTCCCCTGGCCGTTGCATTCGTGCGAGGATGGTCGAACAGGACAGCAGCGGCCCGCCGGACGACGGCTTTCAGAAAAGGACCATGACGGAAAACAGCGAAACAGGGCATACGCCGGACGCGGCGGAACTTCGGACGCTGGCCGAAGAGCTGATCCGCAATCAGACCACGATGACGCTGGCGACCTGCATGAATGGCGAGACGTGGGCGGCGCCGGTTTATTACGTCTTTCATGAGGGCGGGTTCTGTTTCCTGTCCAACCCCGACTCCCGGCACATTCGCGAGGCGCTGGAAAGCGGTCAGGCGTCCGCCGCCATTCACGCTGCCGGTGCCGGCTGGCGGGACATTCGCGGCATGCAGATGTCGGGGCGGATCGAGCGGATATCCGGCAAGATGGAGGCGCTGAGGACTATCGGCGCCTATCTCGGGAAGTTTCCGTTTACCCGGGAATTCTTCGCCCCGGGGCTCGCGCTCGACATCGCCGCCTTCGAACAGCGGTTCCGGGTGAAGCTTTACCGGTTCCGGCCGTCGCTCGCCCTTTACCTCGACAACAGGATCCGCTTCGGCTTTCGCGAGGAAGTCTCTCTCTCCTGAGCCTGCCACGACCACCGCCCGACGCCATGCGCACGGCCCTTCCAAAAGCGCCAGGCGGTGCTCAACGCGGAGCTATTGCCGAATCTTGGCGACGGTAGGGGGCAGTGGGAATTCCCCGCAACACAGTGTGTCATTCCGCACTGAACGCCGCCGAGGCCCGCATCCGTCATGCCGCCTGCCCGTCCTCCATCTTGATCAGGGATTCGGCGGGAATGCCGAGTCCTTTATGCAGACGCCACACCATGCGCAGGGTCAGCGGGCGCTTTCGGTTGAGGATCTCGTAGACGCGGTGACGGCTGCCGATAAAGGGAACCAGATCGCGCGGCGTCAGCCCCTGCTGCTCCATGTGGTAGCGGATGGCTGCCACCGGATCGGGCAGGTCGAGAGGGTAGTGACGCGCCTCCCACGCCTCGACAAGGGTGACCAGCACGTCCAGCCGGTCGCCCTCGGGCGTGCCGCGCCGCGCTTCCATCAGCCCTTCGATCTCCCTGAGCGCCCGGCGATAGTCGCGGTTGTTCCTGATTGGTGCTATATCCATTTCTCCCGCCCTTCAGACTGTCTGCGCGTCGATCCTGTCGTACTGCCGGTGCGTACCGATGAATCGGACATAGGCGACCCGATAGGGATAATTGATCCAGACGACAATGCGGTACTTGTTACCCGCGACGTTGAACACCACCCGCCCGTCCCTGAGGATGCTCGCCGAGCGGATGTCGCGCATTACGTCGGCGGGCGTCGCCCAGTCCGCCGCCCGCACCTGACGGTACCACGCCATGACCGGTTCCCGCGCCTCGGCGTGGGCGGTACTGCTGTCGAGAAACCGCTTCAGGGTGCCGAGGGCGATGATCCGCATACGAAAGTCTATCATGGTCCCATTTTGGGACCAAGCCTTATCGGCGGGGCGTTCCCGGCGCACCCCGGTCCGTTTCCGCGCACGGAAGAAACCTTGACGTCGCCGCGGAGTTATTGGACGCCGGAGGTCCCGCGGCCGGCAGGGGCGGATGGACGTGCATCCCGATTACCTGCTGACCAGGGTCTTCCGGCGCATCGGCTGGCAGTTCGCCGACTTCCCCTGTTGCAGCCCCGAGGCGCTGACCGCGGCCTCGTCGCCGCCCCGCGGACCTTCTGCCGGAAGGGCATCGAGATGTTCCGGAGACGGAAGGGACAGGGCTTCGGACCGTCGGGCGGCGCGGAGGGGAAGCGGAGGAAAGATAGCTCCTGTATCCGCGGAATTCGGGAATTCGGAGAACTCTCCCCATTATCCGTGCCTCGCATACGGGTTTCTCTCAAATCCTGATTCCGGAATTGATCGTGTCCCAAGGCGTGGTGTAGCTGACGGTGGGTCACCGTCGCTTTCCGGCATGGGCCGGGCTGATCAGCGTGCCCTGGCTGGCAGGCTGACGAGGGGATCATCGCTCAGTTGGCCG
>Ga0326597_10008152_pt1 | contig 14162 bp, 10 predicted proteins | sample RVTome_12_FD_203789 | JGI IMG/M metagenome (GOLD analysis project Ga0326597, IMG submission 203789) | Soil microbial communities from uranium-contaminated site in the Upper Colorado River Basin, Wyoming, United States - RVT100D185 | ecosystem: Environmental > Terrestrial > Soil > Contaminated >... | reverse complement strand
GATTCCCCTCCACGCCTCAAGCTATAGTTAATATAGCTTTATGCCCGGGTGGCGGAATCGGTATACGCGCGAGACTTAAAATTTCGTGACCGCAAGGTCGTGTGGGTTCGATGCCCACCCCGGGCACCATAGATGGGATAAAACCCAATTCGGATAATTCGGACTTGGCTTGGTGGAGATAAAACCATTGATTCTGCGGGGTTCCGCGCGCTTCGCGCGAGTGGAGTGTGAGGTTCGAGCCAAAGATTTTCTGGAGGTATGATTTTCTGGAGGGGAGGTCGTTCGATTGAGCGGCTTCGGCAAGGCATGAAGCCTCAATTAGCCATTTTCGCATCGGTTCGAGCCAACGGGCGGCGTCTCGTTCAAGTAAGTGAATTTGTTCCTCTACAGACTTCTTTTCAGACATTAGAGCTTTCTTCCTGTCTAAGTATTCTCCACGCTCAATGTCCTGCTCCACAAAGAGGTCTGTAATGCGGGCAAGCTTTGAATTTATCTCCATAATATCAGCCCGCAGAGCTTGAATAGACGCCGCCGCGGAATGAGTGATTTCCATCTCGTCTTTATCGAGCATCTTGTTTAGCTCAATAGCCCATTCACTCGGCAATACTAGCTCCGATAGTATTGCCGAAAATTGGGAGTCCAGTATTTCTTCTCTAGTAAATGGCTGGGAGCATTTACCTTTCTTCTTAGTGCATCGGTAATAGATATGTCCTTTCTGTCTTTCGGCTGTGATAGAACAGCCACATTCTCCACAAGAGAGAAGTCCACAGAATACTGCTGGATTTAGTTCTGGTTTTCTTGTTTTGCCTCGCAGTTTCAAGACATCTTGGACACGATCAAAAAGCTTTTTATCAACAAGTGGTTTATGCCTTCCTTCCCAAACTTCTCCAGAATAATAGAAATTTCCATAATAAAATGGGTTCTCTAATATCCATTTTATTTGATCCCGCTTTAACGGCTTGCCGCCAGTGGCATCTGGTCTTCTGATTAACCTGCTTTGAATACCATTCTTGAAAAGAAAGTTGGTTATATCTTCTTGGTTATATTTATTTTCCGCATACATCTCAAATGCTTTGCGGACCATCGGCCCTTTCTTCCGGTCTATTACTATCGTCTTATTTCTTACATCATTTAAATATCCTAGAGGGGCAACACTTGGATAAATACCTTGCCGAGCTTTAGCTCTTAATCCTCGTTTTGTGTTAACACTCAAATCTCTGATATATTGATTCGCCATTCCGAATTCCACAGACATAATAAGCACGTTATCTTGCGGAAGATAAACTCGGTCGTGCGTGATAACTTTCTGAATAATATTTTGCTGAAGCATCCAGCTTATCTTTCCGCTATCTACTGGATTACGTGAGAGGCGATCCACTTTCCAGCAGATTATTCCCTGTGCTTCACCCTTCTCAATTCTACGAATCATCTCCTCAAAGATAGGTCTGCCGGGAACTTTGGCACTTCGCTTTTCTATAAACTCCTCTACGATTTCCAGCTCATCACGTTTAGCAATAGCTCTCAGCTCTGATAATTGCGCTTCAATAGAAAGCACTTGCTTGTCTTCGACATCCGTACTTTTTCTAGCGTATAGAAAGAATTTTTGCATGGTTGGATTATATCACAACGGATAGTATAAAACACAACGGCGGTTTATACTGTGCTTAATGAAAGAAGAAGTACAGAAACTAGCCGAAAATCTGAAACGGATCAGAGTGGGGAAAGGTATTTCTCAGGGCGATATTGTTAAGGTTACGGGAATAGATAAGGCGATGATTAGTAATATCGAGAATGGAAAAACAAATCCCACGCTTGCGACTATTGCGAAAATAGCGAAAGCAATCGGGGTTTCTGTTGGAGAGTTGATGAAATAACAATATAAATACCATGTTAAAAAACTTGAAAATTCCCCGTCCTACAGAACTAGAGGTAAAAAAATATCTCAATCTGTGGAATAGTAACAAAAATTTTTATATACCAGAAAATGCTCTAGAAGAACTTTTTAAAGGTCGCTTCTCAAATGAAGATATAAATGATGTTCTTGTAAAAGTATATGCCCTTAATGATGCTTATCGTACGAATATACGTTGGCAAGTAACTATTGCGGAACACATTGTGAGACAGAAAATTGATAATGGTTTAGACGGCGTTGATTTGGCGGTGGTAGATAAAATAAGAAAAGGCCACAGTATTCGGAATAGATATGGGACTGAGATAAATTTTTACTCTTTTGCAACAAAATATTGTAGTTTTCATAGACCGGATAAGTATCCTCTTTTTGATTCAAATGTGAAAACGGCACTGATTTATTTCAAGAAAAACTGTGAGAAATTTACGTTTAATGATGAGGATTTAACAAAATACAATAAATTCGTTGATATCATTCAAAATTTCAAGGAGGTTTTTGATTTGCCTTCTTCTTTTAGAGATATTGATAAATACCTATACCTTGTCGGTCGTGAATTAAACCCACCCAAAAATAAGTCATGAAAATATCCGCCGATAAAATCAAAAAAATCCGCTCAAGTATATTTGCTGAATATGCACCTATGCTTCTTGTGGTATTGGCACTCTTCGCCTCTGCATTTTATATTACTGAACGAAATTCTTCGCACAAAGATGAGTCGAGTAAAATTGCGGAAGCGATCAGAAAAATAGAAGCGGAAGAGCCGCCTCGTATAACTGGAAACGAAACAGAGGAAGAAATCTACAGTAATCCCTATATCAAGCATATCCGCACCGCTCTTAATGGCTATTTAGACGGCAGTAATATCGGCGCAGAAGAAGTGATTGCCCTGAAAGAGGCTAATGGTTCGGATAAGTGCGGATTAGATATAGTTGATAAATCATATTACGAAAGCAATTTTTTCCTTTATGATGTTAAGGATAATGATTATGGTGGCGTACAAGCGTATATTGTTTTTCTAGATAAACCCGATACTATCTTTTGGGCCTGGGTGTATAGGTTGGGTGGAGATAGTGAGTATTCCTTGCGAGGTTTCTGTAAAGTAGGGCCACCCAACGAGTTAAGAGAGGAATTTATTCAAACGATAATAAATCTTATTGAGCGTGGTGAGATAAGATTTTCTCTGTAAGGGAGCAGAATTTGTGCGCGCACGGGTGGGTGGGGCAAGCACATATAAATAAGTACGACCTCCCCGAACCCTTGTATTAAAATCTACCCTCCAGAAAATCTTTTGGCTTTGAATTTTATGAACCTACACCTCCACTCGCGCGAAGCGCGCGGAACCCCGCAAAATCAGTGGTTTTATCTAAGTCAAGCCAAGTCCGAATTCTCGGAATCTAATCTCCGCCTATCTCTGGTGCCTTTATACTCTAACGCTCGAACCTACTTTATCAGAAATTCCTAACAACTAACACCGCGCGCCTTCGGCGCGCTAATGCCTCGCTACGCTCGGCGAACCTCGCCCCTTTCCGCTTTCATACTTTTAGTGTTGGCGGTGATGAGACTTTTTTGAATGGAATGAGCGGAAAGGGGTTCCCCCAACGGCTCAACTTGTTGAGCCGTTGGGAAAATTACCACAAGTTCCAAAAATGACGATTTTATGCGATTATCTTATGCATGGGAAGGGCAAACTCTAAAACCAACAACTCATTTGAGCAGCAACTTTTTAAGACAGCGGATAAGCTTCGCAAAAATATTGATGCGGCGGAGTATAAACATGTCGTGCTTGGCTTAATTTTTCTCAAATACATTTCTGAATCATTCGAGGAACTCTATAACAAACTTGCAAGTAGCGAAGGAGAATATGAGGGTGCAAATCCGGAAGATAAAGACGAGTACCGCGCAGAAAGTATTTTTTACGTTCCCAAAAATGCCAGATGGGATTATTTACAATCTCGCGCGAAGTCGCCAACAATCGGAGAGGACTTAGACAAGGCACTGGACTTGATTGAAAAAGAAAATCCTACGCTCAAAGGCATACCGCTCAAGATTTTTGCTCGTCCGAATGTTCACTATACTTCGATTGGTGGACTCATTGATCTCATAAGTAATACTTTTCTCACAAAGGAAGAAAAAAGCTCCAAAGATCTTCTTGGGCGCGTTTACGAGTATTTTCTTGGTGAATTTGCAAATGCTGAAGGTAAAAAGGGTGGGCAGTTTTATACTCCAAAGAGCATCGTTAATCTCATGGTAGCGATGATACAACCCATCAGTGGTCGCGTGTATGACCCTTGCTGTGGTTCGGGCGGCATGTTCGTCGCAAGCGAAGAGTTTATTCGCACTTATCAAGACAAGCGTAAAGATCACGCTAAAGCAAACGGCATCGGAGTATTTGGGCAAGAATCAAATCAGACAACTTGGCGACTTTGCCGCATGAACTTGGCCATTCGCCACATTGATGCCGAGCATGTGGTATGGAATACAGAAGGGTCATTTCTAAATGATGCTCATAAGGATTTGAAGGCGGATTTTATTTTGGCGAATCCGCCATTCAACGATAGTGATTGGTCAGGTGAGATTTTGCGAGATGATCCCCGCTGGCAATATGGGATTCCACCATCAGGCAACGCAAATTTCGCATGGATGCAACACATGATTTGGCACCTCTCGCCCAAGGGAATTATGGCGCTCGTGCTTGCCAACGGCTCGCTTTCCTCCAACTCATCAAACGAAGGGCAAATTCGTGAAAATATCATCAAGGCCGATTTAGTGGATTGTATTGTTGCCCTACCAAAGCAACTTTTCTACAACACAGGAATTCCAGCTTGCTTGTGGTTTTTGTCGCGCAAGAGATCCGGCAATGGCGACCGCAAGCGCACAGGTGAAATCCTTTTTATTGATGCCAGTGAAGTAGGCCACATGGCAGACAAGACGCACCGTGAATTTTCTGAAGATGATATGGCAAAAGTCGCCGGAACCTATCACGAATGGCGTAAGCGAGACGGTAAATACGAAGACATCAAAGGTTTTTGCAAATCAGCAGGTATAGAAGAAATCACTAAGCATAATTTCGTCCTTACTCCGGGGCGATATGTAGGTATTCAAGATGAAATCGATGACGGTATTCCGTTTGCCAAAAAAATCGCAGGACTCACTGCAAAACTCGCCGAGCAAATGACAGAAGAAAAGAAACTGGATGAAGAAATAAAAAAACAACTCAAAAATGTTGGTTTTAACTTGGAATAATTATGGTAGATCAAAAGTTACAAGAAAAAAACACTCTCTACGCCCCTGCTTTTTTAAATGACTGGGATGAGCAGTCCTTGTATCCGTTGGCGGACTGGCTAAATGGTATGGCGTTTAAAGATTTTGAGTTTGCGCCGAAAGGTAAACCTGTTATTAAAATTGCAGAAATTAAAAATGGTATTAGCGGTCAAACAAGATTTACAAATGAGAAATACGATGATAAATATCTTTTGAAAAAGGGCGATATGTTATTTTGTTGGTCTGGGCAACCACAAACTTCAATTGATGTTTTTTGGTGGGATGGCCCCGAAGGTTGGTTAAATCAACATATTTTTAAAGTCACATCAAAATTAGAGAATAAATACTTCTTTTTTTACCTACTAAAGTATTTAAAGCCAAACTTTATACAAATCGCAATAAATAAGCAGACTACTGGACTTGGTCATGTTACAAAGGGTGATTTGGAAAGATTTGTCGTTAAATTACCAAAACCAGAAGAACAGCGTGCCATTGCGGCGGTGTTGTCGTCTTTGGATGACAAGATTGAGCTTTTGCGCGAGCAGAACAAAACCCTCGAAGCCACCGCGCAGGTGATTTTCAAAGAATGGTTTGTGAATTTCAATTTCCCAAACGCCACCGGCAAAATGATAGACTCCGAACTCGGCGAAATTCCGGAGGGATGGAGGGTTGGGAAAATTAATGATTTGATTGATATTTTGTCTGGATTCTCTTTTTTATCTTCGGAATTTTCCCAGGATGGAAAATATAAATTGGTAACAATTAAAAATGTTCAAGATAGGTATTTTGACTCTACAACAACAGACACCTTGAAAGAAATACCTGAGAAAATGCCTGTTCATTGCAAGTTAGAATCAGGAGATATTTTGTTGTCCTTGACTGGAAATATCGGCAGAATTTGTCTGGTGAATGGTGAGGGTTATTTATTGAATCAGCGGGTAGCAAAATTAAAAGCAAAAGATTCAACAGATTACGCTTTTACATATTTACTATTTTTGCAAGATTCAATTTTTTCACTTCTGCAAAGTACCGCATCAGGTACAGCTCAGCAAAACCTGAGTCCTATTCAGACAAAGGAAATTGAAATAATCATTGCTGACAGAAGGACACTGGATCAATTTGGAAAGGTTGCAAATAAATTAGTTCAAAAAATAAATGGTAACCTTTCACAAATCCAAATTCTTTCGAAACTTCGTGACGCAATCTTGCCAAAACTGATGCGAGGGGAAGTGAGAGTTAAGAATTTCTAAAATATGAAGCATAAAGTTATTTTTGATACCAATTCCATTAGAAATGCTGAATCAGCATCCGATTTTTTAGGTGGACGAAAGGAACTAGAAAGTTTTTTAAAGATGGCAGAGATTATTCTTCCGGATATTGTAATTGATGAAATAAAGAGTCAAAAGCGAAAGCATCTTGTTTCAAAAAGGGATTCTTTTCTGTCAAACCCCTTTCATTTTTTGAGAAAAATAGATGAGGAAGGAACAAAGAATTTTGATATAGAAACGTGGATTTCCGAATTGGTAAATAACGAAAAGATACCTCACACAATAATCCACCTTACCAGAGAAAATGCATTAGAAGAAATAAGAAATTTGTGTCTAGAAAATTGTCCACCTTTTGATGAGAGTACAGACAGAGGATTCAAAGACGCCTACATATACATTACAGTTTTGGACTATCTAAAAACGATAGGAAGCGAACGGGTCTTTTTAGTGTCTAAAGATGGCAGGTTGAAGCAGGCTTTTTATGGGAATACTCAAGTTAAAGTCGTTGCGAATTTCGAAGAGTTTGAGAGGAATACCGGTGATTACTTCAGGGAACTGTATTTTATAGATAAGTTGAAAGAAGAACTATCTGAAGAAATTGACCCAGAATACATTCAAGATATCTGGCTTAATATAAACGAAAACTGGGTCATTAAGGTAAATACCGGTTTAAAAGTTTATTTCACTGAAGTCGATTTTTCTTCGCGAGAAATTCTAAATTATACGGATGAAGATTTCTCAAAAAATATAGATGGCTTGAAACTATCAGGTAGTTTTGGAGCAACCCATTCCCATATTGCAGAAGTATCTGATTATGATAAATATTTTTCCGATCAGGAAATTATTGACCTTGTACAAGCGGCGACAGAAAACGAGCAGATCTATTGGATAGCCAGCGATGAGGATGTTAAAGAGTTTTTTAATACTATCTTTCAGGCAAAACAGCAAATTATCGGGGACGAGCTACGGTTGAGCTTTATGGAGAAATTCAAATAAATCAATATGAACATGTTTGAATCTGATATTGAAAAATTTGTGATAGAGCTTTTGCGAAAGGAGGGATTTGACCATCTCTCCCCCGAAGCAATGGCGGAGGAACGAGAACAATTAGACGAGGTTGTGCTGATTGGTCGCCTGCGAAAAGCGGTGGAGGACTTAAATCACGACGCAAATGAAGCGGTGCGAGAGCGAGCAATCAAAGAGGTGTTGGAACTCAATAAGCCGGGTGTAGCGGATAACAACGAAGATTTTTACCGGATGCTCATTGAGGGTATTAGAATTGAAGTAGCCGAAGATGGGCATATTCGGGGTAAAGTTGTGCGTCTTATAGATTTTGAAAGCATTGAGAACAATGATTTTGTTGTCACTAATCAATTTTCAGTACACGGAACGCGCGAACGACGACCGGACGTAGTGCTTTTTGTAAATGGCTTACCGATTGTCGTTATTGAACTCAAGAATCCGGAAGATGAAAACGCAACAACGTATTCAGCTTACAAACAACTGCAAACATACAAGCATGATATTTCCAACTTGTTTTTCTACAACGGCATCTTGGTGGCCTCGGATGGTTTTGATGCGAGAGCCGGATCCTTATCGGCCGATTGGAGCAGATTTGTCGAATGGAAAGATAAAGATGACGCAAAGAAAAACACAAAACTCGTGCCACAGATTGAGACTCTTGTTTCTAAAATGCTCAATAAAAAGACCCTGCTTGATTTAGTACGAAACTTTACTGTTTTTGAGAAAACAAAACAGCAGGATAAAAGTACGGGGCTGATTACTGTCGAAACTATCAAAAAAATCGGCGCATACCATCAATATCATGCGGTAAATAAAGCGGTGACCGCGACGCGCGAAGCCGCAGGAGCAGGCGGTACGAGACGCGGCGGCGTTGTGTGGCACACACAGGGATCAGGGAAATCACTTTCCATGGTTTTTTACACAGCGAAGTTGGTGCAGGAACTGAATAATCCAACAGTAGTGGTTATCACTGATAGAAATGATCTTGATGATCAATTATTTGATACATTCTCCGCCAGTCGCGGACTTTTGCGACAGGATCCGGTACAAGTAAAAAATCGGAACGACTTGAAACAAAAACTCAAGGTAGCAAGCGGAGGCATTGTTTTTACAACTATTCAAAAATTCTTACCGGAAGATAATAGTGAGGTTTTTGATATGCTTTCGGAGCGTGAAAATATTGTTGTCATAGCTGACGAGGCGCATCGCAGTCAATACGGATTTAAGGGAAAAATTACTCAAGGTGCTCGTCTTAAATATGGTTTTGCGAAATACGTGCGCGATGCCTTACCCAACACCTCATTTATCGGTTTTACCGGCACTCCCATCGAGAAAGCAGACAAATCAACGCAAGCGGTTTTTGGTGATTACGTCGACGTATACGACATTGAGCAGGCAGTAAAAGATGGGGCGACTGTACCAATCTATTACGAAAACCGCCTCATAAAAGTACATCTTAAAGATGAAGAGCGAAAGCAGTTGGACGAGGTAGTAGACGAAATGACTGAAGAGGACGAGCCGGAAAAATCAGACAAGGCAAAAGCGAAGTGGGCAAGAATAGAAGCTGTTGTTGGACAACGAGAGCGTCTAGTGACGGTCGCTAAAGATATTGTTGAGCACTTTGAGGAACGCATAAAGGTCGTTGATGGCAAGTCAATGATTGTAACTATGAGCAGGAGGATTGCTGTTGATTTATATAGCGAGATTATTAAATTAAAACCCGAATGGCACGACGATTCCCTGAAGGGTGGAAAAATAAAGGTGGTGATGACAACTTCCGCGACCGACAATCCCCGGTTTCAAAAGCACGCTACCACAAAGCTAGAGCGACGGGAGTTGGCCGATAGATTCAAGGATCCCGCTGATGCCTTGAAAATCGTTATTGTGCGTGATATGTGGCTCACTGGTTTTGATGCACCGTGTGCAAAAACCATGTATGTGGACAAGCTCATGCGTGGCCACAATTTGATGCAAGCGATTGCACGAGTTAATCGTGTATATAAAGATGTACGCGGTGGCTTGATTGTGGATTATATAGGTATTGCAAGAGACCTAAAAAAAGCACTGGCTGTGTACACTGAAAGCGGTGGACAAGGCGCTCCCACTTTCGATATTTCCGAGGCAGCTGGAACGATGCAAGAGAAGTTTGAGATTATTGACCACATGTTTAGCGGTTTTAAATACCGAGAGTATTTTGATACTGACACGCAAGGGAAAATGCGTCTAATATTGCAAGCACAGGAATATGTCCTTGGACTGACTGATGGGAAAAAGCGATTTGTTGAACAGGTAGAAAGTTTGACGAGAGCGTTTGCACTTGTTGCTCCTCGCCCTGAAGCGATGGCAATAAAGGAAGCGTTAGCTTTTTTCCAAGTAGTCAAAACGAGATTGACCAAGTTTGAAACAAAGAGAAAAGGGCGAGGCTCCGAGGAAATTGAAACTGCAATTCGGCAGATTGTTGATAATGCGCTGGTTACAGAAGGGGTTATTGATATTTTCGGCGCAGCCGGAATTAAGCGCCCCGATGTTTCTATTTTGTCCGAAGAGTTTCTTGCTGAAGTGCGAGGTTTGGATCGCAAGAATCTTGCCTTGGAGTTGATGAAAAAACTTCTGACAGGCGAAATTGATAAAGTAAAAAGTACGAATATCGTACAAGGTGTTAAATTTTCGGAAATGCTGGATAAAGTGTTGAAAAAATACCATGCAAATATAATTACAGCGGCTGAGATTATTGAAGAGTTGCTCGGTATAGCTCGCGAAATGCGAGGACAGAGCGAAAGAGCAAAAGAATTGAAACTGACTGATTATGAAATGGCATTTTATGATGCTTTAGCAAACAACGACAGTGCTCGTGAAGTTTTGAGTCAAGACACGCTACGGCAACTAGCATCTGTATTGGTTGAAAAAGTGAAAGAGAATAGCACGATTGATTGGACAATACGAGAAAGCGCCCGAGCCAAACTCCGCGTGATGATTAAACGCACGTTGAATAAGTTTGGGTATCCGCCGGACATGCAGAAATTGGCTACAGAACTGATCTTAAAACAGGCGGAGCTACACGTTGATGAGTCGGTGAAAGGCAAGAACGAGGAAGAGCTCTAATTCTTGAATCTAAGGGAGTCCCGCCCGTGTTTTTATCCTTTGCTATAATATCTCCATGTCATATATTACCGCCGTTATCATTGCAGTTATCGCTTTTACCATCGGCTACGTTCTAGCTCCCCGAAAACATAAAGGAGGATTTATCTCTGAACAGAGTGAGAACAAGGAGCGAAATAAAAAGGCGATCCATGGGCTTCTGGAAACCAATCATCCTCTTACGAATAATGATGTTGAGGCAATGCTCGGTATTTCTGACGCTACTGCCACCAGATATTTCGAAGAACTGGAGAAAGAAGGTAAAGTACGCCAGGTGGGAAAAACTGGAAAATACGTTCATTACGAAAGAGTTTAAAAATGGCAGAAGAAATAACAGCGGAAAATGTGGTAAGTGAACCAGTAGTTGAACCTGCTCCTGCACCAGTAGAACCAACTCCAGAAAATGGGAGTAATGGGACGGAAGGGGTAGAAATGGTAGGAACGCCAACGGCTCAACCCGTTGAGCCGTTGGCGGAAGAGCCGGCTCCTGAACCGGATTCGACTTCTTCGACAAGTTCTAAACAAGAAAGCTCACCGCAAGCAAAAATAAGCACTCCCGATGCCCCAATAGAGCCGGAACCTATGCCTGAAGCCGCTACCGCGCCTGTCGAGCCAACTCCGGCTTCGACAAGCTCACCGCAAGCAACACCACAAACCCAAACTCCCGTTGAACCACCTCCTCAACCAACTGCAAATATACCCAATAGACAAGAACTACTAGTACTGGCGCGAGCATCGATCCAAAACCGGAAACGAAAAAAGTTTGATAAAATCCTAGAAGCTCTGAATACCAAACCAAGTATCACCAACGACGAAGTGGAAAAACTTTTGCATGTCTCTGATGCAACTGCGACTCGGTATCTCTCAATACTCGAGAAAGAAGGCAAAATAAAACAAGAAGGAAGAACTGGAAAATTTGTATCGTATTCTAGAATCTAGGGAGACAAGCGAAGCGGTTGTGCGCGCACGGGAGGGTCGGGGCAAGCACAGAAACTAAAGAGTCTCGGGCTGTTACCGCTATGGCTTGGACTACACGAGCGCCGACGTTAAACGAAGTTTCAAGGTAACAAAGCGAAAGCGACACCCTAAACGTAAATATGAAAACAAGGAGAGGGGTTGTGCGAGGGCGGACTCCGAAGGCACGTAAAACGAAGGCAAAAGCACTCAATAACCACTAAACAAGAGAAAGCACCGTAAACTCCAATCCATCTCTGCGAGGAGGAGTCCCGACGCTGGGGAGAGGAACCTTTCCTCTCCCCAAAAAGCATGGGCAGAGCGAACGGCTCATTTCCTGGTATTTGAGCCGTTCGCCTACCTGCCCAAACCTAGGCACTAGGCGCTCGTAGCCATAGCGGTAACAGCCCGAGGTGGATACCGAGTGGTGCACCCGTAGTCATACTGAAAGACAGACCGAGCACAATGTATTTAAAGCCGCCTCCTTACAGGAGCTGTACACCTTTCGCGCGAAGCGCTCAAGGTCTTGCGGAAGCTCCAAGTATTCGCTTCCTCACCCTTTCCGCTCATTCCATTTAAAAAAGTCTCATCACCGCCAACACTGAAAGTATGAAAGCGGAAAGGGGCGAGGTTCGCCGACCCCGAGCTTGTCGAGGGGGAGGCGTTAGCGCGCCGAAGGCGCGCGGTGTTAGTTGTTAGGAATTTCTGATAAAGTAGGTTCGAGCGTTAGAGTATAAAGGCACTGGGCGGGTGGCGAAATGGCAGACGCGCATGGTTTAGGACCATGTTCCGCAAGGAGTGGAGGTTCAAGTCCTCTCCCGCCCACATTTCGATAAACTCTCAATGTAAACAAAATCTGATATAGTATTTCAAAATGACGAAAAAAAGTAATCCGCTCGAAGGCACAATCCGCGTCACTGGCAAAGGTGTCGGCTATTTCCCTCTGCCTCGTGGCGATGAAGATCTTGAAATCCAGCCAGAGAATCTCAATGCTGCCCTTAATCGCGACAGGGTTAAAGTCGAATTACTTCACAAAGAAATCCTTGGCAGAAAACAAGCTCGGGTCACAGAGATCATAGAGCGCCACAAGACAGAATTTGTCGGTACTCTGGAAGAAGACGATGAGAACTTCTTCCTAGTGCCAGATGATAAAAGGATGTATAGAGATATATTCGTGCCCTTCGCCTCTGCTCAAGGTGCCTCCGAGGGCGACAAAGTGCAAGTCAAGATTACCGAGTGGTCCGTGCCATCCAAAAGCCCAAAGGGAGAGGTCATTCGAATTATCGGCCAAGCCGGTGAACACAACGCCGAAATGCTCGGCATTGTTTATGAGAGCGGGTTCGAGGTCGACTTCCCTACCGAGGTAGAAAAGGAAGCGCAAATGTGGAAAGAGAAATACAAAAAAGAAGAAAAGCTAAAAGGCCGCAAAGATTTCCGCGAAACCACAACCTTCACCATCGACCCTCTAGACGCCAAGGACTTTGACGACGCCCTCTCTTTTAAAATACTGCCGAGTGGCGACTACGAAATAGGTATACACATTGCTGACGTTTCTCACTTTGTGGTAGAAAAAACGGAGCTTGACCGTGAGGCCCGCAAACGCGGCACTTCCATCTATCTAGTGGACCGGACTATTCCCATGCTTCCGGAAGTACTATCCAATGACCTTTGTTCTCTCAATCCCAACGAACCTAAATACGCATTTTCTGCTGTATTCGTGATGGACAAAGAAGCAAGAGTCAAAGAACGCTGGTTCGGCAAAACGCTTATCGAATCCGACAAACGATTCACTTACGAAGAAGCTCAAGAGATTTTAGATAGAAAATCAGGGATATTTTTCGACGAACTCAGAACTTTAAACGAGCTGGCTAAAAAGTTAAAGGAGGAAAGATTCAGAAAAGGTGCTATTGACTTCGAATCTGATGAAGTCAAATTTGAGCTTGATGATTTAGGCAAACCCATTAGAGTCTACAGAAAAGAACGCCAAGATACTAATAAACTCATCGAGGACTTCATGCTTCTTGCCAATCGAGAGGTGGCAACGTATATGCATGCTGCTAATGGCGAAAAAAGTCATGCTGCTTTCGTTTATCGCATTCATGATGCTCCTGATAGGGAGAAAATTGTGAATCTCGCCACCTTTGTCAAGGCACTCGGCTTCGAACTTAAAAATAAAGATGGGGAAACTACTGGCGAAGACATTGCGGAAATGCTCCGCTCGGTCGATGGTAGCCCTAGAGAAATGCTTATCAAAACGGCAGCCATCAGGGCTATGTCGAAAGCTATATATTCCACTTTCAACATTGGCCACTTCGGACTCGCTTTCAAATTTTATACACACTTTACCTCCCCTATACGCCGTTACCCAGACCTAATGGTCCATCGACTTCTCCAGCGCTTCATTACAAAAGGCCAAATTGAGCAGGACGAAATTATCAAATATCAGAGACTTTGTGATGATTCAAGTGAGCGCGAACTCGAAGCAGCAGAGGCCGAGCGCGCTTCTATTAAATACAAACAGGTGGAATATATGCAGGAGCACATCGGTGAAGAGTTTGACGCTATTGTCTCCGGTGTCTCGGAGTGGGGCGTGTATGTCGAAGAAATAA
>Ga0326597_10008151_pt1 | contig 14164 bp, 14 predicted proteins | sample RVTome_12_FD_203789 | JGI IMG/M metagenome (GOLD analysis project Ga0326597, IMG submission 203789) | Soil microbial communities from uranium-contaminated site in the Upper Colorado River Basin, Wyoming, United States - RVT100D185 | ecosystem: Environmental > Terrestrial > Soil > Contaminated >... | reverse complement strand
AGCGGCCAGGTACTACAGAGAGGTCGGGCTCATCCAGTGACCGCGCTGGGCCCGGCGGACTCGACGCGACGCGGGTAGCGGCGTCCAGGGAAGACATGCCAACGACCGCTGATGACCCCCTCATGCCCAAAACGGACGCGGCGGGCGAGGCATTTCAGCAACACGGTACACGACGCACGCTCGCGGACGTGAGCCTCACCGTGATGATGGCGGCGGCGCTGGCCTTCTCCAGCTTCCAGCTCCTGATCGCCGCGTTCAGCCCACTGTCCAGTCTGATTGCGCGCTCGCTGCACGTCGGGTTCCTGCTGTTGCTCACCTATCTGGTCCGGCCTGCGTTCAGGCGCGCGAGCACGACCGCCATACCCTGGTACGACTGGGTCCTCGGGCTGAGCGGGTTTGGGCTGGCGTTCTACCACTGGGGCTTCGAGGCCGAGCTGATTCAGCGAGCCGGCGATCCCGTGGCCGCCGATCTGGTGGTCGGCGTGATGGTGGTCGTGCTGCTCTTCGAGGCCGCGCGCCGCGTACTGGGCCTCGCGCTCCCGATCATCTGCGCCATCTTTCTCGTGTACGGCCTGTTCGGCGAATACCTGCCTGGGTCGCTGGCCCACCGTCCATTCGGCTACGATCAGATCGTCTCGCAGCTCTACCTCGGCACAGAGGGCATCTACGGGATTCCGACCCTGGTGTCGGCGACCTACATCTTCCTGTTCATCCTATTCGGCAGCTTCCTCGAGCACAGCGGGATGATCCGCCTCTTCAACGCCGTGGCGCTCGGCACGGTGGGTCACGCCCGAGGCGGACCCGCCAAGGTGGCGGTGATTTCCACGGGCTTCATGGGCACGATCAGCGGATCGGGAGTCGCGAACGTCCTCACGGTGGGCCAGTTCACGATTCCGCTCATGAAGCGTTTCGGCTACTCCTCCACGTTCGCCGGCGCGGTCGTCGCCACGTCCAGCATGGGCGGGCAGATCATGCCGCCCGTAATGGGTGCGGTCGCGTTCGTGATGTCCGAAACCCTTAACGTTCCCTACCTGCAGATTTGCATTGCCGCGGTCATCCCGGCCTTGCTCTACTACGCGACCGCGCTCTGGATGGTGGATCTGGAAGGCAGCCGCGCCGGAGTCATGGGGATTCCCAAGGACCAGTGTCCGAATGCGTGGAACGCGATTCAGGAGAACGGGCATCTGGTGCTGCCGTTGGTGGGCCTCGTGTACATGCTGTTCGCCGGGTTCACGCCGATGTTCGCCGGCCTGACCGGCCTCGCGTTGACCGCCCTCCTGATCCTGGGTGCCAGCGTCACCGCCCGGATCGGATCGCTTGCGTTCCGGTATTTTTTTTGGATCGGACTGGGCCTGGCTGCCGCGTCGTTCCTCCAATGGGGCATGGTGCCAGTGCTCGCGACCATCTCGCTACTCGTCGCCTTGAACCTTGTCGTCCGCGGTGGCCGTGAGACGCTCCGGGTGATGCGCACCGGCCTCATCGACGGCGCGCTGCAGGCACTGCCCGTTGGGCTGGCCTGCGCGATCGTCGGCGTGATCATTGGCATCCTGACACTCACCGGCGCCGCCAGCACGTTTGCCGGATTCATTCTCGAGGTCGGCAACCAGAGCCTCTTCCTCTCACTGGTGCTGACGATGCTCGTCTGCCTGCTGCTCGGTATGGGAATCCCCACGATCCCGAACTACATCATCACCAGCTCGATTGCGGCCCCTGCCTTGCTCCAGCTCGGCGTGCCCCTCATCGTCTCGCACATGTTCGTGTTCTACTTCGGCATCATGGCCGATCTGACTCCGCCCGTGGCGCTCGCGGCGCTCGCGGCCGCCTCGATCGCGAAGGAGTCGTACCTGAAGATCGGCGTTAAGGCGACACAGATCGCCATCGCCGGGTTCGTCATTCCCTACATGGCGGTCTACGACCCGTCCCTCATGCTCCAGGGCGGGACGTGGCTCGACACGCTGTACATGGTCGTCAAGGCGCTAGTCGCAATTGGCCTGTGGGGCGCGGCCTCCATCGGCTACCTCCGTCTGGCGATTGGCTGGCCGGAACGGATATTCGCCGCCGCAGCGGCGTTTCTGCTCGTCCTCGCCGCTCCGATTACCGATCAGCTCGGCTTTGGCGCCGCCATGGCCTTTGTGCTGTTCCACTTCCTGAAGGTGCGTCGGCTTCAACGGGCGGGGGCGACGCCTGGCTTCCAGCTGTCGCCCTAACTTGACAACACCAAGCAGGTAGCCTCGAAGTCTGTCCGGTGGAAGTGGTTATGGGGAAGATGTGCTTGGTAGCGGTACGGGGATTCGAACCCCGGTCCCGTGGCTGAGAACCACGTGTCCTGACCCCTAGACGATACCGCCACTCATGGTCGACCGCTCGGTGACCGCCCGGGTCACTCCTTCGCCGCGGGCTTTGCCCACAGGGAAGGCCTGATCGTAGCAAACCCTGCCGTCGCGAGTCCAGCGGACGAGCACACCGAAGAGGCGTGCTCGTCCGCTCGGGGCAGCCCACTTGTCACCTCCACGCTTGGTCCCTCGACGGCAAAGCCTCTCGGTAGTATCATTATCGGTCCGCTTATGAACCGGCCCGTCGGTTCCCATGCGCCCTTTTCTTTGTCAGGAGAAATCAATGCGTTTACGAAACATCTGGATGTCTGCCCTTGGTCTTACCTTGTCCGTCGCGGTCACCGCGTGCGGAGGGGGAGAGGAAACTTCGAGTACTTCAGCTGAGCCCGCAGGGTCCGCGACTGGGGCCGGGGCTGGGGGTGGGGCGGAGCGTATCGATCCCGCGACAGCCGGGAGCGTCATGGGCATAGTATCCCTTGATGGCACCGTTCCGAATAATGAGCCGATTCGGATGAATGCCGACCCGGTGTGTCTGAAACAAGCGAGTGGTGACCAGTTCCAGGAAACCTTTGTCGTGGGCGCCCAGGGCAACACCCTTGGCAACGTCTTCGTGTACGTAAAAGACGGGCTCGGCAACTTCGCCTACGACCCACCGACAGGTTCGGTGACCCTCGACCAGAGCGGCTGTCGCTACAGACCCCACGTGTTCGGTATCCGTGTCGGTCAGGAGCTCGTCATTGTCAACAGCGACCCGACCCTGCACAACGTCCACGCGACACCGGCAAACAACACCGAGTTCAACAACGGTCAGCCGATTCAGGGCATGAAAATGACCCATGTGTTCACGTCGCCTGAGGTCATGCTTCCGTTCAAGTGCGATGTCCACGGCTGGATGAATGCCTACGTGGGAGTGATGGACCACCCGTACTTTGCGGTCACCGCCGAAGACGGCAAGTTCGAGCTGCCAGGACTGCCACCTGGGACGTACACCATCGAGGCGTGGCATGAGCGTCTGGGTACCCAGACCATGAGCGTGACGATCGGCGCCAGCGAAACCGGCGAGGCGAATTTCACGTTCCAGGACCCCGGCGCCTAAGATAAAGACACGCTCCGGCACGACGGGCAGGAGCTGCGGGCATTGGAGGTGGGAGGCGGTTTTCAGACTCCCTCCTCTTCAGCTCACCCACCTCAGGAATGCTGCATTTCTTCGCGCGGTTTGTCGTCGTCTGCACCACGCTGCTGATCGTCGCGGGAAGCCTTGTCACGAGCACGGGTTCGGGCCTGGCCGTCCCGGACTGGCCCACCACGTACGGGTGGAACATGTTCACGTTTCCGCCTTCCATGTGGGTCGGAGGTATCTTCTACGAGCACGGGCACCGGCTCATCGCCAGCACGGTCGGCGTTTTGACGATCGTGCTCGCCACGTGGCTCTGGTTGTCGGAACGGCGGGGGTGGTTGAGGCGCCTCGGCCTTGTGGCGCTCGCTGCCGTTATCCTCCAAGGCATTCTTGGAGGTATCACGGTCTTGTACTTTCTTCCGACCCCGGTCTCGACGGCCCACGCAGGTCTTGCCGAGATCTTCTTCTGCCTGACCGTGGCGATCGCCGTGTTCACATCTCCGGGCTGGTGTACGGCTCAGGGGGTCGTGGACGACAGCAGACTGCGGCTGGCGGCGACCGCTACGACGACCCTCCTGTACATCCAGATTCTGCTCGGCGCCACCATGCGCCATATGGGCGCAGGCCTCGCAATTCCGGACTTCCCGCTCATGTTCGGTGGCTGGCTCCCAGATCACTGGAGCGGGGCCATCGCCGTGCATTTCTCGCATCGCGTAGGGGCATTGGGGGTCGCCATGGCCACTGCGGCAACTGCGGGCCGTGTTTGGTACCACCATGGTGACCGTCGTGAGCTGACGCGGCCGGCGGCGCTGCTCTTGGGGCTGACGGTTCTGCAGATTGCGCTCGGCGCGTGGACGGTGCTCAGCGAGCGGACGGTGGCCGTGAACAGCGCGCACGTGGTGTGCGGGGCCCTCCTGCTGGCGACGTCGGTCGTCTTGACCCTGCGCAGCTGGCGCGTGCGCTTCGCCGCAGTCGAGGCTGCGGCTGGCGCTCGGACGCGAGTCGCCGCCCCCCCCTCTTCTGAAGACGTGGTGGGAGTCAAGGTGTGAAGAACGCGCAGGCAGACGTCGCGCCCATATCGGTCCAGTCGGGTCGACTCCCGGGTACGGCGTTGGCTGACCTCGTCGCCTTGACCAAACCCCGGCTCAACCTCCTCGTCGTGGCCACCAGCGCGGCGGGCTACTACATGGGCGCAGCTGGCACGGTGGAGGTGCTTCCGATGTTTCAAGCTGTGGTCGGGACGGCCCTTGTCGCGGCTGGGGCGGCCACCCTGAATCAGCACTACGAGCGTGATACCGACGCACTGATGGGACGCACACGCCTTCGTCCTCTGCCCGACGGCCGCGTATCGCCGCACGACGCCCTGGTCTTTGGCATCATTCTCGCTTTCTCAGGGCTCCTGACACTTGCGTTCACCAGCGCGCTGTCGACAATCCTCGCGCTCACGACGCTCGTTGTCTACCTGGCGATCTATACGCCCATGAAGCGCAGATCACCGGGAGCGACGCTGGTGGGTGCCGTTCCGGGCGCCTTGCCTCCGCTGATCGGGTGGGCGGCGAGCAGCGACTCTGCCTCGTTCGGCGGATGGACACTGTTCGCCATCGTGTTCCTCTGGCAGATCCCCCACTTCATGGCCATCGCCTGGATGTTTCGGGACGACTACCGCAAGGCCGGCTTTCCTCTGCTGCCGGTGGTCGAACCCGACGGCGTGCGCGCGGGTCGCCAGGCGCTCATATACTCTATGGCCCTGCTGCCGGTAAGCCTCCTCCCGACCGCGGTCGGCGTGAGTGGATGGGGGTATTTCTGCACCGCTCTGGTTCTCGGGGCGGCGATGGTCGTGCTGGCCGCCCGGTTTTCGTCACGGCGCACCGATACCTCCGCCCGGGCTCTCTTCTACGGGTCCATCACGTACTTGCCTCTCATCTGGATCGCCATGATTCTGGACCTCTCGTGACCGTTCACGACTTGCCTGCCGTGAACGCGACGCTGAACGCTCTCTCAGGCATACTGCTCCTCGTGGGGTACGTGCTGATCCGCGGGCGCCGCACTCACGAGCACCGGGTCGTCATGCTGGCCGCGTTTGCCACGTCAGCCGTCTTTCTCATTTGCTACATCGTGTGTGTCACCAAAATTGTTAGCGCTACGGGAGTCGCCACGGGCCCCACGAGTTGGCTATACTGTTCCGTTCGCTCGGCACAAGTCGGGGAGGAGAAATTGACGATAATCAATCACCTGAGCCGTTTGATCGCCCTGGTCGCCGTCCTACTAGCTTCCGTCGTCGTTGAGCCCGTGTTGGCCCAGACTGGTCGCGTCGGCGGGCGAGTGCAGGATGAGAGCGGCGACCCGATTCGCGGCGCGACCATCAGCGCAAGAAACAACAACATCGGCGCGAGGTTCACTGCGACCACTGACGAAAAAGGCCGCTTTTCGATCGTCGGGCTCAGCGTGGGCACGTGGCAATTCATGGCAGCGGCCCCGGGCTTCGAGCCGCAGGGCGGCGAAATGCCGGTCAGTACAATGGCAGCACGGAACGCCGCGATGATCTTCACCCTGGAACGAATCCCGGGAGAAGTGGGAATACTGGGCAACGTCTCTGCCGAGGATCTTCAAGCTGCCTTGTCGGCGGCCGACGCTCTGTTCAACGAAGGCCAGTGGGATAAGGCTATCGCCGCCTATCGTGCGTTGCTCGACGACACACCGTCGTTGACCGTGGTGAATCTGCAGATTGGGGCCGCATTGCGAGGAAAAGGGGATTTTCCGGGGGCTGTCGCCGCCTATAACGACTTTCTCGCGGAGAATTCGGACAGCGGATTGGCGCGTATCGGCATCGCGATGGCACACCTCGAGGCCGGCAACGCCGCCGCTGCGGAAGCAGCACTCCTCCCGGTCGTCCAGGCCCCTGACGCCCGGCCGGATGTGCTCTACACGTTTGGCGAGGTCAAAACAGCCCAGGGGTTGGCGGCTGATGCAGTTCAGTGGTACCAGCGATCTAGTGACGCCGACCCCGCGTGGGGCAAGCCCAGATACAAGCTCGCGCAGGCGGCCCTGGACAGAGGAGACACGCAGGCGGCATCCGAGTTCCTCGCGCAGGTCATTGCGGTCGACCCCATCTCGGTCGAAGCAGCCCTTGCGAAGGGTGACCTGGAGCGGCTCAGCCGGTAGACTTCGCCGGCCAGGCTAGGAGAGCGGTCGTCGCCACGTGTGCAGAACGGCTCTCGTAGGGTTCGGTGTGGCTGCCATGCTTACTCTGGCTCCTGCCAGCCAGAGTGCGAGCGCCCAGCAAACCGCCACCATCCGGATCGTGCTGGCCGCAGTCACGAATTCACAGAATCAGGCCATCGTCGACCTCGACCCGGACGATTTCCTGGTTGAGGAACGAGGCGAGGAGCGCGAGGTTCTCAGCGTCTACGTCGCTGACTATCCCGTCGTCCTCGTGCTTGACAACAGTTCGAATACGCAGGGTGATATTCAGGCTCTACGTGAGGCGGCAGCGGGCTTCGTCAGGCGGATCGGCCGACGCCAGGTCGCGCTAGCCACGCTGTCAGACCCGCCCCAGGTCTTGGGATCCTTCACAGACTCCCAGGCGGACATCCTCAACAGAATCGGTGAAGTGACGATCAGCCCGACGACCGTCCTCAGACCCGTTGAAGCCGTGGCGATGGCTGTCAAGGTTGTCCGGACAGAAACGGATGCGCCGTTTTCGGCGATCGTTGTCGTTTCCACGGGCGGGATGCACGTGTCACAGCCGGAATCGACGAGCCTCCTTCGCGACATCTTTTCGAGTGGAGCTATCGTCCATGCCATCAGTCGCCGAGTGCCGTCAGCAACACTGGGGGGAGGAGGCTCTCGACCGGGACTCGAGGGAGACCCGCTTCGGGACCTGGCCGATCAAACGGGTGGCCGGTACACCACCGTATTCTCGGCAGTATCGTACTCATTCGCACTCGACCAGGTGGCAGAACGTCTGGCCAGCGAGATGATGATCGAGTATCTGGTGCCGCAGGATTCAAAGGCTGGGCCTGAAGTGCGTGTCGGCGTAAGGGTTCCTGGGGCGCGAGTCCGCGGTCTCGGAGTCATGCAGTAAGTCTCGAGAAAGCCGCGGTCCTAGTGCCGTGGCTCTTCGACCTGGCGAAGCGCTTCTTCAATCAGCCGTTCATTGTCTTCCTTGGTGAGGTTCCGCTGAATCAGTTTTGACGCGATCATCACGGACAAGTCCACGGCTTCGTGCCGAATCTGCTGGAGGGCGCGACTCGTTTCCAGCTGGATCTGCCGTTCTGCGTTCTTGACGATCGCCGATGCCTCATCTCTCGCCTTCTGCTTCATCTCTTCACGCAACCGCTCGGCATCGGAACGACTCTGAGTCACGATCGACTCGGATTCAAGCCGAGCGACGCGGATAATCTCTGAGGACTCCTGCTGCAAGCGTTCCAACTCCCGTTGAGCCTGCTGCGCGTCGTCGAGCGATTCTCGGATCTGCGCCTGACGACTTTCCAGCGCCCGCAGGAGCGGGCCCCACGCAAACTTGGCGAGCAGTGTCAGGAGCACGAGAAAGGTCAAAATGGTCCAGATAAACAGTCCGGGATCGGGCTGGACCAACGGGTTATCCATGAACGTCCTTTCGACAGTACGGGGACTCACGCGGCTTGCACCGCGCGGAGCCGTCCCTACGCGCGACGATGTCTCTTCCTATTTCATCAAGACGATCAGGAGCACGAATACTTCGGCCAAGATCGCAACGCCTTCGAGCAGAAAGAGGGGCAGATTAACCGCACCGGTGATCTTGTCGGCGGCGCTCGGTTGACGCGCAATGCCTTCGGCTGCCGCCGCCGCGAACTTCCCAATACCAAGCCCTGCGCCGATGACGATCAGACCGAGGCCCAAAGCCGCGCCAAAGTAGTGCAACACTTCCATGCCGAGTATCCTCCGTTTGTGTTTTTTTCAGGTGTCAGTGATGAGCGTGAATGGCCATGCCGATGAAAACGGCTGACAGCAGCGTGAATACGTAGGCCTGGACGAGCACGACAATGATCTCGAGCCCCGAGATTGCGACCGCCATCGGCACGGACAGGACAACGCCGACCCCGATGCCGGCGAACGGAGAGGCAAACAGCTCCGTGAACAAGAACACGAAGGAGAGAATCGCCAGGATCGCAATATGACCGCCGGTCATGTTTGCCGCAAGTCGCATCGTGAGCGCAAAGGGCCGCACAAACATCCCTAGGATCTCAATCGGGATGAGCAAGACGTAGATTGCCGGATTGAGGCCCTGCGGCACAAGGTTCTTCCAATGCTTGACGAACCCATGCGCAAGCGTACCGGCGACGATAATGGAACCGAAGGTAATCGTCGCCAGCGCTGCGGTGACGTTGTAGTTCGCGGTTGCCGTCGTGCCACCGTGCAGCAGCTGATTCAGGAACGACTCGGAATCCGTGTGCAGCACGAAGCGATCCAGGAGTCCGGCTACCTCGAAGATCGGGATCAACCCAACGATGTTCGCACACAGAATGAACAAGAAGAAGGTCAGGATCAGCGGTGTCCAGGTGTTGACCCACTTCTTGCCAACGTTCGGTAGGACGATGCCATCGCGTACGAACTCGACGACGGCCTCAAGACCGTTCATGAACCCAGTCGGAATGAGGCGGTCCTGGCGGAGATAGGCCCGTACCAACAGCGTCGCGACGACGAACACGAACGACGCGACCAGCCAGAGCATCAAGACGTGCTTGGTCACAGAAAAGTCTACGCCACCAATCGTCGGAAGATGGATCAAGGGATGATCGAGGCCGCTATTGGCAACGTGCTCGATGATCGTCTCACCGGCATTGAAGCCTTCAGCAGCCGCGTCCGCGGCGTGCTCCTCGACATGTTCCTGCAGCGTCATCGCTCCCACCACGGCTTCGGAAACCAATTACCGAGAGCCACCATCAAACAGCCGCTTCAACAAGAGTGCTTCCGCCAAGTGCAGAGCGATGAAGTAGCTCGTAAAGCTCGCCACGAACGGTACCGGGCTCAGGGATAATCCGCGCAGCGCTCCAGCCACGTACCCACCGAGAAAGACCATCTTGCCCGCAAATGCCACGGACATGACGCGAGTGAGCCGATCGGGCCGGTGCTTGTAAGTCCACTCGGCCACCGGCCATGACACCGTCGCCGCGATCAACGGGCCAACCAGACCAAGTAGCACCGCCAGCCGGACATCTGGCTGGACGAGAGCCGCGACACACAGCCAGGTCCCTACACTCGCGCCTACCATCCCCAGAACGCCCGTCACTTCCGCCACACGGTCTTGGCCAGTTCGTAGAATCCAACCACCAGACCGACAAGCAGCCCGGCCAAAAGGCACCACGGTGACGTTTGAAGCCACTCGTCGACGACGTACCCGAGACCGCCCAGCAGAATGATCGCCCCGATAAGCGTGTACCCAGCCACAGCAGCCGGGCCCGCGCGGCGAAAGTTCTCCTGCAGGTACTGAAGAGACCGCGCAGAGAAAGGTCCGTCTTCGTCCTGGTCCATTCACCTATGGACCCTTGCGCTTGGAGCGCTCTCCCGCATCGACAGCCAAACGGCCAATCATAGCAAGGCGGCAGGTGCGGGCGCGCGCCGTGCCCACCAGCCGGCCCCGCACGGGGCCAACGCGTGCCGGGTCACACGACAACCCAGTCGACTCTTTCGAAGCGGTCGTGAGTATAGCGTACCTTGTGAAAAAGTTCACCAGCTCGAAAGCGGCCGTCACAGCCCCGGTGTCACCAGTCTGGGAGGATCTCGCTCCTATCAAGATCCTGTTACTGGACGACCGCCACGACCGCAGCCACGCCGAGGGAGCGGGCGGAAGTCTCAGCCAGATCGAAGAGCTGCCTCGGGTACATCCCGAGACCCAGCGTCGCGACCACGGCAAGGGCAAGGGCAACGTTCAGTGCAGGAGTCGTCGTTGGCGTGGACGCAGCCGTTTCCGTTCGCATGTACATGAAGACCACGACTCTGACGTAGTAGTAGAGCGAAATCGCGCTGTTCAGAACGCCGATCACAGCCAGCCAGACGTACCCGGAGTCGATGGCCGCTCCGAAGAGCCAGAGCTTCCCCATGAATCCTGCTGTCGGCGGAATCCCTCCCAGCGAGAGCATGAACAGCAGCATCGCAAAGGCCGCGAACGGATGTCGTACGTTGAGCCCGCTCAGATCCTTCAACTCGTCGCCCACGACGTCCGCTCGACGCAGCATCACAATCACGGTGAACGCCCCGAGTTGCATGAAGGTGTAGACCATCAGATAGATCATCATCGCCGCGACGCCTCGCTCGGTTCCAGCGACCACCCCTATGAGCAGATAGCCGGCGTGCGCGATCGAAGAATAGGCCAGCATGCGCTTCATGTTCGTCTGGGTAAGCGCCGCCACATTGCCCAGAGTCATCGTGGCGATGGCGATACCCTCGAACAAGAGACGCCAGTCAGCGTTCATGGACGGTACGCCTTCGATGAACACCCTGAGCAGCATCGCAAACGACGCTGCTTTCGAGCCAACAGACAGGAACGCGGTGACAGGCGTAGGGGCGCCTTGATAGACGTCTGGCGCCCACATGTGAAACGGCACCGCCGCGATCTTGAACCCAAGACCAGCCACGACCAGGATGACGGCGAGCACGAGGAGCGGATCGCCCTCCTGTCCGACGAACATCGTGGCCATGACCCGTAGATTCGTGGTTCCAGACAGCCCGTACAAGAACGACATTCCGTACAGGAGGATTCCCAGCGAGAAGGCTCCCAAGAGGAAATACTTGACCGCCGCCTCGTTCGACTGCTGGTTGGGTTTGATGAAGCCAGCCAGTATGTAGAACGACACGGCCATCGTCTCGAGCCCAACGAAGCTGGTAATGAGGTCGATGCCGCCGGCCATGATCATCATGCCCAGCGTCGAACAGAGGATCAGAAAGTAGTACTCCCCTGGGCTCGCCCCTTCGACCCTCAGGTATCGATCCGACATGAGAACGGTCAACACGGCTGCTATCAACACGATGAGCTTGAAAAAAAGCGCGAACGAATCCACCGCGATCAGCCCGTTCGCGATCTCGCGATCGGTACCCGTGAAGAGAGCCAGTGAGGCAAGCGTGATTCCGAGAACCGCGAGGGTCAACCCGTTCAGAAGGCGATTCCCACGCGGCAGCAGGACATCGGCGACCAGTACCAGCAGCGCACCGGCTGTGAGCAAGATTTCGGGTAGCAGGTAGTAGAAGTCGCTGGGAGAGATCCCGCTAGGCATCGGCTCTACTCCGCAGCCGCCGCCAAGGGCACGGCCACAGGTGTTGGCATGACAGACGGCGCCACCTGTCCATCGGAACCCTCACTGGAAGCCGTTTGGCTGTACTCTGGGCTCACCCGAACGATCACTCGTTGCACCGACGTCTCGACTCGCGTCAAGAACGGCGCCGGGTACAGCCCGATCCAGACGGCCAGGACAATCAGCGGGGCAAATGTCGCAAATTCGCGGAAACTCAGGTCGGCGAGTCCCTCGTTCTTTGCATTCTCAACCTTGCCGAACATCGTCCGCTGATACAGCGACAGCATGTAGGCGGCGCCAAGGACGATGCCGCTGGCCGCAACCGCGGCCCAGACCTTACTGGCGACGAAGACACCCTGCAGAATAAGCAGCTCACCGATGAACCCATTCAGCGTCGGCAAGCCGATTGATGACATGGTCATCAGCAGGAACACCGCCGCATAGACAGGCATCACCTTGGACAACCCGCCATACTCAGAGATCTCGCGCGTGTGCCGACGCTCGTAGACGACGCCGACCAAAAGGAAGAGCGCCCCCGTCGAAATGCCGTGGTTGAGCTGCTGGATGATACTGCCGGTAATCCCGACCGGATTCAACGCGAACATGCCCAGCATCACCATGGCCATGTGACTCACCGATGAGTACGCCACGAGCCGTTTCCAATCCTTCTGCGCAAGCGCCACCAGAGCACCGTAGACGATGCCAATGATTGACAACACCGCAATCATCGGCACGAACGCGTGCGTGGCGTCCGGCAGTATGGGCAGGCTGAACCGAATGAACCCATACGTGCCCATCTTCAGGAGCACGGCGGCCAGAATCACCGACCCGGCGGTGGGCGCGTCGGTATGGGCATCGGGCAGCCAGGTATGAAACGGAAACATGGGAACCTTGATAGCGAACCCGAGGAAGAACGCGAGGAACACCCACCACTGCAGGTTGAACGGCAGGTCTAGCGTCTGGAACTGTGTGACGTCGAACGAATAGACGCCGGTGACGTTGTAGTTGTGGAAATAGAGCGCAAGAATACCCAGCAGCATCACCACGCTGCCGACCAGCGTGTACAGGAAGAACTTGATGGCCGAGTAGAGACGATTCGAGCTACCCCAGATGCCGATCAGGAAGTACATCGGCACGAGCATGACCTCCCAAAACAGGAAGAACAGCAAGAAATCGAGCGCCATGAACGCGCCGAGCATGCCTGTCTGCAGCACCAGCAAGAAGAGGTAGTACTCCTTCACGCGTTCTGTGATCGCGTTCCACGACGACAGCACCGCGATGGATCCCATCAGCGTTGTCAGCATGATCAGCAGCGCGCTGAATCCATCCACGCCGAGAAAATATTCGGCACCTACCGAGGGGATCCACGGTAACCGCTCGACGAACTGGAACTCGGGGTTCTGCGGGTTGTACCAGAACCAGAGCGGCACTGAGATCACGAATCCCGCCAGGGCGAAAAGATTCGCAATCCAGCGGATGGCGTTCTCGTTCTGCCGGTTGATCAACAGCACGGCCAGCGCACCGACCAGCGGCGTGAAAAGAATGAGTGACAGGTAGCTCATAACCTCAACGTTCTCGAAGGTCCGCCCGGTTCCACATGTGGTCTACCGGAAGAACAGATACACGCTGACGAAGACAAACACACCGAACAACATCAGCAGGGCGTAGTTCTGTATCAAGCCTGTCTGGAAGCGGCGGAACCAGTAGCTCGATTCGCGTGCCGTCCAGCCGACCGCGTTCACGGCTCCGTCGACGACGTGCTTGTCGGTGAGTCCAGACATCCACGCGCTGATAAGCGTTATCGCGCCCGATCCGTTCACCGCTCCGTCGACGACCTTGCGGTCAAATCCCCACAGTCCCCGGCCGCTTCCCATCGTTCCGGAAACGACCGTCGCGTCGTACAGCTCGTCGACGTAGTACTTGTTCAACAGCCAACGATAGGGTCCGGCCCACTGTGCCGCAAGCCGCTTGGGGATCTCTGGACTCGTCACGTAGAACTTCCACGCGAGCCCGATCCCCACCACGGCGACGATCAGCGAGAAGAGCATCAAACCGATCTCGAACGCACGCGAAGGGTGAGCTTCCTCTGCCGGCTCTTCCTCGGCCTCCTGTACCGCTTCAGCGGCTTCGGCTACGGTGCCTTCGGCCTGCACCTCGGTCATGACGGCGTGGCTTGCCGTCAGACTCGGTTCCAGGAAGTGCTCGATGGCATTGCTGCCGCCGAGGGCGGCCGGGACGCCAAGAAAGCCTGCCACGACTGCGCCCAGAGCGAGCGCCATCAGCGGTACGGTCATCGCGCGAGGCGACTCGTGAGGCCCGTGCCACGCTCCGTGGCCGTGCCCGGCGTGCTCGGGGCCGTCGTGTCCGTGCTCCTGGCCCTGACCGTGGCCACCCCCGTGGGAAGAATTCCACGCCGGCCCGCGGTAGCCACCGAAGAAGGTCAT
>Ga0326597_10008150_pt1 | contig 14165 bp, 8 predicted proteins | sample RVTome_12_FD_203789 | JGI IMG/M metagenome (GOLD analysis project Ga0326597, IMG submission 203789) | Soil microbial communities from uranium-contaminated site in the Upper Colorado River Basin, Wyoming, United States - RVT100D185 | ecosystem: Environmental > Terrestrial > Soil > Contaminated >... | reverse complement strand
CGGCGACTGGGACGGCGGGCTCGCCGATCTGTCGGACCCGGCCGCGGCCGGCATCCCCGTCTGGATCGTCCGGGGCGATCCGGCGGCCGGCGGCCTGCTGCCCGACGCAGCCGTACCGGCGTTTGCCGCGCGCATCGGCGCCGGGCACATCCTCACGCTCGCAGGTGCCCCCCACGCTCCCCAGCGGACCCACCCGCTGGCGACGACCGTCGCCCTGCTCCGGACGCTTGCCTGAGGAGCCCGGCTTCTACGAGCCTCCGGTATCCGCGCCATCCCGGCGATATGAGTCCCTTTCGGGACGCCATCCAGGTGGGTCGTGTCGCCTGATGAACGCGGAGAGCCGCGGTAACTGTTACAGGGCGGCCGGATCGCCGTCGGTCGACGGATCGCCGCCCGCAGTCACGGCATTCCGGAGCCGGTTGCGCGCACGCGACATCAGCACCCGGGTCGCCTGCTCCGTCCGGCCGATGGCTCCCGCGATCTCCCGGCCCGAGAACCCCTCGGCGGCCATGAGCAGGCAGACGCGGGCATCGGGCGGCAGGGACCGGAGCATCGCCTGGACACGGTCGCGTTGCTCCTGCCGCAGGAGGCCCGCCTCCGGAGACTCAGCGGCCTCCGGCTGCTGGCCGAAACGCTGGAGCCAGCGAGTCGCGACCGAGACTCGCCGACCGCGGCTGATGATCAGGTTGGACGCGACGCGGAGGAGCCACGCCGTCAGGTTGTCCGGCGGGCCGCGACGCTCAGCTTCGGTGAGCAGGCGCAGGAACGCCTCCTGGGCCACGTCCGCGGCGACCTCGGCGTCGTGGGCCGCGTAGAGGGCGAATGAGAACACGTCGCGCTGCAGGCTGTCGTAGGCGTCCCGGACGTACGCGCGGGCTTCGTCGCGCCCGAGCGGCACGCCGCGAGAAGCAGGGGTGCGAGGCGCTGGGTCGTCGCGATCCACCGGGTCATCTGTCGGGACGGCCCACCAACGCACGGCGTGCTCCGATCAGGCGCGCCCGCGTGGTCGGACGCAGGGTGCAGGGCACTCGTCAGCGCAACAGCGCGACGATCCGAAGGCCTCAACGATACGGCAGGAGCCAGACGGCAGGCGGGCCTTCGAAGACGTTGCCGACCTCGACCATCGCCCCCTGGCCGGTCGCGACGATGCCCTGCGCTCCTGCGGCGAGGCCGAACACGGTTCCCTGTGCCAGGACGCCATCGTCCGACCGGACCCAGGACCGACCATCCGACGACTGGACGGCGTAGCCATCGCCGGCGGCGATCGCGCCCGCGCCGACCGCGACGACGGCGCGGAGCGCAGCCGGCCGTTCGGCGCCAGCCGCGATCCCTGCGTGGATCCACTCGGTCCCGTCGATGCTCGTCCAGGCCCGGCCGCCGGCGTTCTCCCAGGTGCCGTCGTCGCCGACCGCGACGAGCGTCGACCCGAGGTATGCGACGGATCGCATCCGGCCGGCGGCTGTGGCCGCCATCGCCGCCCTTGTCCACGATCGACCGTCAGGACTGGTCCATGCCGCGATGCGACAGGAGGACAGGCCCGAGCATTCCGCGCCGACCGCCACGAAGCGGTCCCCGGCCCAGGTGACATCGAACATGCCGGCGACGTCCTGGTCGTCCCCGTCGAAATGACCGACCGCGGCACCTTCGAGCTCGGCGGCGGGCTCCCAGGTCATCCCGTCGGACGACACCCATGCGACCGCCACCGCGCCGTCGTCGGTTCGGGCGCGACCGACCGCGACCACGCTGGACGGCCCGGCCGCGACGGCAGCGACGCCGCCCGCGCCATCGTGGTCGAGGGCGATCGGCTGCCAGCGTCGCCCGTCGGTCGACGTCCAGATCGTCGCCCGCATCAGGCGTGCTCGCGAAACGGCTCCAGCGGCCACGAAGCCCCGCGGACCGGTCACGACGTCGACCATGCCGGTCGGTCGGGTGACCCAGTTGTCCGAACCGGCGTCGAGGGACGCGTCGTGCGGCACGGACTCCCAGCCGCGCCCGGCCGCCGAGAGCCATACGTCGGCCTGGCAGGTGACCCAGTTGCCACCGACGCAGCCGTGGCCGACCGCGACGATCCCGTCGTCGGTCTCGACGGCGGCGCGGACGACGACGCTCCGGGAGAAGACCGACGTATCGCCACAATCCGCGCATGGCAGCGGGGGTGGGTTCGAGGCGTCCTTCTCCGGGGTGGCGGCCCTCGGGTCGAACGCGGGTTGATCGCCGACGGCGAGCCACGGGGTCCGAGGAATGCTGGGCGCCGGTGTCGCCGGTGGCGGGCTCGGCTCAACGCTGGCTACTGGCGCCCGGCTCGCTACTGGCGTCCGGCTGGCGACTGGCACCTGGCTGGCGGCCGCGCTGCTCGTCGGCTCCACCACGCCGGTGTCAGGACCAGTCCCGAACCGGGGGCCGCCGGTTCCGGCGAAGATGGCGACGACGACCACGAGCACGCCGACCAGGGCCGCCGCGAGCCTGAAGCGCGTACCCGACGCCGGCCGCGGATCGGGCGCGACACGTCGACGGACACGCTCTGGCGCATCCGCGCGCGGCCGATCGACGAGTGTGCGAGCGTCGAGCCGCAGCCCATCCAGGTGCGCTCGGCATGCCACGCACGCGTGGAGGTGCCGGTCGAGTTCGGCCCGCTCCTCGACCGTCAGGTCGAAGTCAATCGAGACGGCGGCAAGATCCTGGGCGCGGGCATGGTCGAGCATGATCGCAATCCCAACGCACAGCCTCGTCGGATTGTTTCACCCCGGGACGACCGTCAGACCGGGACGTCCTCCGCCCGGATCGCGACCGCCCGCCGGTACGCTTCGAGGTAGTGCGGCGCGGACCCGCTGACCCAGTCGAAGTCCACCGCCATACCGCGATCGAGCAGGCTCTCCCAGGCCGCGCCACCCGCCTCACGCAGCCGCAGGGCGTTGTCGCACGCCCACAAGAGGCGCTTCACGGTCGGGCGCTCGAAGCTGAAGCCGGTGCCCGCGCCGGGATGGGTCGACTCGTCGATGACCGTGTCGGCCAGCCCTCCGACCCGGTGGACGATCGGTGGCGTGCCGTAGCGGAGGGCGATCATCTGGCCCTGTCCGCACGGCTCGAAGCGCGACGGCATCGCGAAGAAGTCGGCGCCGGCATAGATCCGGCGGGCCATCACCCGATCGAACCGCTCGATGAATGCGACGCGATCGGGTCGCGCCGTGGCGATGGCGCGGAACGGATCCGCCAGGGACGGGTGGCCGCTGCCCTGCACGACAAGCCGGACGCCGCGCTTGAGCAGCGCCGGCGCGGCGTCCTCCAGGAGGTCGAACCCCTTCTGCGGGTCGAGCCGCCCGATCATCCCGATGACGGCGCCGGGGTCGTCCGGGTCGAACCCGAGACGGGCGAGCAGGTCCGCCCGGCAGACCGCCTTGCCGCTCCGGTCCGAGCGCGAGTACGGGGCGGCCGTGTCGACGTCCGTCGCCGGATCCCAGACCGCCGTATCGAGCCCGTTGAGGATGCCCATGAACCGGTCGCCCTTGGCGCGCAACGCGCTGTCGAGCCCCATGCCGAAGGCCGCTGTCAGAGCCTCGGCGGCGAACCCCGGCGAGACCGTGTTCACCAGTTCGGCGCGCTCGATGCCGCTGAGGAGCAGGTCGATCCCGTCCGCGTCGGCCTCGACGACGCCATCGCCCGGCGCCAGCCCGAGCTGACCGAGTGCGACCCGCGGCGTCCAGCCGTGATAGGCGAGGTTATGGAGGGTCATCAGGATCGCGGCGCCGCCGACGATCGGGTCGTCGGCGTACCGGACGTCGCGGTAGATCGCCGCGGGACCTGTATGCCAGTCGTGGAGATGCAGGACGTCCACCGGGCGTCCGTCGGCGCGCAGCGCCTCGAGTGCGGCGCGACCGTACAGGCCGAAGCGCCACGGATTGTCGACGTAGTCGCCGGTCGTATCGCCGTAGAGGCCCTCACGGTCGAATGCGGCCGGATGGTCGACGAGGCGCAGTCGGTAGCCGTCGGCCGGCACGTCGAGGATGGTGACCGTGCTGCTACCCGCTGGCGCGCGCGGGTCGGGCACGCGCAGCGTCAGGGACCGCTCGACGGTCTGCGGCTCGGGGACACCCCGGTAGCGCGGCAGGAAGACGTCGACCGGCGTCTCCAACGCGTCGCCACCCAGTCGGCCGAGCGCCCGGGCGAGGGCGTCGACGACGTCCGCCAGGCCACCGGTCTTGGCCCATGGTTCACATTCGGCGGCGAGCATCGCGACGCGTATCGGCATGACCGGCATCGTACGCGTCGTCGGACCGGGCGTCGGCGCCAGACCGCAGCGCGGGCACTAAACCGGTTCACAACCGCGCGTGACCCGGTATGATGCCCGCTCATGGACCCCGTTCGTGTCCCATCCATCCCGGCGGCCAGTTTCCCGCTCCCGCCTCGGCTCGAAGGCCTTCGACGCCTCGCCTACAATTTCCATTGGGCCTGGCACCCGCGCACCCGCGGCCTCTTCCACCTGATCGACCGGACGTCCTGGGCGCGCTACCGCAATCCGATCCCGGTCATCAGCGGTCCGACCGAATGGTCGCGCCTGCTCGATGACGCGAAGTTCCTGGCCGAGTACCACGACGTCCTGGCCGAATTCGATGGCTACATGGCGAACGGCGCCGGCCATTGGTTCCAGCGTCGCTATGCCGACCAGCTGACCGGGCCCATCGCGTACTTCTGTGCGGAATACGGGTTCCACGAGTCGCTCGGGATCTATTCAGGGGGCCTCGGCGTCCTGGCCGGCGATCACATGAAGTCCGCCAGCGACATGGCGCTGCCCGCGATCGGGATCGGCCTGCTCTACCGCAAGGGCTACTTCCGCCAGTCGATCGATGCCGATGGCCACCAGGAGCACGATTACCCAGACTACGACCTGACCCGACTCCCGCTCGGGCGCGTCCAGGACGCCTCCGGCCTGCCGCTGACCGTGACCATCGATTTGCCCGGACGCGCCCTGTCCATCGCGGTCTGGGTCGCGCAGGTCGGCCGCGTCCCGGTCCTCCTCCTCGATACGGATCTCCCCGAGAACGCCGACTCGGACCGGCCGATCACGAACATCCTGTACGTCCGCGGCCGCGAGATGCGCCTCCACCAGGAGCTCGTGCTGGGCATCGGCGGCGTTCGGGCCATCCGGGCGCTCGAACTGGACCCGGCGGTCTGGCACCTGAACGAGGGCCACTCGGCGTTCCTCCTCGCCGAGCGCGCCCGTGAGCACGTCGTGGCGGGGATGGGCCTCGACGACGCCTGGGCCGACGTCCGCCGGAACAGCGTCTTCACCATCCACACACCCGTCTCGGCGGGCAACGAGCGATTCGACGCGGAGCTCGTCCGACGCGTCGCGGGTCCGCTGCTCGATGAGGGCGGCGTGCCGGTCGAACATGTCCTCAAGCTCGGGCTCGGCGTCGACGACGACGTGTCGCAGTTCGACATGACCGCCTTCTCGCTGCGCTTGACCAACGGCGCCAACGCGGTCAGTCGTCTCCACGCCGACACGGCCAACATGACCTGGGCCGGGGTCGTCGACCACCCGATCGTGGGCATCACGAACGGGATCCACGGCCCGACCTGGATCGGCTCCCCGATCGCGGCACTGCTCGAGGACCTCGGCGCGGATCTCGACGACCTCGACGCGAGCACGGAGAGTGGCCGCTTCTGGGAACGCCTCGAGCGCATCCCGGGGCGCGACCTGTGGGACGCCCATCTTCGCCAGAAGCGCGAACTCGCCCATTTCGTGCGCGGCCGCCTGCGCAGCCAGTTCGCCCGTCACGGCGAGGCGCCGTCGGTCCTCGCCGAGCTTGAGACGGCGCTCGATCCCGACGTCCTGACGATCGGCTTCGCGCGGCGCTTCGCGACCTACAAGCGCGCCGGCCTGCTGTTCAGCGACATCGAGCGCCTGGCCCGGATGCTGTGGGACGACAAGCGCCCCGTCCAGATCATCTTCGCCGGCAAGGCCCACCCGGCCGACCGTCCCGGTCAGCGCGTCATCCAGGAGATCTTCCAGCGCTCACGCTCCCCGCAGCTGCGCGGGCGCGTGTACATCCTCGAGGACTACAACATGCAGATCGGCCGGTTCCTCGTGCAGGGGGTCGACGTCTGGCTCAACAACCCGCGTCGGCCGCTGGAGGCGTCCGGAACGTCCGGCATGAAGGCGGCCCAGAACGGCGTCCCGAATGTCAGCGTCCTCGACGGCTGGTGGGACGAAGGCTTCGACACCGACAACGGCTGGGCGATCGGCGATCGCGAGTCGGACCCGGACGAGGCGGCCGAGGATTGGCGCGACGCCCAGGATCTCTACCGGATCCTGGAGGAGCACATCGTCCCGAGCTACTACGAACGCGACGCGCACGGACTTCCGCCCCGTTGGCTCGCCGTCATGCGCCGGGCGATGTCGACGGCCCTGTGGCGCTTCTCGACGACGCGGATGCTCCACGAGTACACGGAGCTGCTCTACCTGCCGGCTGCCGGCGTTCCGGTCGTCGAGCCCGAGGTCGCGCTGCCCGTGACCGAGGCCGGGTAGCGCCGATGGCCCCCCGGATCTCGCTCGCCCTCGCCATCCACAACCATCAACCGGTCGGCAACTTCGGCTGGGTCCTCGCCGAGGTGTTCGAACAGGCCTACCTCCCGATGGTCGAGGCGCTCGAGCGCCACCCCGACGTCAGCCTGTCGCTGCATTACACGGGGCCCCTGCTCGAATGGCTACGGGCGGAGCGGCCGGAGTTCATCGCCCAGCTTGGTGCCCTGGTCGATCGCGGCCAGGTGGAGATCCTGGGCGGCGGGTACTACGAGCCGGTCCTCGCCTCGCTGCCGGAGCGTGATCGGATCGGCCAGCTGCGCCGGATGGCGAACGAACTGGAGACCCTGTTCGGGCGGCGGCCGGCCGGCGCCTGGGTCGCGGAGCGTGTCTGGGAGCCGGACATGCCGACCTCGCTGGTCGCCGCCGGCTATGCCTGGACGATCCTCGACGATGCCCATTTCCGGGCCGCGGCCATCCCCGAGGAGGATCTCTGGGGGCCGTACACGACGGAGGACCAGGGGCACCTGCTGCGGGTGTTCGGGACCGAGCAGGGGCTCCGCTATCGGATCCCGTTCCGCGATGTCAGCGAGGTCATCGACTATCTGCACGACCACGCGACCGAGGATGGCGCGCGGATCGGGATGATGGGTGACGACGGCGAGAAGTTCGGGGCCTGGCCCACGACCTGGGAGCATTGCTGGGGCGAACGGCGCTGGGTGGAACGGTTCTTCGAGGCGCTCGAGGCGAATGCCGACTGGCTGACCACCACGACCCCGTCCGCGTGGTTCGCCGAGCATCTCCCGATCGGCCGCGTCTACGTTCCGACGAGCTCGTATGCGGAGATGGGCGAATGGGCGCTTCCGCCGGACGAAAACCGGGTCTTCACGTCCGTCCTCCGTGCCGCCCAGAAGAAGCGACGCCCGGAGGCGCGCTGGTTGCGCGGCGCGTTCTGGCGCAACTTCCAGGTCAAGTACCGGGAGATCAACGACCTCCACAAGCAGATGCTGCGGACATCGGCGAAGGTGGACGAGATGGCCGCCGGGGCGGACCGAGAGCGAGCTCTCGACCACCTGTACCAGGGGCAGTCCAACGACTGCTACTGGCACGGCCTGTTCGGAGGGATCTACATCAGCCACATGCGCCTCGCCACGTACGAGCACCTCATCGCCGCCGAGGACCTCGCCGACCGGGCGGCGGACCGGCTCAGCGCGGCCGAATGCCGCGACCTCGACCTGGATGGCCAGGACGACGTCCGGCTGGCGGGACCCGGGCAGGTCGTCACGGTGGACCTGACCGAAGGGGCGGGGATCGGCAGCTGGGATGTCCGCGCCGTGCGCCACGCCCTGTGCGCGGTCATGCGACGCCGGCCGGAGGCCTACCACGAGACGCTGCGCCAGCACGAGGCGGCCGGCCGGTCGACGCACGAGACCCCCGGCGGCGCGCCTGCGTCGATCCACGAGATCGTCATGACCAAGGAGCCCGGTCTCGCCGGTCAACTCCACTATGACCGGTTCGAGCGTCGTTCCGGGCTGGTCCGGTTCCTGGCGCGAGGGACCGCGCCCGAGGCGTGGGCGACCGCACGGGCCGTCGAGCTCGGGGATGCGGTCGAGGGTCCGTTCGAGGTCGTCACGCTCGAGCCCGGCCGGTTGGTCGTGACCCGGGACGCCTCGGTCGACGGCACGACCGGCAGGGCAGCCGTCCGCGTGACCAAGGAGCTCAGCATCGGCGGCGACCGTCGCTCCCCCACCCTGTCACTGGCGGTCACGGTCGCCAACCGGTCGGAGCACCCCGTCGAGGCGCTGCTCGGTCTCGAGTGGACGTTGATGATGCTCGGTGGTGGTGGCAACCCGGCCGCCTGGCTGGAGATCGACGGAGCCCGGGCGACGCACGACTCGCGCGGGACGGCAGCCAGGCTGGCCGGCTTCGCGCAGGGCAACGATGCCATCGGGATCGCGGTCGACACGACGTTCTCCGAGCCGACCGACGTCTGGTGGGCCCCGGTCGAGACGATCTCGAACTCCGAGGCCGGCTTCGAGCGCGTCTACCAGGGCGCCGGGTTGCTGCTCAGCTGGCCGCTGTCGCTGGCGGGTGGCGAGTCGCGGACCGTGACCGTCCGGCACGCCGTGACGACGGCGCGCGATCGCATGGACGAGGAGGACGGCTCCCCAGCCGGCGGGGCCGCCGCGACGTGAGCCGTGGCCGCCTGGTCGTCCACGGGCATTTCTACCAGCCGTCGAGGACGGATCCGTTCAGTGGCGCGGTCCCGGCCGATCCGTCGGCCGCGCCGGCCCACGATTGGACCGCCCGGGTGAGCGCCGAGTGCTACCGACCGAACGCCGAGCTCGGCAACCTCCGGCACATCTCGTGGGACCTCGGGCCGACACTGGCAGGCTGGCTGCAGGACGGCGACCCGCTCGCCTACCGTGGCTTCGTCGCCGGCGACCAGGGCGTCAATGGCCTAGCCCAGGCGTTCCACCACACGATCCTGCCACTCGCCTCGGCGGCCGACCGACAGGTGGAGATCCGCTGGGGTCTGCGCGACTTCGAGCTGCGCTTCGGCCGGCGCGCGTCCGGGATGTGGCTGCCCGAGACGGCCGTCGACATCCCGACCCTGCGGCTCCTCGCCCGATCAGGGATCAGCTACACGATCCTCGCGCCGTGGCAGGCGGGTGAGCCGCACGTCGACACGCGCAGGCCGTACCGCGTCGAACTGGGTGGTGGACTGGACATCGTCGTCGTGCTGTACGACGCCGACCTTTCGGCGGCCATCTCGTTCGAACCGCGAGCCACGGCCGATGCGGATCGATTCGCGCGGGAGCGTCTCGAGCCACGCCTGGCGTCGGGGACGCTCCCCGACGACGAGCCACCGCTCGTCGTGATCGCCACCGACGGCGAGCTGTACGGCCATCACCAGCCGTTTCGCCAGCTGTTCCTCGAGCGGCTCGTGCAGCGTCGGACGGACGGCGTCGGTCGCGGGTTCGACATCGTGTCGCTGGACGAGGCGATCCGTGAACCCACCGGCCAGCCGTTCCGCATCATCCGGATCGCCGAGCGGACCTCCTGGAGCTGCCATCACGGGGTGTTGCGCTGGAGTGCCGACTGCCCATGCGCTGCGGACGGCCGGTGGAAGGGCCCGTTGCGCGCAGCGCTCGAGCGTCTGGCGGCCGGGATCGATGTGCTCACGACGCGGGTCGCCGCCGGTCTGGCTGGCGCACCGGACCCGTGGGCGGCCCGCGATGCCTACGTGGACGTCGTCGTCGGGACGCAGGAGGGCGCCGCGTTCGGACGCCACTGGGTGGCTGGAGCGCGGGCATCGGCGGACGTCGCTGCCGTGACCCTCCTGACGCTGATGGAAGCCCAGCGCTGGAGGCTGGCCATGTTCGCCAGCGACGGTTGGTACTGGGACGACCCCGCTCGGCCGGAGACGGCCGGTGTCCTCCGCGCCGCGGCGCGTGCCGCGCGACTGGTCGACGCCGTGGCCCAGGCGGGACTCGAGCGTCGTCTCGTCGACGACCTCGCCCTGCTCACGTCACCCGGCCACCAGATCGATGGCGCCGAGATCTACGAGCGAGCGTTGGTCAGTGTCGGCCAGCCGGGCTCCGGGGACGTGGCCTGATCGGTCCGGCGGCGGCCCGGTGGCGGCTCAGCTGATGCCGACCGGATATTCGGCGCGTCGCGGATCCCGCGATTCGGTGCGGCTGTCGACTCCGTATCGGAGGGCGATGGCGGCGAACGCGGCAAGCGCGGCGACGATGAAGAGGATGAACAACCCGGCCATCGGGTACCTACCTTGCTTGCTATAGTTGGCTAGGCCAAGTTGTACTGTACTTTGGACTAGCACGCTATGTCAAGCGACGACCGCGAGACCGGGGGCATGAGTCGGACGACCGGCGGGGCGCTCGATGTCGAGCGGGATTCCGACGTCCCGATCTCGACCCAGATCTACTGGCAGCTGGCCTACCAGATCGACTCCGGTCGGCTCCTGCCCGGCTCTCGCCTGCCGCCCGTGCGCGAGCTTGGTGCGGCACTGCGAGTGAACCCCAACACGATCCGGGCGGTCTATCGACGCTTGGCCGATGCCGGCTACGTCACGAGTCGACACGGCGCCGGGACCCACGTCGCCGAGCGGCCGCCGCAACGGCGCGGCGCCGAGGCGCTCGCAGGGATCGTGGCCGAGATGCTGCGCCGCGCGGCCCAGGCCGGCTTCACCGCCGATGAACTCGCGGCCGCCACGTTCGCGGCGGCGACCGAACGCAAACGCCCTGGACCGCTCGTCCGGGTCCTTTTCGCCGAGTGCACGAACGCCGACGCGGGCTACGACGCAGAGCGGCTCGTCGAGGAATTCCCCGGCATGATCGAGGTCGAGGGCACGCTCCTCGACGACCTCCCCGAGCGGCTCGATCGGTTCCATTACGACCTCGTGGCGACGACGACGTTCCACGCCGACGAGGCGCAGGTCCTGGCCGCCGGTCGGGTCCCCGTCGTCGCGATGCTGGTCGGGCCGGCCTACGTCGAGCTCGTGCACGAGATCGCCGTGCTGCCCGAGGGCTCGCGGGTCGGGCTCGTCTGCGCTTCGGGCCGCGGGGCCGACAACATCCGCGAGACGCTCGCGCTGTCGGGCACGAGCGGCGTCGAGATCGTCTCGGCACTCATCGGACAGCCCGAGGACCTCGAGCTCGTCGACCGGACCGCGGACGTCATCCTCATGTCGCGCGAGGCGCTCGTGGCGGGCCTCGACCGGACGTTCACGCGGCCGGAGCGGATCCGGCCGTGGACGTACGATTTCGACCCGTCCGGGCTGGAGCTGCTCCGCCGTGCCATCGAACACGTCGCGTCCGCCCGGCGGGTGGAGGCCGCCGCCGGCTGACCCTCGACCCGGCCGGTGCGGCAGGGGCTGGCATGCGATGCTTCGGGACATGCGCGACTTCCACGTCCGGCGCGAGCCTCGCGAGCGGTACGCCATCGACCGCCCGCTGATCGGGACCCGCGGTGACATCGTCGCGGCAGACCTGGCCGGCATCCGCCGCCTGGCGAGCCGGATGAACCGGGCCCGCCCGGCCGAGGGTCCGTCGATCCAGGCCGGTGAGATCGGGGCCCTTGGGCTGCTCCACGAGATCGGCCATCTGCTCATCGCTCGCTACGAGGCGGAGCACCGCCCGGGCGCGATGTCGGCGGCACTCGCGGACCTCGAGACGAGTCTCGGCCCGGACGCCCATCGACTGCTTGACCGCTTCGGGCATGAGTTCCCGGGGCTGGGTCCCCAGCCGGAGCCCGCCGAGCATCGCCTCGAAGAACTGCTCCTGACCCGGGTCTCCAACGAGAACCCGGCGGTCGGCCCGCTCATCGAGCTCATCGACGATCGGACGCTCGCGGTGGGCACCCGCTACCGCGATGCGATCGAGCGACTCGAGGCGACCTTCACGGACGGACCGCCGATGGACGGCGACGGCCTCTCGCTCATCGAACTGATGCGGCTGCCCGCCCGTCGCGCGCCCACCTCGCTGGCCGGCCAGCTGCGCTACATCGGGGCGACCTGGGGGATCATCCTGGGGGCCGATCTCGACGAGCTGATCCGTCGCCTCGACGTTGCCATCGGGATCCTCGCCGAGGAGGAGCGTGGGCTCCACCTCCGGTTCGGTGGCGGGGGTGGCGGTGGGGCCGGCCGGCCGGTCGAGGCACCCACATTCGGTGAGGCGGCCGACGAACCTGAGGCGTTCTCGTCCGACTCCGCCTGGATGCCGCGCGTCGTGATGATCGCCAAGAGCACGTACGTCTGGCTCGACCAGCTGTCGCGCACGCACGGTCGCGACATCCGGACGCTCGATGCGATCCCCGACGAGGAGCTCGACGCGCTCGCGCGCTGGGGTGTCACCGGCCTCTGGCTCATCGGCCTCTGGGAGCGCTCGAACGCGTCCGAGCGGATCAAGCGGATGCGTGGCAACGCCGACGCCGTCGCCTCGGCCTACTCGCTCGACGACTACCGGATCGCCGAGGACATCGGGGGAGAGGCTGCGTACGCGAACCTGCACGACCGTGCGTGGGCGCACGGGATCCGGCTCGCGAGCGACATGGTGCCCAATCACATGGGTATCGACTCGCGCTGGGTCATCGAGCATCCGGAGTGGTTCCTCTCGCTCGACGAGCCGCCATACCCGGTCTACTCGTTCAGCGGACCGGACCTGTCGACCGATGACCGGGTCGGGATCGTCCTCGAGGACCATTACTGGGACGACAGTGACGCCGCCGTCGTGTTCAAGCGCATCGAGCGCCGGACCGGCGAGGAGCGCTACGTCTACCACGGCAACGACGGCACGAGCTTCCCATGGAACGACACCGCCCAGCTGGACTTCCTCGATCCCACGGTCCGCGAGCAGGTCATCCGCACGATCATCGATGTCGCCCGGCATTTCCCGATCATCCGCTTCGACGCGGCCATGGTCCTCGCGAAGAAGCACATCCAGCGCCTGTGGTGGCCGGAACCGGGCACGGGTGGCGGGATCCCATCGCGGGCGGAGCACGCCATCCCCGCTCGGCAGTTCGAGAAGCGGATCCCGGTCGAGTTCTGGCGCGAAGTCGTCGATCGCGTCGCGGCCGAGGTGCCCGGGACGCTGCTTCTGGCCGAGGCGTTCTGGCTGCTCGAGGGTTACTTCGTGCGGACCCTCGGGATGCACCGCGTCTACAACAGCGCGTTCATGCACATGCTCCGCGACGAGGACGGCGCCGGCTACCGCAAGGTCATCAAGGAGACCATCGAGTTCGACCCGGAGATCCTCAAGCGCTACGTCAACTTCATGAGCAACCCGGACGAGAAGACCGCGATCGAGCAGTTCGGCAAGGGCGACAAGTACTTCGGCGTGGCGACCGTGCTCGCGACGCTCCCCGGCCTGCCGATGCTCGGCCACGGGCAGGTCCAGGGCTTCGGCGAGAAGTACGGGATGGAGTTCCGCCGGGCGATCCTCGATGAGCGACCGGATCCGTGGCTGGTGGAGCGCCACGAGCGCGAGATCTTCCCGCTGCTCCACCGGCGCGCGTGGTTCGCCGAGGCGGACGACTTCCTGCTGTACGACTTCGTGACCGACGGCGGGGCCGTCGACGAGGGCGTCCTCGCGTACTCGAACGGCCGGGGGCGCGAGCGATCGCTGGTCCTGTATCACACGCGGTTCGCATCGACGAGCGGCCGGGTCCGTGACTCCGCGGTGTACGCGCGCAAGGCGGCCGATGGTTCCAGGCGCCGGGTCCATCGCTCGCTGGCGGAGGGACTCGGGTTGCCGCACGACCACGGCGCGTTCATCGTCTTCCGTGAGGCCCGGACCGGGCTCGAGTTCCTCCGGTCGTGCCGCGAGATCTGGGAGCGTGGGCTCGCCGTCTCGCTCGATGCCTACCGGACCGAGGTCTACTGGGAATTCCGCGACGTCCGGGACGGCGCCGCCGGCCAGTGGGCGCGGCTTGCCGCACGACTCGGCGGGGCCGGCGTCCCGTCGCTCGACGACGCGATGCGGGAACTGCAGCTCGAGCCGGTCCACGTGCCGCTGCGGGCGATCTTCGCCGACGGCCTCGTCGCGGCGGTCATCGACGGCGTGGCGGTCGCGGCACAGCTCGACGAGCTGGAGCGGCGATACACGACGTTCCTCGAGGCGATCGC
>Ga0326597_10008149_pt1 | contig 14165 bp, 10 predicted proteins | sample RVTome_12_FD_203789 | JGI IMG/M metagenome (GOLD analysis project Ga0326597, IMG submission 203789) | Soil microbial communities from uranium-contaminated site in the Upper Colorado River Basin, Wyoming, United States - RVT100D185 | ecosystem: Environmental > Terrestrial > Soil > Contaminated >... | reverse complement strand
GCTCTATGGCGATCGGCCCATGCAGCTTCGGGATGCCGTGTCGGGCAGGGTGCTGAGCTCGTTCAGTAGCCAGAGCGGGGCCCTCTACCAGGCCACGTTCTCGGCCGACGGGCGACTCGTGTACGCGGTCGGTCGCGATGCTCGGCTGCGGGTCTGGGACGCGGCCCTCGGCACGGAGCGGCTCGTCGTTCCCGGAGTCGGGAGCGGGCGGCTATCGGTCACGGCAGATGGGCGCGTGCTGGTCTCGCGTGTCGAGGAAGCGACCGTCGCGATCGTCCAAACGGGGACACGCGGCGAGGTCGGCGGGATCGACATCCGGGCCGCCGACTCTTCGCTGATGCCAGGCGACGGCGGCGGGGCGTGCTTCGTCACCGCGGGGAGCCTCCTCGTCGACGGTCGCCATGCCCTGTTCAACGACGCGTGCGGCGGACCGATCGAGGAGGTCACGACGCACGTGGTCAACCTCGAGCGCATGCAAGTCCTGCGCTCGCTGCCCGGCGGCTTCGGTCTGATCATGGCCACTTCCCCTGATGGGACGCGCTTCGTCCGATCCGAGGGGGCGGGCGGCTCGGTCCGCGCACCCGTTATCCGCGACGTCGCGACGGGCGCCGAGGTCCTCACGCTCGGCGGGACGTGCGAGTACGAGAATTCGTTCGAGTCTGCTGTAGGCAGGGGCGACTGCGTGGCGTTTCCCGATGGTCCGTTCCCGCTGTGGCCATGGCAGCTGGCATGGTCGCCCGACGGGTCGATGATCGCCGGCGTCGATCAGGGCAACGGCCACTACGTTGCCGTATGGAACGCGCGGACCGGCGCCCTTCTCACGGACCGGCGTCTGGAGGACGGCCGCGATGCCTACGGGGCCATGTTCAGCCCGGACTCAGGTCGGCTCGTCGTGACCTACGTCGGTGGCTTCGTGGGGGCTTACGAGACGGACGGCTGGCGGCGAATCGCCTCCGCCGACCTCGCGCCGGCCAGCTTCCTTACCCCCGTCGGGTTCTCGCCCGACGGATCGGTACTCCACGTGGTCTCGGGGTTTGCGGGACCCGCCGGGGGAGGACTGCATTGGCTCGATGGGGAGACACTCCGGCCGACGAGGGCCCCGCGCGAGCGGATTCATGAGGGATCGGTGAAGTCGGTAGCGCTGAGTCAGGACGCGTCGCTCATCGCGACGGGGTCCTCCGACGGGCTCGCCCGGGTCTGGGACGCGCGCAGCGGCGATCTCGTCCACGAGATCGTGGTGGGCGACGCGGAGGTGCAGGGGGTGGCGTTCGTCGACCGGACGCGGCTCGCGATCACGCGGCGGGACGACGGCGCGCTGCGGGTGTACACGCTCGACGGCGACGAGCTCGTGCGCCTGACACGTGCTTCCCTGACGCGCACCTTCACCGAGGTCGAGTGCGCGCGCTACGGGATCGATCCGTGCCCCACGCTCGAGGAGCTGCGCCGCGGCTGACGCGCGTCGCGTCGCGCATCTGCCCGGAAGAGGCCCGAATGAGGAGCCGAATGAGGCGCTGCCCGATGGATCGGCGGTTCTTTAGCGCGATCTTCGTATCAGGTCCGGCAACCGGATCGGTACGAGGAGGGACGCGACGATGAACGACTTGTCAGCGGAGGACCGCCTGCTGCTCGCGACGCACCAGCGAATGCGCGACGTTCACCAAGCGTCGCGCGAACGGATGGTTCGACATTGGACACCGAACCGGATCCGTGCCATGTGGGCGAGGGTCGCCCGCGAGCTCGACGCCCTCCGGCCGCGGCGCTCGACGACCGCGGATGTTCATCCCGCGCGGGTTGGCTCGTTTAGGCAGGCGGTCGCTATGCCCCAGCCGCCGGGGGGCGCAGCCGGAGCCGGCGGAGGAGCTGGGCGTTCGCGGCGACGATGATCGTCGAAGCGCTCATCGCGATCGCGCCGACGGCCATCGGCAGGTCGATTCCCCACGGGACGAGGACGCCCGCCGCGACCGGGATCGCGACGAGGTTGTAGCCCGTGGCCCAGACGAGGTTCTCGACCATCTTGCGATAGGCGCCGCGCGACAGCCCGATCGCGCCGACCACATCGCGCGGGTCGCTCCGCACGAGGACGATGCCGGCCGACTCGACCGCGACGTCCGTCCCGGCGCCGATCGCGATCCCAACGTCCGCGGTCGCGAGGGCCGGGGCGTCGTTCACACCGTCACCGACCATCGCGACCCGACGGCCGCCCGCCTGGAAGCGCTCGACCGCGGCTGCCTTGTCGGCCGGCAGCACCTGGGCCGCCACCTCGTCGATGCCCAGGCGACGCGCGACGGAATCGGCAACCGCCTGCGAATCGCCGGTGATCATGGCGACCTGCACACCGAGCTCGTGGAGCTGCCTGACTGCCTCGGCCGACTCGGGCCTGATCTCGTCCTCGACGGCGAGGGCGCCGACGACCCGACCGTCGGCCACGACGTGGAGAACCGTTCGGCCATCGGCCGCCCAGGCGTCGGTCACCGAGACGAGCTCGGCGGGCGGCGCCGCGCCGAGTTCCTCGAGCAGGCGCGGCCCGCCGACGTGCACCGCGCGCCCGTCGATGGTTGCCCGAGCCCCGCGACCCGGCAGCGCCTCGAACGCCTCGGCCGCCCGCGTCTCAATGCCCCGTGCTCGGGCGCCCTGGACGATTGCCGTGGCGATGGGATGCTCGGAGTCGGCCTCGACCGCCGCCGCGCGAGCGAGGACGTCCGCCTCGGTCGTCCCGGCTGCGGCCGCGACACCCGCCAGCACCGGCTCGCCCTTCGTGAGCGTGCCGGTCTTGTCGAAGATCACGACGTCGAGCTCGCGCGCCCGCTCGAGCGCGATCCGATTCTTGACGAGCAGTCCATTGCGAGCGCCGAGCGACGTCGAAATCGCGATGACGAGCGGGATCGCCAGACCGAGGGCGTGGGGGCAGGCGATGACGAGGACGGTGGCGGTTCTGACCAGCGCGCCTTCGGGATCGCCCTGGAGCCACCAGAACGCGAGCGTGATCGAGCCGGCGGCTAGGGCGACGTAGAAGAGGAGCGCGGCCGCGCGGTCCGCGAGGGCCTGGGCTCGCGACGCCGACGCCTGGGCCGCCTCGACGAGGCGCATGATCCCGGACAGCGCCGTCGCCTCGCCGACCGCGGTGATGCGCACGCGGAGGGATCCGCCGGCCGCGACCGTCCCGGCCACGACGCGATCGCCGGGCTCCTTCGGGACCGACCGAGATTCGCCGGTGATCATCGATTCGTCGACGTCGGCTCGGCCGTCCGCGACCACCCCGTCGGCCGGCACGCGGGCGCCCGGTCGGACGAGCACGACATCGTCGACCGCCAGCGCATGGAGGGGGACTGCCTCGGTCGTCCCGTCAGGCCCGACACGCTCCGCCGTGTCCGGGAGGAGCTCCGCCAGCGCCGCGAGGGCGCCGCGCGCCTGGGCGATCGAGCGCATCTCGAGCCAGTGGCCGAGCAGCATGATCGTGATGAGCGTCGCGAGTTCCCACCAGATCTCGACCTCGAACAGGCCGAGCGTGCCTGCCCAGGAGGTGACGAACGCGACGACGATCGCGAGGGAGATGAGGGTCATCATCCCGGGCTGCCGGTCGCGCAGCTCGCCGACCGCGCCGCCGATGAAGACGAGGCCGCCGTACACGAAGACGGCCGTTCCAAGGGCGGCCGGAACGTACTCGATGCCGGGGAGCATCGGGACCGAATAGCCGAACCACTCCTGGATGTCGTGGCTGAGCAGGACGACCGGGACGGTCAGTGCGAGGCTCAGCCAGAACCTGTCGCGGAACATCGCGACGGAGTGGCCGGCGTGCTTGTCGTGTGTCGAGTGCGCGCCGTGCCCCGGGCGGGGTTCGTGAGCGGCGTGGGGGTCGTGTCCGGGTTGGGCGCGATGACCCGGGTGGGCGTCGTGGGGCTGGTGGCCAGGGTGCGGGTCGTGCGTTGGCCCGGCGCCCTCAGGCGCCCGCGTCCGGTGATCCATCCGTGCCCCTTCGTCGTGCCGGCCACCGTGGTCGGATAATACTCCCATGGAGTATGTCACACGTGTGCAACCCCATGACGACCGCGCGGGGCTGCCATCCCGTCGCGGCTGCTCATGGGACGAGCAACGTCGACCGCGCGGGGCTGCCATCCCGTCGCGGCTGCTCATGGGACGAGCAACGTCGACGGCCGGGGCTGCCATCCCGTCGCGGCTGCTCATGGGACGAGCAACGTCGACGGCCGGGGCTGCCATCCCGTCGCGGCTGCTCGTGGGATGAGCAACGTCGACGGCCGGGGCTGCCATCCCGTCGCGGCTGCTCGTGGGATGAGCAACGTCGACGGCCGGGGCTGCCATCCCGTCGCGGCTGCTCATGGGACGAGCGGCGATGGGACGAGCGGCGAGGCGACTGAACCTCAGCGGCGGCGGACCGGTACTTCCACACAGCAACCTGGTTGTGCCGCTCGACATACCGACACACACCCTTCGACGCCGGCCGCGCCGATCTGGCGACGGGAGAGCCCCGGCGATCGACCCTGTGGGAGATCCGAATGCGGAAACGCTTGTTCGGCGTGCTCGCGTGCGCGTCGATCGTCGTCACGGCCTGTGGTGGAGCCACTCCATCGCCGGCGACATCGTCCAGCCCCGGTCAATCCGCGGCTCCGAGCGGGCCGACGGTGACGGAGCCGCCGGCGAGCATCGAAGACCTCCTTTTCACCTACGTCTACGAGCCCACCGAGGGCCAGGCGGGCGGATCGGTCGTGATCGGCGACTGGCAGGCCGTCGCCAACCTGAACAGCTACTACGACAACTCGTTCACGACGAGCCAGACGCTCGCCGCCACGATGCGCGGGCTGTGGGTCACGAGCTCTGACGGGCACTGGAAGCCGGACCTCGCGGCAAAGATGCCGAAGTTCAGTGACGGCTCGATCCGCCAGAATGACGACGGCTCGTTCGAGGTCGACCTCGAGCTCCGCCCCGGGCTGAAGTGGTCCGACGGCACGGACCTCACGCTCAACGACCTCCGCTACACCTGGGAATGGAACCTGGACCCGGACCAGGTGGGCCTCGTGACCGGCACCGTCGGCTGGGAAGACATCAGCGACATCGACGTCAGCGCCGACGGGCTGAGTGCAACGGTCATCTTCGACAAGCCGTACGCGGGCTTCTATGGCCTGCTCGGCCAATGGTTCGTCCCGGAGCACTACTTCAGCGCCATCCCGATCGCGGAAGCGGCGACGACGTCGATGCCGGTCAGCCCGGCCATCACGAACGTGCCCACCTCCGGCCCGTTCAAGTTCGTCAGCGCATCGCCCAACGGCGTCGAGCTGACGCGCAACGAGAACTGGGTCGGCGGCGCCTATGACCAGGGCGCCTACCTCGACTCCGTGACGTACCAGTACTACGCCGACAAGGACGGCATGATCGCGGCCTTCCTGGCCGGCGATCTCGACGTCGCGCTCAACATGACCGCGGCCGACTACGCCTCGATCCAGACCGTCGACGCCTCGATCGGCGAGCCGATCATCGAGCCGGCCTGGGAGTACGAGCACCTGGACATGAACCAGGGTCCGAACGGCCATCCCATGCTGGCCGATGCCAGCGTCCGGACCGCCATCTTCGCTGCGATCGACCAGGCGGACCTCTACGCCACCCTCTTCCCGGGCTACCCGGTTCCGGAGCTGGGGGCCTGCTCGCCGGCGCCCCCCGGCACGTACTGGCGTGATCCGGACGTGACCTGCCCGGCCTTCGATCCAGCCGCCGCAGCGGCCGCGCTCGAGGCCGCCGGCTGGGTCGACTCGAACGGCGACGGCACGGTCGACAAGGACGGCCGCGAGGCGGTCCTCCAGGGATGCACGAGCGCCGGCAATCCCACTCGTCAGCTTGCCATGGAGAAGATCACGAGCTACCTCGGCGAGGTCGGCATCCGGATGGAGCTGACCCTGGCCGATGCGGCGTCGGTCTTCTTCGCCGGCTGGAACGACACGACGCCGGACACGGAATGCAGCATCTACCGGGGCTCGTACGACGTCGCGCTCTTCGCCTGGATCCTGACCTTCGATCTGTTCGGCAACTACTTCTACAACTACCACACCAGCCAGTGGCCGGATAACGAGCCGCACGACGGTGGCAACACCTCGCGCTTCTCCGATCCCGCCATGGACGCCGCCCTCGAGACGCTCCGCGACTCGATCGCGACGGAGGACCAGATCGAGGCGGTCCTGACCGTGCAGCAGATCTATGCCGAGCAGGTCGCCGAGATCCCGCTCTACTACCGCCAGTCGACGCGCGGCAAGTCTGTCCGGCTCCAGAACTTCTTCAAGAACCCGGGCACCGCGTCCGACATGTGGAACATCGAGGACTGGTGGGTCTCGGAGTGAGCCCGGGACTCCGACAGGGGGGCTCGCACCCAGCCCGCTGACGCCGGCGGACTGACGCCCCGACCGCCGCGCGATCGGACCTCCATCCGGTCGTGCGGCGGTTCCGTGTCTGCGTGCCACGCGCGCGGCGCGCGGCTCCGGCGTCAGTCGACGAGCATCTCGGCCAGGGTCCGAAGGTCCGGCACCTCCGCCTCCGGTCGGGCGTCCGACGGCGCCGTGGCGCCCGATCCCGGTCGGCCGGCGCGCCGGTTGACCCACACCGCCCGAAGGCCGACGGCGCGGGCGGGGGCGATGTCGTGGAACAGGCTCTGGGCGACATGGAGGATCCGTTCCGCCGGTCCGACGCGCTCGATCGCGACCTCGAAATTCCGGAGCGCCGGCTTGTAGCTGCCCACCTGCTCGGCGGTGATCACCTCGTCGAACGCGACGCCGAGGCGCGCCGCGCTGGCGGCGAACAGGTCGTCGTCCACGTTGGACAGGATGACCAGCCGAAAGCGGGTCTTGAGCCGCGCGAGCGCGGACGCCGCGTCGGCGAACGCCGGCCACTCGGCGACCGACCCGCCGAAGGCATCGCGCTCCGCCTCCGTGGGTTCGAAGCCGAGTTGCTCCCCGAGCGCAACGAGGCCGCGCCGGAGGACTTCCCGGTACGGCAGGTACGGGCCGGCTTCGAGGGCGCTCTCGATGAGCGCGTAGCGCTCGAGGATCGCCTCGTCGTCGAGCGGGTGCCCGTGTCGGGCGAGGACCGGCGACAACGCGCCGGCGATGCCGCGCTCCCAGTCGATGAGCGTGCCATAGCAGTCGAACGTGAGCGTGTCCGGTTCAGGGTCGAGGACGAGGGAGCCGATCTGCCGCATGACCCGGTAGGCTACGGGCCGAACGGGGAGGGTGCAAGGGCGGTTCGGCCCTCGCGACGGACGAGCCGTCGGCCGACGATCACGCCACGTCCCGCGTCCCCCGCGCTGGAGACCGCCCTATGCACCCGATGACTCGCGCAAACCTCGAGGCGGCGCTCGCCGGCGAGGCGCTCGCGGCGCTGCGATATCGGCTGTACGCGGACCGGGCCGACGACGAAGGTCTCGACGAGATCGAGGCCCTGTTCGAGGAGATCGGGCGGGTGGAGCGGCGCGACCACGCCCGTCGGATTGCCGGCGCGCTCGGCGTGATCGGCTCGAGCCGCGACAACCTGGCGGCGGCGCTCGACGGCGAACTGACCGAGCATCATCGGCTGTACCCGTCGTTCGCGGCCCAGGCCCGCCGGGTCGGCGACGTCGAGGCGGCCGCCCTGTTCGAGGAGCTCGCCCGCGACGAGGACGTCCATGCGGAGCGACTTCGCGCGACGCTCGAGCAGCGTCTCGGGGTTCCGGCAGCGCGCTGACCGGTCGGGCCGGCGGCTCCGTCCTCAGCGCCCGTGAATCGAAAACGGCCGGGCGGCGTGCGCCACCCGGCCGTCGTCGAGTGCCCGATCAGTCGATCAGGTAGACCGTATAGAGGCCGAACACGCTGGTGCCCGGCGCACTGTTGCGGTTGATGCGCAGCTGGATGCTGGAGTATCCGTCGAGGAAGTACCCGCTAATCTGCTTCGTGCTGCCGCCGACCGAGCCGGTCAGCTGGAACATCGCGATGCCGACGAAGTCACCGTCGTCACTAACAATCGCCACCGGGAACGGTTCGCCGACGAGGCCCGCGAGGTCGCTGAATAGGTCGGCATGCGCGCCCGCGTTGAGGGGTCCGATCTCATCTTCGAGATCGATCTCGCTGCCGTTGTCGTTCGTGCCCTCGATCAACTCGCCGACGTCGTTCGAGTTGCCGTTGCACTCCTGTCCGCTGGCGGTGCAGTAGACGGTCCAGTTGAACTGACCCGTGCCTTGCGGAACGTCTTCGGTGCTGGACCCGGGCTCGCTGTACCAGGTGTTGGTCTGATTGGGCGTGTTGTTCGGCGCGAACGCAAGCTCGTTGAAGATGATCGGCGCGGCGCCGAGCGCGGTGTTCGGTGGCCCGGTGAGCGCAGTCGCCGTCGTCGCGACGTCCCATGTCGGCATCCCGACGATGCCGGAGAAATGGTTTCGATGTGGCTTGCGAACGGAGACCTGGACTGTCGTCGCGACCGGCTCCTCGTCGACGACGACATCGATCACGATTCCGTCCGCACCTTCGGTGTATCCGTTGGCGACGGCGGCTGCCTTGGCGGCAGCCACTGCCGACGAGGCCGATTTCGTGTTGGCATAGTCATACGCACCCGCCATGGCGACGGCGTCGGCCACGTTCTGCATGTCACGACGCTGGACGAACGTAGAGCCGCCGTCGAGCACGAGGCCGGTCATCGCCACGATGGCGACGAGCCCGAGAGCGAAGATGGCAAGGACCTGTCCTCGTTCGGTGCGGTGTTCGGTTGACGGGCGCATCGCGGGACTCCTAGTGGATCTGGACATGGGTCGCGGTACTGAGCGTGGTCGGCGCGACCATGCTGAGAAGAGGCGTCAGGACGCTGAATGGAACGCGAATCTCCACCCGAACGTACTCGCCCGGACCACAGCTCGTGCCGCTGGCTTGGGCGTCCGTGATGTCGGTGCAGGTGAGCTGGATTGACGCTGCTGGATCCGCCAGCCCGGGGATCAGCCCCTTCTGCGTGTCGGTCACGGCCGCGGTCTCGGCGCTGTTGCCGAGCGTGCACGGAGTTCCGGTGCATGGGTGGGTGGCCGTCACGCGAGCGATCTCCCGCGCCGCCTGCGAAATGCCGTTGTTGATATAGATGCCGCGACCGAGGTCGATGATGCCCATGAGCAGGAGCAGGAACGGGATGAGCACGATCGAGAACTCGACGAGGGCCTGGCCTCCGTCCTTCCGCGTCGCACCGCGCCGGCGGATCACGGGACCACCTTGATCTCGATGGCCCCGGTTGTGTTGGAGCCCGCGGCGTTCGTGACGGTCAGGGTGATTCGGTATGTCCCGGGTGTCGCGAAGCTCGGGACGCTCGGGCTCTGGTCGCTGGAGAAGAACCAGTTGCTTCCACCCTTCTTGATCAGCCAGTACCAGCTCGTGATGCCGCAGCTCGTCGAAGTGGACGTGTCGGTCACCGTCACGCTCACCGGGGCGCTGAGGGAGCTCGGCGTGGCCGTGTGCGTGAAGCCGGCGCTCGGCAGCACGCAACTCGGTGAGGTCGGTGTCGGGGTTGGCGTGGCGCTGGCTGAAGCGGACGGAGTCGGCGTCGGTGTTGGCGTGGGAACCGCCGCGGCGGCGGTGGTCGGCAGGGTGTCCACCTGGTGCGTCGACGACGCGGTGAACTGGAGGTCCTGGTTGCCCCCGAAGAATGCCGACAGGATCGGTGTGATGAGCTTGAAGTGCCCGACCACGGTCACGGTCACCATGTTCCCGAGGCCGCTCGTGCAAGCCGGGTTGCAGGTCAGACTGACATCGGCCGGAGCAACGGTGACCGGTGAGTTCTTCGCCTCAAGCAGAGCGCGGCAGATGATGACGTTGGACTCGCCGCCCGCGGGGCAGCCCTGCGTGTTGTCGAAGTCGGTCGGGGTCAGGCGCGCCTGGAAGGCGGCCTCGCGAGCGACGTTCGTGACCGTCACCTGCGCGGCGGCAACGCGGCCCAGGTCGAGGACGGCCCCGAAGAAGAGCAGGAAGACGGGCAGGATGAGCGCGAACTCGACGAGGCTCTGCCCCCGCGAGCGGGGGCCGCGTCGTCGGACGCGTCGGTCGATGGTGGTGAGGATGGCGCGCATTCGTGTCCCCGTGGGGTTGAGGTCGATGCCGCCGATGCTCTGGCGGGCACCTTGCACCGTGCCTTGATTCGGTGCGTGGCTGCATAGCCCGATGGGGGTAAACGCGTCACCCAGTGGTCCGGTCCGGGCCGGGCGGCGGCCCCCTCGTCACGGTCGCCGCCCCACAAACGAAGGAGCCGCGCCCTCGCGGACGCGGCTCACCTCTCCACCTTCAGGAGGTGCAGTATGCGTCAGTCGGGTTGACCGGTTCGCGGCTCGAGCAGGAATGACCGTGCGTCATCGGGGCCGTCATAGATCTGCTCAATTACTGTATTGCCGGAGTACGTTACGGTCCAGCCGATGATCTGCCCGACGGCTGCTTGCGTCCCGGAGCCACTTATGCCGACGTTGTCGTCTGGTCCGTACAGGATGCCGTTGAACAGGAGCGGTGACGACCCCGACATGTTGAACACAGTTGTCGGCGTCGCCGATCGTCGAACAAAGATGGCAATCCCGACCTCAGACACTCCTGGAGACACCCACGACGTGAAGCCGGCCGCATCTGCCGCCGTCCATGTCGCGTTCGCCTTCGTCGTCCACGCCCCGTACTTCTCCTCATCGACCGGAATCCCATTCGTGTTGCCGTTCCCATGATTGAGAACGAGTCCCCCGACCGGATCGAACGGTGACATGCCTGAGTCGAGAAAGAGCGTGACCCCATCCCCGATCAAGAACGAGTCCTGGTTGATCTCAAGCTGGCCCGTAATATAGAAGATTCCGGGCCGCTGACCGGGCAACAGATCGAGGGTTGGATCCAGGATCACGCACGATCCCTGCCCAATGCGAATGTTGCCGTAGCGCCCCGGCCCGATCGCGGGCGAGCCCGGCGTGCAGCCGACGCCGAGGCCGGTCGGATCGGTCACTGATCCTCCCGTGAGCGGGGAGCCTGGTGGGCCACCGACGTTCCCACGATCCGGGACAGCCGTGGCCGTCAGCCACGGGGGTTCCGCGTAGTTGGGATCCTCGATCGGGGCGGACGCCGTCCGCACTCTCTTCGCGGTTCCAAGTCCATCGCTCACGTTCGCGGCCGGATAACACAGGTAACGGCTCGGGCCGCACGTCGTGTCGACGAGATAGACCTGCGAGTCGTCGGGCAGCTGCAGGCGATCGTCCGAGTTGGAATCGATTCGAAGTCCCCAGTTTCCACCGACGTCGCCATTGATCACGCGGAGCGAAGTTGTTGATCCTGAGATCTTGATCGACTCGACACTTGCTGGGCAGTTCCCATTTCGGCCGCAAAGGGCGATCACCGCCCACCGCGAGGGAGCGTTGCCGGCAGTCGCCCACCCACGAATGACCCGTCCGTCGATACCGAAGAATCGCGCGAGGAATGCCGGGTTTTCGCGTTCGACCCTTACGAAGACAGAAGTATCTCCACTGATGGACGAATCGCCTGGATACGCCGAACCCGCAGCCGTCGGTGGAACGTCAACCCAGATTGACCACCCACTCTCTTGATATGGTGAGGTTGGCCCGGTGTCGGCCGTTGGCGGCGCCCCGCCCAACAGCGGAAACGTCAGGCCCATCTCGCGTCTGAGTGACTCCCAGGCCGCGAGTCTGGCATCTGCGTGGTCCTGGAATGTGATCGGCCGCGCCATATGAACACTTCCAGCCAGAGACGCCGCGTCTGCAATGTTCTGGTACTGGCGACGAGCGAGAAGGTACGTTCCGTAGTCGACGGCGAGCGCCGTGAAGCCCAGCAGCACGATCAGGAACAGCGCGACGATGGCGAGAACCTGGCCTCGCTCCTCCCTAGCCGCGGGGCGACGGAGGGTGCGTATCAATGTCACAAACACAGCGCAAAACCTCCGCTCGGCGTCGATCGATTTGGTCCTTCGACTCGCATCTCCTCGACGGCTGAGAGCTGCCACGTATCGGTGTTGCTGAACAAACGCCCGACGAGCGGGATGAACAGCGGATGGCGATAGACCACCACCACCCGGACGCGGAGCGAATACGTGGTGTCACCATTTGCCGAGAGGCAGTAGCCGACACCGGTTCCGGAGCGAGCGAGAGCCCACGAGCCGCACTGCGACAGCCCTCCGACGCCCGATGTGATGTTCGTGGCCTGGTAGCCGGGAACGTACTGGTTCAGGTTGATCCCGACCAATCGTGCATACACGAGACGGGCGTTGGTGTTGGCCGCTGCGCACGTACCGGCGACGACCGTATCCGGGGTGGGCAGCGTGGATGCGTATCGCGTCGCTTCCCGAGCGGCGTTCGTCATCCCGTTCTGTCCAGCGAACAAGAATCCAAGTTGAATGATTCCGAAGAGGATCAGGAAGAACAGCGGCGCAACGAGCGCGAACTCTGGGAGTGCCTGGCCGCTCTCCTCCCTCCGGTCGCCAGCTGAATCGCTCACGACCGGCATTGGGCACCGGCCACCGCAAGGGGTGGATCGGGTGGATTGTCGACCCGCAGTTCGATGGTGCTACTGATCGTGTACAGGCCATCGCTGTTCCCGTCGGCCGCGTCGACGATCAGGTTGATCAGAGGTACGACCAGTGGGTGCCCGTACACGGCGGTGACTCTGACCCGGATTTCCGTCGGGAGCGGGGTATCCGTTCCGGGTGCGAAGCAGACTTGCGTGCCAACTCCGACGTTGGCTGCATCGTACGGGACCACATTGGCGGCCAGCGCAGTCCCGAGGAACGCAATCGTCAAGTCAGCTGCCTGTCCCGCAGCCGCGTCGGTATTTGCCACCAACGACGAGCCGTATCTCGCCGCATCCCTCACCCCGTTGGTCAGGCCAACCTGCGCGTTGTAGATCAGCGCAAACTGCAAGATGCCGAGGAGTAGCAGGAGCAGCGGCACGGCTGCCACGGCGAACTCTGCGAGGGCCTGACCGTTCGCCGCGTGACGGGTGCGGCGGGCGCCTGTTCGGCGCCGAGTGAACTGCATATGTCGGAACCAGCCCCCCGAACGCTTGAATAGGACCATCCGACTATGCCGAGGGGACCTTGCGCGCCACCTTGCGCGGGTAAGTCAAAGCGTCGACAGCACGCACCGGTCCGGACGCCGCAGCAACGCCAGTACCACTCTCCCATTCCCGCGAGAGACCGGACCGCCGACACTCTGTCCATGCAGAAGCGCGTCGCCGCCGCCGTCCTCTGGCTCCTCGCAGGTTGGACGGCCGGTTCCTTCCTCACCTTCACGATCGGCGTGAGCCCGCTGCTCGGACCCATCCTCGGCATCGCGGGAGCGGCGCTCTTCGCCGGTGACCCGCGGCGGATCATCTGGACCGCGCGGAGCGAGGCCGAGGCGACCACGACGACTCCGGCACCGCGGCGGCGACGGATCGCGGACCCGGCCTGACACCTGGCCGGCGGCCGGCCCGCCGGCACCTGACCGCCCACGCGGACCATGAAAACGGGGCGTGCCCCTGAAGGCAACGCCCCGTTTCCGCGACTTCGCGCGGGAGCCGGCGCGGCGTCCCGCAGCGGTGATCGCCGACCCGAGCGGACCTGGCGAACCAGGCCATGAAGAAGGCGCTGTCCCGGGCCCCGGCGCCGAGCCGTAGCCGGCCGGCACGGTAGGCAGCGGGTAGTACTCGACGAACCGGCCGGTCAACTCGTCGATCGCCGGCTGCGACTTCGCCGTGATGACGAACGCAGCGAGGTCGACGACGCAGTACTCGAAGCTGTTGCCCTGGCCCTCGACGCCGTCACCGCCCGGATCGCCGGAGCATCCGGGACCACAGATCGGGATGAGCACCGTGGCCTGGTTGTCGATCCAGAACTGGACGCAGTCGCGGACGATGTTCGCGTTCGTCGCGCCAGGGTCGCCGTCGATCCAGGCCGGGAACGTGATCTCCGTGTTGTCCGGGGTGCAGATGCTGTTGCCGAGCGTCGGCGCGTCGTTCGAGCCGGTCCAGGACAGCCGGCCGAAGTTCCCCGGCCCGTCCTTGCCGACCGAAAAGGCGTACAGCTGGTTCGGCAGGAAGTTCGCCGGCGGGTTGGCCGCGATCGGCAGCACCTGCCCGGGCGGCAGCGGAGGTCCGCGGAGGTTCGGTGCGGTCAGGCCTCGTCCGGCGGCTCGCCCGGCAGGTAGATGCTGA
>Ga0326597_10008148_pt1 | contig 14165 bp, 18 predicted proteins | sample RVTome_12_FD_203789 | JGI IMG/M metagenome (GOLD analysis project Ga0326597, IMG submission 203789) | Soil microbial communities from uranium-contaminated site in the Upper Colorado River Basin, Wyoming, United States - RVT100D185 | ecosystem: Environmental > Terrestrial > Soil > Contaminated >... | reverse complement strand
AGTTGACGATGCTCGGGGACTCGTCGCGCCAGCGCCGGACGTTCGCGCGGATCGTCTCGTCGTCCATGTGCTCGCCCGCACCGAACGCTCTCCACGCCCCGAGGCCCCCGCCGTAGGCGCTACTTAATTCCGCGATTTTACCGATCTTTTGGCGGTCGGGGTGGTGCTCCCCGTTGCGCTCCGCATACGCGAGGTACTCATCGAGCGGAATGCCGGTAATCTTGCTCGCCGATGTCTCGTAGATCTTCCCGTGCGTGCGGAACACGTCGAGCCGCCACTCTTCCCCCGCGAGCGCGGCAACCACCACGGCCTCGATCGCGCTGTAGTCCGACGCGATGAGCCGATGCCCCGGCGCAGCGACGAACAGCGAGCGCAGGCAACCCGCCATGACGCCGAGCACGTCGCCCCACCGCGCGGTAGCGGCGTCCACGTCACGCGACGCGAACGAGTGAAGCGCCGCGAGGGCACAATCGAAATTCCATTTCACGGGTTCCAGGCCACCGACGCACGTAAAGCACAGCTGGTCGAACGTACCGCCGCTTTCCAGCGGGGCGCTCTGTAACGCCCCACACTCGACGCACTTTGCGACGGCGGCGTTTCCCCGCGGAAGGTTTTGGGGCTGCGCGCCACGGCCAGCCCACCGCCCCGTACGCTCGGCGCCGTAGTACTGAAATAGCCCGCGCACTCGGCCGTCCGCGCAAACCGTCCGCTCGATGGCCGCCAGCTTCTTCACGCTCGCCGACGCGAGCGCCTGCCGTATCTCCAGGACACGGCGCGCCCACGGATGAGCGTGCACGGGGTAGGCAGCGTTTCCGAGCACGTCGGTAATCGTGTCGGCCTGAAGGTTGTAGAGCGGGATCTGGTAGTCGGCAAACATCGCCAGGATCTCGGATACCTGGCTCGCGGTTTGGATGCGCTCGTTCGTCAGGTAGCGCAGCTCAGCGGTGAGGCGCTCCGAAAGCGCGGACACGATCGCCTGGCAGTCGCGCACCGCATCGACGTCGACGGCCACCCCGCGCACATTGATCTGCTGGTCGAGCTTCCACACGTCGAGCTCGAGCGGTGACAACGGGGGCACGGCCTGCGCGAGCCCTTGCTCGGTGCGCACGTCCTGGGCGCAATAGGCATAAAACAGTCGCGCGTTCTCGTGGTCGTGCCCCATGTAGTTGCGAAGCCGCTTGTCGTTCTTCGTCGGGCTGCGCGGGATCGAAAACCGGCGGATGAGCGACGCCCCCGTGGTGTCCTTTTGCTGCGCGGCCCCAAGCGCCGCCGCGGCGGCCGCCAGGCTACCGGGAAGCCCGTACGCACGCACCAAGGCGGCGGTGTCCCGCGTGTTCTCCAGGGGTAGGGCGGGCCACCCGTAAAGCCGCCGACACACGTGCTCCCAGATCAGCCACTCGAAGAACGAGTTGTGCGCGCTCACGAGCCCCCCGGCAGTCACGTGGGCGAGCAGCGGCGCGGGGTTGGGCATCCCGGGCACCCACGTCTCGAGCGAGCCCCCGGGCAGCTGGTAGCACGCGATCAGCACCTCGGTGCTCGGGTGCTCGGCGTACACCGCAGCGCCCACCGCCATGATGCCGCCCTGCCCCCCGCTCACGGAACGCCAACGCTGCGCGGCGTAGTCGAACACGAAGCCGGCTTCGCTATACGTCTCGAAGTCGAGCGATGCCGTCACCCGCCCGACTCCAGACGTTGAATCTCGCGGTCGAGGTACCAGCGAGCTTTTTTCAGGTCCTCGAGCGGTGCGCCTTTGTGTTCGTGCCGAGCGATGTACTTCACCGCGTTACCGAGGCAAAACCCGAGGCCCCAGGCTTCGATCACCTTGATCGCTTCGTACGGGTTACCGGCGCCACCATAATGGGATGGATGGTCTACGCGCTCAATGCCCGGCATAGCCGTTGCCCTCCGCGAAGAGATCGAAGGTTCGCGGAAACTCCCGGCGAATGAACGCGCCTACGGCCTCGGCGTACACGCGGATCTCGTACTGCGCGTGGGCGTCCATGCGCAGCGTCAGAAACGCCAGCCAGTTGCGAAGGTTCGCGCTCGCCCGCATCGCGGAGTAGCGCGCAACGCTGGTCGGGATGCGGGCAAGCTCCTTGGGGATGCCGATCTCCAGCCCACGCGTGTACGCCCGTTCCGCCGCCTCGTACGCCGGGTCAACGTAGTTCTCTAGCCAGTCGATCACCTGCTCGTGGGTCGGCACAAGGTCGTTGACCCCGCGCGCCTGCTTGTTACCGCCCGGAACGACGATGCACCGCTCCACGTTCGGCCGGTAGTTCTCGTCTGGTAGCGGCGTGTACCGAGCCGACATCTCGTTGTAGCTCTGCGTCCGATGCCGGTGCCACTGGCGGAACACGAAGATCGGCGCTTTCACCTCGATCGTCAGCCCGGCCATCTCAAACGGCGTCGAGTGCTTGTGCTCGTACAGGTAGCGCAGCAGCTTCTCGTCGCCGGCCATCTTATCGCTGCACGCGCCCGTGTCCCCTTCACACTCTCGGCACGAGACCTGGTGCTCGTCGTACAGTGAGATCGTCTCGTCGTGGTTGTTGCGCCACTTGCACCCACAAGCCCGGCACACAAAATGCGGGCCCCACCCCAAGAACCCCTTGCCGGTGCTCATACGCGCGGACTCGACGATGCGCTCGTCAGAGCCCCACGCCTCGATCAACTCGCAGTACCCGTGGTCGAGCAGTTCGATGTATCGCGTCATTTTTCCCCCGCGTCGAGTTCGGCCGAAAGGTGTTCGATGAGCAGCGCGCCGAGGCACGCCCGGCCCGCGTCGGTGTCAGGCGCTTCGCCGACACGTACGCCGTCGATAGTCGCCGAGATGGTTGCGTACCGTTGGTAGGGCAACGCAGGCGGGCGGCGAAACAGCTCCACCTTGCGATCGATGTGGCCGGTCATGCCAGCCACCCCTGCGCCCTCATTTGCTCGTCGCTCCAGCCTTGAGCCGCGAGCGCTTCGTACGTGAACGGGCACCCCTGGGCCATCTGTCGCGCGGCAGCCGGGGGCGGCGGCGCGGGGGCGATGGGCGCAGCGCCGAAACCCGGCGCGGGCGTGGGCACGGCCGCTGGCGGGGCGGGTACCCCACTCGGTACGCCGGCCGGGGCACCGCCAGGCACCCCGCCAGGCACCCCGCTCGGCGCCATGCGGGCTTCGGGGGGAAGCCGCGGCGGCTCGGCGAACGCGGTGGCAGCGTCTGGCCCGGTGCGGATCTCTTCGCCCAAACCCTCCAAGCGAACCATCGAGTGGTTCACGTACACGCCGGGCTTGTTGGCCTGCCCGTTTCCACGGCAGTTCGCGGCGACCCGCACGTAGTCACCGCGCTTGATCGCCTTCGGGTCGATGATCTCGACGTTGTTGCGGTCGTACGCACTCGGGGCGAACGAACTCTTGAATGTGATCACCCAGTGGCCCGGGAAGCCCTCGCGGTCGCACGGCTTGTTCCCGCGCATGTTCGGCACCGCCGAGTCGCCGTCCGTCCACTTGTAGCTGAACGTCGGCAATACCGGCTGGCCGCCGGGGAACAGCGACGGAAAACCCTCAACGGCCGCCTGGTAGATCACGGTGCGCATCTTCTCGGTGTCTGGGTCCGATTTCGGAAACGCAACCTGGATCACGTACTCGCTCCGCGGCTCGCCGTCACGCGTGGTGAGGGGGCGACCGTCGAAGTTTTTGACGCTCGGAGTGAAGATGTCGCCGCCGACGAGTCGGCCGACGGGGGAGGTGAAACTGTGTGTGGTGCTCATGTTGGTACGTGCTCCATGTTCGGCTCTGCGCCAAACGCTTTACGGGCCGCCCCCTCCGTGTCGGTGGTGACGACCATCTTTCCGGGTTGGTACTTCGTGAAGGGCTGCAAGAGGCATTCCGGCAAGCCCGCGTCTTTCAGTTGTTTCGGCGTCGGCAGTTTCGGCACCGCGTAGTCTTTCCCCGTGAGGATCTGCAACGTCTCGCGCACGGTGGCCTCGCTCGCCGCCCACTTCACACGGCCGCCTCGGGCCTCGTGCATCGCCACGCCGGGGATCTTCGCGCCCGCGCGTAGCTTGGCGGCGATGGACTCCTCGAGCGCAGCGGTGCGCAGCTCGAGGATCTTCACCGTCTCGCGCAGCACCGCGAGCTCACGGCCCACGTATTCGACGGGCAACTCGGCCGGCTCGATGCTCGCGTAGTCCACCGCAGCCAGCGTCACCTCGCGCGCCGCGGGGCAAGCCGCGAGTGCGGCGCAGTACAGGCAGTGTCGGCCCGGCCGCAACGGGGGCTGCGGAGACGCTATCTCGGCTAGAGCCGTGAGCACTTGGGGGGCAAACGCCTGGAGCTCGTCCCACGATATCGTCCACGAACGGATCGGCCCATCGCGGTGTGAGGGTAGGGGCTGCGCGATCCGCAGCTCAATCGTCCAGTCGCGCACTGCTACCATCAACGCGTAGCAGATGAGCTGCCAGTTTTTCTCTACCTCTACGATCCCCCACCCCGTCTTGAGGTCCCAAATAGTGATGCGTTTTTGTGTGTAGTCATACACCACGGCATCCGGGGTACCTTGGAGGACCGGGGCGCGATTCCACACCTTCGATACTTCCACCTCGATCTGCCGGTGCGGCCCGTCAAGCACCGACGCGACGTCACGCACGTACGGCCCCACCACACGCGAATCCTCGGCGTCACAGCTGGCCAGCTGCGTTTCCCCACGGAGCACCGACCCCGCGAGAGCGTGCAGGCGCGTGCCCGTCTCCGCGTACTCGCTCGTTTGGTCGGGAAACCGAGCCTCGAACGCGACGGAGCCGCGGCACCCCCCGCCCACCCACCGGTGGGCCGACGACGGGCGGGGGCGGATGGGGGTCAGAGCGGGCATTGCGCGTCCAGGGCGGCGATTGCGCTCGCGTACTGCGCTTCGTTCCCGAACAGCGTGGACGGCTCGATCAGGCTCGCGCGCAACGCACCCGCAACCTGCTCCTGCGTGTACCTCGCGGCGCGGGCCGCGATCGCGGCTGCTACGGCCTCCCACGTCGTCGCAGCGCCGTTGGCCGCGGGCGCCGGCGGCGGGGCCGCGGCAGGGGGCGGAGGCGCGGCGGAGGCCGCGGGTGGCGGCGGGGGCGGCGGCGGTGGGGCGCCCTCGGGCGCCTTGGGGCCCCCCAGTGCCGCGTCGACGTCCTCGACCTTCACCCCGCGCTTACGGCGCCAGCGGCCATCTTTCGTGGTTCCTCTTGACGCCGCGTGAAACCGCGCATCCCAGGGCTGCCCTACCGCGTCGAGCTCGACGGGGACACCGGGCAACCCTGGTGATGGTGACGGTGATGGTGCGGCCGCGGGGGGTGGTGGCGGGGCCGCGGGGGGGGGCGGAGGCGCACCCGCGGGAGGCGGCGGCGTCGGTGGGGCCGATGGGACCGGGGGCTCGCTCTCAGCCGGGGCTGCGCTCGGCTCGCGCCAGCAAATGCCGTCGTTGAGCATGCGGCGCGCCTCGGCGAGATCTCCCGCGCTGGAAATATCAAAAGTGATCTGTGCTTTCATGCGTCGTCTTCCACACCCGACGCGAACGCACACGAGCTTAGATACTCGCGGTGCCGGACGGGGCGATACGCACACTACAACTTGACTTCGCGGCGCGTCAAGACGTAGTTTGCTTTTTCCGTCGTGGAGCTCCGTCCTTACCAAGCCCAACTCCGGGCAGGGATCGATCATGCGTGGGCGCAGGGCCACACCCCCCTCGTGGTGTTGCCTACGGGCGCGGGCAAAACCGTGGTTTTTGCGCACGTCGTCCGCGAGCACCGGGGAGCCGCGGTCGTCATCGCGCATCGACGAGAGCTCGTCGAGCAGATCTCTCTCGCGCTCGCGCGCGAAGCCGTAACGCACCGCATCTTCGCGCCAAAAACGACCATCCGTAGCATCGTCCACCAAAACACCCAAGAAACCGGGCGCGCTTGTTACTCGCCCACGGCTGACGTCGCGGTCGCCAGCGTGGACTCGATCCACAAGACCCCGGAGATCTGGCGGCGACGTGTGGGCCTGTGGGTCATCGACGAGGGCCACCACGTGCTCGGAGCGAACAAGTGGGGCCGGGCGGTGCGGATGTTTCCGAACGCGAAGGGCCTCGGCGTGACGGCCACTCCCGAGCGCGCGGACGGGAAGGGGCTCGGGCAGATCTTCACCACGCTGGTGGTCGGCCCCTCCATGCGCGATCTCATCGAGGCCGGGTACCTCTCCGACTACCGCGTGTACGTTCCGCCCACGACGCTCGACACGTCGGCGATCAAGGTGTCGCAGGCCACCGGAGACTTTGCGGTCAAAGCGATGCAGACGGCCGTGCGCAAGGCGCAGATCACTGGGGACGTCGTGGCTCATTACCTCAAGTGGGCGGCGGGCAAGCTCGGGATCACCTTCGCGGTGTCCATCGAAGCCGCGGGCGAACTCGCGGTTGCGTACCGCGAGGCCGGGGTGCCGGCCGAGGCGATCTCCAGCAAGACTCCCCCCGCCGTTCGCGGCGAACTGATCCGTCGCTTCCGCAACCGAGAGATCTTGCAGCTGGTGAACGTCGACATCTTCGGCGAAGGCTTCGACCTGCCAGCGATTGAGGTGGTGAGCTTCGCCCGCCCGACGATGAGCTTCCCGCTCTACGCGCAGGCATTCGGGCGAGGGCTGCGCCCGATGCCCGACAAGCCCCACGCAATCATCATCGACCACGTGGGTAACGTCGACCGCCACCAGCTGCCCGACCGCCCCCGCGTGTGGACGCTTGCCGACCGCGAGCGCCGGGCCGTCAGCCCACCGGGCCCCGACGCGATCAAGGCGTGCCGCAAGTGCGCACGGGTGTTCCGGCGCTACCTCGTGAGCTGCCCGTACTGCGGCCACACGCCTGAGCCCTCGGGACGATCGAGCCCCGAGCACGTGGACGGCGATCTCGTCGAGCTCGACGCCGAGACACTCGCGGCCATGCGCGGGGCCGTCGAGCGCGTCGACATGCCCCACGACGAGTACGCGCGCGAGCTTGCCCGCCGTGGCTGCCCCGAGATCGGCATTCGCGCTCACGTCAAGCGTCACCGCGGCACCCAGGACGCCCAGGCCGCGCTACGCCGCACGATGGAGTGGTGGGCCGGCGTCAAGCGCAACGAGGGCTTGTCCGAGCGCGAGTCCTACAAGGCTTTCTACCTCGAGTTTCAGATCGACGTGCTCTCGGCGAGGGCGCTCCCCACGAAAGATGCTGCCACCCTATGCCAACGAATCCGAGCGACTCTCCCCTTCGCGGCACAGTGCATGACGGCTCGCGAGGCCACGACGGGACCCTAACCGCTTGGGCCCGCGTCCACAAGGGGTACCCATCCGCGCGAACCCTCGCCGATGCCCACTACGCCCGCCAAACACCAGGGCACCCTATGTGGACGCGACCCGGGTTCAACTTTGTTCTGTTCTGGACGGGGGAACACGGGTCCGCGCTGTTTTGCTGGTGGCGCCCGAAGTGGGAACACGGCGCCCCGGGCACGCGACGCAAAGACGGCCTCTGCGTGTTGGAGTGCACGATGTTTCGCCGCGTCGGCACAACCCCGCTCGCCTCGGACCTCATTCGCGCGGCCACGGTAGCTCTAGAAACCGAAGACGCGCGCAACGACCTGGCCCTCGATCGCGCCGGGCCCATCTCGATGTTGATCACCGGAGTTAGCTCCGAAAAAACTAAGCGCGGGAGAGCCCCCCGGCACCGCGCGGGGCGGTGCTTTGCAGCCGCAGGGTGGGCGTACATGGACAAGCGCACGAAACGCGCTGACACGTGGCTTTGCTGCCCGTGGCGCAACCCCTGGAGCCGCTCATGCCTCACGATCACACTCTAGCCGCTTGGGCCCGCGCCTGGGGCGTCCCCCCGCAAGCGCTCGACGACCTCGCCACTCGGCTCACGGCGCGCCCCACCGTGGCGCCGGCCAAAGCCGAGAGCCACGTGCTCAACCTCGTGCGACTCGCCGCCAGCGATGCCGGCTGGACACTCTTCCGCAACAACGTCGGGGCCTGCTACGACGCCAACGGCCGCTTCATCCGCTACGGCCTCGCCAATGACTCGGCGCAGCTGAACGCCGCGCTCAAGTCGAGCGACCTCGTGGGGTTTCGTCGCGTGCTCATCGACCCGACATGGATCGGCCGACACGTCGCGCAGTTCGTCGCGCTCGAGTGCAAGGCGGCAAAGTGGAAGTTTCGCGGGACCGAACGCGAGCGCGCGCAAGAGAAGTTTCTCGCGCTCATCGAGTCCAACGGCGGTTACGCGCGGTTCACCACGGGGGCGCTGTGAGCCTGCCCTATTTGATCCCGCCCGCGCTCGATGCGATGCGCGCGTGTTCACAGTGGATCTGTTGGAGCTACGTACCCAAACCGGGGAAGCCCAAGCCCGCGAAGGTGCCCACGGACCCGCGGACGCGCCGCGCCATCGACCCGCACCAGCCGTCGGCGTGGATGACCGCCGACGAGGCGAGCGCCGCCGCGATGCTTTCGGGCGGCAAGCTCGGCGTGGGCTTCGTGTTCACGACGCAGGATCCTTTCTTCTTCCTCGACATAGACGGGTGTGTTACACCCGACCACCAGTGGAGCCCATTGGCTCTCGAGCTCTTGGGCCTGCTCCCGAGGGCAGCGGCTGAATACAGCGTGTCCGGGACGGGGCTCCATGTGTTCGGCCGCTGCCCGCCGGGTTTTCAAAACTTTGGGTCTCGCTCCCCCCAGGGCGTTGAGCTCTATACCCACCTCCATTTCGCAGCCATCGGTACCAACCAAATCGGGGACGCCGACACCGTGTGCCCCGGATTGTTCGAGGTGGCGGCGCGGTATTTTCCGGCGCGCGCGCTAGCGACGGCGGCGGTGTGGACGACGGAACCCGTCGAAGGGTGTGGGTTCGACGGCGACGACGACGAACTCGTGCAGTGGGCGCTAGACCGCAGTATCGACGGCTCCTACCAGATCAGCGGGCACCCGAGCTTTCGAGACCTGTGGGAACGCAACGAAGAAGCGTTCGGGCGTTGGCCCGACCCAAACCGGGCGTACGACGAGAGCGGGCCCGACTACGCGCTCGCGCTCGAGCTGGCCTACCTCACCGGAGGGGACTGCGAACGGGTGGAGCGGCTCATGCGAGAGTCCGCCCTGTACCGCCCGAAGTGGGACGCACACGCGACGTACCTCCGCGAGCTAACCATCGCCAAAGCCGTCGCCTACAAAACCGAGAAGGGCGAGCTGCTGAAGTCGAAACGCGCGATACCGCCACCGGAGAACACCACCCCCATCCCGCCAGCGCCACCTCCCCCCGCTACCCCGTCGGCGCCGTCATCAGAGAAAATCGTTGCGATCGAAAACTACCCGTACGTCGAGCCCCAAGCCATTGGCGAATTGTGGGCCGGCTACGTCTACGTCACCGGGGTAGACCGCGTGCTCACCCCGCGCGGCGAACTGCTGAGGGAATCCCAGTTCAAAAACACGTTCGCCGGAAGCGACTTCGCCATCGACCGCAGCGGGAAGACCACAAAAAACGCGTGGAAAGCGTTTATCGAAGGGCAGTGCTTCCGGTTCCCCCGGGCGGACAAACTCTGCTTTCGCCCCAACGACCCACGGCCTACGCTCACCGAAGACGGAGAGGTGCGAGCGAACACGTGGCGAGACCCCAAGCCACGGCGCGCACCCGGGGACCCGGCGCCCTTTGTCGAGCACGTGCGTCGGCTACTGCCCCACGGCGACGACGCCGAAACCTTACTGGCGTACCTTGCAGCTTGCGTCCAGCACCAGGGAACAAAATTCATGTGGTGCCCCCTCGTGCAAGGTGTCCAGGGCAACGGCAAAAGTGTGATCCTAGAAGTCGTCACACACGCGATCGGGGAACGCTACGTGCACGTGTTGCCCGGGAAAAAAGTCGGCGCAAGATTCAACGCGTGGGCGGCCCGAACCACCCTCGCTGTCGTGGAAGACCTGCTGCTACAACGGGATACGGCAGAAACGGCGCTCGAGAGTCTCAAGCCCATGATCACCGCGCGCCGGATCGAAGTCGAAGGAAAGGGACTCGACCAGCGCACCGAATCGGTGTGCACCAACTTCGTTTTCCTCACCAACCACGTCGATGCGATCCCGCTCGACCCGAACGAGCGGCGATGGGCCGTGTTCTGCTGCGCCCAACAAACGCAACGCGACCTCGCCCGGGACAAGCTAGACGGCCCCTACTTCCAGCGTCTCTACCACTGGCTTTCCCAAGAGGATGGCTTTGCCATCGTCGCCGAGTACCTCTGGGCTCGACCGATCCCGCGCGCGCTCAACCCCGCCGCCGAATCCATGACCGCCCCGCGCACGACTACACACGCCGCTGCGGTGGCCGCATCGTGCAGCCCCGAGGCCCAGTTCATCAAAGAAGCCGCCGAAAATGAACGCGCCGGCTTTCGCGGGGGGTGGGTGTCGACGATCGCCGCCATGAACCTGCTCCGGGAAAACCGCATCTTTGTCGCGCCCCAGCGGCTCGCATCCGAGCTCGGGAAAATTGGGTACGTCCGCCACCCGGGGCTCGACGCGGGGAAGTGCCCTCGCAACGTCCCCCACGAGAACGGGCGCCCGCGGCTGTGGGTACAGGAGGGACACCCGGACTGGGCACTCGTCGGAAACGCGGCAGCCGAGGCGTACGAACTCGCACAGGGGTACATGTCGACGGCGGTGAGAGCGGTCCCGACAACCCCCCGCGGGTGATGGTTTTTGATCTAGGAGATGTCCAATGTCCAACCCAAAACCACTCCTGCGAGAAATCTCTGCGGCGGGTGCGCTGCGTTTAGCGTGCTGGGCGCAAGGCTTTCACGGGGTTACTTTTTTCTTATCAATTACTTATAATTGAGTTGGACATTGGACATAAAGGTGAACCAAGTGCCCTTGTGTGCGTGAATAGAAGCAAAAATGGCGATGTCCAACTCCATGTCCAACTCATGTCCAACCCGAGAAAATTTAAGGCTATCCCCACTCTTTACGACGGCGTTCAGTTTCGCTCGCGTTTAGAAGCGCGGTGGTACGCGTTTTTCAAGCTAGCGGGTCTAGCGCCGGAGTATGAGCCGTTCGACTTGGACGGCTGGATCCCGGACATCGTGATCCCTTCAAAGACGTACGACGGGGCCCCTCTACTCGTGGAGGTGAAACCCCTGGAGCACGACGACGAACGCGGGCGTTTGGACGTGATGAGCAAGGTGGACGCCGCGGCCCCTCGTTCGTTTTTCTGCGCGGTGGTCGGGTTGCGCCCGTTTGCGCAGCGCACCCCAGACCACGAGGGTGGGGAAAGGGTTCTTGACGTTCTTGGGTGGGGGAGGGGTTCTCTCGGCTACCCTCCGTGGGATGTCATTCGTTTGGCGGGGTGTGGGGCGGGTTCAGGTGTTCAACACCAATGGCTGGACATGACTTGGCACCGCTTCGGGGCCGATTCTGTGGGGTATGACGCGACACGTGCTTTGCCGGGTGTAGTTCGAGGGATTTGGGTTGAGGCCGGCAACCTCGTGCAGTACAAGTCACCTAGAACTTGACCCGTCCGCCCCCCGTGGGCCCGGTGCCGAGCTCGGATGCGCGCCAGGGCCCGCACAGACGGCCCGCGGCTGTTAGGCGCCAAGCGCAGGCACGGTGTGGTACGGTGGCGGGGCCATGGACTACCGCGACGAGTACCAGCAAGTGTGGACCGACGAGCTTGAGCGGCTCAAGGACGAGCGCGGCGCACGGCTTCGGCCGACGGACGCGCAGCTCGACTTCGAGGCCCGGCGCATCGCCGAGTCCGCCGTCGACCGCATAATCAACATGGACCACGAGCGGGCGGCGGCCGGGTGAGGCTCGACACACGCCCCCGCCCCCGAGACTGTCTCGACTGCGGCGCCCTCGTGTTCGTGGCGAACCTCGACGAGCCAGCCGTCTGCGAGGACTGTGCGGCGGCCAGGCGCCACGACGAGGAGCGGCGGGCCCGGCCCGACCCCCAGGTGGGGGCGCGCTTCGTGGTGAGGGACGCCGGCGCCAACCTGGGCGAGCTCATGGCCGTGACGCGCCACGCGTCGGCGTCCGTGGCGGCTCGGTACGTGCGCCCGGCCGAAGCGGCCCGGAACCGGGCCTCGCGGCTGGTGGCGGAGCGGTTGGGGTGATGACAGCGCGGGATTCGGCAGTTTCTTCACCGGAGCGTGTCTCGACTGGTAAGTGGACGAGCAGTGGCCGACCCGACGAAGAGCGCTCACATGGCGGCGCTGGCACTGCGCGTCGCGTGCGGGGCTTTCTTGCTGCTCTTGCTCGTAGCCTACGTGCTCTGGTTGTGCGGCGAGTATCTCGCCCTGGCACGCCGAATTTGGGCCCCCGTGGTCTGGATCGTTCAAAACCCGCCGGACCCGACGCTGACGGTGATCACCGCCGCGGTTGTCCTCACGGCACTATTTTTCGAGCCGGCCCACGACTTCATCTCGGAGCTGGAGGAAGGTTTGGGGCTGAAAAGGCGCCAGAAGGTGGAAACCATCATGGGGGAGAACCCTCCCGACACACAAAACCCACCGATGAGCGAGGGCCCCCCCGCGGGGGACACGTGATGCCGACGGCTGTTCTTCCACCCGGTCAACACTTGCGTATGAACTACGGTGGCGCCCGGCGGGGCCGCGCCAAGGTCTACGTCGAATCGAGCGGCCCAATAGCGGTTTACGTGACCACGCTCGGCGGGGTGCAGCGTTTCATGCAGGGTCAACAGGTCCAGCCGCTGTACGACTTCGAGGCTGAGGCGCAGGTTTTCAACCGCGCCGTCGCATTGCCGAGGGGGACCCCCTGGTGCCTGTTGTTGGTGAATTACTCGCTCGGCACCGACTGGTTTGACGCCTGCGCGGTTCACTACGACGTGGCCGAAAGGTGACTTACCGTGCCCGTGGGGGTAGACGCTCCACCGCGCCCGCGGTATCTTGCCCGAGCCGACGAGAAGCGCGTGCACGAGAAACCGGCGGGTCGAGGGGCTCGTCAAGTACATCGGGGGTAGAACGGTTCCGGTTTCCACACTACCCAGCACGAGGCGGCCTGGAAGTTTGCTACCCTAGTCGGCGCCTAAATTGAACATCGGTCGCGCCCGCCGCGTACAATACGCCATGCGCTTCTCCACCCCCATCATCATCTCCCTCCTGCTCGCCGCTTGTGACGCCCCCGTGGAGGCGTCGGCTATTTCCCATTCCCAGGAGGGCGGAGAGACGGGCACAGGTGACGGCGATGGCGACGGAGACGAGACCGGCAGTGGTGGCGGCACCGGGGGCGAGACGGGCGATGGCGATGGCGATGGCGATGGCGATGGCGATGGGGATGGAGACGGAGACGGCGATGGAGACGGAGACGGCGATGGCGACGGTGACGTGCCCCCCGACGCCCCCGCGGAGCCCGCGTGCGGGGACGGGGTGATAGACGACGGAGAGGTATGCGACGGCGACGACTTCGGCGGGCTCGAGTGCGAGAGCGTCGACGGGCACTTTTTCACCGGCGGCGAGCTCGGGTGCATCGACGAGTGCTCGGTCGTCGACGATAGCGCGTGCTGCTACGAGACCGAAGAGCTCTGCGCGTGGAACGTGGGAGCCGGGTGCTGCGACGAGGACGCGGAGTGCGTCCAGGTGCAGACGATGAACGGCTCAGAGCTGCGGTGCGTGGGGAGCTAGCACTCCCATGCGACGCCCAGACATCGAGAAGCTGGAAGAGCAGGTTGGCCACATAGAGAGCTTCTACGTGGCGGGGCTCTCGAAAGACATCTTCCAGCAGATGTGCGCCTACATCCGGTATCTAGAGGTGCGCCAGAATGTGAGGGGTCTGGACTCGGTTGCGATGGATTTGCTTCGGGAGCATCGCGTCCACCTCCGTTTCACGTCGTTTGAAGGTCACGACGTGCAGATGCCCGACCCCGCGGCGGCGGTGATCGAAGCGTACGGGAAGAAGTAGGTTTTTTTCTTGACGCCCCTAGCGGCGTCGTTTAGTGTTCGGCTCATGCAGCGGATGCCACCGCGAGGAGAAAACAGATGTCTGCCCGATCGCAGGCTCGCTTTTCGGCTAGCGTGACGGCTCGCGGGATGGCGTCCGCGACGGACGATCGGGGCGGCAACCCGGATCGTTCGGACAGCCGTGCCATCCGCACGCTCGCCTATAAGTTCGCGCTCTCGCCGGGCGCCCATCAGTCCCGCGAGCTCGACCGCTGGTGCTCGGCGTCC
>Ga0326597_10008147_pt1 | contig 14165 bp, 13 predicted proteins | sample RVTome_12_FD_203789 | JGI IMG/M metagenome (GOLD analysis project Ga0326597, IMG submission 203789) | Soil microbial communities from uranium-contaminated site in the Upper Colorado River Basin, Wyoming, United States - RVT100D185 | ecosystem: Environmental > Terrestrial > Soil > Contaminated >... | reverse complement strand
TGCTTTCCTTCAAGGGAATCGCCGAGGGCGTCGAAAACACCAACTACCTCGTCCACACCGAGGCCGGCAGCTACATCCTGACGCTTTACGAGCGCCGGGTCGAGCGCGCCGATCTTCCCTTCTTTCTCGGATTGATGGAGCATCTGGCGGCGGCCGGGATTGCCTGCCCGACGCCGATCAGGACCCGGTCCGGGAAGGTCCTTGGAGACATCGCGGCCAAGCCGGCCGCCCTGGTGAGCTATCTCGAGGGTGTCTGGGTCCGCCGTCCGAACCCGGCCCACTGCCGCGAGCTCGGAGCCGCGATGGCCGGGCTTCACCTGGCCGGCGCCGATTTTGCGCTGAGACGCCCGAATACGCTGGGGCCTTCGTCCTGGCCCGGTCTCGTGCGCGAGACGGCGTCATCGGCCGACACGGTGGCGCCGGGCCTCGGCGCCGAAGTCGCCACGACCCTCGACGAGCTGACAAGGGCGTGGCCCTCCGGCCTGCCGACTGGCGTCATTCACGCCGATCTCTTCCCTGACAACGTCTTCTTCATCGACGGCCGGATTTCGGGCCTCATCGATTTTTATTTCGCCTGCAACGACGCGCTCGCCTATGACATCGCCATCTGCCTCAATGCCTGGTGCTTCGAGCCCGATGCCGCCTTCAACATCACCAAGGCCCGCCAGTTGCTGAAAGCCTATGAAGGCGTGCGCCCGCTCGCCGGCGGCGAGTTCGAGGCCCTGCCGCTGCTGGCCCGCGGCGCGGCGCTGCGCTTTCTCCTGACCCGCCTTTACGACTGGATCAACACGCCGGCCTCGGCATTGGTGAAGCCGAAGGATCCGGGCGAGTACCTGCGCAAGCTGCGGTTCCACCGCGCGGTCAGCTCGGCCTCGGAATACGGCCTCGATGCGCGCTGAGCGACCGGCCGGGCCCGTGGTCGAGGTCCACACCGACGGCGCCTGCTCGGGAAATCCGGGTCCCGGCGGGTGGGGCGTGCTGCTCGAGGCGAACGGCCAGAACAGAGAGCTGAACGGCGGAGCGGCCGAGACTACCAACAATCGCATGGAGCTGACCGCCGCGATCCGCGCGCTCGAAGCGCTGAGACGGCCGGCGCGCGTCCGCCTGCACACCGATTCGGTCTATCTGCGCGACGGCATCACCCGCTGGATCGCAAACTGGAAGCGCAATGGCTGGCGCACCTCGGCGCGCAAGCCGGTCAGGAATGCCGACCTGTGGCAGGAGCTCGACCGGGCGCGCGCCCGCCACGACATCGAATGGTGCTGGAAAAAGGGCCATGCCGGGGACCCCGGAAACGAGCGCGCCGATGCGCTCGCCCGTGCCGGCATGGCGCCGTATCTCGGCGGGCGGAAGGGTCCTTCCGCATCTGGCTGAGTCGCGGCGTCGACGAGATTCCCAAAGCATGGCGTTTCATGTTTTGACGGCACCGATTCCGCGCCATCGGGAAACGGTCTATTCGACCGTCCAGGAATGCTCGACCGCCCCGTCGGCCGCGACCAGGGTCGCGGTGAGCCGGGCGCCGGCAAGCCCGCCCGGCTTGGCGGCGCCATCGACCTCGACCGCGAACATGAGACTGCCCTGTTCCGGTCCCGCCATGGCGGTGGCGGACGGGAAATAGAACCCGGGCGGCCCTTCGACGAACAAGTCCGCCGGAAACGCGCCCTTCGCCGCCAGATGCATGATCGCGCCGCCTCCGCCCGGCTCGAGCCATGCCCGCCCGATCGACGGGCTCTGGTCCGAGCCCCCCTCCTGGATGCGCGGCACCTTGCGATTGTACGAACTGACGAGCGAGGCGGCGTCGGGCGCGGGCGCCACGTCCGGGTCGAGGGTTGCGGCAAGCTCGACGGTCAGCGGGACACAGATATCAGCGCACACGGCATAGTCCAGTTTCACGACCAGCTCCACCGGACCCGGCAAATCCCCGGCCGTCACCAACACCGGGAACGCCACCTCATCCTCGTAGCCGATCGAAGTTCCGAACGGATCCCGGAAAAGCCGGGGCGCCGGATAGCGGACCTCGGCCGCGGCGACATTCAGCGATCGCGACCAGTCGAACCGCGGCGGCACGCCGGAGTCACCGGGGCTGCGCCAGTAGGTATGCCAGCCCGGTTCGAGCTCGATCTGAATGCCGGCCAGGTGCTGCCCGCCGGCGAGCAGCGGCCCCGGAACGAGGCGTGCCCGCGAGGCATGCCCGCTCACCCAGTCACCGGCGCGCGCCGGGGCTCCCGATTGCGCGAGCCCACCGGCCTGCGAACCCGCCCCCGGCGCCGACACGGCCAGCACGAGTACGGCAAGGGTTGCCAATCCGGCCTTCGCAACCGACATGTTCATCATGGCACCAACCTTATTCGATAAACCGGACCGGCAGGATCGCAACATGGCTCACGCGGCGTCAAACCTGCGTGACACCCGGGCCGCGGCGCGTTTGTGATCGGCCGCGAGAGCGGATAATCTGTGACCATGGCCTCCACTGGCGGAAAGCCGACACGCGCCACCGGCTATCTCGACGGGCAGCTGCTGATCGCCATGCCCACCATGGGCGACCAGCGCTTCTCGCGCACCGTGATCTATCTGTGCAGCCATTCCGCCGACGGTGCGATGGGAATCGTTGTCAACAAGCCGGCCGAAAACCTGACATTTCCGAGTCTTCTGGATCAACTGGGAATATCCGAGCGCGGCCCGGACGCCGCAATCCGGCTCGAAACCTTTCCGGTCAATATCGGCGGACCGGTCGAGACCGCGCGCGGGTTCGTGCTCCACTCGAGCGACTACCATGCCGAATCGTGCACACTTCCCATCGATGACGGGATCGCGCTGACGGCGACGGTCGACATTCTCAAGGCGATCGCCGCGGGCGCCGGACCGGACCGCGCGCTGCTGGCGCTCGGCTATGCGGGATGGGCGCCCGGCCAGCTCGAAATGGAGATCCAGGCCAATGGCTGGCTGCACTGCGACCCGGACCTCGATCTCATATTCGATCACAATTTCAAGGACAAATACGATCGCGCGCTCGCCAAGATCGGCGTCGACCCGTCCATGCTGGTCTCCGGCGCCGGCCACGCGTGATCGCCCGCCCGGGCGCCGCCACAAGCAAGGATTTCCAGCGCATATCATGTCCTGACGGCGCCGGTTCCGGTTCGGCGGAAAATGCATCTGAAGCGCGATCCGCTTGGATTGAATTAGATCGCGCGTTGGCGCAAAGTCCAGCCAGACTGTAGCGCCGACAAGCCCCCTCCCCAACCCTTGCCGGGGGAGGGAGCAAGTGCCTGATGGCACGGACGAATTGGTTCCCCAGAATACGAGGTGAGGGTCGTCGAGCGGCCGCTTCGATCGCCGCCCATGACGGTGTGAGAAGTCCGGGCCAGTGGTCCGATTGCGACATTTGCCTCCCTTCGCTGCACCCGCCCTGGCAAATGTCGCAATCATCAGGACCACGAGCTTGTTATTGAATCTAGTGGAGATTTTGAATTTGACATTTGAGCACGAGCTTGGCAGCAACCGGGACTCAAATGTCAAATTCTCTCCACTAGCGCCACTCGGCCAGATACTTGGTCGCATCCTCGACCGACAGTGGCGGCGCGAAATGGTAGCCCTGCCCGTATTCGCAGCCGATACCGCGCAGATACTCCACATCGTGCGCGCTCTCGACCCCTTCGGCGACAACCTCCATGCCGAGATCATGCGCCATGTTGACGATCGACTTCACGATCACCGGCGCATTGTCCCGGCCGCCGGTGATCAGCGACTTGTCGACCTTCACCGTATCGAACGGAAACCGCTGCAGATAGCTCAGCGCCGAGTAGCCGGTCCCGAAATCGTCGAGTGAAAGCCCGGCACCCATGGCTCGCAGCCGCTCCAGCACATACGCCGCGAGCTCCGGATTCTCCATCACCAGGGATTCGGTGATCTCGAGCTTGATCGCACCTGGCGGGATCGCCGAGCGCGTGGTCACCAGCCGGACGTCGCGCATGAGGTCCTGGCGGAAGATCTGCCGGCTCGAGACGTTGACGCTGACGAACAGGTCGGGCGCGTCCGTGTAGGTCCTCAGCCACAGCGCCAGCTGGCGGGCCGCGGTGTCGAGCGCGAAGTGGCCAAGCTCGACGATCAGGCCGACTTCCTCGGCGATCTCGATGAAGTCGTCCGGGGCAAGCTGTCCCTGGTCGGGATGGTGCCAGCGCATCAGCGCCTCGAAGCCGGCGACCCGCTCCTCGGCCAGCGAGACGATCGGCTGGTAGAGAAGCTCGATTTCCGAGCGTTCGAGCGCGCGCCTGAGGTCGGACTCGATCGTCAGCCGGTCCGACCGCGCCGACTGCATGCTGGGCCGGAACACCTCGATCCGGTCCGCGCCGGCGGTCTTGGCATGGATCATCGCGAGTTCGGCCTCGCGCAGCAGATCGTTGGCGCTGTCGTGGCGCTGGCGGTCGTAGGTCGCGATGCCGATGCTGGCGGTGAGGAACACCTCCTGGTCGCCGACGAAGATCGGCTGCTTCAGCGCCTGTCCGAGGTCGCCGGCGCTCGCCGTCACGTCGTCGGGGCGCGCGGCCGAGACGACGATCGCGGCGAACTGGTCGCCCTGGATGCGCGCCAGCGTATCGGCCGCGTCCATCATCGCCGACATGCGTTGCGAAATGACGGTCAGGATGCTGTCGCCCACCGCGTGCCCGAACCCCTGATTGACGTTCTTGAACCGGTCGATATCGATGATCAGGACGCTCGGATCGCGCCCGCCATGGCTGTCGACGCGGGCCACGGCGCGGGTCAGCCGGTCGAGGAACAGGGCCCGGTTGGGCAGGCCGGTCAGCGCGTCGCGCACCGCATCGCGCAGCAGCCGGTCGCGGCTGTTGCGCAGCGCCGTGATATCCTCGAGCGAGCCGACGAGACGGGTTGCCGCGCCGTCTTCACGCGCCACCGAACGCGCCCTGAGCCGGTACCAGCGCTGGCCGCCGGCGCTGGTGCGCAACCGCAGCTCGGTGTCGATCACCCCGTGCTCGCCGGCCACCGCGGCGTTGGCGATCTGGACGAACCGGTCACGATCGAGCTGATGCACATGGTCGAGCCACCTGTTCTGCTCGCCGTTCAGTGAGCTTCGCGCGACCCCAAGCGCGGCCTCGAGCTCGGTCCCGACCGTGATTTCCTCCTCATCGACCCGCCAGTCCCACAAGATGATGTCCGATGCCGCGAACGCGACGGCCTTGAGCGCCAGCTCGCGCGCGTTGGCATCGGGCGCCACATCCGCGTCGAATGCGTACTGCATCACCGTGAAGGCGAAGATCATGACCACGAGCCCGATCGCGGCGACATGGACCGGACGCGCCAGATCGCCCGGCAGGGCACCCGAATAGACGAGGCCGGCGAGCAGGGTGAACAGGGCGAACACGAACCAGCCCGGCACCAGCGCCAGCGCCCGCGCCGACCTCGCGGCGAGGAAATACCCGATCGCGGCCGCGCCGGCGAGCGCGACGACGCCGGTCAGCAGGCGCGCCACGGCCGCGCCGAACCCGGGGAAGACAAGCGACACGAGCCCCGCCAGCGCCGCCGCGGCGATGAGTCCACGCGCGGCATCGGCCAGTTTCGGCCGCCGTGCCCTGAGCTCGAGAAAGGCCGACAACAGGAACGCGGCGGCGCCTGCGAACGCCGCCTCCGCGATCGCCCGCAGCGCGCTCGCTGCTCCCGGCCCGATGCCGAATCCGCGCTCCCAGAGCCCGAAATCGGCGGCGAGTACCGCAAGCGCGGCCCAGCCCACGGCGGCGGCGGCGGGATACATCAGCCGCCGGCGCACCACGTAAAGCGAGGTGAGGAAGATCGCGAGCAGCCCGACGATGCCGACGAGCAGCCCGTGGAAGAAGGCAAGCGCGCGGCGTGCCGACGTGTAGGCGCCGGGTTCCCACAGCGCGAGCAGCCGCGGCGGCGGGCCGGCCGCTTCGCCAACGAAGGTGACCGTCTCGCCGGCCGGGAGCGTGATTTCGAAGATGTCGAGCCGGCCCCGCTCGCGCCGCGGCTGGCTCTCGCCGCCGGCCGCGGTCACCGAAACGAGCCGCGGCCCGGCGAGGACCGGCGCGAAGATGCCCGAATCAGAGCTTCCCGAGTTCTCGACCACGAGCCAGCGCACCAGCGGCTCTTCACTGTCGTTGGTCAGCGCGAAACCAAGCCAGCGGGGATCTTCGTTGCCGGGCGACGCCGCGGCCTCGACCACGGGCTCGCCGTCCTGCCCGCGCAGGCTCAGGTCGCGACCGTCGACATCATAGGCCTCGACGACATCGGCCAGCATGACCCGCTCGGCCGCGGGATCGACCACCATCGCCTCGACCGCGAACGCCGGCGCTGGCACGGAGCAGGCGATGAGCAATGCGGCCGCCACCAGTCGGCGCACCAAGCCCCGGGCCCGCGAGCCACCCCGCTGGCCTGCAGCGACTTCGTCAGCCGGATCATCCATCGATTTCGTGGGGCCACCCAGGGTCTTTGATGGTTAACCGCCACCAGCCCGCTCCGCCGCCCGAGCTTCTGTCAGGCTTGCTCGCGCGAGCGGCCGGGCTCGGGAAACGGGCTCGCGCCGATGTCGCGCGAGCGCGAAACGGGCTAGCGCCTGGCCTCCTCCGACAGCAGGGCGAAGAGCACATGGTCCTGCCACGCGCCATTGATTCTGAGATAGCGGCGCGCATAGCCCTCCCGCTCGAAACCGCACTTGAGCAGCAGCCCGATCGAGGCGGCGTTGTGCGGCAGGCAGGCCGCCTCGATTCGATGGAGCCCGATAGTATCAAACGCGAACGGAATGAGCGCTGTCAGCGCCGCCGTCATGTTGCCGCGGCGCGCGTGCGACCGTCCCATCCAGTAGCCGATGGCGCCGGATTGCGCGACGCCGCGGCGAATGTTGCTGATGGTCACGCCGCCGAGCAGCGTCTCACCGGCGGTGCTGAAGATGAAGAACGGGTACGCCTGGTCCTCGCGCATGTCGCGGGCGTAGTGCTTGAGGCGTCGCCGGTAAGCCGCGCGGGTCAGCTCGTCCCGCCTCCAGGTCGGCTCCCAGGGCGTCAGGAACGCGCGGCTTTCGGCCCTGAGTTCGGCCCAGGCCTGATAGTCCGCGAGCTGCGGCGTGCGCAGCGTCACCTCGCCGCCGAAGATCGTTGCACCGCTTTCCAGCGGGTTCGAGTGGCGCAGGAATGCCATCCGGCACCCTCCCTGCAAGGATTCGAAAGTCCTACATGGCGAAACTTTCCGCGAGACGGGAATGGTTTGCAAGTCCGGCGAGCGGTCCGATCGCGCCGACCGACAATGGTGATCTCGTGATCAGCCGTTCAGCGAAGCCGCGAACCGCCGCCTCGTCGACCGCATCGATCCTGGCGACGATTTCCTCGGTGGCGAGCACGCGCCCGAAGATCCCGACCTGGCGGGCGATCTGTTCGAGCCGCGAACTCGAACTTTCGAGGCTCATCATCAGCCCCGACTTGATCTGAGCGCGCGCCCGCGCGATTTCCTGGCCCGTCAGCGACCGTGCCGCGCGGGCGACCTCGTCGGCGGTCGCGCCGGTGAGATCGTGCACGCTCTCCGGTGCGGTCGCCGAATAGATGCCGAACAGGCCGCTGTCGCGATAGGACGCGGCGAACGCGAAGATCGAATAGGCGAGCCCCCGCTCCTCGCGGATGCTCTGGAACAGGCGCGACGACATCCCCCCGCCGAGCGCGCTGGCGAACACCCGCGCCGAATAGACGTCCGGGTCGAAATAGGACGTGCCCTCGAAGGCGAAGATCAGATGCGCCTGTTCGAGCTCGCGCTCCGCCCGCCGCTCGCCGCCGACATACCGCGCCGGCGCCGGCGCGTCCGCCGCCTCGCCCGCCTCCAGATCGAACAGGGTTGCGGCCATTTCCACGACCTCGTCGTGATCGACCGCACCGGTTGCGCCGACGACCATGGCCGACGGGCGGTAGTGCTGCTCGCGGTAGAGGGCGAGATCGTCGCGGCTGAAGCCGGCGAGGGTTTCGACCGTTCCCAGAATCGGCCGCCCGAGCGACTGATCGGGAAACGCCGTCTCCTGGACATAGTCGAACACAAGATCGTCCGGCATGTCGTTGACGGCGGCAATCTCCTGGGCAATCACGCTTTTCTCGCGCTGAAGCTCGGTCTCGTCGAAGACGGGATCGATCACGATATCGGCGAGAATATTGAGCGCCACCGGCACATCGGCCTTGAGAACCCGGGCAAAATAGGCGGTCGACTCGATGCTGGTCGCCGCGTTGAGCTCACCGCCCACCGACTCGATCTCCTCGGCGATCTGGCGTGCCGACCGCCGCCTGGTACCCTTGAACGCCATATGCTCGAGAAGATGCGCGATGCCGTGCTGGCCGGCGCTCTCCTGGCGCGCGCCGGCATCGACCCAGACCCCGACCGAAGCGGTTTCCAGATGCGGCATCTCATGGGTGACGACCCTGAGACCATTGTCGAGCGCGGTCAGCCGGACCGTCATGCGCCGGCACCGGTTGGGGCGGCGGCGCGCATTCTGATCGCGCGCATGACCGCGCCGAGATCGTTTGCGAGCGGCACGAGAGCCTCCCGCCGCTGGTGAAGGTCGCCAACATGGCCGGGCAGCGCGGGCGCCCTGCCGGTCGCTTTTTCCACCGTCCCGGGAAACTTCGCCGCATGGGCAGTCGCAAGCACCACCATCGGCGACGCGCCCCGGTGCCGGCGGCGCGCCACGCTCATGGCCACGGCGGTGTGCGGGTCGATGAGCATGCCGGTCTCCTCGAAGATCGTCCGAATGGTGGCGAGCGTTTCATCCTCGTCGGTGCTTCCGGCATCGAATTCGGCCCGGAGCCGGTCGAGCACCGCGCCATCAAGCTGATAGCCGCCCGACTGGTCAAGCCGGCCCATCAGGCCGCGGACGGCGGCATCATCGCGCCGGGTGAGCTCGAACAGGAGGCGTTCGAAATTGCTCGAGACCTGGATGTCCATCGACGGGCTCGACGTGCCGGCAACCGCCGCAATCTGGTAGGTTCCACTCTCGAGCGTGCGCGCCAGGATGTCATTGACATTGGTGGCGATCACCAGCCGGTCGATCGAAAGCCCCATCCGCTTGGCGACATAGCCGGCGAGAATGTCGCCGAAATTGCCGGTCGGCACGGCAAAGCTCACCGGCCGGTCCGGCGCGCCGAGGGCGAGCGCGGCGGCGAAATAATAGACGGTCTGCGCCATCACCCGCGCCCAGTTGATCGAATTGACGCCCGACAGCGCCATTTCGGCGCGAAATTCCGGGTCGTTGAACATCGCCTTGACCAGCGCCTGGCAGTCGTCGAACGTGCCGTCGACTTCGAGTACATGAATGTTTTCGGCGCCCGAGGTCGTCATCATCCGCCGCTGGACGTCCGACACCCGCCCCTTGGGCAGAAGGACGAACAGATCGGCGCGCGCGCGCCCGGCAAACGCCGCCACCGCCGCGCCGCCGGTGTCGCCCGAGGTCGCGCAAATGACGGTGGCGCGGGCGCGGCGCCGTTCCAGGGCATGGTCCATGAGCCGGGCGACAAGCTGCATGGCGATGTCCTTGAAGGCGAGGGTCGGCCCGTGATGAAGCTCGAGAATCCACTCATCGCACCCGGTCTGGACCAGAGGGGTCACGGCCGGATGGCGAAACCCGGCACAGGCCTCGGCGATCATCGCCCTGAATGCGGCATCGTCCGGCGCGGCGCCGAGATAGGGCCGCATCACGCAGAACGCCAGCTCCTGATAGCTGCGGCCGCGCAGAGCGGCAATCTCGCCCGGGCCGAAGCGCGCGAACTCCTCGGGCACATAAAGACCGCCGTCGCTCGCGAGCCCGGCCAGCAGGACATCCTCGAACCCGAGGACCGGGGCCTCGCCTCTCGTGCTCAGATAGTTCATCTGGTCCTTGTGTCCGGCGCCGGGAAGCCGCCCGGCCGGCCATCACCGCGCCGGGCCGAACCGCCCTTGCGCGTAATGGAACGCGAGATAGACAACCACGAGCGCGCCGGCAAGCCCGAACCAGGTCAGCGCATAGCCGAGATGCGGGTTGGCGAAGCTGACCCGTGTCTCGCCGCCTTGCGGGACCGGAACACCCTCGCGCGGCCCCTCGTCGATGTAGAACGGCGCCGGCTCGGCAAGTCCCCGCGCCGCGCCGATGGCGACGATATCGCGCGAATACCAGACATTGGCATCGACATCCGGCTTCGGCACGAACCATCCGGGCCGCTCGGCAACGCGTAAAAGCCCGGTCACCATGACCGGGCCGGAAATCTGGCCTTGGCTCCGCGTCGAAGGCTCCTTCAGCGCGTCCGGAACGAAGCCGCGATTGATCAGCACGGCCGCGCCCTGCGGCAGCCTGAGCGGCGTCATCACCAGATAGCCGGTACCGCCGAGATCACCCCTCGGATCGGACAGCACGGTATAGATATAGGTTTCCGCGTCATGCTCGAACACACCCTCGGCCTTGACCGGACGGTACGCCCACTCTTCGAGCTCGAGCCCGGCCCAGGACGCGGGTTCCGGCAGCCCGACGGCGGCCATCCGGGTGCGCTCGCCGGCGGTGGCGATGAGGCGCTCCTTGGCGGCAAGCCGATCGAGCTGCCACACCCCGAGCGCCAGCAGCACGCCCAGCGCCGGCAGCGCCAGCAGCGTCGGCCACCACAGCGGCCTGAACACGGCGGGCAAGCCCTCAGCCTGTCTTGGCCTGGCGGCCCTCCGCCGCGCGGTGCCGGTATTGCAGCGCCACCAGCACCCCCTTGAACGGGCGCAACATGATCAGGGAGAGCGCGAGGATCAGCGGCAGCCAGAGCACGAAATGGAGCCAGTAGGGTGGATGGAAATTCACCTCGACGATCAGCGCCGCCGCGACGACCACGAACCCGGCGATCAGGATGACGAACACCGCCGGTCCGTCGGCCGGATCGAACACCGAATTGTCGAACCCGCACGCCCGGCAGTTCGGCGCCAGGGTCAGAAACCCGTCAAACAGTCGCCCGCGGCCACAGCGCGGACACCGGCACCTGAGGCCGGTCGCGAATGGCGACAGCGGCGGATATCTGTAGTTCCCGTTCATGGCGCTCGTGCTTCGGCACCCGCCCGATGGCCGCTAATGTGCCGCCCCCGCGCCTGCCCCGGCCCCCCACACATAGATGCACGCGAACAGGAACAGCCAGACCACGTCGACGAAATGCCAGTACCAGGCAGCGGCCTCGAAACCGAAATGCTGCCGGGGCGTGAAGTGCCCCGCCAGCGCCCGCCCAAGGCACACGGTCAGAAAGATGGTGCCGATAATCACGTGGAAGCCATGAAATCCCGTCGCCATGAAGAACGTGGCGCCGTAGATATGGCCGCCATAGGAGAACGCGGCGTGGCTGTATTCGTAGGCCTGCACGCCGGTGAACAGCGCCCCGAGCGTGACCGTCAGTATCAGCCCCCATTTGAGGCCGTCGCGGTCGTTGTGCAGCAGCGCATGGTGGGCCCAGGTGACGGTTGTTCCCGACGTCAGGAGGATCAGCGTGTTGAGCAACGGCAGGTGCCAGGGATCGAAGGTCGCGATGCCTTCCGGCGGCCACACGCCGCCGGTGAGCTCCGTGCGCGCAATCTGCTGGACCTCGCCGGCGAAGAAAGCCGCGTCGAAATAGGCCCAGAACCAGGCGACGAAGAACATCACCTCCGAGGCGATGAACAGGATCATCCCGTAGCGCAGATGGAGCTGTACGACCTGGGTGTGGTCGCCGGCGTGGGCCTCGCGCACGACATCGCGCCACCATCCCGCCATGGTGTAGAGAACCCCGACCGCGCCGATCAGCAGGATCCAGGGCTGGCTGCCGTGGAAATACATGATGGCGCCGATGGCCATGATGAACACGGCACTCGCTCCGATCGCCGGCCATGGGCTCGGGTTGACCAGATGGTAGTCGTGATGTTTGGCGTGGCTGTCAGCCATGAAACCTCTCGCTCATCCCCGCTGCGCCGCCGGGCCGCGGCCGCCCGGGCGACCTCGTCCGTTTCCCGCTTGCACGGTCGGCGTACCGTCTCGGCACGAACCGCGCTAGTTGATCCTTGATTGGCCCGGCGAGGCCCCCGCGTCAAGCGGCGTTTCCCCCTCGCCCGTCCCGGCCGGGAAATAGGTGTAGGACAGGGTGATCGTTTTCACCCCGTCGAGGTCCCGATCGTCGTCGAGCGAGGGATCGATGAAGAACGACACCGGCATTTGCGCGCTTTCGCCGGCCGCGAGCGGCTGCTCGGTGAAGCAGAAGCATTCGATCTTGTTGAAGTACCGGCCGGCGGCGAGCGGGGTGACGTTGAACGTCGCGGTTCCGACCGTGTCCCGGTTCGAATAGTTGCTCGCCCGGAAGAACGCGAGCGCGTTTTCGCCGAGCTTCACCCGCTGCGAGAGCTGCACCGGCCTGAACGTCCATGCCAGGTTCGCCGACACGTTGGCATCGAACCGGACCGTCATCTCGCGCTCGCCGATCAGGTCGGGAAGCTGGCTTGCGACCCGGGTCGTGCCGCCATAGCCGGTGACCTGGCAGAATATCCGGTAAAGCGGGACCGCGGCATAGGCGAGGCCGACCATGGAGCCGACGACCACGACGCAGATCGCCACGATCAGCCGTGCGCTCGACATCGAAGGGGTTCGGGCGGTCATCGGACCACGCTCCTATAGCGGCCGGTTCGCGACATTGGCCCCGAGCCTCACCAGTGTCATGACGAAAAACAGCGCCACCAGACCGCCCAGGACCCACGCGATCGCGAGCGAGCGTCGGCGCCGCCGCGATGCCTCGTCATCGCCCGTGTCGTTGTCCTCGTTCGAGCGCTTCATCGCCTAGACACCGGCCCAGCGGGCCGCGGCGCCCGCGACGCTCTCGCCCAGGAGCGCGGCGAACAGTGCGAACAGATAGACGATCGAAAACCCGAACAGCCGGGCGGCGGCGCGCTCGCCCGCCGCCCCGTCGCCACCGGCGAACACCCGCCAGGCCGAAACCACGAACCCGGCGCCGAGGATGCCCGCACAGGCAAGATAGAATGCGCCGCCCACTCCGAGGGCCGGCGGCAGCAGGCCGGCGAGGCCCGTCAGCACCGCATAGATGAGGATCTGCCGGCGGGTTTGCTCGCCGCCCGCGACATTGGGCAGCATCGGCACCCCGGCGCGCTCGTAGTCCTCCCGGCGGATCAGCGCCAGCGCCCAGAAATGCGCCGGTGTCCAGACGAAGATGATGAGGAACAGCGCGGCCGCTTCCAGGCTCACCCCGCCGGTGACCGCCGCCCATCCGATCATCGGCGGAAATGCCCCGGCCGCGCCGCCGATGACGATGTTCTGCGGCGTCCGCCGCTTGAGCCACATCGTATAGACAACGATGTAGAACCCGATCGTCAGCGCGAGCAGGCCCGCCGCCGCCCAGTTGACCAGCACTCCCATCACGCTCACCGAGCCCGCGGCCAGCATGACGCCGAAGCCGAGCGCCTCGTCGGGCGTGACCCGCCCGCGCGGGATCGGCCGCATCGCGGTGCGCCGCATCGCACTGTCGATATCGGCGTCATACCACATGTTGAGCGCGCCCGAGGCGCCCGCGCCGACGGCGATGCATAAAAGGGCGGTGAACGCGGTCAGCGGATGGACCGGACCGGGCGCGAGGACCAGGCCCACCAGCGCGGTGAACACGACCAGCGACATCACCCGCGGCTTCATCAGCGCAACGAAATCGCCGACCTCGGCCGCCGATGGCCTGGCCGCGATACCCCTCGCCGTGCTGCTGTCTGCTACCATGACATCGGCCCTTCAGCGTCCGCCGACTGCCTCCGCCCCGCCCTCGATACGCCTCAGGTGATGCGCGGAAGCACCGCGTACTGGTGGAACGGCGGCGGCGAGGACAGTGTCCACTCGAGCGTCGTCGCGCCCACCCCCCAGGGATTGTCTGCCGCTTTCTGCTTGCGCAGGAATGCCTGCGCGGTGATGAACAGGAACAGCAACACCGCGGCGGCCGACAGGTACGAGCCGAGGGTCGAGATGTAATTCCAGCCCGCAAATGCGTCCGGAAAGTCGGCGATGCGCCGCGGCATGCCGGCCAGGCCGAGGAAATGCTGCGGGAAGAAGACCAGGTTGACGCCGATGAATGTCAGCCAGAAATGCAGCTTCGCGAGCGGCTCGGAATAGGTATAGCCGCTGATCTTGGGGAACCAGTAGTACCAGCCGCCGA
>Ga0326597_10008146_pt1 | contig 14166 bp, 13 predicted proteins | sample RVTome_12_FD_203789 | JGI IMG/M metagenome (GOLD analysis project Ga0326597, IMG submission 203789) | Soil microbial communities from uranium-contaminated site in the Upper Colorado River Basin, Wyoming, United States - RVT100D185 | ecosystem: Environmental > Terrestrial > Soil > Contaminated >... | reverse complement strand
CGGCCGCCGCCATCCGGGCCTTCGTCAGAGACCGCAACCGACGAGCACGACAACACATGGAAAAACCTGCCACCCGCGCAAAGGTTGCGTGACGCGGCACTAGCAGGTAGCCGTCGACCGAGGACTGGCCAGGTGAAGCCGGAACTGGCGGGCCGCGTCGGACACCGGCCAGGTTCCCTCGGTATGACCATAAGGGGCGGTGTGGTGGCAGATGGCCATAGCGATGATCGCTACTCCCAAGACATTGAGGAACACGAACCGCTCAGAATCCGGCTGAATGATCTCACAGGCGGTCAGGCGTGCTCGGCATCCTTTCGGTGCCGAACCAGATCGAGGGGGCTTCGGTCGTAATCCCGCTGGAGGAGCAGCCATATCCACACGGCCAACGGGATGTTGGCGAGCTCGTACCAACCCATGAACGGGGCGAGGCCGATCAACTGGATCAGTGCTGCCACGAGCCCGATCCGCACGAGCACGCCCTTGGAGAGCACCAGTCCGGCAATCGTCACCTCCCACACGATCAGAGCGACCGTGAAAGGTACGGCAGCGGGTTGAATCAGGTTCGAGACGATCCAGTCGAAGCCGGGCCAGGAGATTTCGGCGATCCCCTCATACAGCTCCGCGCCGCCGGGCAGGGTCACTGCCACGTTGTAGGCGGCCATGAGTAGCCAGAATCCCGCCAGAGCGAACCGGGCGGCATTCCTTCCCCTTCCCGCGGGCGGTCGTGGCCCGAAAATCAGTTTCGGACGGTCCCTCACCACTCCGCCCGGAATCGAAGGGACTTCGTCCGCGGTGGTCTGAGGGAGTGTTTCTGTTGTGGTGTTGGTTCTCATTTACGGGCTCCTTCGTCAATTCTTCGTTAGATCCCAACCATCGCTTCTGAGGGCCACTCCAACCACAACAGACCGATGAGCAGGCCCGCATTGACGACCTGGATGGGGATGAACCAGTTCTGGAAGAAGAGGGTCATCAGCATCAGCGAGGAGGCGAGGCCAGCGACGGCGATGGTTCTCCACCACGGTCCTTCGATCCAGAGTCCTACACCGGCTGCGACAAGTGAAATTGCAGCGGCGAGAGCCAAGACGATGGCCAGACCTCGTTGGCTGCCCATCAACCAGGACTGGTTGGCGTCGAACGGGACGTTGGCGTCCTTCGTTGTCGGGGTCGCCCATATCGCCAGGTGGATTCCCCCGTGGGCTAGTAGGAAGGCGATAAACACAAACCGCCACATGGTGGCCACTGTCCTATTGTCTCAGTGCCCCCGATCATCCGTCCGATCAGACATCGCGGCCAGGGCCATTGGTCACTTGAAGAGGCCGGCCTTTGGACGGTGTCGAATGGGTGCGCTCCCGACCAGTGCCAGCCCCGACAGTTGCCCGTGACGACTCGCCCCGTAAACGACGATGGCTTTGTTCGACTCAACGTCCTCTGGGCCGCGTGACCGGGCGGTCGGAGAGCTGGATGGCCCCCGGAGCCCGGCTTCGAGGGTGTGGAGGAGGCCAGTCCACACGCCCCCGACCTCGCCTTTGCGCTGGCAACCGGCCTGATGGGCGGTGAGTTCGCGTCCGCCTTGGTCGAAGCAGTCGCGCGGTCCGGTATGGCTCGCTCGGCGGATGTGTCGGATGCGTTCGACGACGACAACAGCGAGCACTGACTCGCGTTGGATCAACTCGCGGCCGCCGGTGTCATGCTCGGCCTAGGCCCGCGATAGAGATGCCGGCATCCCAGCCTGGAGCCCTACCACCGGCCGGCGGACGGATCGTTTCCATCGGTAGGCCGGCTTGCACGAGCAACCACGAGATCACAGAGTTCGAATTCCACATTTCACCCGCCTCGAGTTCGTCTCGACCCCAAATGAGCGCTGGAACGGTCGTGGTCATATCGAGGAGCCGACGCGCCTGTTCGGTGTCGTGGCTTACCCTTTGGGGCCCTCCAAGCGCCTCGTCGGCATCGGGGAGAACGCCGTTGTGCCAACACCGGACCTCGTAGCGGAAGGTCCGCAGCCGAGCGAGCCGCCGAGCACCGACAGCGCCTTCTACGACGACGCCTCGTGACTCGGTGTTGGCGTCAGGACTTGGCCACATCGTCTCCACGACAAAGCGTCCCTCGGGTAGGTGCACTTGGAGGGCAGTGTGGTAGATGGCGTACCGACGGCGGCCCTCCAGACCCGCCTTGATGGCCTCGTAAATGCGGCCATTGAGGCGCACAAAGCCCGAGCCACCCGCACCCAGCGGAATCCAGTAGAGGTCTATTCCCGTTTGGAGGGCTTCAGCCGAAGATTGCGTCATGAGCGATCAGATGAGTCGCGTCTGAAGTGATCGACGACACTCGGCTGGAATTGCGCTTGGTGGGTACACCGGGTCTCGAGACCAGGCCCGAACCCTCCCGGCCCGGGCGATGGATCACGAGCTTGGGCGCCTCGCTGTGTCCGCCTATCGCGCTAGGCCGACTGTGTCGAGGACGCCCAAGTCGTTCTTCGCCGGGGGAAGTAGCCGTCTTCATACGGCACGAGACCCTTATCAGCGCTTCAGGGTCGAGTACAGCCAGAGCGCGAAGCCGGCCACCAGGGAAAAGCCGGCGATGACCAGACCCGCGAGGACGCCGGGGAGCGTAAGCCGTGCAACGCTCTCACCGACCGTGACCAGACCGCTGTCGAGACCGGTCACCTCGATCTCATACCCCCCGATCCGGGTGGCGTCGAACGATGCGATTGCTCGTGTCAGGGAATACTCGGTCGTCTCGTAGATCAGTTCACCTTTTTACGGTGCCGCCGCCACAGTCACGCCGGCCGGATCGGTGATGCTCACCACCAGGCTCTCGATGCCAACTCCCTCGTCGCCCTCGTAATAGATGACCTGTTGACCCGGTTCGTCCACCTGAACGGTCACGGTTCCCGGAACTGGTGTCCGGGCGAAGGTGTCGATCTCCTGTTGTGAGTCCTGATAGCTCGTGATGCCCAATGTGAGTCCGATCGCCAGACCAATGGTCGCGACGCCGATTCCAGGCCAGAACCAGGATCTCGAGGGCATCTTGTGGGTGCCTGACGGCAGCCGGGTGGCAATCGTGGGTTGGGTATCGGTTCTCATGCGTGCGTCTTCTCTCGCCTTGGATCTGCCATGTCCGGGCCGGTCTCGGGCATCAGCACGTCGGTGACGGCGGCGGTGCGGGTCAGCATGGTCTTGCGGTTCAGTACCACCACCGCGATCGCGATCGCCGCGAACAGGTAGTTCTCCCATGGTTGGGCGTCGGGCCATGCGGGACCGTTCATCTGGAAGTGGAACAGGGCCGCCATGAGGATGCTGCCGTGGGCAGCGTTGAAGAGCGGGGTGATGATCACCGACAGCGACAGGACTCCAATCAGGTAGGGGGCGAATGACCAGGCGCTCTGGGGAGACCCCGACAGGAGGAACGCCGGGGCGTGCCACACACCCCAGAAGACACCCAGGATCAGACTCGACCAAAGCGGGGCGTACCGGCGCTGCAGGAGCGGCAGTGCCATGCCTCTCCAGCCCAACTCTTCGACCGGGCCGATGATGAGGGCGATGGCCAACGCGGGTATCACCCCGTGCCAAGGCGAGAAGGGGAATTCACCTGCGACGCCGTTGAATGCAGCACCCAGGTATTTCATCGCGGGGATCCCCAACAGCAGGAACAGCCACCACGGTGACGGCATCTTCCCAAGGGTGAGACGGCGGAGGAATTGTGCGACTCCGTGGCGGCCGTAGTGCCGCCACACGAGGGCGAGAGCGGCCATGGCCGGTGACCAGACGACGAGGATGAATACCGGGTTGGTGCCGCTCATCTCCCCGAAGATGGCCTCGATCTGTTCCATGAAGATCATCATGACGGCGGCGATACCCCACCCCAGCCCGAAGGTAAGGGCGAAGAACCACCACACAGTGCGCTTCGTCACTTCCCGTGGGGCCTCTGCCGTCGGTGGCAGTTGGCGTGTCTTCGTCGTAGTCATGGTCTTTCCCCTTCGAGGTGTCTGCGGTTCGTTTCGCTAGGTCAAGAAATCAGACTGAGGTAGCTTCCCTGGCAGGCGCGACGTCGTCTCCTGCGGGCGGGGTCGCCGGGGGCGTCGGTGGTGCCGAATCCGGTTCGGAACCGCCGATGTCGAGACGGAATGGCGGGTACTCGTCGCGCATGAGCGCGGCGTAGGCCAGCACTCGGTACACCCACCGGTTGAGTCCGATCACCAGATTGAACAGGGACTCGGGGTACCGACCGGAGAAGGCCACCATCACTCCCGCGATGAGCACCAGGAGGCTGATCAGGCCCCCGCCCAACTGGAGGGCAGCGTTGCCTGTGTCACCGACACGGGTGGTCCATGAGATGAGGCCACTCGTGAACAGCCCGACGATCAGGTAGTGGGGGATGGCCAGCAGCCACCACTTCACCAAGACAAGTCCTCGGGAGAGCTGCTGCGGATACGCGACGTCGAGGGTGGCGGGATAGTCGGTGGCGGCCAGTGTGAAGGGCGGGTACTGATCGGTCGCCAGTGCGCCGTAGGAGTAGAACGCCACTCGCCAGGTCCAGCGCATTACGCCGACGTTGAAGTCGAAGATCGCCCTCGGGTACCGGCCGGTGAAGAGGATCGAGAACCCTGCGACCACGGTCAGCAACGCGAATGCCGTCCACAGGAACGCCAGCACCACGAGGTGCGGGATCACAAGCAACCACTTGACCAACCACTGCCACCGGCTGAGATCGCCGACGAGGTGGCCTTCCACCCGTACGGGGTAGTGGCCGACAGTTGCCGCACCTGTCGCCGGATGTGTCGCGTCGTCGATCGGTCGGCGGATGGCGACGATCAACAGGACGGCGGCGAGAAGGGCGAAGATGGTCCCGGCTGCCAGCAGCCCCAACGCCACGGGGATGAGCAGGTCAGTCGTGGCGCCAGCCGCAACGTCGACCGAGACTCCCGCTGAGCCGTCGGCGTTCATGATGACCACTGTCCAGGCGCCGCGTTCCAGCTCCCAGGTGAGACTCTGGCCGACGGGACCTTCGACAGAAGCGGCCCAGAAGTTCTGCTGAGCCGGTACTGCCGCCGGAGCCACTCCGACAGTGTCGCGATAGGTGACAGCGTCGGATCGTATGGCGGTCACCTCTGAGAATCCGACCCCTTGCAGGTAGCGATCCACATCAGCCTCGGGCCCGATACCCACGAAGACAGGCGAATCGCCAGCGGGGGTTACGTCGAGACGAACCGTCGCCAGCCGTCCATCGGGAAACCAATCGCCGGGGCGGGCACCGAGGTCGATGTCCGCTGACGTCAACGCGAACTGGTCTGTCGCCAGCTCAACCTCCGGGCTCGTGAAGTATCCGTCCGGTGTGCGGTCGCTGCTGTACCCCCACAGCAGACCACCGCCCCCGGCGATCAGACCCACTGCCAGCATCGCTACTAGTGCACCAACCGCCGCCAAGACACCCTTGCCTGCGCTCATCGTGACCTCCGTCTTGTTTGTCCGGCCGGATCATCTGTCCGTGGGAATCGGGTCCGATAGAGCAAAACGGCACTGTCCGTCGGGCACCCAACGGACGCATCGTCTCCGCGCTGGGCGCAGCGCCGACATTGGTCGCGGCGTCCACCGCCGAGTCGATGAGGGGAGTCTCATGAGCATCACACACGGTGGACAGGTCGAGGAGCGACCCCTGCTGGAGGGTGATGACATCCCGTCGTCGCGGGACAGAATCCTCGGAGCGATCGGAGATGGTTGGCGTCGGCGGACGGCCGCGGTCGTCGTTCTCGCGGGGATCGCTGCGCTGATCGCCGCCTGGCTCACGCCACGCAGCCCCATCACGACCGTCGAAGCGTTGGTGTCGATGGCCGCCGCCCTCGGCGTCGGCGTGGCAGCGGGTGTGCTGCTGGCCAACCGTTGGAGCATCGTCGTCGCCCCAGCCACGTTCGTTGCTGTTTTCGAACTCGCCCGCATGGGGATCGAAGGACCAACCGTGGACGCGATCGAATTCGGTGGCACCTACGGGATCATTGCCTTGATCGTTGGCCGGGTCTTCCACGGTTTGCTGGTGCTGGTCCCGATGATGCTGGGGGCCAGCTACGGGGTCTGGTGGGCGGGTCGCACCGGAAGAGCGAGCAGGATCATGGGCGGCGTCGGTCGCACGGTCACCGGTTTGGTGACGGTGGCGGTCGTTGCCGTGGCCTTCTTTCTCGCACTCCCCGCCTCCACCGCCCCGATTGTCGGCTCCGACGGGGAGACCCTGCCCGGCAGTATCGCCGAACTCGTCAGCGTGGAGATCGGCGGGCATCCCCAGACGATGCTGATCAGGGGTCGAAGCGTCGACAATCCAGTGTTGCTGTATCTGGCTGGCGGGCCCGGTGGGACCGACCTCGGTGCCCTCCGCCGCGACGTCGGGTTGGAGCAGGATTTCACCGTCGTTGCCTGGGACCAACGAGGCGCAGGCAAGTCCTATACCGCGCTCGACCCGACCGAGACCTTCACGCTTGATCAGATGGTGGCCGACACCCTCGGGGTGACGAACTACCTGCGGGATCGTTTCGACGTCGACAAGATCTATCTGGTCGGACAGTCATGGGGCTCCACCCTTGGAGTGCTCGCCGCCCAGCAACGTCCCGAGTTGTACGAAGCGTTCGTCGGGGTCGGGCAGATGGTGAGCCAGCGCGTCACCGATCAGATGTTCTGGGAGGACACGCTGGCATGGGCGGAGAGCAACGGGAACGTCGCTCTCGCCGAGACGATGCGTATCAACGGACCACCGCCGTATACGAACCTCATCGAGTACGACCCGGTCATCGCCTACGAGCACGACTGGAACGTGTATTCGGAGTTCGATCCGAACACCGAGATGCCGGCGATCCTCTTTGTGCCCGAGTACAACTGGATGGACCGGATGAACGCCTTCCGCGGGTTCCTCGACACGGTCGGAATTCTCTATCCGCAACTTCAGGACATCGACTTCCGCAACGACGTTGCCTCCCTCGAGATTCCTACGTACATGGTCCAGGGTGAGCATGAAGCCCGCGGGAGGGCGGTCCTGGCCGAACAGTGGTTCCAGCTGCTCGACGCCCCCACCAAAGAGATGATCGTCATTCCGGGGGGCGGGCATCGAGCCCACTTCGATCAACCGGCGATGTTCGCTGACATCATGCGCCGGGTTCGTGACGCCAGTTCGACGGGGAGATGATCAGCGGCCCGGTGCTCGAAGACGGCGAGCATTTCGTCTTCGTGTCCGGTGTCACGGCGAGCGCGATGACCGTCGACCCGGCGTTTCTCACCGGGCCGCCGGCTGTTGCCGCGGCTAGGGAGGAAGTGCGAGATCGGGACCGACGAGGACCTGCCCAACGGCATCTACCTACCCAACCCAGAAGCGACGGTCGTGGAGATGCCGCTGGCCGCGGAATTCGAAGGGGCGCTGATCGACGGGGCCAGCATCCAACCGGGATCCCCGCTCGATGCGGCCGGACTCGCACGCCCCTTCGCAGGCGATTCTGCCTCCGACGCCACTACGGGTTCACCCCAGACGCGCTCCCCCATGACGGTCACGGGTGCGCGACGGACGCGTCATCCGGGCGGCACAGCAGTACCTGCCTAGCGGGCGACCGCTCGCGCGAAGACAGGGCCAGGAAAAGGAAAACCCATGCGTTGGACCTGGCTGCGGATGCTGCCGACCCTCATCGGGGGAATGGTTCCGTTCGGTGTCCTCCCGGTGGCCGCGGCGGTCGTGCCTCGACCTCAGCGTGGACGGACCGCCGGAGACCGCATCGGGCCAGATGGCGGATGGGAGCGGGGGCTTTTGGCTCTACCGCGTGCGGCCTTCCGCTCGGACACTGAGCGGAGTCTCTTTCAGAATCCCACAGTCGATCGGCGACGTCGATCGTCCCGAAAGGAATGTCGATGTCCACCTCCATCTCCGTTGACCGCGGTTCGACGGAACTCGCCCCGAGTGAAGTCATGCGTCCCGCGCCGTGGGTGTTCGGCCTCAGTGCCGTGGTCGCGTGCCTGGTGCTGGCCGCCACCCTCGCCGGGCTCCTGTGGGACACCGGTGATGCGTCTCGGATGGTCACCTCGGTCCGGGGAGAGACGGTCGAGTTGTACGCAGACGGTCTGTATCGGCACGACACGATCTTCAAGGGCGCGGCCAACCGGGGAACCGACCTCGTGCTGTTGGTCGCCGGGGTTCCGCTTCTCGTCGCCGGGGCATTTTCCTATCGGCGGCGATCCGCTCGCGGCTCACTGCTGCTGGCTGGTGTGCTCGGATGGGTCCTGTACGTGTACGCGACCCTGGCCATCGGTACTGCCTACAACGAGCTCTTCTTGGTGTACGTGGCCCTGTTCGGCGCCGCACTGGCAGCGTTCCTCGGCGTCCTGCGATCGCTCGATCTGCGGGCGCTCGAATCCCGACTGGCCAAAGCGACCCCGCCGCGCTGGGTGGGGTGGTTCCTGGCCATCGCCGGAGCGTTCACCGCGGTGATGTGGACAATGCCGATCGTGGGTGGCCTGCTGGAAGGCCAGCCACCAGCCCTCCTCGGCACCAACACGACCCTCTTCACGGAGGCGTTGGACCTTGCGATCATCGTTCCCGCGGTGTTCATCGCGGCTCGGCACCTCCTGCGTGGCCGGCGGGTGATCGGTCTTGTCATTGCTGTCCCGTTGCTCGTCCTGCTGGCTGCCCTCGCCCCGACGGTGATTGCTCAGACTGTCATGCAGGTGGAAGCAGGAGTGGCATTCACCAGCGCCGAGATCATCGGTCCGATCAGTGGATTTGTGGTGCTCGGCACCACGGCCGGATGGGCGATCTACTCGATGCTCCGGGGGCTCGACGCCTGAACGGGACCCGGCGTGGACTTCCAGTTGGTGTGGGTCAGTCCCGGGTCAGCGCCTCGGCTCGAACGAGCAGTTCGTCGAGGACGCCCCTGTCGAGTTTGGCGGTGTCGGTGAAGGCGATGCTCGCCGACCCCACCTTCTCGCCTCGGAGCGCCCGGTCGTTCGTCCCATACCTGACCGGTGTCCTGTCACCCTCGGTGATCATCACCCCTGCCGTGTGCGTACGACATTCGGACCGAGGGAAGGGTCAAGTGGCTCTCGTAGGTGCCGATGAGTCTCTGTCTCAACTGATGGTGGTTGCACGGCGCAGAACCTGCCGAAAGTTGACTGCTGAATCCCCCTTCCGGGCACATGCAGATCAGGTGCGCCCCCCATGCCTGACAGCCGACCCATGACTGGTGGCGAGTCCTACCCCTTCGGGTCAACCAGTTGTGGCTTGAGAAAGCGACATGCCCGATGGACTCTTCGAAAACCGTGCTCACTGATGTCGACCGTGCCGTGTACTTCGACGGGCTGCTCGGTGATGCGAGCGACGGTGCCACCGATGTGGTCCGTATCGCCCGGATGCATCGTTCGGAGGCGGAGTTGTTGGAGATGGTCAACGCTGGCCAGCCGCTCAGCGCCGTCCTTCGAGTTGTCATCGATCGTATCGAGCGTCTCATTTCCGGTTCGGTCGGTTCTGTTCACCTGATTTCTGACGACGGCCGGCTCACATGCACGGCCGGCGTTCGGCAGGCGGTGGCGGTGCGGGCCGCGATCGACGGTGAGACATTCGGTGCCGATGAGGGTCCCTGCGCCCCTGTCGCCGCGACGGGACAGGCTGTCTGGATTACCGACATTTCCTCTGATGCGGGATGGGCGCCTTGGGCGGACCGTGCCGAAGAACAAGGGCTCGGAGCGTGCTGGTGTGTCCCTGCGATCGATCCGGCGACGGGGAAGGCGCTGGCACGCCTCGCCGTTCATTCCACCGGGCCAAGGTCACCGGATCTGATCGACACTCACCTTCTCGAAGACATGGCTCGAATCGTCCGCCTGGCCATCCTGACGGACCGGGCCGAACGGCAGCGGGTGGCTCTTACGGAAGAGAACGAGCGGACGTTGGACCGGCTGAGTCGGTTGCTGGAGGCGACAACCGAAGGCATCTACGGCCTGGATGCCAACCGCCGCTGCACTTTCATCAATCGTGCCGCACTTCAGATGCTGGGCATCGACAGCGAAGGCGATGTGCTGGGAGGGGACATGCATGACCTGATTCATCACTCCTTCCCTGACGGCACCGAGTACCCGCTCGCCGAGTGTCCGATCGTGAAGACGATCTCCATGGGGGAGCCGCTCGCCGCCGATGACGAGTTGATGTTCAGGTCCGACGGTTCGACGTTCCCAGTGTCGATCAGCGCGGCACCGAAGCTGGACCCTGCAACGGGAAAGGTGACCGGGGCGGTTGTGGTGTTCACCGACGTGTCGGAGCGTTTCTCGTATCAGCGTCAGTTGGAAGGGGCGTTGAAATCAAAGGACGAGTTCATCGCCTCAATCGCACACGAGCTTCGGACCCCTCTCACTGCGGTGGTGGGCTTTGCGGACCTTCTGTCATCGAGCTGGGAGCAGCTTGAAGGAGAAGAGGTGACCGACCTCCTCGGTCATGTCAGCAGCGGGGCCGACGACGTGGCGCATCTGGTCGAAGATCTGCTGGTGGCGGCCCGGGTCGACATGGGGGAGGTGAAGCTGCGTCTGGAGCCGGTGGACCTCGGGGCCCAGGCAAGGACGGTTCTGACCCGCTGGCGGCGGGGGGAGCTGCACCAGGTCGAGGTCACTTCCGAGGCAGATGGGCTGGTTCAGGCCGACCCTGCCCGTGTCCGACAGATCCTGAGGAACCTCCTCACCAATGCCTTGAAGTACGGTGGAGAAGCGATCGAGGTAGAGGTCGGCCGGTCGGGGGACGTCCGGTACGTGGATGTGATCGACAACGGTCACGGCGTTCCTCTCGAGCAGGTCGAGTCCATTTTCGAGCCGTACGCCAGAGCACATGATGTCCCAGGTGTCACGGCGTCACTCGGACTCGGACTCTCGATTTCGCGCCGACTGACCGAGGCCATGGGCGGTCACCTCACCTACAGGCGTATCAACGACCGAACCCATTTCCACCTGGCGTTTCCCGTCTCCTGACGTCGAAAGACTGGCCTCTGCCATCGTCGCCTAGCGACCTCAGACCGCTTCGGCGGTTCGGTTGGCCACCTCCGCATGACCTGCCGGACCCGGGACCACCGGGGTCGGGCGCGGAACCGCCGAGGGTCGAACGTCGCGTAGCCCTGCTGGTTGGTGAACTCCCACCCCGTCACCCTCAACCGCGACACCTACGACTCGGCCCCGGCGGCTCCGCCCCGGGCGTCCGCCACTCTGCAGACCAAGTGGAGCGCGACTACGCGTCGAGCTTTGAATGGAAGAAACGGGCGATGCGCTCTCGGGCGTCACGCGCTGAGGGCTCGTGGTAGCCCGTCCGCCTGACGGCTCCCAGGGCACGCAGCAGCGGAGTCATGTCGGCAGGATCATGGTCGTTGATGAACCCATGGCCGGCGTCGGGATAGATCTTGACGTCGTGGTCGACGCCGAGGGTCGTGAGCGCCTGGTCGAGCCGCTCGGCGGCGCGCCAGCCCATGGGTGAGGCGTCCTTCTTTCCGTAGCTGCCCACGACCGGACACGTTTCGGCGAGGGCGTGTTCGGCGTCCTTTGGACAGCCGCCGTAGTTGACGCTCGCCACGGCGTACTCACCTCCCGGTGCCAGTGCCAGCGCGTATCCACCGCCCATGCAGAATCCGATGACACCTACCTTGCCCGTGCAGGTGTCCTGTCGGATCAACCAGGCGCGTACGGCGTCGATATCCTCGAAGGTCCTGCCTTGTCCGGCGCCGATGTCGCGCATGATTGTCCACAGACAGCCCAGCCGGCTGCCCCAGTAGTAGAGGTCGGGCGCAGCTGCGAGAAAGCCCTGTTTCGCCAGCCAGTCGGTCTGGTTACGCAGGTCATGGCTCATTCCGGTGAAGTCGTGGATCACGACTACGCCCGGCCATGGCCCATCGCCGGCGGGCGTGGCAACGTAGGTCGGCATCTCGCCATGCGACGTACGGATTGTCGTCATGGGAGCGGACGCTGACATCAGTCGATCGTAGCGAGGACGGCGCGGGGGGCCGAACGCGCTATTCGTGCGAACGCCGCCACGGCCCTTGGCCAATCGGATGACGGCGGATGCGGCGGCAGCTTCACCGCCGGCGGGCATCGGCCTCGCTGCGCAGTACCGACAACAGGACCCGCAGGAGCAAGGTGATTGCGATGAACAGGCCGGTCCAGGCCAGGACCTCGTAAGGGCCTACATCGCCGACCAAGCCGAGGGACCGATCGTCCTCGATGCCGAGAAGCATGACCGAGACGACGCCGGTACCGATGCTGAGAAGCGTGAGGACGACGAGGTTGAGCATCCGTTGGACGAAGTGGCGATCGCCTGCCTCGGAGAAGAGCCGCACACGCGTGCCAATCCGGCCGTGTTCCAGCATCGTGGCGATGCGGTCGATATGTCGGGGAAGCCGGCTCACCAGCGGCGCCAGCTGCGCCCACTCCTGTTGAACGAACTCGGACGCCGACCCCGGCATCAGCCGCCGCCGGAACTCGTCGCCTCCGAGTTCGGCGATGACCTCGATCACCGGGTAGCCGGGGGAGAGGTGCTCGACCGTGCCGGTGAGAGTGGCCAGCGCACGAAACATCGCCATCGTCGAACGTGGCAGCCGCAACCCCAACTTCGTCGTCAGACGCATCAGGTCGGTCAGGGCTTCGGGCGGTGGCAGGCCGTGGCCGAGGTAGGCCGCCATGAACGCTGCGAAGGCTCGTTCGATCTCATCGGGGTCGTGCACCGCTGGGTCCACCGCCCCGATCGAGACCATCGACTCGTAGAGGAGCGTCGGCTGTTCGAGCCGCAAAGCCATGAGCATCTGGAACACCGCCGCCCGTTCGAAGGCGTCGAGACGGCCGCTGATGCCGAGGTCGATGAGCCCGAGACGCCCATCGTCCAGAAGTAGGAGGTTGCCGGGATGGGGATCTCCATGGAACCGTTCCCCACTCATCATTGCCCCGACCTGGGATTTGGTCAGAACATCGGCAAGGGCGCGGTCTGCTGGCCGGTCGACCACCTTCGAGAGCGGGATCCCGTCGAGACGTTCCATCACGAGGAGCCCCTCGGTGGAGAACTCAGCGTGAACCCGGGGCACGTGCACCATCGGCTGTGCCGCCGCGGCCTCAGCGACCTCGAGCAGGCTCCTGGCCTCGATGCGCAAGTCGAGTTCATCTTCGAGCGTCTCGCCGAACTCGAAGACGAGTCCCTCGGCATCGAGGGTTGCCCCCCAACTCGTACGGCGCGTCGCAGTGCGAGCCAACCAACGGGTGATCGCCAAGTCTCTGGCCACCACCTCCTTGAGCTCGGGTCGGCGAACCTTCACGACTACTGGGCTGCCGTCGAGCAGACGTGCTGCGTGGGCCTGGGCGATCGATGCCGAGCCGAGCGGTTCCCAGTCCACGTCGGAAAAGACCTCGCTCCACGGCACACCTAGTTCGTGGGTGATCAGCCCTTCGACGGTCTCACGTGGTAGGGGAGAAGCCGAGGAGTGCAACCGGCTCAACTCCAGCTGCGCCTGCGGCGGCACCAGATCCGGACGCGTGGCGAGAAGCTGGCCGAGCTTGATGAACATGCCTCCCGCGTCTTCCAGCGCCATTCGCGCACGCTGTGCCAGTTCTTCGGGCTGGTGCACCGAGTGAACACCGCGACGCAGGCCCAGAAACGGCGCCAACCCGTACCGGGTCGCGATGCGCGAGACGCGCGCTGCCCTGGCGACGATCCCGCCCGCCCGCTGCAGGGATCGGATCGGACGGAAAGCGGATCGGCTTCGTTCTCGCCGGGGACGGGAGAACAACACTTCGAGGACGACGACGGCCCCCATCGTGGCGATGATCCGGAATGGAAGCCCGATGCCCGATATCTCTGATACGTCGAGGTCTTGGAGGCCGGCGAGGTCGTCGACAACCAAGAACACGGCGAACGAGTCGCCGAGAGCCAGTCCCGCCACGGCCGCCTGCAGCAACCGTCGCCATGTCAGCTCTCGGGCGTCAAGAAGCCCACGTGCGGCCCAGGCGAATGCGAACAACACCGCCAGATTGCCGGGTAGCGCCGATTCTCGCGCAGCGAATTCGACTCCATTTTGGTGGTCAGGCGTAGTCGAACCGGAGGGTTCGGTTTCCCCACCAGGGGACGGTGGTGTCGGGGATGTGGGCGGAGCGCAGTACGGGTGTGTAGGTGCGCCGGTTGAGTCGAACGGTGATG
>Ga0326597_10008145_pt1 | contig 14170 bp, 9 predicted proteins | sample RVTome_12_FD_203789 | JGI IMG/M metagenome (GOLD analysis project Ga0326597, IMG submission 203789) | Soil microbial communities from uranium-contaminated site in the Upper Colorado River Basin, Wyoming, United States - RVT100D185 | ecosystem: Environmental > Terrestrial > Soil > Contaminated >... | reverse complement strand
CTGGTACCTTTTTCTCCTGCGCCGCCCACCCGGCCTTCGCCCGCGCGGGGCCGGGCGGGACCTGCGAGTATCCGGAGCCCGTCCGGCGGTTCCTGTCGTCCAAGAGGGAACGCACCCTGTCGCGGGCCGAGATCCTGGGCCTGCACCTCCGGTTCGCCCAGGCCTTCGCGGGGGCCGGCCGATGGCCGGCGGCCCTGCACCATCTCCTGCGCGCCGAGCGGTGGCAGGAGGCCCTCGGGCAGGTGGAGGCCCACCGGCGCGACTTCCTGACGGGTGTGCCGCCTGCCGGCTTCTGGAATGGCTCGACGCGCTGCAGCCCCATGTGGCCGACGGGCAGGGCCATCTGATGCGGCTGCGGGCCGAGGCCTTCGTCCGCCTCGGCCAGCTCGACGCCGCCATCCGGGCCTCTCAGGCGCTCCTGGGCCGGCGGCTCGATGCCTCGGGCGAGGCCCTGGAGGCCGCCGGAGAACGCGCGGAACTCGCCCGACTGCATCGGGAGAAGGGCGATCCGCTGGAGCGAGCGCGCCCTGCACGCGTCCCGAGCCCGCTGGTCCCGCGCCGGGCCGGGCCTCCTGCCCGGGGAAAAGCGGTTGTGGGTGCTGCTGGCCGCCTGCGCCGTCGGCGGCGTCCTCTGGTAGATGCCTCCGCCCGCGCCCCTGGACGCCCGCGGGATGCGGCTGCTGGCCAGCCTCACGGCGTGGGTGATCGTCTGGGGGTTCAACGCCTTCGATGAGTTCATCGTGGCGATCCTCCTGCTCCTGTTCTGGGTGGTGGCGGGCGTCGTCCCGCCCGAGATGGCCGTGGCGGGGTTTTCCGGGACCGCGTGGTTCTTCTTCCTCGGCGCCCTGAGCATCAGCGCGGCGGTCACGAAGTCCGGGCTCCTTATTGCGTGGCGCTCCAGGTGTTGCGCGCCTGCCGCCCCATCCCACCACCTGCCGCGCCATCCTGGCGGCCTCCGGCCTGCTGGTGACGCCCGTGATGCCCAACATTGCGGGGCGCCTGGCGATCATGGCGCCCGTGAGCCATGCCATCGCCGACGCCATGCACTTCGGGCCGCAGTCCAACGGATCGGCGGGGCTCGTCCTGGCGGCCTACATGGGGTTCAGCCAGGTGTCATACATGTTCCTGACCGGGGCCACCGGGAACATCTTCGGGTGGAATCTGCTGCCCGGATCGGCGCGGGGGGCCTTCGGCTGGGGGAGTTGGGCCCTGGCGGCGCTGCCCGCGGGCCTCTGCATGCTGGCCGTGCTCTGGGGGGCGCTCCAGCTCCTGTTCCCCCTGAACGCCCGGGAGCCTGCCTGGATCTCTCCCCAGACGCCGGACACGCAACTGGAAGTCCTCGGGCCCCTGACGCGGCAGGAATGGATCAGCCTCGCCGTGCTGGGCGCGGCGCTGGTCGGGTGGGTGGGGAAGCCCCTGCACGGCGTCGCCGAGGCGTGGGTGACGCTGGGGGCCTTTCTGGTGTTCTTGATGACGGGTGTCCTGGACCGGCAGGGTCTCCGGACCAGCATCGACTGGGGATTCCTGCCCTTCTTCGGGGTCGTCTCGAGCTTGGCCGTGATGGTGCCTCACCTCGAGGTGGATCGCTGGGTGATCTCCTCTCTGGAGCCCGTGCTCTCCCGGGTGTCCTCGGGTCCACTCCCGTTTCTGGTGGCGGCCCTGCTGCTGACCTATGCGGTGCGCGTCTTCCTCAACAAGTTCCCCGCCATCATCCTCATGAGCCTCGGCCTCTCGGCGTGGGCCCAGGGGATGGGGATCCACCCGGGCATCCTGCTGCTGGTCATCCTCATGGCCGTGGACTGCTGGTTCTTTCCGTATCAGGACACGAATTACCAGATCGCCTACTACGGCACCCACGAGAAGGCGTTCTCCCACGCCCATGGCCGCCGGCTCATGGTGGCCAAGTTCCTGGCGTCGCTGCTGGCGGTCGCCCTCAGCGTTCCCGCCTGGCGCCTGCTGGGATGGATCCGTTGAGTGGGGAGCGGGGCGCGCCGGCGCGGGGGCGCCCCGATGGAGCGCCGGGCACGGCCCGGGAGGCCGCGGGGCGCGGGCGGGATGGCCGCGGGCCGGCGGCTATGCGGCGGGGCGCAGGCGGGAGATGGCGCCGGCGGCCATGGCGGCCAGGGACTCCAGCAGTTCGCGCAGCTCGTCGGTCATGGCGCGCGGCTGCGCCCCCTTGACGCTGAGCGTTCCCACCATGTAGTCCCCGCCCCGGAGGGGGACTCCCAGGTACCAGCGCAGGCCGTGGCGGGCATTGAAAGCCGCCAGGGCGTCGCGCGGGTCCGCCGCCAGGTCCGGGATCCAGATGAACTGCCCCTGGCTCACCACCCCGCCCAGCACGCTTCTCCACGCCGGAAATCGGTCGGCCTCTCCATGATCCACGGCCACGTCCCGCACCGGCCCGGCGCACGCCCTCCGCACCAGCCAGCCGTCCTCGAGCAGGCGGAGGGTCGCCACCGCCGCACCCGTCAGCTCCACCGCGGACCGGACCACGCTTTCCAGCACCTCGCCGAGGTCCGCCGACACGGCGACGGTCCGCGCCATGCGCACCAGCCCGGCGAAATCGCGGGCGCGGCGCCGTTCCTCCTGGTAGCGTTCGGCGTTCTGGATGGCCAGCGCCGCCTGATCGGCGAAGCGGGTCGCCAGGTCAACCTCGGCCTCCGAGAACCGGTGTTCATCGGTCCGGAAGAGGGACAACACCCCCAGGGCGCGGTCCCCGGCCAGCAGCGGCACGGTCAGGAGGGACTGGATGCCCTCCGGCTCCCGGCCGAAGGACGCGTAGCGGGGATCCCGCCGCACGGCCGGGGACTGCAGGGGCTCGCGCCGCGCCAGCGCCAACCCGCCGATCCCCTCGCCCAGCTTCAGGCGGATCCGGGCCATGCGGTCCGGGCTCATGCCCGTCCCCTTCACATACGCCAGCTCCTCCCGCTCGGGGTCCAGCGACATGATGCCCGTAAAGGCCACGCCGGTGAGCTGCCGCAGTTCCTCCACGATGGCGGTGAGCACCTGGTCCATGTCCAGCGACCGGGTCAGGGTGCGGGCCACCTCGGCCAGGGCCGTGGCCTCGCGGGCGCTGCGCCGGCTCTCGGCGTACAGGTGCGCGTTCTCGATGGCGACGGCCGCCTGGCCGGCGAAGAGGGCGAGGATCTCGCGGTCCTCCTGGGTGAAGCCGCCCTCGCCCTCGTCGTGGTTGAGGACGACCACGCCCACCAGCCGGTCGCGGTACAGGAGCGGCTCGGCCATGGAGGCGGCGATGCGGGTGCGCTCCAGCAGGACCGGCAGGGCGTAGGGCGAGGTCCGGTAGTCGTTGACGATCATCCCCTCCCGCCGCTGAGCGACTGTGCCCGCCACCCCGATGCCCGGGGGGAGGCGCACCTCGCGGATCCAGTCGCCGCGGCTGTGCCATGCCTGCGGCACCATCTCGCCGGCCGCCGCGTCCCACAGGTACAAAGTGCCGGTGCCGGCCCGCACCAGATCGGCGGCCCGCCGGTAAATGAGGTCCAGCAGCGCGGGCAGGTGCAGCTCGCGGGTGATCTCCTCGGTGACCGCCCGCACGGCCTCCAGTTGCTTCCGCCGCCGCTGCTCCTCCCGGAAAAGCCGGGCGTTCTCGATGGCGATGGCCGCCTCGGCGGCCAGGAGGACCAGCACCTCGCGGTCCTGCTCGGTGAAGGAGCGGGCGGGTTCCTCGTGGTTCAGGGTCAGCACGCCCAGGAGCCGATCCCGGTAGAGGAGGGGCTCGCCCATGGTGGCAGTGATCCCCGTCCGCTCGATCAGGAGGGGGTTGGCGTGTGGGGAGGTCCGATAGTCGTTGACGATCATCCCCTCCCGCCGCTGGGCGACCGCGCCGGAGACCCCCTCGCCCAGACGATATTGGATCGCCCGTGCCCACTCCTCCGGACGGATGGAGATCTGGACGACCAGGCGCTGGGCGGCCTCGTCCCACAGGAACAGGGCGCCCGAGGCGGCGCCCAGCAGCTCCACCGCCCGCCGGTGGATGAGGGCCAGCAGCGCCGTCAGGTCCAGCTCCCGCACGATCTCGGCCGTCACGTCCCGGACCGCCTCCAACTGCCGGCGGCGCTGCTGCTCCTGGTGGAACAGGCGCGCGTTCTCGATGGCGATGGCGGCCTGCTGGGCCAGACCGGCGGGGCGGCGCACATCCGTGGCGGAGAAGGCGCGGGGCGCGTCGTACCCGCATCCCAGGACGCCGTGCACGACGCCCTGCGCCTGGAGGGGGATCGCCAGGAAGGCGGCGTTGCCGAAGCGGGCGACCAGGACGGGATCGGCCTGGGCGGGATCGCGGGTGTCTTCGACGGCGATGGGGCGGGCCTCGCGCGCGGCCCGCGCCACGGCCGACGGGCCATCCAGGGGGAGCTGCGCTCCCAGGAAATGCTCGGCCCCCGCGCCGGACACAGTGCCGGCCTTCAGGGAGCCGCTCCCGGGGTCCACCAGCCAGAGGAAGGTCCGCTCGGCGCCGGAGAGGCGGCGCGCGCTCTCGGCGATCCGTCCCAGGGTGGCGTTCAGGTCCAGGCTGCCCGCCACGGCCTGGCCGGCATCGTGAATCGCAGCCGCCTCCTCGGCCGACTGGCTGGCGGCCTCGAAGAGCCGGGCGTTCTCGATGGCCACGGCCGCCTGCGAGGCCAGCGCGGCCAGGAACTGCACCTCGCGGGGTTCGTACGTGGATCCGGTCGGCCGGAGCACCACCAGCGCCCCGATGGCCGCCTCGCCGCGCATCAGGGGGGCGGCCAGCAGGGCCCGCGGGATGCCGTGGAGCAGGTCCCGTTGCCGGATCTCCACCGAAAGCCAGATATCGGGATCGTTCAGGATGTCGGCGGTCCAGGCCGGGCGCCGCTCGTGGATGGCCTTGCCGATGATGCCCTCGCCGTCGGCGAGGGTGAATCCCTGGCTGTGGCTGGGCGGAAGGCCCCGGCTCTGTCGGAACTCGAACCTCATGCCGCCCTGGAAGCGTTCGATGAGGAAGACGGCGGAGGCGGGCGCCTGGAGGAGCTCCGCCGCCGTCTCTACCACCAGGCCCAGCACCCGGTCCAGGTCCACCGTCTCCGTGAGCAGCCGACCCACCTCCACCAGGGCCCGGGTGCCCTCCTCCGCCCGCTTCCGATGGGTGATGTCCAGCCAGGTGCCCACCATTTCCTTCGGGTTCCCGTGCGCGTCGCGCACCAGGGCGGCCTGGTCCAGGAACCAGCGGTACGCGCCGTCGGCGTGTCGCCAGCGGTATTCCGAGGTGACCATGCCGCGCTGGGCCAGCGCCCCGAATTCCCCCTGCACCCGGTCGCGATCGTCGGGGTGGAGCCGCGAGGGCCAGAAGGCCGAGTCTTCGAGGAACTCCTGGGCGGGGAAGCCCGAGACCGCCGGGGCATTTCCGATGAGCGTGGTCGTGGCGAAGTCGGGCTGGAGTCCCGCGGTATAGACGGCCATGGGCACGGAACGCAGGATCAGGGCCTGGCGCTCGCCGCTGGCGCGCAGCGCCTCCTCGGCCCGGCCGCGCTCGATGGCGATGCCGGCCACGTCCGACGCCCGCTGGACCAGTTGCAGATCGTGCGTGGCGGGGGCTCCCGGCCGGCGATAATACATGGCGAAGGTGCCCAGCACCGTTCCGGCGGTCCCGAAGATGGGCGTGGACCAGCAGGCCGCCAGGCCGTGCCTGGCCGCCAGGTCGCGGTACTCGGCCCACAGCGGGTCCGTGGCGACGTCCGCCACGATGACGTCCGCCTTGCGGAAGGCCGCGGTGCCGCACGAGCCGGCGCAGGGGCCGATGGGGATCCCGTCCACCCCCCGCACGTAAGCCTCGGGCAGGCTGGGCGCGGCGCCGTGCCGCAGGTGGATGCCGTCCGGGTCCAGGAGCAGGATGGAGCAGAGCGCCTCGCCGGACAGTTCCTCGATGGCGCGGGCCAGGACCTCCAGCACCGCGAGGTGCGGCGCCCCGCTGGCCAGCATTTCCAGCACCCCCCGCTCCGCGGCCAGGAGCATCTCCGCCCGCTTCCGCTCGGAGATCTCGCGGACGATGAGCAGGACCTTCTTGTGCCGCAGCGGCCGGTCCTCCAGGGGGATGAGCCGCGCCTCGTAGGTCCGCGGGCTCCCCCGGGCTGGGAGGGCGAATTCGCAGGGCGTCAGGGCTCCCGTCTGGACGGCCTCCACGAAGGCCGCATGGAGCGAGGGACCGGCCGGCGCGGGAAGCATTTCGTCGATCCGCTTCCCCAGGAGGGCGTCGGGCGGCAGGGGGAAATCGGAGCCGCGCCCCGCCTTGCAGTCCAGGACGATCCCGTCGGCATCCAGCCAGCAGAAGAGGTCCGGGAAGGCGTGGAGGATCGCGCCCAGCTCGCCCTCCCGCACGGACAGCTTCTCGGTCACCTCGCGCAGCCGTTTGAAGTCCACCAGGTGAATCTTGTGGGCTGCGTCCTCCCCCCCGCCCGGGGATTCGGGAGGCCGCGCGCGCCCCACGGCGGGGCCCGCGGCGACGCGGGGCGCGGGGGCGAGTCCCGCGGTGTGCGGTCGGCCGGGCGCCACGGCGACTTCGGTCACCCCCGCTTCGTGAACGGCCGCCGCGGTTTGCTCGCCGAAGAGGATCCATGCGCCGGACACCTCGAGATCGCGGGAGAGACTATCGAGGTTTTCGGGTCCGGGGAGACGATTCTTCAGCCAGGCGTAAAGGTATTGGGGACGATAGCCCTTCTCCCGGCAGAACCTGGCCACGTCTGGGCGTCCGTTCTTCCAGTAACCCATTAGTCTTAGGCGGTGGCTTAGCCGATCGCCTATTCCAGAGAATTTCGACATATAACTGTCCTCATGCAATTAACAAAGAACATTTAACACGTGTTGCATTACTAAAGGATAGCCGGGCCTGCGAATCTACATGCGGGCTTCATTTCTCGTTATTTATATCAGAGATGGCGGGGATTTCAACACCGGATATGAGGTGTCCGGCATGACGGAGGCCGGCGGGTTCGTGGCGGCCGGCTGTCTGGTGGATACGGGTCGCGGCCGGCGCGGGCGCGGACGCGGGTCCTGCCGGCGCCTGGGGATGCGCCGTGAGGAATCCTCCCTTGATCAGCATTTCGGATGACGAGACCCTCCTCTTGGAGGTCTCCCACACCCTCTTTGCGGGTCAGGGGTACGAGGCGTCACGGAGCGGAGGGCAGGCCGCCGTGGCGGCCGCCAGGCGGGAGCGCCCGGGCCTGCTCCGGACCTGGTGATGCCGGGACTGGACGGCCTGGAGGTCTGCCGCCGTGTCCAGGCGGACCCCGCGCACCCTGCCCAGACCTAGCGGAGCCACCGAATCTCTCGGGAGGCTGGGCCTAGGAAGCCCGGACGGTTGCGAGGGGGATGGTGAGGCCGGGGAAGTGGGGAGGCGTGACCGTGTCCTGCCCGCGGCCCGAGGCCGCCAGGACGTCCCGGCCGCCCTCGTTCCGATAGCATTCGAGCGTTCGGGATTACGGATCCGCGATCCAGAAGTGGGGAGGCGGCCCCAACTTTTTTTGCACGCAACAGATCGGGGCTACATACGGGGGCTCGCCGCCCAGGGGGCCGAGGGCGGCGCTGGTCCCCCGCCGCCGGCCTGTGGTATAGTGCGACATCTGGGGAACCAGGGGGCTCCCATGAGCGACGCATGCCAGCCCTACCTCGTGGTGCTCAGCCGCGGCTGCGCCGACCTGTATCCTACTGTCAGCAGCCTCCTGGCCTCACGCTCCTCGGTGGCAGTGATCGTAGACCGCCGTCATGCCTTCTCCGATCACACCGTGGCCCGCCCGCCCTCCTCGGGGCCGGGCGTGAAGGTGCCGACGCCGCCGCGCCGGGTCCACGTGGTGATCCGCCGGGACTGCGCGCACCTGTACGAGGACCTGACGCCGGCCTTCGCCGACCGCGAGGACACCCGCGTGGTGGTGGACCGGCGCGGCCGCAGCCGCGCGCCGTCCCGCCCGAGCCTGCCATCCCAGGCCGAACAGCGCCTCACCGACCCGCCCGTCTGGATCGTCTGACCCCTCTCTTATTATTGCAGAGTGCGGAATGCGGAGTACGGAACTAGTGGGCCTCCACGCCGTCACCGATTTCGCATCCGGGCAATGGCCAGTGGAGGATCTCCGCCCCAGCGGTTGGAAGGCTGCAGTCCGCAGTGGTCAGCGGGGGGCGAGGCGGAGGTCGGGATCGGCGGCGAGGGCGCGGGCGATGGCGCGGAGGGCCTGGTGGACCTCGTGCCGAAAGACGCGACCGTCGTCCATGGACATGAGGTCGATGGTGTAGGACCCGGGGGGCGGAGCCTCGGGCAGGGGGACATCGGGGCTCTGGGCCACCAGCTTGTCGTAGATCAGCACGCCGTCGGAGGCCCGGAAGACCCGGGCCCGCACGCCGGCGAAGACCCCCAGCGTGAACGCCATGTCGCCCCCGGCCACGCCGAAGGCCACCACCCGCAGGTCGGCCACGGCGTCGGCCCCGGCGGCGCGCGCCAGCGCCCCGTAGTCGGCCGGCTGGTTCTTCGGCAGATCGGCGGGCCGCGCCACCAGGGGGGCGGGGCCGCGCGTGCGCCCCTCCACTGCCTCCCGGAAGTCCTGCCGCACCTGGGTCTCGGGGCGCAGGCGGGCCAGGGCGGCCTCCAGGGCCTGAGAATCCGCCGGGGGCTTCCAGTGGCCCTTGCCGGACTCGCCGAGGCCGGCGAGGCCCCCGGCGATGGTGCTCACGCCCACGATCCCGCCCATGACGACCGGCGTGGCCAGGAAGAGGGGGAGCATGGAGAGGAGGTTCAGCCCGACCCAGAAGCCCACACCCATGCCCTCGCGCCCGGTGGTGTCCTTGAAGGTGGACCGGGGGTTCCAATGGGGGAGGTAGGGCGGCTCCTCGGCGGTGGTCAGGATGGCGAGGGTGCGGATGGGTTCGGTGGTCCGGAGGGGCTCGGCGGGGCGGTCCGCCGCGCCGCGCCGCGCCGCGCGCAGGACCTCTTCGCCCTCGGCGTAGTTGGGGACGCTGATGCTGCCGGCGCAGCTCTGGGCCAGGAGCGCCACGCCCGAGACCGCCGCCGCCACCCGCCGGGTCGTCTTCACGGTCCCGATTCCCGAGTCTCGAGTCTCGAGTCCCGGGTCGCGGATTCCGAGTCCCGGGTCGCGGGTCGGAAGTCTGGGAGCCTTCTCGGCATCCTGTGATCCACGCTCTCCCGGCTCCAACCTGGACGGAGGGCGGCGCCTGGCGTGCCGCCGTTCCGAACCCGGCTGCCTGCTCAGGGCGTATCCGGGATCCCGCCCTGCTGGCGATAGGTCTCGACCACGGCGGCCATCTCCTGGAGGCCGCGGCCCTCGTTGTAGGCCGCGGTGAACATCTGCTGCATGACCGCCGTCAGGGGGAGCGGCATCTTGAGCTGCTGCCCGTTCTCCAGGATCAGCGAGATGTCCTTGAGGAACATCTCGATCTTCATCTGGGCCTCGTACTGCCGGTCAACCATCAGGGCGCCGCGCACCTCCAGCATGCGCGAGCCGGCGGCGCTCTCGCGGAGGACTTCCATCATCAGGCGCGGGTCCAGCCCGGCCTTCATGCCCAGGGCGAGCCCCTCGGCGGTGACCAGGCTGTTGACGCCCATGATGAGGTTCGTCACCAGCTTGAGCTGGGCCCCGGCCCCGCTGGGGCCGATGTGGAAGGTCTTGCGGGACAGGGCGTCCAGGATGGGGCGGCAGCGGTCGAAGACGGCGCGGTCGCCGCCCACCATGATGATGCAGTCCCGCCTGGCCACCATGCCGCTGGCCCCGCTCACGGGGGCGTCCAGCATGGGGATGCCCCGGTCGGCGAGCCGGCGGCACAGGGCGCGCGAGGTCTCCGGCGCCACCGTGCTCATCTCGATGGCCACCAGGCCGGGCCGCGCCCCCTCGGCCACCCCCTGGGGCCCCAGGAGGCTCGACTCCACGATGGCCGCGCTCGGCAGCGCCGTGATCACCGCGTCCGCCTGATTGGCCACCTCGGCGGCAGAGGCGGCGGCCTTGCCCCCACCGGCCACCAGCGCCTGCACCTGCTCGGCCCGCACGTCATGCCCCACCACCGGGAAGCCCGCGGCGATGAGATTCCGCGACATCGCCGTACCCATCAACCCCAGCCCGACGAACCCTACGGTCTGCGCCATGGCATCGTCTCCTTGAGTGCAATGGGCGCACTATAACACAAATGGTGGGGCTGGACCATCCGCGTCCGCGCCGCTGTCTTGCCTCCCCCGGCGTGGCGACCCCGCCACTTTCTCCTTGCAAACCTTTTGGTTCCCGGCATATAAAAGGCCCTATTCTTTCACGACTTGTCCATGGTTGCCGGAGGAATGCCCATGCGCCTGAAGGATCGCGTTGCGCTCGTCACAGGGGGGGGGCGGGGGATCGGCAAGGCCATCGCCATGGCCTACGCCCGAGAGGGGGCGCAGGTTGTTGTCAACGACGTAGACCCCGCCACGGCCGAGGCCGCGGCGGCCGAGGCCAGCGCCGCCGGGCCCAAGGCCCTGGCGGTGGCGGCCGACATGGGGCGGAAGGCCGAGATCGCCCGTCTGGTGGACACAGTGATCAAGGAACGCGGCCGCATCGACATCGTGGTGAACAACGCCATGAGGATCGTGCCCGGCAAGCTGGAGGAGCTGCCCGAAGAGGCGTGGGACACCACCATGAACATCGGGCTCAAGGGCGTGTTCCTGCTGAGCCAGGCGGCGGCCCGCCACATGATCGCGCAGAAGTCCGGCGCCTTCGTGAACATCGCCTCGGTGGCCGGGCTCTTCCCCTACAACTGGGCCGGGGCCTACAGCGTGGTGAAGGCCGGCGTGATCATGCTCACCAAGCTCATGGCGCTGGAGTGGGCGCCCTACGGCATCCGGGCCAACGCCATCACGCCCGGCTACATCCGCACCCCGGGCACCGAGGCCATGTACGCAGACCCCGAGATCTACGAGGGCCGCCGCAAGGGCGTGCCCATGGGCCGCGTGGGCAGCGGGGAGGACGTGGCCAAGCTGGCCGTGTTCCTGGCGTCGGACGAGGCCGGCTACACCTCGGGGAGCATCGTGGGCAGCGACGGCGCCCAGGCCGTCGGCTACTTCCTCAGCGTCCCCGGCCGCCGCTTCTCCGGTGGCCGCATCGACTGAAACCTCAAGCACCGAGGACTGAGCTGCGAGGACTGAGGTTCCGTCCCCCACTCAGTCCTCAGTCCTCGGCCCTCAGTCCTGATCATGGCTGAAGGCTAAGAGCCGATTGCTGATGGCTGCGCAAGAACCGCTGATCCGGCTGCGGGGGATCTCGAAGGCCTTCGGGGCGGTGCAGGCCGTCCAGGGGGTGGACCTGGATCTGTATCCCGCCGAGGTGCTGGGGCTGGTGGGGGACAACGCGGCGGGCAAGTCCACCCTCATGAAGGTGCTCACCGGGGTGCACCAGCCGGACGAGGGGGAGATCCGGTTCGAGGGGCGGCGCGTGACCTTCGCGTCGCCGCGGGATTCCCGGGACCTGGGGATCGAGATGATCTACCAGAACCTGGCCCTGGCCCGGAACCTGGACGTGGTGGCCAACGTCTTCCTGGGGCGAGAGCACACGCGGCCGATCCTGGGCGGCGTCTTCCGCTGGCTGGACGAGAAACGGATGGAGGCCGAATCCTGGGAGATCCTGCGCCGCCTGAAGATCAACATGGACTCGGTGCGCAAGCCGGTGGAGCTGTTTTCCGGCGGGCAGCAGCAGGCCGTGGCCATCGCCCGCGCCGTGTCCTTCAACGCCCGGGCGGTGATCATGGACGAGCCCACGGCCAGCCTGGCCGTGAAGGAAGTGGGGAAGGTGCTGGACCTCATCGCCCAGCTCCGGGCCAAGGGCGTTTCCGTGATCATCATCAGCCACCGCCTGCAGGATATCTTCGCCGTGGGCGACCGGGTGATGGTGCTCCGCGGCGGCCAGAGCGTGGCCGTGCGCCGCATCGCCGAGACCACCATGGACGAAGTCGTCAAGTACATCGTGGGGGCCGAGGCGGGCGGCCTCTCGGCCATCGCCTCCGGTCGTTGAGCGTTCCCGGATGACGCCTCCCGAGTCGGGCGAGCTGGCGGTTGCCGCGGGCTCCGAGGTCCGGCGGGGGCTCCGCGCGGGCCCCCTGCGGGGGCTCTCGTGGTCCCGCGTGGCCATGCCCCTCGTCATCCTGGGCATGGCCGCCTGCTTCGCCCTCCTGAACCCGAACTTCTACAGCCCCACCAATCTTCGGAACGTGGCACGCCAGATGGCCATCCTGGCCATGACGTCCTGCGGCCAGACCATGGTCATCCTCAGCGGGGGGTTCGACCTGTCGGTTGGTATGGTCATCGGGCTCGTCAGCGTGTCTGGGTCGATGATCATGGAACGCCTGGGGCTGTGGCCGGGCATTGCCGCCGGCCTCACCATCGGGGTGGGGGTGGGGATGGTGAATGGCCTGATGGTGGCCAAGGCCAATCTGCCGCCATTCATCGCGACACTGGCGATGCTGTCCGCCGCCCGCGGCCTGGCGCTGATCCTGAGCGGCGGCCTCCCCATCACCGACCTCCCCACGAACTACCGGTACCTCGGCGCGGGGCACCTTCTCACGCTGCCCGTCCCCGCCGTGATCGCCGGAGTCGTTTTCATCATGTCGCACCTCCTGATGACCCGCACGCGCTTCGGCCGGTACATCTACGCCATCGGCGGCAGCGAGGAGGCCGCCCTGTATGCCGGGCTGCCGGTGGCCCGATACAAGATCGGGGTCTGGACCTTCCACGGGCTCCTGGTGGGCGCGGCGGCGGTCATCCTGACCTCCCGCGCCGTCTCCGGCCACGCCACCCTCGGGGAGGGAGCCGAGCTGGAATCCATCGCGGCCACCGTCATCGGCGGCACGGCACTGGGGCGCGGCCGGGGGAGCATCGTGAACACCCTGTTGGGCGTTCTAGCACTGGGCATCCTGACGAACGGATTGAACCTGATCAACGTGTCCACCTACTACCAGATGGTGGTCATCGGGGTCATCATCGCCGGCGCGGTGTACGTGGACCAGTGGCGCCATCAAGGGCGCTGAACGCGCCCATTGCGGAATGCGGAATACGCATTGCGGAATGGGAAGATGAGAAGAGGAGGGGAGAACATGAAACGAGGGATCGGAACGTGGGTCGCGATGACTGCGGCGTGTCTGCTGGCCGTTTCGGCGTGGGGGGCAGAGGAGCCGATCCCGCGGCCGCCCAAGCCGGCCAAGAGCTATCGGTTCGGGGTTCTGTCGCCCAACATGTCCGTTCCGCATTTCGTGGCGCAGGCCTACGGTTTCGTGGACGAGGCGGAGCGCCTGGGCGGCAAGGTGATCCTCTATGATGCCGGCGAGCACAAGAACGTGGCGCGCCAGGTCTCCCAGTTCGAGGACCTGATCGCCAACAAGGTGGACGCCATCATGTTGGTGCCGGGGACATCCGCCACGGGACTAGCCCAGGTGGATCAGGCCCTTGCCAAGGGGATCCCCGTGGTCAACGTGAACATCATGAGCGACAACTCCAAGGTGATCGGGCGTATCCGGTCCGACGACTACGAGCTGGGCCGCCTGCAGGGCGAGTACATCGTGAAGGCGCTGAACGGGAAGGGCAATGTGGTGATGATGAGCGGCGTCTCGGGCAACAGCGCCTTCATCAATCGCGCCAAGGGCTTCCAGGAATACGTGGCCAAGCACCCCGGGATCAAGATCCTCTCCGAGCAGTGGACGCCGAACGCCACGGACCGGGGCCTCAAGCTGATGGAGGACTGGACCCAGACCTTCCCCAAGATCGACGCCGTCTTCACCACCGCCGACCGCCTGGCCATCGGGGCAGTCCAGGTGCTCCTGGCCCAGGGCAAGAAGCCCGGCCAGGTGATCGTGACCACCGTGGACTACAACGATGACACCGAGAAGCTGGTGCGCGAGGGCTGGATCTCGGCCACCATGGTGCAGACGCCGGTGCTGATGGGCCGCTGGGGGATCCGGGTGGGGGTGCTGGCCCTGGAGAAGAGGCCGATCCCCGAGAAGCTCCTTACGCCGACCTACGTGGTGACCAAGGAGAACGCCGACACGGTGGACATCTCGGCCGTGCGGCAGCCGAAGGGGTGGCGGCCCCCGCTCTAGACACCACACGATCGGGAGTTCGGATGTTCGGGCGTTCGGACGTTCCACCACGCCTGAAGGTGTGGCGTCCTCTCCTGTCTCTCCGTGAACATTC
>Ga0326597_10008144_pt1 | contig 14170 bp, 14 predicted proteins | sample RVTome_12_FD_203789 | JGI IMG/M metagenome (GOLD analysis project Ga0326597, IMG submission 203789) | Soil microbial communities from uranium-contaminated site in the Upper Colorado River Basin, Wyoming, United States - RVT100D185 | ecosystem: Environmental > Terrestrial > Soil > Contaminated >... | reverse complement strand
CTTCTCAGCGGACGTGTCCACTCTAAAATACCAAATTGGGGACGGCAGGGTCAAATGATTTGCTCGGAAAAGTGCATGGGCGTGATTCTCAACCGTCCGGGTCATCGTCGGTATTTGCGTTTATTGCCCGGGAAAACTTGGCAATGCAACGGAGCGGCCGTGCGGATGGCATAGCGGCGGGAATACGGGGGTGAGCCGGTTTGTGAGATCAGAACTCGGCGTTGCCGGGGGTGCGGGGGAAGGGAATCACGTCGCGGATGTTTTTAAGGCCGGTAAGGTACATCATCATGCGCTCCAGGCCGAGGCCGAAGCCTGAGTGGGGGACGGTACCGTAGCGCCTGAGGTCCAGGTACCACCAGTAGGGCTTCTCATCCAGCCCCGTTTCCTTGATTCTCTGGAGGAGCACGTCGTAGCGTTCTTCCCGCTGGCTTCCCCCGATGATCTCACCAACCCGTGGAACCAGGACGTCCATGGCGCGCACTGTTTTGTCGTCGTCGTTGACCCGCATGTAAAATGGCTTGATGTCCTTCGGATAATCGGTGACGATTACCGGCTTCTTGAAGATGTCTTCGGTCAGAAACCGCTCGTGCTCGGTTTGAAGATCGTGGCCCCACATGGGTGGAAACTCCCACCGTCTGTCGGCGTCCTGCAAGGCCTTGATAGCGTCGGTATACGTGAGGTGGGCAAAGGCCGACCCGGCAACGTGTTCCAGGGTTTCAATCACGGTTTTCTCGACCCGCTGGTTGAAAAATTCCAGGTCCTCCCGGCAGCGCTGAAGAACATGGCGGATGACGACTTTCAGGAACTCCTCGGCCAGCCTCATATTGTCTTCGAGGTCGCAGAAGGCCATCTCCGGTTCGATCATCCAGAATTCGGCCAGGTGGCGCGGCGTGTTGCTGTTCTCGGCGCGAAAAGTGGGACCGAAAGTATAGACCCTGGAGAAGTTCAAGGCGAAGATCTCGGCCTCGAGCTGCCCGCTCACGGTAAGGTAGGCGGGGCGGCCGAAAAAGTCCTTTCCCCAGTCTATCTCTCCCCCATCGGTGCGGGGGATGTTGCGAAGGTTCAAGGAGGTGACATTGAACATCTCTCCGGCCCCCTCGCAGTCCGAGGTCGTAATGATCGGTGTCTGGACGTAGATGAAATCCCGCTCCTGGAAAAAGGTATGGATGGCGCCCGTGAGGGCGTTGCGCACCCGGAAGGCCGCACCGAAGGTGTTGCTGCGAACCCGCAGGTGAGCGATTTCTCGCAGGAACTCGAAGGAGTGTCCCTTCTTTTGCAAAGGATAGGTGGCCGGGTCCGCCGTGCCGTATACGGAGACGCTGTCGACTTTCAGTTCCACAGGCTGGCCCTTGGCCGGGGACTGAACCAGGACACCGGAGGCGGCGACGGAGCTTCCGGTGGTAACCCGAAGCAACGTCGCTTCCGGCACCGCTCCGCTTTCCACCACGAGCTGCAGGCTCTTGAACCGGGAACCGTCGTTCAGTTCGATGAACGTGATGCCCTTGGAGTCGCGGCGCGAACGCACCCAGCCCCGCACGCTAACCTTACTCCCCACGGGGAGGAGATAGGCCTGTTTGACTGATGCAGGTTGCGGATCCATAGGGCCAAGTATGGAAAAATAGCGGCGGATGTCAACCTGCATCCGTTTTGAAGGAACCGATGGCGGTCGAATGGTTGTTATTCATAGCGGGGCCAAGGCGTAATTAAACTTACGCGTTGTCCCCATGTCAAAGAAAGTTTTTACCCTGGTCTGCTCTGGAAGAAAAAACGTTTTATTTTTTACAAATGGCATTGCGTGGGAAAAAAGCGGTTCAGCGGCGCGATGGAGGGATCGCTGGTCGGAGGAAGATGATCAGGGAATGGCCGCTCTTGGGCGATTATGTACAGATTTTTGCCTCTGAAATTAATATTTCATGGCTATTTTTTGGCACGGCAATTGCTGCAAAAAAATGTCAGTCAGATTACAGAACTCAGCCGACTCATTTACCGCTAGTAAAATAGCTCCCGGCAACGGGGTGCATTCCAGGAGTGGAGAGGAGAAAGGCGCTCCCATCGGATGATGGCGGCGCTTTTTTGTAGGGTTTTCCGGACACATTAAATTTCAGGAAGGAGAGAAAACGGAATGGATGGTTTCATCAAGGTTGCCAACGTGGGGGAGATTGAGCCGGGGAAGGGAATGCTTTTTTACCACGAAGGCGTTTGGATCGCGGTTTTCAACTCGTGGGGCGCCTACTTCGCCGTCGAGGACCGCTGCCCGGGTTGCGGGGCCTCGCTCGCCGAATGCGAGTTCAAGGGCACGATGATTACCTGTCCCACGGATGCCGCAGCTTTTTACCTGCCTGCCGGCACCTACATGGGTCCGGGAGAGATGAAGCCATTAACCTCTTTTCGCGTCTGGATTGACAGGGAACAGATCAAGGTCAGACCGACTGGAGTTGAACAAGACATGGACGACCGCCTATCCACCGCATGGGCCCAGGACCTTTACGGTTCCACTATGAGGCTACAGTGATCGAGTGCGCCCGTCGCCGCGGGGCCCAGGCTTCGCGCTTTCAGATGATGGGGTAGTGGAGCCAAACCGCAGAATTGGATTAGCCATAGGTAGCTGCTCGGTCTTCGTTTTTTATCCTGCAGAGCTTCTTCTTGATTGCTCCGGCTGGATTACGGAGCGTAATCCAGCCGGAGCGTCTCCATACGCCGGTTTCCCCGACGCAGGCTTGACGCGGCTCAACCGAGGCGCTACGCTTCGGCCAGTTCTCAATGGAACCGAGCCCGGCATGGATCTCCTCGTTCGGACAGAGGCATGAAACAGAGTACGAACCGTATACTCACGACTCATACCGGTAGCCTTCCCCGCCCGCCCGACCTGTTGGAAATGATGCGCGCGCGGGAGAGGGGCGAGCCGGTGGACAAGACGGCCCTGGCCGACAGCCTGCGGTGGGCGGTGGCGGAAGCGGTTCGCCAGCAGGTCGAAGCGGGCATCGATATCGTGACCGACGGGGAGTTCGGCAAGCCGGGTTTCAGCGTCTACGTGGCGGAGCGCCTTGAAGGATTCGGCGGGTTGAATACGGAAAACCGCGTGCGCGCGGAGTCCGAGGACTTTCCCGGCTGGAGCAGCCAGTCGAGGGCAGGGACGGGCATCCGGCGGCCGTTCTGCGTGGGCCCCGTGGCCTACCGGGGCAAAGATGCGGTGGAGGAAGACATTCGGAACCTGAAAGGAGCCCTGGCCGGCAACCCCGGTGTCGAAGGGTTTCTGCCGTCCGCGTCCCTGGGGGTTATCGAGTACACCATTGTGAACCGCTACTACCCGTCATCGGAAGCCTACCTTTTCGCCTTGGCCGACGCCATGAGGGAAGAGTACCGGGCCATCGCGCGGTCGGGCTTGATCCTGCAGATCGATGCGCCCGACAATGCCATGGACCGGAGCGTCAGCTTTCGGCAACACTCCCTGGAGGAATACCGCAAGGTGCAGGCCGTCCGGGTCGAGGCATTGAACCATGCCCTGGAGGGGATCCCCGCGGAGCAGGTCCGCTACCATGTTTGCTGGGGAAACTACGATGGACCCCACACCTACGATGTGGAACTGCGGGATGTGGTGGACCTGATGCTGAAGGTGAACGCGGGAGCCTACGTGGTGGAGGCGTGCAACCCGCGCCATGCCCATGAGTGGAAGCTGTGGGAGGAAGTGAAGCTCCCCCCCGGCAAGATTCTCATCCCCGGCGTCATCGATACAACGTCCAGCTTCGTGGAGCATCCGGAACTGGTGGCGCAGCGCATCGAGCAGTACGCGAGGGTTGTGGGGCGGGAAAACGTCATCGCGGGCACCGACTGCGGTTTTCAAACCTTCGCCGGGGGCGGGCGGCTTCACCCGGAGATCGTCTGGGCCAAGTTGAAATCACTGGCGTTAGGCGCCAGGTTGGCAAGCAAGCGGCTTTGGGGAGAAGGCGGGCGGAGCCGGGACCGTGCCCCCTGATCCGATTTCGTCCCGAGTTCTCCTTCAAAGCCCGCGGGAATCTCTCAGTGCTGGTAGAACCGCCGGGCGTTGTCTCCCAAAATGGCGGTCTTGTGCTCGTTGCGCAGATCCTCCCGATCCAGGATCTCGTTGATCTCCTCCATGCAGTTATCGGTGGAGATCTCGTGCGGGAAATCCGACGCGAACATGAAGGACTGAGGCCCGACGCGCTCGATGGCGTAGGCGAGCGCCTTCTCGTTGCCCTCGCACCCGACGAAGATCCGATCCTCCTTAAAGTAGTCTTCGGGATGGCGCTTCAACTTGAGACCGCCGTATTCCAGCTCGCGCTCCAGGCGGTCGAGCACCAGCGGGATCCACGCCGTACCCCCCTCCATGAACCCAATCCGGAGCTTCGGGAACCTGTCCAGAACCCCGTCTACCATCATGCCCGTGAGCGCGATGGCCAGGGGAAAAGGCATCCCCAGGGCGCGTGTGGCGGGGAAGATCGAGTAGGTGTTGAATCCGAGATTGATGTAGCTTCCGCCGTGCACGGCCATGACGCAGTTGAGCTTCTCGGCCTCCTCGTAGATGGGCCAATATTCGGGATGGCTCACGTGCCGCGTGAGCCCGTTGGACGGGATCATGGCGCCGATGAAGCCCAGGTCCCGCACCGCGCGGCGGAGCTCCGTTACCGCGTCGGCGACGTTCTGCATGGGGATGAGGGCCACCGCCTGGAAGGCGGGGCTCCGTTTCAAATACCGGTTGTGGATGTAGTCGTTGTAGCCCTGCGCATAGGCCAGCGCCCACTGGGGGAAGGCCACGTTGCCGTAAGCCAGTCCGGTGGTGGGGTAGAGCACCGTATATTCGGTCCCCGTCCGCTTGAGAAAATCGAGCCACTGGTCCGGACCGGTGTTGGGGTCGAAGGTCCCCGGTGTCCGGGGGGTTCCGTCGGAAGGCGTGTGGAAGTGATCCAGGCTCGGGATCAAGTTGCGCGCCCCGCGGTTCCCGAACGGCTCCGGCACGAACCGGATCAGATCGTCCGCGTTTTCCATGACATGCCCATCAGCGTCGACGTAAGCGTTTGCCATACGGCCTCCTTCGTTTGACCCTGTCCCATCCCCTTTGGACCGTACTTTAATCCGCCCCGTGCGGGTTTGTCAAATTCCGCCAGGTGCGGCTCTGGCTGATTTCGCGCCGGTGTAAAGCTGAAATCGCCGCCTGTTTCCCGTTCCCGGGAAAACCCACCGCGCCTCGTTCTTCTAGATTCGCGGAATCGTCGGATATGGAATCTTGGCCGTGGAGAGAAGCAGGGCTTAGCGGCGGACCCGGAGCGCTAGAATCTGGGCAGTACGCAGCCGGATGGAGTAGGATCCGGTTTGGAGCCATTTCTGCAGCACGAGACCGTCGGGGGTCGCCTTGACGAGTACGCCTTCGTGCTCGACCCCATTGTCGGCGATCACCTGTAGATGCTTGCCGATATATTTGCCGGCTGCGGCAAAGGTTATCGGATCATATCCGTAGGGTATCGGCCGGATCCTGGGAGCCGGCGGGGGCACCTTGGTTTCCGGTTCCACGCTCACCTTGCTCACCGTTGTCGCCGGAAGTGAATCAGCCGTTTGCGGTTTGGCAGGTGCTCCCTTTTTCTTAGTCCCGTTGAACAGCCCCTTCATGGCGTGCAGTTTGGCTATTTCCCGGTCATTGAGCATCCCGGAGCTCTTAATGCGCTCCATGGTCTCGTTCATCCACTGATGGGCCTGCTGCTCGGTGAAGGTTCCTTTCCGGATCTCCTGCGCCATCGTCAGAATCTCTGGGCCTCCCAGGTGCACCAGGATAAACCCCATACTGGTCAGGCAGGCGAGAGAGAAGTTAATGTAAACGAGAAAAGGAAATTTCGACTCGCGCCAGTGGGTTATAGCGAAGGCGACCGCTGCGACGGGGGAGAGAAACAGGACGCCGAATCCCCATGCAGCCCGTTGCCTGAAGGCAACGACAAGGAGCCAGACAAAACCGAGGACCGCAATCAGGGCAACACTACCAAAGACGAGGAAAAGGTTTCGCATATCATCCGTCCCCCCATGGGGCGGTTTTGGGCCGCCGCATGGTTCAGAGCCTTGGTTCTGCAAATTCCTTGCCAGATGAGGCTCTTAAGATAACACCCGTAACAGGCGTGCTTTTTTGCCCAGGCGCTTGCATGGGGAGGGACTGGAATTGACCAAATTGGCCGGACCACAGCATGAATAGAGCTGCGGGCCAAGGCCGGTAAAACGCTGGTATTTGCGGCGGTTGATTGAAGATGGCCGGCCAGGACCGGGCCGGGAGCCTCTAGACGGCCTCCAGAAGCACCAGGGTTTCAACCTCCTCGGTTTGAGGCAGCATGTCGAAGGGATGTACGCTTACAGGCCGGTACCCGCCGGCGGCGAGATGCGCCATGTCGCGGGCCAGGGTCTCGGGCTCGCAGGAGACGTAAAGGACCCTGGGCGCACGGGTGGCAAGGACCGCCGCCAGGGCCTCAGGCTGGAGGCCCTTTCGCGGCGGGTTGACGGAGACAAGGTCGACGCCTGACAGCCGGCTCGCGGCCTCTTGCACTTTCTCTGCCGCGTCGCCCGCAAAAAAACGGCAGTTGTGAAATCCGTTCATGCGCGCATTCTGTTTTGCCGTGTCGATGGAAAGGGGGTAATCGTCGATGCCCCAGACGGTGGCGGCGCCGGTAGCCAGGTGGAGGGAAAGGGGGGCCACGCCGCAATAGAGATCCAGGACCTTTTCCCCTCCCTTGAGCGCCGCCAGGGTCTGGGCCGCCTGGTACAGACGGCGGGCCAGGGCGGGGTTCGCCTGGGAGAAGACGCCGGCGGGAAACTTGAGTTTCAGGAAGCCGATTTGCTCAAGGATGGAATCGCGGCCGGCCAGGGACCGGAAGCGGCCTCCCCAGATCACGTTGCCCCGTTCCTCGTTGACGTTCTGGACGACGCCGTTGACATAGGAAAAACGCCGTGTGAGGGCTCGGGCCAGCTCTTGCCCCTTGGGGAAGGCGGTGCGGCGTGTCACGAGGGTGACGCCAAGCTCGCGGCGGAAGAAGCTGTAGCGCAAGTCAAGGTAACGAAGGTTCCCGCTGTCGTCGGGTTCGTTGTAAGGCTCGATTCCGAGGCGGAGGATCTGCCCTTTGAGGTACCGGACGACGCGGTTTACGGCATGCGGGTGGACCGCGCACGAGGAGGCGTCGACCACCCGGTGGCTCTGGGGCACGTAAAGGCCGGTGACAATCTCGGTTCGGTTCCTGCTCACGACGAGCTTCACTCGCGCGCGGTAACCCAGGTTACGCGGGGAGCGCACGACGGGCGGAATCTCGAGCCGGGCCAGGGCCGGGTAGCGGGCCAGGGCGCAGGCGAGGCGTTCCCGTTTTCTTTCCAGCTGTTCGGGATAGGGACGGTCAATCAAAGCGCAGCCGAAGCAATTCGGGTAATGGGGACAGGGTGGAGCGTAGATTCCCATGGGTTCCAACCTACCATGGGACTTGGGACTCTAGGAAACGTTTCGGGGGCCCGGGTCGCGGGTCAACAAGCCAGGTGGTAGACTATGCGCATGAGGAGCTCGATTCTTCTTCTGACGGTTTGTCTGGTTGGGATTGCCGCCTCTGGCATTGCCGGGTTGATCCCGCCAGGCACGGCCCTACAAGATGTCCGTCCCGTGGCCGCCGTGGAGCCGCGCAGGGTGGAGCCGGCGGCCGGTCAGGCGGAGGTCATGGACGGATGGCTCCTTCTTACCCCTCCGGTCAAACAGTACGGGTACCGGGAATACGCCGTCCTTGCGGACAGGCCGCTTTCCGAATGGACGGTCCAGAGAACCCTCCAGAGTGAAGAGGAGTGCGAGAGAACGAGAAGAATCATTATCGGAGAACTTGCGAAACAGCGGCAAGGCACATTACCGGCTCCTCCCTCGGGGGGTGGCGGCGCGGAGCCGGACTTCGGCACCGGGTTGAGAAGTCCCGTCGCTCTCACCCTGTTTGCCAAGAGCCGTTGCGTCCACTCCGAGGCTCTGAAGACTGATGAGCCCCGCGGCGGTCCGGATCCGCGGAATAGATAAAGCGGCGCAAGTTCGCTGAATCGGGGCCCCGCGTCCTTTGCCCCGTTGTTTTTTTAACTCCGGCTTGTTGGTAAAATCATACTGGTGATATGGACGCGCTGAACGACGCCTGGAGCCGGGTTTTCCCTTTCCTGCGGCCCTACTGGGATTCCCTCTTCCTGTGGCGGGGGGTGGGGCTTTCCCTGCTGGCTCTATTTGTCCTGTGTCTCCTTTTCCGCCGGCCCCTCGGCCGGTGGCTTTCCGACGACCGGTCCCAACAGCACGACGCCGCCCTCTTCAGGAAGTCCGAGGAATATGTATCGCACCAGTTCCTGGACTCATTTCTGAATCAGCAGCTCGCGCAGCGGGTTTGCTTTAGAAAGGACCTCACCCGGCTGCCCCGCATGGCCGAGGAGTTCAACCGCATGGGCAACCAGTTTATCGACAATGAAGTGGGGCAGGCCTTCGATCAGTTGATGCGCACCCTCATGCGGATCAACGGCTTCGTCTCCCAGCACTTCTTCCAGAACACCGACGAGGACCGCCTGGAGCTGCACCCGCAACTGATTGATAAGAAACGTTTCGAGGGCTACGCGAAGGACCTGAATTCCCTGATCAACCTCGCGCGCGGCGCGTACCAGAACTACCGGGTAACGGTCAAACAGCAGCTCAAAGTGTAGAGCGGTGGGACCCGCGCGAGCGCAAGGGACGGGGCTTCAAGGACGGCGCCGCCGCCGTCAGTTCTGAAGCTGGATGTTGTTGATGACGTCTTTAACGCCGTCCACCTGGCGGGAAAGCTCCACGGCACGGTCCCGCCACTCGGCGGTGGCCACCGTGCCTGTCAGGTGAACCACGCCGTTGATGGTCTTAACGTGCACGCGGGTAAGGCTTGAAATCTTATCGGCCACCAGCTTTGACTTGACCCACGTGGTAATGCTCGTGTCGTCGATGTGGGTTCCCAGGGTCTCCCCGGTCATGGCCTTGCACCCTCCGACGAAAACGCAAAGGAGCGCCGCTACCGCCAACCTTCTCATGATCTGATTCATAGGGTCCTCGTCGCCTCCCTTGCCATGGTGATGTGCGCTTAACCATAGCGCTCCGTCCTCTCTTTTTCCAGCGGCCCGGATGGTGCCGTCCTGGCGGGCGTCAGCCCGCGGGTTCGAGGCCTTTTCTGACCGTTACGGATACGGTCACGGTTCCAGCCCCTTGACGCTTTCTCCAATCTCTCCTATTTTTAGGTGCGAATTTCCTCGGGGAATCGCCCTGGCCGGGGAATGTGGCAAGGAGCCAAAAAGTTATCGCCAGGGGGGCATTGAATCAACCCTGTCAAGTGGTCTTTTTCCGGGAGGTGAAAGATGGCGCACGCGTCCCATACACAAAGGCATGATCATAGCCATGACTGGGCCTCCGCGGACTATGTGGCCCGCTGGGCCGAAGGACAAGATGAAAAGGAAAAGGACCGGCGGGAACCCTTCCGGTTGATGGCGGAAACCCTTCCCTACGAAAAAGGGCTTCCGATTACTTTCCTGGATGTCGGAGCGGGCTACGGGGCGTTAACGCGGTTTCTGCTGGGGTGGTTTCCCAACGCCGCCGCAGTTTGCCAGGACGGTTCCGAAGAGATGATGCGCCTCGGCCTCGGTCGCATGGCGCCTTACGAGGGACGCTTCACCTACGTCCGATCCGATTTCAGCAGCCGGGGATGGAGCCGGGACCTCGGCGGTCCTTTCGAGGCCGTGGTGTCCGCCATCGCCATCCACAACGTGCGGGACCCAAAGATCATTCAAGCCATTTACGAAGAAATCTACCCGCTGGTCGAAGACGGGGGGTGCTTTCTCAATTTCGAAAGGACCCAGCCCGCGTTGGAGGACCAGATGGCATGGCTCCGGGAGGCTGGCTTCGCCGAGGTCCGGTGTTTTTGGAACGACGACCACCGCGCCGTCTTCGGCGGTTTCAGACGCCCCTGAGCGTGTTCTGCTGCCCGCGGGATGGCGCTACGCTCATGACCCACGAAGACAATGGCGTGGCGACTCACTTGAGAAAAGCGCGGGCTCTGTGCCATTAAATTGGGGTTCCACGACGTCCAGAGCAAACCATCAACGGACAACGGAGGAAGGGCGAATATGGCAGGCGCAGGAGAGTATGGAGATCTGCCCATCACGGTCACCGTCAACGGCGAGCGGCGCGAGGCGGCAGTGGAGCCGCGCACGCTCCTTGTCTATTTTCTGCGGGACGAGTTGGGCCTGACGGGCACCCACGTGGGATGCGATACGAGCCAGTGCGGGGCCTGCACGGTGCACCTGAACGGGCGCGCCGTTAAATCGTGCACCGTCCTGGCGGTGCAGGCCGATGGGGCGGTGGTCACCACCATCGAAGGGCTCTTGCGCGACGGCGCCCTCAACCCCGTGCAGGAGGCCTTTCGCGAAAAGCACGGCCTTCAGTGCGGTTACTGCACACCGGGTGTCGTCATGACCGCCCAGTACCTGCTCGATATCAATCCCAACCCTACAGAGGAGGAGATCCGCCATGCGCTGGACGGAAACCTCTGCCGCTGCACGGGCTACGTGAACATCGTCGCCGCCATACAACGGGCGGCCGAGCTGAGAAGGACCGGCGATGTTTCCAGCTAGCTTCGGATACGCCGCGGCGCGCTCCGTAGAGGAGGCCCTGGAGCTTCTCACCCGGCACGGCGAAGGCGCCAGGCTTCTGGCCGGCGGCCAGAGCCTCCTCCCCGCCATGAAGCTCAGGCTGGCGGCGCCCCGCTACCTCATCGACCTCGGGCGGGTGCCGGGGCTCAGCGGGACGCGGGTGGACGGCGACACCGTGGTTATCGGCGCCCTGAGCCTTCACAGCGATGTGGCCTCCTCGGAGGTGATCCGGAAGCGGTTACCCGGCCTGGCCGAAGCGGCCTCCCTCATCGGGGACCTCCAGGTGCGCAACCGCGGCACCATCGGCGGCAGCGTCGCCCATGCCGACCCCGGGGCGGACTTTCCCGTGATCCTCACCGCGCTGAACGCTTCCTTCGTCCTCTTCTCGCTTTCGGGCCGCCGCGAGGTCTCCGCGGACGATTTCTTTGTCGACTATTTCACGACGGCGCTCAAGCCGGACGAGGTGCTGACGGAGATTCGGGTGCCGCTGCCCCCGGCCGGAGCGGGGACTGCGTACGCCAAGCTCGCGCATCCGGCCACCGGATACGTGGTGGTGAGCGCCGGGGCGTTGCTGGCTCGCGGTCCTTCGGGCTCGTGCGCCGGCGCGCGGGTGGCGCTGGGCGGTATGGGAAGCGGTCCCGTAAGGGCACGGGCCACGGAGGCCGCGCTGGAGGGGCGTTCCCTGGATGAAAAAAACATTGCCGCGGCGGCGGCCCGGGCGGCGGAGGGAACCTACCCGGATGAAGACGCCTATGCGGGTGCGGACTACCGGCGTGAAGTCGCCGCGGTTTACGCGCGGCGGGCCATGGCAAAGGCTGCGGCATTGTGCGCGTGACCGCAGCGGTCTTCTGAAGGCGGAGGAATGAAAGCGAACGGAACCATGAGGGCGAGAAATGCCGGCTGAGAAACCTGTCAAGGGATGGATCGGTTTATCGATGCTCAGGGTGGAGGACCCGCTGCTTCTTACCGGGAAGGGATGCTTCGTGGACGACGTCCGCCTGCCGGGCATGCTCTACATGGCGTTTTTGAGAAGCCCCTACCCCCACGCGAGAATCACGTCCGTCAAGACCACTGCCGCGCGGCAGATGCCCGGGGTGGAAGCGGTGGTGACGGGCGCCGACATCGGAGAGCTCGGCATCCCGCCGCGCCCCATGGTGCGCGGCATGCGCATGCCTCCCCATCCCGTCCTCGCGCGGGGGGCCGTGCACGCTCCCGGAACGCCGGTGGCGGCGGTGGTGGCCCGCAGCCGGGCGCTGGCCGAGGACGCCGCGGCGGCGGTTGAAGTGGAGTACGAACCGCTGCCGGCGGTGGTAAACGCGGAAAAGGCCCTGGAGCCGGGCGCCCCGCTGGCGCGCGAGGAGCTGGACACCAACGTCTGCTACACGGTGACGAAAAAAGGCGGGGACGTGGACCGGGCCTTCGCCCAGGCGGACCACATCTGCAAATTGCGCATGGCCAGTCCGAGACTGGTAGCGGCGGCCATGGAACCGCGCGGTGTCGTTGCCGGCCCGCAGCCCATGGGCCGGGAGCTGACCGTGTGGCTCTCCTGCCAGGGCCCCCATCGCATGCGCGCGGAGCTTGCCGAAGCTCTTGGCTTTCCCGAACAGAACCTGCGGGTCATCGCGCCGGACGTGGGAGGCGGCTTCGGCAGCAAGGGGCCCCTCTACCGGGAAGAGGTGCTGGCATGCCATCTCGCGCTGCAATTGGGCCGCCCGGTGAAATGGATCGCGACGCGGAGCGAGGATTTCCTCACGACCATCCAGGGCCGGGACCAGGCCATCACCTCGGAGCTGGCGCTCAAGCGCGACGGCACCATCCTGGGCCTCAAGACCCGCGTGGTGGCCAACCTGGGGGCCTACCTGCACTCCAGCACAGCGGGACCGCCCCAGCGCATGATGGCCATGGCGACGGGCTGTTACCAGATCCAAGACATCCTCGTGGAGGTGGTCGCGGTTTTCACCAACACCTGTCCCACCGGACCCTACCGCGGGGCGGGAAGGCCCGAGTCGGTGCAGAACATCGAGCGCCTCATGGACCGGGCGGCGAGGGAACTGGGCATGGACCGCCTGGAAATCCGGCGCAAGAACTTCATCCGGCCGGAGCAATTCCCCTACCGCACGGGCCTCGACGTGGAGTACGACTCGGGAGACTACGAACGGTCCCTGGACGAGGCGCTGCGCCTGTCTGATTACGACCGTCTGATGCGCGAGCGGGACGAAGCGCGGCAGCGCGGGGAGATCGTCGGGGTGGGCGTTTCCACCTTCGTGGAGCCCAGCGGGGGGGGCGGTTTCGAGAGCGCAACGGTGCGGGTGGAGCGCACCGGGGCCGTGACGGTCCTCACGGGCTCCAGCGCCCATGGCCAGGGACATGAGACGGTCTTTGCCCAGGTGGCGGCGGACAGGATGCGGGTATCCCTGGACAAAGTGGCCGTCCGGCACGGCGACACACTGGCGGTCCAGCAAGGGGTGGGGACCTTCGGCAGCCGCAGCGCCGTCATGGGCGGCGGGGCCCTGGCCGTTGCGGTGGATCGGGTCGTGGATAAAGCGCGGGCCATCGCGGGGCACCTGCTGGAAGTCTCGCCCGAAGACATCGTGCAGGCGGAGGAAGGGTTCGCCGTAGCGGGTGTGCCGGAAAAAAAGGTCTCGTGGGCCCGCATCGCCGCTGCCGCGCACGGGGGCAGGCTCCCTGCGGGCATGGAGCCGGGACTCCAGGAAACCGCTTTCTACAATCCCAAGCGGGAAGCCTGGGGTTTTGGCGCCCACGTGGCGCTGGTGCGCATTGACCGGGAGACGGGGGAGCTTGCCATCGAGAAACTCGTGCTGGTGGACGACTGCGGCGTGATGATCAATCCCATGATCGTGGAAGCGCAGATCCACGGCGGCGTGACCCAGGGGCTCGGCGAGGCCCTGGGAGAAGCCATGATCTACGGCGAGGACGGCGGGGTGCTTACGGGCTCGTTCATGGGTTACCCCATCCTTCGGGCGAGCGATATGCCGCCCCTCGTCCTGGGCGAGACCGTGACGCCCAATCCCTTTCACCCGCTGGGGGTCAAGGGCGTGGGCGAGGCGGGCACCAACGGTTCGCCGGCCGCGGTGGCCAATGCCGTCATGGACGCCCTGGCCCCCCTGGGTATCCGTGAAATGGATATGCCCTATACGGCGCCCAAGCTCCGGGCGGCCATCCGTCAAGCCGGGTCCGGAGCCGGCGCAGGTTAGTTACCTCATGAACTTCAGATTGTGAACCGAGTAACCGGCCCCAAAATCTGATTTCAGTCTCTGCGCAAGGTCTTGAAGCAGCGTCTCTCCGTAACCAGCCCGTTTTTGATCTTTTTGTTCCTCCTCGACGATCTCCCGCCCAATCAGGCAATAAGCCATAACCTGGGCGGTGTTGACCGAACGGGCAATGCTCGTCCGAGCCGATTCGAGAATCTGCCGAATACGATCGTAGATTCGTGAAGGCTTACGGGTTGCCATGAGCTTTCTGCTCTTCCCCTACTTCTCGGCCCTCTCCATCCGAT
>Ga0326597_10008143_pt1 | contig 14174 bp, 13 predicted proteins | sample RVTome_12_FD_203789 | JGI IMG/M metagenome (GOLD analysis project Ga0326597, IMG submission 203789) | Soil microbial communities from uranium-contaminated site in the Upper Colorado River Basin, Wyoming, United States - RVT100D185 | ecosystem: Environmental > Terrestrial > Soil > Contaminated >... | reverse complement strand
CCCTGTTCGGCGCACTGCCGAGGGCGGAGCAGGACCGGGCCATCGCGCCGAGTCCCTCCGGCCGCAGGAAGATCGTGCTCGCGACGGCGATCGCCGAGACCTCGCTCACCATCGAAGGGGTGCGCGTGGTCGTCGACAGCGGCAGGATGAGGGTCCCGCGCTTCGATGCCGGGAGCGGGATGACGCGCCTGGCCACGGTGACGGTGACACGGGACTCGGCGGATCAGCGTCGCGGACGCGCTGGCCGGACCGCACCGGGCGTCTGCTACCGGATGTGGACGCGCGGAGAGGACCGGGGGCTGGTGTCGGCCCGCAAGCCCGAGATCGAGGAGTCGGACCTCGCGCCGCTCGCGCTGGACCTCGCGGTGTGGGGCGCGAGGCCGGAGGAGCTCCGCTGGCTGACGCCTCCGCCCGCGACGCTGATGGCACAGGCGACGGAGCTGCTGCGGGAGCTCGACGCGCTCGACGAGCAGGGGGTGATCACCGCGCATGGCCGGGAGATCGCCGGCATGGGCGCCCACCCGCGGCTGGCCCACATGCTGGTGCGCGGAAAGGCGCTGGGGCAGGGCGGCACCGCCTGCGACGTCGCGGCCCTGCTCGGCGACCGGGACGTGCTCGACGTGCCGGAACGGGCGCCCGACGCCGATCTGCGGCTCCGGGTCGACGCGATGCGGCGTGCGCGCGCGGGTAGGGGTCGACACCCGGGGTCCGTGCGCGGGCATCGGGTGCACGCGGGCGCGATTGACCGGGCGCTCCGCGAGGCCAGTCATCTGCGGCGCTCGCTGGGCGTGTCCGAGCGAGACGGCGATCCAGGCGACGTCGAACACACGGGGCTGCTGCTCGCGTTCGCGTATCCGGACCGGGTCGCGCGGAAGAGGGAAGGGAGCCGCGAGCGTTTCCTGCTCCGCAACGGGAAGGGCGCGCGGCTCATGGAGGGGCAGGGGCTCGGCGACGCCGAGTGGATCGTCGCGGCCGATCTCGACGCCCGCGGCCGGGACGCCCGGATCTTCCTTGCCGCCCCGCTCGAGCAGGAGGACATCGAGCGTCACTTCGCGGATCACCTGCGCACCGTCGAGGAGGTCGCGTGGAATGCACCGGCCGGCCGCGTCGAGGCCCGCCGTCGCGAGTTGCTGGGCGCGATCACGGTGCGTGAGGCGCCGGTGAGCGATCCCCCGAAAGATGCCGTGCGCGCCGCCCTCCTGGACGGCATACGCTCGGAGGGCCTACGCAGCCTACCGTGGACGCGGGAGGGCGAGCGGCTGCGGGAGCGCATCGTCTTCCTGCACGAGATCCACCCGGAGCGCTGGCCCGACCGTTCCGACGAGGCGTTGCTCGAGGGGCTGGAGGCCTGGCTCGTCCCGTTCCTGGCCGGCCTCGACGCCCCCCGCAAGCTCGGAGACCTCGGCCGGATCGACCTGCAGGAGGCGCTCCTGTCCGGCATCGACTGGGGGGACCGGGCGAAGCTCGACGAATGGGCGCCCACGCATCTCGAAGTGCCGAGTGGGGCTCGCATCCCCATCGACTACTCGGACCCACGGGCGCCCGCCCTCGCGGTCCGGTTGCAGCAGGTGTTCGGGATGACCGAGACGCCCCGGGTGGGAGGCGGCCGGGTGCCGCTCACCATGCAGCTACTCTCTCCGGCACACCGCCCCGTGCAGGTGACGCGCGACCTGGAGAGCTTCTGGCGGGATACGTACTTCGAGGTCCGGAAGGATCTCCGGGGGCGGTACCCGAAGCACCCCTGGCCCGAGGATCCGCTGGCGGCGGAGCCGACGAACCGGGCGAAGGGTCGATCTTGACATCATGATGCGGTGATGTGATGATGTGTCATGCGTACCACTGTGAATCTGGATGAGGATGTCATGAGAGCCGTTCGGAGCCTCGCGCGGGAGCGGGGCGAGAGCCTGGGATCCGTGATCTCGTCGCTCGTGCGGGACGCGCTTCGGCGTCCCGAGACCGTTCAGTACGACATGGACGTACCGGTATTCCGGGTTCGTGAGGACGCTCCCCCCATCACTCCGGAGATGGTCAGATCGGCGCTGGAGGATTGATCAGGCTGCTCGACGTCAACGTCCTCATGGCCTTGGCGTGGCCCAACCACATCCATCACGCCCGCGCCCTGCACTGGTTCCGAACGGTCCGCGAGGAGGGATGGGCGACATGCCCGGTCACCGAGTCGGGCTTCGTGCGGGTATCCAGCAACACCCGTGCGATTCCCGAGGCGCGAAGCCCGCGGGAGGCGATCGCGCTGCTGCGCCGGCTGCGCGCGATCGCTGGACACACCTTCTGGTCAGATGAGGTGTCCGCCGCACATGAGGGGCCTGGTCCGTTCGATCGTGTCGTCGGGTATCGGCAGGTGACGGACGCACACCTGATTTCCCTCTCACTACAGCGAGGTGGGGTGCTGGCCACGTTCGACCAGGCGATCAGGTCCCTCGTTCCCGGCGAGGAAGACGCTGTGGAGCTGATTCCTTAGCAGACGGGGCGGCTCGGGCCGGGTCGGTCCTCGCCACTCCCAGGTGTCATGCTCCCGTCCAGACCTCCGCGATTTCCCGGGCAAAGTCCTCGAACGTGCGCGGCCCGTGTCCGATCAGGGTCTCCTGCCGCCGGAGCGCCTCGTCCGAGCCGATCAGACCGCGACGTTGGAACAGGTCATACATGACACGGAAGTCGTAGACCATCCAATCCGGCAGGAACTCGACGGATTGCGCCTCCCACGCGTCGAGGTCGTCCCCTGCGTAGCGGACGTCCCGGCCGAGTGCTTCCGCCCAGACCGTGGCGGTGCGGTCTCCAGTCCACGGCTCGGGTCCGACCAGATCGTAGGTTTCACCCGCGTGCCCGCTCTCGGTCAGCGCGGTCGCCGCGGCCTCTGCGATGTCGCGGACGTCCACGCGCGACAGCCCTCTGCTTCCGATCGGCTGCGGATAGACGCCGTACTCAGCGATGGGTTGCTGGAACCAGACGTCGTTCTGATAGAAATTGTTCGGCCGCAGGACGGTCCACTCGAGATCGGACTCCTTCAGCGCTCGCTCCACGGCGACTTTGGCCGCGAAATGCGGTGCGAGGGGCATGCTCTGGGCCTCGTGGACCGAGAGGTAGACGATCCGGCGCACGCCGGAGCCGAGCACGCCATTGACGGCCATGAGCCCCTCGTGGAGCTCGGTCATGGACACCGGATTGAGCAGGAACACGGCGTCGGCGCCCTGGAAGACGGTGCGGATCGTGCCGGGCCGCGCGAGGTCGCCGACCACGCCTTCTACGCCGTCCGGCAGCGTATTCAACCGCTCCTCGCTGCGGCTCGGGACCGTCACGTCCATGCCCCGCTCGAGCAGTGAACGCGCCACGTGCGATCCCACCAATCCGGTCCCGCCCGTAACCACGATCTTCATGAGGACTCTCCTGCGTCTGGACGCCGCGGTCCGTTCATACCGAGCATTCCCGGACGGCCTACTCCAGCTCCCCGTCGCGGGGGCGCGGTTCCTGTACCGCCTGTCCATGCACCTGTTCCAGCCGAGGGTCGCGAAACCGTCACGACCGCTCCGCTGGTTCGTTTCCTCCCCGAGATCCGTGACCGCAAAGGGAGGATGATCGAGCCATGCCGAAGCGTCCCATCGGGAGGAGCATCCCACTCCAACGTCAGCGGTGGACCGCCGTAGTCGCTTCGGCCCTCTTCATGGGGGCGTGTGGCGAAGGACCTTCCGCCCCGTTCGCGGGCGATCCCGCGTCGGCGCCGGACTCGATCACCGAGCTCCCTCGCGCCCTCACCAGCTCGGAAGCGATGGTGCTGGAGCGCAGCAACCGTTTCGCCTTCGGGCTCCTCCGTGAGGTCGCGCGAGCGCACGAACCGGGAGAGAACGTCTTCCTGTCCCCGCTTTCCGCCTCGATGGCTCTCGGCATGACCATGAACGGCGCGGCCGGCGATACCCATGCCGAGATGCGCGACATGCTGGGCTTCGAGGGGATGACGCGCGGGGAGATCAACGCCGCATACCGCGGGTTGATCGATCTCCTCGTCGGGCTCGATCCGTCCGTGGAATCACGGCTGGCCAACTCGATCTGGTACCGCACCGGATTTCCGGTCGCGAGCGATTTCGTGCAGACGGTCCGTGAGTGCTTCGACGCCACCGTGTCCGGTCTCGATTTCGTCGCCCCCGACGCCGCGGCCACGATCAATGCGTGGGTCGAGGAACAGACGAACGGCCGGATCGACGGCATCGTGGACGATCCCATCGACGGGGACGCGATGATGTTTCTCCTGAACGCGGTGTACTTCAACGCGTCCTGGACCCAGGCATTCGATCCCGCGGAGACGCGCCCGCGCGATTTCACGCGCTCGGACGGATCCGTAGTGCAGGTGCCCACCATGATCCGCGAGCCGGACAGCGGTCCGTTGCTGACGATGTCCGCCCATGGCTGGAGGGCGGTCGAAATGCCCTACGGTGGCCAGGCGTTCGCGATGACGATCCTGCTGCCCGCCGACCCATCCCGATCCCTCGACGACCTGCTCCCCGACCTCGATGCCGCGGTCTGGGATGACCTCGTCTCGAGGCTCGGGCAAACTGGCTCGGGAGTCGAGATGCCTCGCTTCCGGATCGAGTATGACACGGAGTTGAAGTTGAACGACGCGCTCGAGGCGCTGGGGATGCAGCAGGCGTTCGGCGCGCAGGCCGACTTCACCCCGATGACGGGAGGTCCGAACGACCTCTACGTCCACATGGTGAAGCAGAAGACCTGGGTCGACGTGCACGAGGAGGGGACCGAGGCGGCGGCCGTGACGAGCGTGGAGATGCGGGCGACTTCCGCGGGGCCGATGCCGCCCATCAAGGTCGACCGGCCGTTCGTGGTCGCCGTCCGGGAGCGACTCACGGGGACGCTCCTGTTCCTCGGGACGATCGGAGATCCCGGGGCGAGCTGACGCTGCCAGGAGGTGTATTGTGGCGATTGTCCGCGCACGAGCAGACCTTGTGATCCTGACCGGTCATCGACGTCCTGCCGGCCCACCCGGTGTTTACCGCTCCCATGGCGCAGGCCGCGACGGGGCGGGCCAAGGCGGCCGTCCACAATGCGATCGAGCAGTTGGTGGACTCCGGCGTGTTGGAGCCGGTGTCCAGCGGGAAGCGGAACCGGTCCTATGAGGCGGCCGGGTTGCTCGCGCTGCTGGAGGGGTTGGAGGCGGGGCGGGCGCTGGGGGAAGGTAGTCACGCGGCTCGTGGGCGCCGCTCTGGCGGCCGGGACCATGAGATCCGAGAGGAGCAGTGCCGCTTCGGTGCCGAGTTCCACGCAGAGGAGCCCCGTGCCGATGCCCTGCGACCCGTAGCTTGTGCGCAGCACCCTGGCCCGCTACCGTGCCCGTTCGTCCTGGATCGGAAGCAGGCCGGTATGAAATCCCGCACTCGTATGGGAGCTCCTCATGAGCCCGCGCATCCTGCTGCTTCTCGCCTTCCTCGCGGCTCTGCCGGTCGCCGCCCAGGAGCAGCAGTTCGCCGACCTGGGAACCTGCGACCTGGAGAACGGCGAGGAGCTCCGGGACTGCCGCGTCGGCTTCCGGACCCTGGGCACCCTGAACGTCGACCGGGACAAAGCCATCCTCATTCCCTCCTGGTACGGGGGGAACACCGTCGTTTGGGTGTATCTCCATGCAGACCTGCTGGGCCAGGACCACGGGTACTTCGTCATCCTGGTGGACGCCTTGGCGAACGGCGTGTCCGTGTCTCCGTCGAACAGCGAAGCCCAACCCGGCGACGCCTTCCCGGAGATCACCACCCGGGACATGGTGCGGAGCCAGTATCGCCTCGTGACCGAGGTGCTCGAGCTCGACGGGCTGGTCGCCGTCATGGGCGTGTCCATGGGTGGGATGCAGACCTTCGAGTGGGGCGTCCTCTACCCGGACTTCATGCGGAAGCTCATTCCCATTGCCGGGTCACCGAAGCTGGCGGGCCACGACGTGGCCCTGTGGGAGGCCTACAAGCGCCTCTTCCAATGGAGCGTGGACTGCCAGTGCGACGAGGCGGCGGAGGCCCTGACGGCCGTCCGGACCCTGGACGCGGGCACCGCCACGAATCTGATCCGGCAGGCCGACGCGATGATGGCCACCGACGTGACCCGGTCTTTCGGAGACGACTGGGCCGAGGCGGCACGGGCAGTCCGGGCCGAGATGCTGGTGATCGTCGCCGCCAGCGACCCTGTCGTCACGCCGAGCCCCGCCGTGGACTTCGCCGGCCTGCTGGGGGACCGGGCCACGCTCATCGTCATGGAGACCGACTGCGGCCACGGCATCCCGGAGTGCGAGATGTTCCGCTCCCGTAGCCTGATCCGGGAGTTCCTCCGCAGTCGCGGCGAGGGGTAGTGGAGCGCTTCGCGGTCCAAAGAAGGAGTATGCCGTGCCTCATCCCGCCGCGCAGGAAAACCAGCCATGAACCCGACATTCCGTTCCGCGCTCCTCATCCTGGGCTTCTAGCGCGCCGTGCGCCGCGTCGGCTCCACCGCCGCCACGCGCACTTGCCGGCCCCCTGCGACCCTCCTGCCGTGGGTCCCGCCCACCCGCGCCCCCACCGTACTGGAGGAAGCCCATGAGCGAGCGCTCTTCCCGCGACGCGAGCAGCGATACGGGCTCGCTTCCGGACGGCTCCCCATGGGTGAGTCGCCGCAGCTTCCTCCGTAGCGCGTCCCTCTCGGTGCTGGCCCTGGGCACCCCGTCGCTCCTGGCTTCCTGCGGCACCCCCGGGGCCCGCCAGACCCCCGAGTCGTGTCCCAGCGAAGACCTCTCGGACGCGGAACGCACCGTCAACTTCTCCAACTGGCCGTCGTACATCGACGAGGGAACGGAAGTGGTGGACGGCCGGCGGACCACGGTGATCCCGACGCTCCGGGGCTTCGAGGCGAGAAGCGGCATCGAAGTGGTGTACAACAGCGACGTCAACGACAACGCCGAGTTCTTCGCAAAGGTCCGGGACCAGCTCGCCGCGTGTGAGCCCACGGGCCGCGACCTCATGGTGATCACGGATTGGGCCGCGGCACGGATGGTGGCGTTGGGCTGGCTCCAGAAGCTGGACCGAGCGCGTATGCCCCACGTGGACGAGCACCTCCTGTCGCGCCTCCGGTCGCCCACCTGGGACCCGGGCCGCGAATACAGCGTACCGTGGCAGGGCGGACTCACCGGCCTGGCCTACAACGCCCGGTACACGACGGCCGTGGACAGCGTGGAGGAGCTTCTCACGCGCCCGGATCTCCGGGGCAAGGTGAGTCTTACCAGCGAGCTCAACGACACCATGGGCTTCATGCTCCGCATCGTGGGCGCCGACCCCTCGAACTTCACCGACCCAGAATACGACCGGGCCCTGGACCGGCTCCGGGAAGTCGTGGCATCGGGCCAGATCCGGCGCTTCACGGGCAACGACTTCGTCCGGGACCTGGACGCCGGCAACGTGGTGGCGTGCGTCGGGTGGTCCGGCGACGTCCTGGGCCTCCAGGACAGCAACCCGGACATCCACTGGGTCGTGCCCGAAGAAGGGATGCTGATCTTCTCCGACGACATGCTCGTGCCCAACAAGGCCACCCACAAAGCCAACGCCGAACGGCTCATGGACTACTACTATCAGCCCGAGGTGGCTGCCCGGGTCGCGGCGTCGGTGCGGTTCCTCTGCCCCGTGGAGGGCGCCCGGGAGGCCATGGAGCACATCGACCCGTCCCTGGTGGAAAACCCCTACATCTTTCCCGACGAGGCCTTCTTGTCCCAGACGTATTCGTTCATGACCCTCCCCGAAGGCACGCGTCGCCGCTACGAACGCTCCTTCATTCAGGCCATGGGGGCCTGAGACGGTCATGGCGGAATCCGACCTCGTCTTCAAGTCCGTCACGAAGCGCTTCGGCTCCTTCGTCGCCGTCGATGGTCTGAACCTCACCGTCCCCGGCGGGTCCTTCTTCGCGCTGCTGGGGCCCTCGGGGTGCGGGAAGACCACGACGCTGCGCATGGTGGCGGGGCTCGAAGAGCCCACCGAGGGGTCCATCTACCTGGGCGATGCCGACATCACCCGGCTGCGCCCCTACCGCAGGCCGGTGAACACGGTATTCCAGAGCTACGCGCTCTTTCCCCACCTCTCGGTGTTCGAGAACGTCGCCTTCGGCCTCCGCCGCCGGGGCGTGGCGGACGTCGACCGGCAGGTGCGGGACATGCTGGCGCTGGTGGAGTTGGAACCCCTGGGCGCCCGCCGGCCGGGACAGCTCTCCGGGGGACAGCAACAACGCGTGGCGCTGGCCCGGGCCCTCATCAACCGCCCCCAGGTCCTGCTCCTCGACGAGCCCCTGGGTGCCCTGGATCTGAAGCTGCGACGGCAGATGCAGATCGAACTGAAGCGGATCCAGACCGATGTGGGCATCACCTTCGTCCATGTGACCCACGACCAGGAAGAGGCCATGACCATGGCCGACACCATCGCGGTGATGAACGGGGGCGTCATCGAGCAGTTGGGCAGCCCCCATGAGTTGTACGAGCACCCGCGCACCACCTTCGTGTCCAACTTCCTGGGCCGCGCCAACCTGGTGGCGGCCCGGGTCGTGGAGCGGGACGGCGGCTCCATCGTCGTGGACGTCCACGGAGCCCGCCTCCGGGCGCCGGCATCCCGGGCGCCCTCGGACCCGCAGGAGCTCTGGGTGGGGGTGCGTCCGGAGAAGGTGTTCCTGGGCGCCGCGGACGCTGAGCCCGGGTCCGCAGGCGACGCCGCGAACGTGCTCCCGGGCGGGGTGATCACCGACGTGAGCTTCTCCGGGGTCAGCACCCAGTACCTGGCCCGCATGCCCTGGGGTCAGGAACTCACGGTCTTCGCGCAGAACACCGGAGCGCGCCCGTCCTTCCAGACCGGAGACCGGGTCGTGCTCCGCTGGGGGGAGGACCACACCTTTTTGCTCGATGCCGCCCAGGATGCGTCGGCGGGCGCGGACCCGAAGGGCGGGGTGTGACCGTCGTCCCAGGCCGTTCGAGCCCCGGCGGGGTCACGGCGCCCCGGGGCGCCCCGCCGCCACGAGGGGACGTCGACGACGCGCGGCGGCGCCGGCTCCTGGCCTACGCCCTGCTCCTTCCCGGCGCACTGTGGCTGCTGGTCTTCTTCGTCGCCCCCACCGTCACGCTGGTCTCCACCAGCCTGTGGGATCCGTCGGGGTCCATCTTGTACGGGTACGAGCTGACCTACCACTGGCTCAACTACCTGGACGGCGTCCGGGACTACGGTCCGCAACTGTGGCGCTCGGTCGGGTACGCCGGCACCGCCACCCTGGCGTGCGTCCTGCTGGGGTATCCCCTGGCCTACGCCATCGCCTTCAAGGCCGGGGGGTGGAAGAACGTCATGCTGGTGCTGGTCATCGCGCCCTTCTTTACCAGCTTCCTGGTCCGGACCCTGGCGTGGCAGATGCTGCTGGGAGACAACGGGTGGGCCGCGAGCGTGCTGCGCTCGCTCCACCTGTTGGGCGCCGACGGGCACCTCCTGGCCACGCCCTTCGCCGTGGTGACGGGGCTGACGTACAACTTCCTGCCCTTCATGGTGCTCCCGTTGTACGCCAGCCTGGAGAAGATGGATCCCCGGCTCATCGAGGCTGGCGGCGACCTCTACGCGAGTCCCTTCACCACCTTCCGGAAGGTCACCCTGCCCTTGTCCCTGCCGGGCCTGGTGGCCGGTACGCTGCTCACGTTCATTCCCGCCGCCGGTGACTACATCAACGCGGAGCTCCTGGGCACACCACGGACCCGCATGATCGGCAATGAAATCCAGGACCTCTTTTCCGCGGGCGCGTACCCCGAGGCCGCCGCCCTCTCGGTGACGCTCATGGTGGTCATCGTCACGTTGGTGGCCATCTACGTGCGACGCACGGGCACCGAGGATCTGGTGTGAGTACCGCCGTGATGCGCGCTCGACGTTGGCTCGGGGAACGCCTGGTCCTGGCCTACGGCCTGGGCGTGCTGCTCTATATGGTGCTGCCGGTGCTGGTGGTCATGCTCATGTCCTTCAACGAGCCCGCCAATCGCCAGAGCTACACCTTCGACGGCTTCACCTGGAACAACTGGCTCGACATCTGCCGTCCTTATCAGCTGTGTTCGTCGGTGGTGACCAGCGTGGAGATCGCCCTGCTGGCCACGCTGGTGGCCACGACCCTGGGGACCCTCATGGCCTTCGCCTTCGTGCGTCACCGGTTTCGCGGCCGGGGGGTGGCCACCGTCGCCATCTTCGTGCCCATGGCGTCCCCCGAGGTGGTCATGGGCTCCTCGCTCTTGGCGCTCTTCGTCGCCGCAGGCTTCGGTGGGGTGCTGGGATTCTGGACCATCCTGGCGGCCCACGTGACGTTCTGCTTGTCGTTCGTGGTGGTGACGGTGAAGGCCCGGCTCAGCGGCTTGGACCCCTACCTGGAGCAGGCCGCCATGGACCTTTACGCCAACGAATGGCAGACCTTCTGGCGGGTGACGTTCCCCATGGTGTTCCCGGGCGTTCTGTCGGCGGCGCTGCTGAGCTTCTCGCTCTCCTTCGACGACTTCATCATCACCAACCTCAACGCCGGTCAGACCGTGACCTTCCCCATGTTCGTGTGGGGAGCGGCGCAGCGGGGAATCCCTCCGCAGATCAACGTCATCGGCACCATCATGTTCCTGGTGGCGCTGATCCTGGTGGGCGTCGGGGAGCTGGGTCGGCGGCGCGGGGCCCGCTAGGACCCGGCACCGGCTTCAGGCCCTCCTGGGTCCGTTGAGCACCGCGTCCCGTGGATCACGCCCACTCCATGGATGCGCATGTACTCCTCCAGGCTGCCGGACCCGTAGGCCTTGAAGGACGGGTCCAGGGCGCAGGAGAAGAGGAGCCCGATCCACTGCACCCCCGTGCTGGCCCGTGCAGCTCCTGCCGGCCTTCGACGCCTTGTTCGGCTTGCACCTCACAGCCTCGGGTCGGCATTCTGCACGCGCAGCAGAATCGAGAGACGTTAGCCAGCTCTGAGTGGGTTCCCGGTCGGTCCCCATGGGCTGGGGCGTCCCCACGTGGGTGGAGCGCCCCTTGCCCACTTGGGTAGCGAGCCACGTTGGGAGCTTCGTCACTCTAGCGGGAGACCGGAATGCACCGACGCACCTTCGTCCGCCTCGTGGGCACAGGAGCCTGGGGGCCTCCATGGCCCGACCCGGTCCTTCCTGCCGGCGGGCACATCCAACCTGTGGTGAGGGTCGAGGCGGAGGAGGATGGCGGAGACGACGGGCGAATCGGTCAGAAACGCGAGGATCTTCATCTTTGGCGCAGGTGCAGAGCCTTGCCATTTTGACCGAAGTTATTACAGTTGTTATAACCATCTCCGGAGCGCTTAATCATGAGCAAAGAGACGACCATTCGCGCCATCGGCAACTCCTCGGGGACTACCATTCCAAAGGATATGTTGGAGCGCTACCAACTCTCGCCAGGGGACCGGATCCACCTCATCGAAACCGATGAGGGGATTCTGATCACTCCCTTCGACCCCCTTTTCTCCGAAGCGATGGAAATCTACGAGGAGGGTGCCAAGAAGTACCGCAACGCCATGCGTGAGCTGGCGAAGTGAGCGAGCCTCGCTGGCTCACCTCCAGCATTGTTCTGGGGATTCATGCGGATCAGATCTCCAAACACGGGGGGTCCGGTGGCCTGCGCGATCGGGGACTGCTCGAATCCGCCCTGGAGCGACCCCGAAACCGACGCCACTACCAGCCCGACTCTGATCTTCCTGAACTCGCAGCGTCGTACGGTTTCGGAATTGCCAGAAACCATCCCTTCATCGACGGGAACAAGCGCGTCGCATTCCAGGCAATGTACGTCTTCCTGGGTCTCAACGGTCTCAGGATCGAGTCCCGCGAGGAAGGGGTGGTCTCGCTAATGCTTTCCGTGGCCAGCGGTGACACGGACGAGTTCCAGATCACCTCATGGCTCCGCGAGAATACCGTTCCCCGTTAACGGATACGGATGGATAGGACATCCAAAGGGGCTGTGGTGGCGACAGGCGAGGTAGCTCGGCGAAATCGGTGGTCTACGAGGGCCACGGGCGAAGGCGCCGGTGGCCGGGAGAGGGCGGGTGTGGCTGAAGCGTCGCGAGTGCGGGGTCGGGTTCGAGCCGAGCGGGCGGGAACGATGCGGGAACTGGTGAACGCGTTGGCGAGGCTCACCGTGAGCAGGGCCTCCGTGATGCGGCCGGGAAACGCGAACCCCACCGGCACGGTCGCGGCCACGCTGCGGAGCTTGAAGTAGTCGGCGTCGAACCAGTAATCGTTGTTCGGCGACTCATCCACCCGCCCGTCCGGTGTTGGCGCGGGTTCCGCGCTCTTGCGGCCAAGGCGAGCCCTCGAAGCCAAGGTTCGTCGATCCATTCTCCACGAGCGCATAGACGTTGCCATCATACGAAGCCACGAAGATCGCGCCGTCGAGGCCGATGGCGGGCGATGCTTGGATGGGGTCCCCGGCTAAGTAACTCCACAGGAGACTGCCCTGGGCGCTGAACGCGTAGATCATTGTGCCGGATGCGCCGAACGCGCCGGAACCTGCAACGTAGACTGTCCCATCCGCACCCAGAATCGGCGTCGATATGAGAGAATAGGTCGGCGCATAGTTCCAGAGAACCGAGCCGCCGGGATCGATCGCGAACACTCCGGCGCCTCCGACGTAGATCGTCCCGTCCGGCCCGATCGACGGCGACGAACTGACCCTCGTGCCCAACCCCAGGCTCCAGCGCTCGGTCCCGTCGGGGTTGACGGCGTGGAGTCGCATATCGTGCGCCCCGAAGTAGATCGTGCCGTCTGGGCCAATCGAAGGGGACGAGAAAATCACGTCACCCACGTCGAACGTCCACCGCGCCGACCCGTCGGCATTGATCGCATGCAGTAACCCATCAAAGTCGCCGACGTAGATCGTGCCGTCGCTCGCGAGTGCCGGCGAGGAGAAATCGAAATTGCTGGTGCCCTCGTAGGTCCATTTGATCTCACCCTCCGGACTGACCGCGTAGACATGGTCGTCCTGGCTTCCCACGTAGATGGTCCCGTCCGGTCCGAGCACCGGAGACGAAATGATGCTGCCAACCTCCGGGAGCACCCACCGAACGGCTCCATCCCTGCCCACCGCAGTGAGGCCATCTGACCAGACTCCGAGATACACCGTGCCATCGTCCCCGATGGCGGGGGTCGAGGCCACCACCCCGGACGGCGTGCCATAGGTCCAGAGGACGGTGCCCTGCGGCGTGATGGCGGACAAGCGTTCCCTCGCCGCAGCGTAGATCGTGCCGTCGGCCCCGATCGCGATGCCTGCAAACACCGGCGCTCCAACAATCGGTACGGACCATGCGAGATCTACCGCATCCCGCACCGTGACCCGCGTCGTGCCTGTCCCGCCCTGAGTGGTCGCGGTGATGGTCGTCTCACCCCAGCCCACACTGGTGAGCCGACCTTCTTGGTCGACGCTCGCGACGCCCGGTGCGGAGGACGACCACGAGAAGCGTTCCGGACTATCCCAGGACTTATAGAGGTAGCTGCCGTCCTCGGCCCACGCTCTTGCGAAGACCTCCACCGTGAGCCCCAGGCCATCCACGTACAGCTGGGGTGGAACCATTTCGAGCAAACCCACGACGGTGGCCGTATCCGGGACCTCCGGGCCGGCCGGCGTAACATCGTCCCCGCCACATGCGCCCACGGCCATCCACAACAACGCGCTCCCGATCGGGAGGAGCCTTGCCGTTCGGCGCCAGATCATCCGGTTCGGCACCGATTCGCTCTCGATTCAGCCGCGTTCACGACCACCCTTCCCCTCGAGATTGCGGCAACGCCGGTCAACGCCATGCTATCCCCCTCCTCAAAACCGCACCCGCAAGCTGAACGTGATGGTCGTCGGCGCCGGCACACGGTCGGACGAGCCCACCCCGTCGCCGTTCGCTCCGTCGTTGCCCGGGATCTCGACGTCCCACCAGGGGATCTCCTTGTACCAGGTGAACGCGTTGGCGAGGCTGACCGTGAGCAGGGCCTCCGTGACCCGGCCGGGGAACGCGAACCCGACGGGCACGGTCGCGGCTACGCTACGGAGCTTGAAGTAGTCTGCGTCGTACCAGTAGTCGTTGTTCGCCGTCGGCGTGCAGCGCTCGCGCCAGAGGTCGGGGGTGTCGGGCCGCAGCTCGAGGGAGGGCACGGGATCGGACGGGCTCAC
>Ga0326597_10008142_pt1 | contig 14176 bp, 12 predicted proteins | sample RVTome_12_FD_203789 | JGI IMG/M metagenome (GOLD analysis project Ga0326597, IMG submission 203789) | Soil microbial communities from uranium-contaminated site in the Upper Colorado River Basin, Wyoming, United States - RVT100D185 | ecosystem: Environmental > Terrestrial > Soil > Contaminated >... | reverse complement strand
GAGTTGGAGTTGCCCCCCTCACCACTCGCTGCGCTCGTGGTCCCCTCCCCGATAGGAGGGGGGAAGGTACCGCTGGCCGAGGAACGAGGCCAGGGGTAGGGGGGCACTTCGCGTATCAACCTCTCCGCGTCAAGACCTTTACCGGCGATGACACCCTGGTCACTCTCCCCGCATGGCTCGCAATTCACGGCGCCTCAACCAGCGAGTCCGTCAACAGCGGCGTCACCTCACCGAGGCCGAGGCTGTCCTCGGGTCAGCCCTCCGCGCTAAGCAGCTCGCCCGCCGCTACCGGCGTCAGGTGGTGATCGGCGGCTGCATCGTCGACTTCGTCTGCATCACATCGGCTGATCATCGAGTGTGACGGCAACCAACATTTCGAAGACCCCGCCGACGTCGTTCGAGACCGTTTGTTCCTCGACCATGGATGGACGGTCCTTCGTTTCTGGAACAAGGAAGTCCTCGGCGATCTCGACATGGTCCTGAGAACCGTGGGTGCGCATTGCCACCGCGCCTAACGGTGGGCGCGGTACATCCGTCGCCAGGTATCGAGCACCTCACCGGCGTCTAGTAGCGGCAACCGCTCATCAACCGGAACACCCCGGTTGGCGCATTCGATCTCGTTGTTCAATTCAGCCACTCCTTCGAGAACCGCGGGCTCGTCGCGCAACACCCAAACCTCTCCCAAGTCACGGTCGATGCGCGCCGACAAATCGGCCAGCCGGTCCTGGCGACGCATCTCCTCAACACGGCGGCGGGCCCACCATCCCGGTCCATCATCACCTTTCGGCAAAGGGCGACCCTGTCCCGGGAGGTTGTCGAAGTCGCCTCTCTCGATCGCCTCTTTGATCTGGTCTTCGACGGGATCCTTCATGTTCGGACCGTACGCCTTGACACGAAGAGGCCGGCGAGACCGGCTCCGCATCCGACCACTAACGACGGCCCGGCCAGGTGTTGTGGATTGGCGATCCACGCAACTGCTCCGATCAACGCGGCAAGGACGAACACTGCGATCACCGCCAGTTGATCCTGACGGTGGCGGCCGAAATACAAGCCGGATACAAGACCGAACAACGCGGCGACGATCCAGCTAGCCGATTCCATATTCGAGAGGCTAGAGAAGCTGCGGCTATCTTCGATCCATGTCTGAAGTCACCGTCTTTCCCACCGAGCACGACGAACTGGCCGCGTTTCTGGAAGCCGCCGGCTCCGACCGTCTCCCCGGTTTGCTCGGGATCCAGCTAGTCGAACTGGCCAAGGGTATGTGTGTGATGCGACTCGAAGTGCAGCGCCGCCATGAGGCCTCCAATGGCTTTCTCCACGCCGGGACCGTCGTCACTTTGGCGGACACCGCCGCTGGCTACGGCACTGTCGCCTCACTTCCCCACGGCGCATACGGGTTTACCACCATCGAGCTCAAGAGCAACCACCTCAGCACTCTCAACTCTGGCGGGTTGGTGGCTCGGGCCTCCATGGTGCACGGCGGCCGCACAACCCAGGTCTGGGATGCGGTCGTCACCGCCGAGGAGACGGGGAAGAACGTTGCCATCTTCCGCAACACCCAGCTAATGCTCTATCCATGATCCTGCTGGTCCACGGAGGACTTCATGGAGAGATCGACTCGCAGCGATTCTGGGCGGATCCGGGCATCCTCGAAGACCTCAAGGCCGCAGGCCACAGCGTGCTTGCACCCGATCAGCTCCTCAACGCCAGGTCATGGGCAGAAGAAGGCGATCGGTTGCGCCCGTTCATCATTGGTGATTCGGCAACGGTGATAGCTGGTTCCAATGGCTGTTCGGCGGCCCTGCGTCTTACCCTCGACCACCCCGATGTCGTCGGGAAGTTAGCCCTCTGCTGGCCCGCGTCCCCATCTGCAAGCGAGACTTCCGACACGATCAGAGGAGTGGCCGACTCGGAGCTAGAGACCATCACCATTCCGGTCGCGATTGTTCGGTCGGAACCTCCCAACATCCACCACCAGGCCCAAACTGTGACCGCCCTCAAACGACTGATCCCCCAAGCACTCGTTTTGCCCGGAACGCCCATGGCGCCTCAACCGGAGTTCGCCGACCACCGGCCAGCCTTCATGCAGACGTTGCTTTTGGTCCTCTGATCCTCACTCCCCAATGTCCTCGAACCAGAGGTCCGGATTTGCCTTGATGAACTCTTCCATCATTCGCATGCAGTCGACCCGGTCGAGGATCACGATGTCGACCCCACGGGAGCGGAGCCAGTTCTCGGGACCCCGGAAGGTGTGATTCTCGCCGACGACGACCTTAGGAATTCCGTATAGAAGCGAGGCTCCAGAGCACATGTCACATGGTGAGAGCGTTGAGTAGAGAGTCGCCACCCGGTAGACGGAAGCCGGTTGGCGGCCAGCGTTTTCGAAGGCGTCCATCTCGGCATGCAGGACCACGCTCCCACGCTGTACCCGGCGATTGTGGCCGCGGCCCACTACTTCTCCATCGACCGCTAAGACAGATCCGATCGGGATCCCACCCTCGGACAGCCCAATCCGTGCTTCCTCGACGGCGACATCCATTAGGTCCATTCCCGGAACCTAATCAAGTGGTGAACCTCCAAGTCGGGTACTTGCGTACTGTGCCTGATGAAAAGGACAGTGTTTCTCTTTGCGGTCGCCCTCGTCGCCAGCGCATGTGGGGGGGCAACTACGGACACGACTACCACCACAGCTTCCATCACAACCACCGCTGCCCCCACCACGACGGCGGCTCCCACCACCACAACGACCGCGGGCACGACGACAACTGCTGGCGCAACCACGACTGCCGATACCGGGGCAGGCGGTGAGACAGTCGATGTGTTTGTCGAGGATTTCTCGTTCTCGCCCTCCACCGTCACCATCAAGGTGGGCGACACCGTGCGTTGGAACCTCGTGGGCGGGAGCCATACGACGACTTCGGGAGTCCCCCCCACCCCTGATGGGATGTGGAACCAGACTCTGCAGCCTGACCCACCGGTGACGGTCACTTTCACCGAGGCCGGCTCGTTCTCCTACTTCTGCCGATTCCACGGCGACTTCATGACAGGAACAGTGGTTGTAGAGCCGTGACCGGGGGATAGAGTCATGGCGTGACCAAGTTACGCCGCACCGTCCTCCTTGCCCTGCTGCCACTGTTGCTCGCTGCCTGCGAGATGCGGATCTGGATGGACGTGAGCATGGCTAGCCAGGAGTCAGGCGAAGTCAGCATCACTATTGGGTTCGATCAAGAGTTCCGCGAGATGCTCGAGTCAACCGGCGAGGCCGGGGACATGTTTTCGGAGATGGAAACCGAAGCGTCGGACCAAGGATTCAACGTGGTGCCTTTCACCGACGGAGACATCGAGGGGGTGGTTGTCTCTAAGAGCTTCTCGAGCCTCGAGGAACTCGACCAGATTCTCAACGAATCACCGTCCGTTTCCCCCACCGGTGGAGAGGGTGTTGTCAACGGAGCCCGGATCACTGACAACGGTGACACGATCACCTTCGAAGCCACTGTGCCAGACGCCACCGGTGAATTCGAGGGTATCGACCCGTCCCAAGCTCTCGACCTGATCCAGTTCGACGCCCGGGTGTCGGTGACCTTTCCCGGTGACGTAATCCAGCACAACGGTGAGCTGTCGGACCGGACCGTCACCTGGATCTTCTACGACGAGGAATTCGACGGCATCGAGATGTTCGCCGAAGCGCGCAAAGCCGGTGGGGGCTTTTCCGGTGTGGTGATCGCCGCCGTCCTACTCGTACTGGTAGTGGTGGGTGCCATCGTCTACCGGATCGTCACGTCCAAGAAGACCGACACCGTCGCCGATCCAACGATCCCCGAAGAACCATTGCCGGCGGTCGAGCCGACCGACGGTCCGACCGCCTAAAGCCCAGGCACTACTCGACAATCGCGTCGGCCTCGATCTCAACCTTCCATCGTTCGTCGAGGAATCCCGTCACGACCACCATGGTCGAGGCCGGCCGTATCTCACCGAACTTTTCGCCGTGAGCCCGCCCTACCGCTTCCCACACGCCGAGCTCTGAAATGAAAAGCCGGGTCCGGACGACCGATGGCAATCCCGCCCCGGCTTCTTTCAATGCCGCCTCGATGATCTCAAAACATCGCCGGGTCTGTAAGTAGGGATCGGGGTCGACGGTTCCGTCGGGCCAGATCGGGGCGGTTCCCGACACTGCCACCAGATTCCCGACCCGCACCGCCCGGGAAAAACCGACAGTCGACTCAAAAGGAGAAGCTGATCGGATCAATCGTCGTGCCATCCTCTGCATTGTGGCTCCTCCTCTGGTCCTGACGCCGTGAAACGCCCTCTGCTGCTGGTCATCCTTGCGGCATTTCTCGGCTCGTTGGCGATCGACCTCATCGGCGCCCGATTGGGATGGAGCCCGCTGGTGATCTTTCTTGTAAAGCTCCTGCTCCTCTTTGGTCTCGCCGTGATCCGCCGTGGCGTCAGCCGTCCCTTCATGCTGCTCTTCGCGGTAGTTCAGGCCGTCCCTGTCTTTGGCCTGACCAATGTCGCCCTGGTCGGGCCGATTGTGATCCTCATCGGCTTCGCCCTGCTCTGGCGCATCTACCTCGCCAGGTTCACCCGATCCGAACTGACTCCCCGACACGACCAGGCCATCGCCGATGGGGCCCGCGGCCACTTCCACGAGTTCCGCCGCCTCGGGTTCCAGACGGTCGCTTCGATGGACGCCAAGGGGGTGGATTACGAGACCATTTTCACGTATCTCGTCTCGGCCGACCGACGTATATATGTGGTGGTGACAGATCAGCTCCAGACCCTCGCCTCCCAGTTCGGAGACCGGGTCATGGTCACGATGGATCGCGGCGCCCTCCCTACTGCTCCCACCGAGCTTCGCCAGGTCGTGCAGGCTTTCGATTTATCGGAGTTGGTTGACGCTCATCAGACCGCCCTGGCCGTCCTCGCCGCCCATGGTCACCATCCCGACCACCTGGCTCCGAGCAAGATCCTCGACGTCTCTATCAATGCCGAGCGCAACACGATCGATCTACTCACGGCCCGCCCCTGGTGGGTGCTCGGCCAGGTCCTGTGGGGGATGATCCGCCGGCAGCGGCCGGATTCGCGTCGCATCAGTAACGACCCGGCAACAGGCGAGCGCATCAAACGCTGGAGATCTACTGACGGTGCGCGAAAAGCCGACGACTGATCGGTTTTCGCGGTTGGGGGAGCAGTCGATAGGTTGGGCTTGGTCCGCCCCCTCCTTCCCCGGCGGATGGTCACTTCCCCGGCTTCGTTTCGGTCGTCAATCAAAGAGGTCGCGAAAACCAGACCAGATTGGTGCTTGACCAATGCCACGCATGTAATTACAGTGTTGTATCCGCCCCAACATGATGTGGTTCCAGGATCTGCCACCGCTACATGTTGTGGTTGTAAAGGATTGACTTATCGGGAGAGAATCGGCCGTGGTGCCCCTGCTGGGGGTCAAATCGGCCAGAAATCTGGGGCCTCCAAGGCGGGAGCGTCCCATTTGGAGGGAAGGAGAGGTAGATGAGCAAAGGCCTGCGTATCCCCCGGCGGTACACCGAGGAAGGCCGCGATCCCTATTCGACCATCGAATGGACGCGGCGGGACTCCCGGATCACCAACCCCGATGGTTCGGTGGTCTTTGAGGTGAAAGATGCCGAGGTGCCGGCCTCCTGGTCGCAGGTGGCGACCGACATCATCGTCTCCAAGTACTTCCGGAAGGCTGGCGTGCCCCAAACCGACGACGCCGGCGATCAGATTCTCAACGAGGACGGCAGCCCGTTGCTCGGCTCCGAGACCTCGAGCCGCCAGGTCTTCGATCGCCTCGCCACCACCTGGCGGTGGTGGGGGGAGAAGCACAGCTATTTCGCTTCGACCCAGGACGCCCAGGCGTTTGAGGACGAGATGAAGTACATGCTCGCCAACCAGATCGCCTCCCCCAACTCGCCGCAGTGGTTCAACACCGGTCTGGCTCACGCTTATGGCATTAGGGGCACTCCTCAAGGCTTCTGGTTTGTCGATCCCATCTCCGGGGAGATGACCGAATCACCGGACTCATATAGCCACCCCGCCCCGCATGCATGTTTCATTAACGGTGTTAATGATGATCTCGTCAATCCAGGCGGGATCATGGATCTGTGGGTTCGCGAAGCGCGGTTGTTTAAAATGGGAAGCGGCACAGGGAGCAATTTCAGTCAAATCCGGGCCGAGAACGAGAAGCTTTCAGGTGGCGGCAAGTCCTCGGGGGTGATGGGATTCCTCCGGATCGGTGACAGGGCTGCTGGCGCGATCAAATGCCTTCATGCCGACACGGAGATCGTGACGGACGAGGGCACCTTCCGGATCAAAGACGTCGAGCCAGGTGATCGGGTGATGACCCGACTTGGAGCGCGGACGGTCACAGCTGTCCACGATAACGGCGTGCTGCCATTGGTGAAGATCACGACCGCGTTTGGCGACGAATTGCTTTGCACGCCGGAGCATCGTTTCTGGGTCCGTGGCTCATCGGGTGAAGGTTGGAAGGAAGCGAAGGAGATCGCTTGTGACGACTTCGTCGCAGTCGACGTGTCCGGGTCAGCCCTCGGCGCTGCGCAAGCCCTCAAGCCGATCGATCGAGGTCATCACAACGAGATCGAACATGACCTGCCACTCGTTCTTGGCGAGCCCTTTGCGCTTTGGTTGGGATGGATGACCGGGGACGGCTCGATCACCACCGCTTCCGGTGCCAAGTTTCTGGCGGTGCAAATTGGTGACAAGGATCCCGAGCTGCTCGACCGTTACAAAGCCATCACAAAGGCCGTCTTTGGCCCAAACGTCCACATCTTCGTCAGCAGGAGGGGAGACGGTCGCACCGATGCGTCAGCATCGGTCCGGTTCAGCTCCTCTCAGATCATCCGATTCCTCGAGGCCAATGGCCTCCGCAAAGGCCGGGCGACGGAAACCTCGGTGCCCCGGCTGGTCAAGTCGTCACCTGCCGCAGTTCAGGCTGCCTATGTGAGCGGACTGTTCGAGGCCGACGGCCACATCGACAACGGCTATCCCGTGCTTAGCTCGGTGAGTCACCGACTCGCCTTGGACGTCCACCGATTGCTGTTGGGACTTGGCATTCCCTCGATCATCAAACGCCAAGACATCAGGACCAATGCCATGGGCGTTCTGCCGATTTACCTGCTGCGAGTCGTGGGTGGCGAGGGTGTGCGTCGCTTCGCGAAGCTCGTCGGCTTCATCTCAGAGCGGAAATCGGCCAAGCTCGATGCTGCTGTTGCCCGCAAGGCTGACAGCCCCTACGAGACTCAGTGGGTCCTTCCTTACGTCGCGGCCGAGATCGACGCCCTATGGCAGAAGGCATCGCCCACGCTCCGAAGGGCGCTGGCCCCCTACAGCCGGTACGCCCGACCGCGATCTCTCAGTCTGTTGCGAGCTTCTGCGCTAATGGCCCGATTCGGTGACGCACTCACCGGTTCGATCATCGAACGATTCGCTGCTGGCAATGTCGCTTTTCAGCGAGTGAGAGTCGAATCGGCTGGCGAAGGACCGGTCTTCGACCTAACAGTGGAAGACGCCCACGAGTACTCTGTACACGGCCTGGTTACTCACAATTCGGGCGGAACTACCCGTCGCGCCGCCAAGATGGTGATCCTCGACCTCGACCATCCTGACGTCGAAGAATTCATCGATTGGAAGATGCACGAGGAGGAAAAGGCCCGGGTCCTCATCCAGTACGGCGGCTACCCGGCCGACTTCAACGGTGAGGCATACGCCACCGTCTCCGGCCAAAACTCCAACAACTCGGTGCGGGTGCCCAACGAGTTCATCGAGGCCGTCCGCAACGACGACGACTGGCAACTCGTCGAGCGCACCAACGGCAAGATTCGCAAGACCATGAAGGCCCGCGATCTCTGGCGCAAAGTGGCCGAGGCGGCTTGGGCCTGCGCCGACCCAGGAGTCCAGTTCGACACCATCATCAATGAGTGGCACACGTCTCCGGCCGGCGGATGGATCCGCGCAACTAACCCTTGTTCGGAGTACGTCTTTCTTGACAACACCGCCTGCAATCTGGCATCGATTAACCTCGTGAAGTTCTTTGACGATGCCTCCAATGTTTTCGACACCGAGGGCTACGAGCACGCCATTCGGCTCTGGACCATCGCTCTCGAGATCTCGGTGACAATGGCTCACTTCCCTTCGAGGGAGATAGCCCAGGGCTCCTATGACTACCGTACGCTCGGCTTGGGTTACGCCAATCTCGGGACGCTCCTGATGCGGATGGGCCTGCCCTATGACTCCGATGCCGGACGGGCCGTGTCGGGCGCCGTCACCGCCATCCTCACCGGCTACTCCTATGCCACCTCGGCCGAGTTGTCGGCCGCGGTCGGTCCCTTCCCCCGCTTCGCCGAGAATCGGGAGGCGATGCTGCGGGTGATCCGCAACCACCGACGTGCCTCCTACAACACCGACCAGTCAAACTACGAGGGGCTGTCGCATTACGTGATGGGGATCATCTCCAACCTCACTCCGGCGAACCTCCTCACTGCCGCTCGCCAGTCATGGGATCTGGCCCTGGACATGGGCGAGCGTCACGGCTTCCGCAATGCCCAGGTAACAGTCATCGCCCCCACTGGTTGCCTGGTTGGAGGATCCCTGGTCCCGACCGAGCGGGGCCTAGTCCGCCTCGGCAGGCTCGGTGACCCAGAAGGGTCGCACTGGCAAGACCTCGACATCAAGGTTGGTACCGACGAAGGGCCAATGACCGCTTCTCAGTTCTATATCAACGGGATTGAGCCCGTGGTCACGGTCGAAACGGCTCGCGGCTACCGGATCCAAGGGACCCCCACCCACCGGATCAAGGTTGTCCAGCCAAGTGGCATCTGGGTCTGGAAGCGATTCGCCGAAATACGAACCAATGACCTGGTTCCTTTGCAGGTGAATCAACTGGTAGGAGAGCCGCACCCCATCACATTGCCTGTCCTGGGCAAACTCACCCCCGATCTTGCCGGGCTGATCGGTTTGGCGATCCGCTTCGGTCGCTTTGATGGCGACGGCTTCCGGTTTGTATTCCGCTCGGCTGCCTTTGATGTGTCAGCCGCGGTGACACTGTTGGCCAAGCGCCAGTTCGGGATTGAGGCCAAATTGGGGGCGTCTGACCACTCGGTGACCGTCGAGCTTGGACAGGGTGAAGAGATCCACGCACTAGCCGCAATGTCCGCGCCCGGAATCATTCCTGACCAGATTCTGGCCTCAAACGACCCCGACATTTATCGAGCGTTTGCTGTCCACTTCCTAGGCTACGGCCAGCCCCTTGAAAGCCGACTGGCCCGAGAAGTGCAGGCTCTGCTCTTGGCAATCGGTCAGCCCTCTCTTATTTCGAGAGTTGAAGGCCTAGAGCATGTGCTTCCCGCAAATGGCGACACGACCGAAGGGTTTCTGCTCGACCGGGTAGCTTCGGCCAATCTTGGCGAAGAGCAATTGACCTACGACCTTTCGGTTCCCGAGAACGTCACCTATGTTGCAAATGGCTTCGTCTCACACAACACCATCGGCCTCCAAATGGATTGTGACACCACCGGAGTCGAGCCCGACTTCTCGCTGGTCAAGTTCAAGAAGCTTGCCGGTGGCGGTTACTTCAAGATCGTCAACCAGTCCGTCACCCCGGCTCTGGAGAACCTCGGTTACTCGGACGCACAAATCGAGGACATCGTCCGCTATATCGTCGGGACTAGCTCTCTTGTCGGCGCTCCCTACGTCAACCGGGAATCGCTGATGGAGAAGGGCTTTACCGATGGTGACATGGTCAAGATCGAAGCGACCCTACCGGCCGTGTTCGAGCTCAGGCATGCCTTCAACCCGTTCGTGTTGGGGGAGGCCACTATGCAACGGCTTGGCTTCGAGGTAGACGAATACGCCACCTTCGAGTTCGACCTCCTGCGCGCTCTCGGATTCACCGCTTTCGAAGTGCGTGAGGCAACCGAGTGGGTGTGCGGGCAACAAACCATCGAAGGCGCCCCCCATCTCAAGGATGAGCATCTGGCCGTGTTCGACACCGCCAATCGCAATGGTCGCAGCGGCCAGCGGCTGATCCATCACACCGGTCACATCAAGATGCTGGCCGCCACTCAACCGTTTCTTTCCGGGGCTGCTTCGAAGACGATAAATCTTCCGAACGAAGCGACCATCGAGGACATCGAGGAGAGCTACATGATGTCCTACGAACTGGGGGTCAAGTGCATGGCCCTCTATCGCGACGGGTCCAAGGCCAGCCAACCGCTCTCGTCGAGCTCCGACGACGCCCAGTCTGAGGACGAGCCCGAAGCGGTGACCCGGGCCCACGAGATCGACAAGCAGATCTTGTGGGGGAAGATCCCAGTGGGGATGTCACCCACCCAGGCCTACGACCAGGGGATGCACCCGCCGCGGTTCCTACTGCCAGCCCGGCGTGGTGGCTACACCCAGGAGGCACGGATCGGCGGACACAAGGTCTATCTCCGCACCGGCGAATATCAGGACGGCACTCTCGGCGAGCTGTTCATCGACCTGGCCAAAGAAGGCGCCACCCTGCGCGGGATACTCTCGTGCTTCGCCATTGCGGTCAGCAAGGGCCTCCAGTTCGGGGTGCCGCTCGAGGAATTCGTCGACACCTTCACCTTCCAGACCTTCGAGCCCCGCGGTCTGGTCGAGGGACATCCCAATATCAAAATGGCCAACTCGATCGTCGACTATGTCTTTCGGGCCTTGGCGGTGGAGTACCTGAAACGAGACGACCTCGCCCAGGTGCCACCCAACAGGGACGGTGAGCTTCCGGAGCCGGCCAGCGGTCTGGCGATTGAGGCGGGAGTTCAGTTAGACCTGACCGACGCCGTCGCCGAGCAGGACGTGGTGGCGGTGGCTTCGGCGGTCAAATTCCTGGATTCCAAGCCAGTGGCGCCGGTCGCCCCCAGATCGGCCACGGCGCGAAAGGCCGTCGTCCTGGCCTCCAAGGAGGCAGGCACCGCTGCCATGCAGTCCGCTCTCGGCGAGATGATGGGCGATGCCCCAATTTGCGACGTCTGCGGTCATATCACCATCCGCAACGGCTCTTGCTACAAGTGCCTCAACTGCGGCAACTCGCTGGGATGCAGCTGAGCGACAAGTGATGGTAGCCCACCAAGGCTTGGGCGGCTGTGGCGGAGCCCCGGGACGGGAAGACTGGCTGCCGGCGTTCCTTCTTGGACGCTCCTTTCGCCCCTGACGCGTCCGATACTCTCTCCCCCCTGGCCTAAGGAGCGAGATGGAACGGTTCGACTTGGTTGTCATTGGCTCGGGACCGGCCGGTGAAAAAGGTGCAGCCCAAGCCGCCTACTTCGGAAAGCGGGTGGCGATAGTCGAACAGGCCGAACGGCCCGGGGGTGCTCCGGTCAACAGCGGGGGAATTCCTACCAAGACATTGCGGGAGACCGCCCTCTACTTGACCGGGTTCCGGCGCCGGGCGATTTACGGTGTTGGCCTTGACCTTTCTCCCGAGATCAACTTCGACCTGCTGCGCAATCGAGCAGCTTCTGTTTCGCAAACTGCGAGCGAGGCAGTACGGGCCAACCTGGAAAGGCACGGGATCGAACTTGTGCACGGCATTGCCACCGTGACCGAGGGGAGTACGGTCAAGGTCGCCACCGCGGAGGGCGACAGATCTCTCCGGGCTGAAGTGATCCTGATCGCCACCGGGTCGCGGCCCTTTCGTCCCACCAGCATCCCCTTCGAGGATCCGGACGTGTACGACTCCGACACGATCTTGGCACTCGACCGGATCCCCAAGACTCTGGTGGTGATAGGCGCCGGTCCGGTCGGGTGTGAATACGGGTCGATTTTTAGTGCCCTGGGAGCCCAGGTAACCCTGGTCGATCTTGCCGACCGGGTGATGCCATTCCTCGATGCCGAGGTTGGCGCCGAGGTGCAATCCTGCCTCGTCGATCTGGGCATACGGATGATGCTCGGCTCAGCCGAGGCCGAGGTCGTGCGCAACGGCCGTTTGCACGTCACCCTTCCCGACGACACGTTCGAGCCCGATATGGTCCTGTTCACTGCTGGCAGGGTTGGTCGGACGCAAGGCGTAGGGTTGGAGGAGATCGGGGTGGCGGTCGACAGCCGCAGCCGAATCGTCGTCGACGAGGAATACCGAACAACGGCCGCCGGGATTTTCGCCGCTGGGGACGTGATTGGCCCGCCGGCCCTCGCCTCGGTTTCCGCTGAGCAGGGTCGGGTGGCAATGTGCCACGCCTTTGCCATCCCATTCAAGGAGACCGTGGATCCCCTTTTCCCCTATGCGATCTACACCATCCCTGAAATAGGGGTGGTGGGAATGACTGAGGAGGCTGCCGCCGGCGCCGGGATCGACTACGAGGTGGGGCGTTCCCGTTTCTCTGCGAACCCACGCAGCCTCATCGCCGGCACCACCCAGGGCGTGATCAAGCTTGTGTTCCGACGCGACAACCGCCGACTACTCGGTGTCCACATCGTCGGTGAGGAGGCGGCGGAGTTGGTGCATATAGGCCAGGCCGTCATCCACGCAGACGAGACGATCGACATGTTCATCCACTCGACGTTCAACATCCCGACTAGGACCGAGGCTTACAAGTATGCCGCCTACGACGGGCTGCAGCGACTGGCCGGTCGGATCATTGGGGTGAGATCGACCGCAATTGAGGGGCCATAACCGGTCGACAGCAACGGGCAGTTAGGTATCGTGATCCGGTCATCGAAAGGGGCGTGAGTCATGCGATTTGAATCTTCGATTACCTCGGTTTCTTGGATCCCTCCCGGCGCTTTCGAGGGAATGATGGAGATGCCCATCAAGCTCGGAGTAGCCCACTATGACAATCCGCCTCCCGACCACCTCCACGACTTGGAGGGCTTGCAGAAGTCGGACGGCTTTCGGTTCGCCAACGTGCTCCGAGGATGGATCGAGGTCGACGGTGACGAGATCGTCGACTTCGGGCAGGAGGGGGGAGGCATGATCGGCTCCACCACCCTCCACCTGGGAGGCCGAGATATGACCGTACCGGCGGTGCCTTTCCCCGACGTTCAACTCAAGCCCGAGCGGGGAGAAAAGTGGGTGCGATTTACACAGACGGCCGGAGGGCGGACCGGCGCTCCCCTTCCCCGACGGGTCTCGCATCCCCCCTTCGTCCAGATCACGGCACCCATCGCCTGGACCACGCTGGGATTGACCATTCACTCCGACGGCTCGGTCAAGCATGAGCTCTTGGGGGCAAGCACCTTCCCTCGCCACTGGGTCTACGACGATGAGGGCCATCCCATCGCCAAGTCTGGGCTGATTGACCTCAGCAATTGGATGCATAACGCGTTTGGGGAGCGGACGCCGTGGGGCGGCCACGACTCCCCGGCCATCGCGGTCACTTCTGAGCATGCAGTCGAGCGCACCATCTCGAGGTCGCTGATGCACGCCGGGTTCAAGCCCGAGCCGTTTCAGCTCGCGGTTGGTGGGACCCTGGTCAATCAGGGGGACAGCGGTCAGGACCTCTTCTTGCTTCTTGACGGGATCCTGACCGTCGAGGTGGACGACATACTGGTGGCCGAGGTGGGACCGGGTGCGATCCTTGGAGAGCGCGCCATGATGGAGGGTGGCCAGCGGACTTCGACGCTGCGGGCGACCACCCCGGCCCGAGTGGCGGTCCTTCCCGCAGACCAGATTGCTAAGGACCAACTCGCCGAACTCCGAGAACATCACCTCGACAGGCCCATTTCCGGCGAAACGAACCCTCAGCAACGCCTGCTTGACTGAGGCGAGGTCATAACCCGAAGGTGGGTTCAAGGTGTTGGCCCGAATTCTGTTCGGAAGGTCGCCTCACGATCCTGAGCCGATGAGTTCGATCTCGTGCCAGGCAAGGCCAGGCCGCCGGTGAGGCTGGTCGTGACCACTCTGACGAGATCGACATCGACCAGCGGCTCGGGCGGCTCCCGGGTGAGGAGGTCGCTCTCACTCGTAACCCCTCGATCGTGTGGACCACTTCGAGCACGCCACCCGTGCAGCGCACCCGGATCTCATGGACGCTCTCTCCTGGTGGGGCCCTGCGCCACCAGGAAACTAAACCGAATGATGGTTGACGACTCTGCCAAGGCCAGTTCAACCCAGCATTGGTATGGAAGAGCCCCGCGACCTGACCGACGCCGTCGCCGAGCAGTACGTGGTTGCGGTGGCTTC
>Ga0326597_10008141_pt1 | contig 14177 bp, 12 predicted proteins | sample RVTome_12_FD_203789 | JGI IMG/M metagenome (GOLD analysis project Ga0326597, IMG submission 203789) | Soil microbial communities from uranium-contaminated site in the Upper Colorado River Basin, Wyoming, United States - RVT100D185 | ecosystem: Environmental > Terrestrial > Soil > Contaminated >... | reverse complement strand
CAGTAAAATCTGTTTTGCGCGAAACACCACCGGAATTATCGGCCGATGTTATGGATAAGGGAATGATAATATCGGGAGGAGGAGCCCTGTTGCGAAATATCGACGAACTTATAACCGAAGCCACAGGCGTTCCCGCCTATATTGCAAAAGATCCTTTACTTTGTGTTGTTATGGGTACGGGGGTGGCGTTGGAAAATTTAGATGTATACAAAAGAAGCTTAATGACCAAAAAATAATCTTTATATTTTTTTTGCGTTGTTGTAATTGAAAATTTATTTTTTATGGGCGAAGCTAACAAAAAATTAAAAGTTGCTCTTGTTCACGACCACTTAAGTACATTTGGAGGAGCTGAGCGTGTTTTATATGCCTTGCATAACATGTTTCCCTCCGCACCCATTTATACACTGTTTTATAATAATGACGTGGTAAATGCTTATTTTCCGGATGCGAAAGTTAAGGCATCTTTTTTGCAAAAATTTCCTAAATTATTAAGACGTAGGTTTAAATGGATAGCGCCACTGGCAATTAGTGCTGTAGAAAATTTTAATTTTAGTGAATACGATATTGTGATATCCTCCTCTGCCTTTTTTGCAAAAGGAGTTGTTGTGGGTCATGACACAATACATATATCTTATTGCCACACCCCCACAAGGTATTTGTGGGAAAACAACAAAAAAGAAGAAAAACTGTTTAAGAGAATCGTAGATATGATAGGAACCCACCTCTTGCGTATTTGGGATTTTTCGTCAGCGGGTAGGGTCGATTATTTTGTGGCCAATTCCAAATATACAAAAAAAAGAATAGAAAAGTATTATAAAAAGGACGCCTTTGTTGTTTATCCTCCGGTAGATATAGATTTTATAAAAAATGGAGAACTTACAAGTAGTTTGAATAAAAAAGCAATTTTGGATAAGCTTCCGCAAAAATTTTTCCTTATGGTTACTCAACTACAGGAGTATAAACAGGTTAAATTAGTTACAGAAACTTTTTCTAAGTTAAAGTACCCCCTTGTGATAATTGGTGATGGGCCTTTAAAAAAAGAATTAAAAAAAATCGCTCCCCAAAATGTATTTATTTTAGGCAAACAGCCGGACGATATTGTTAAATATTGTTATAAAAATTGTTACGCATATATTCATGCCGCAGAAGACGATTTTGGTATTTCTCCGGTGGAGGCAATGCAGTTTGGCAAACCCGTTTTGGCATACGCTGCAGGAGGCGCACTGGAAACTATGGTCGGAAGTGTAAATGGCGAGTTTTTTGGCGCTCACCACCCTGCTATTTTAGCCGATGGCCTAAGAAGATTAATGTTGAATTATCCTGATTATAATGATGTGGTTATTAAAAATTTGGGTAATAGATTCAAAAAAGAGCGGTTTCAAGAGGAGTTCCGCAGAATATTAAAAAGAATTTTGGTACACGAACTTAACGGCGAAAGTAAAAAGTTGGAAATTTTTAATTCTCTCCAAGTACAGCAACCTCTTTTTGACCAGTTTGTAATCGATTCAAATTCGTCGCTACACGAAGCTCACAACAAATCTTAATTATTTAGTATGTTTCATATTTGGCAACAAAAAATACTGCAAAATTCTATAAAAAATAATTCTTTGGCCCACGCATATTTGTTTAGTGGAAGTGTGGGTGTCGGAAAGTTAGAATTTGCTTTTGAGGTAGCCAAAGATTTGCTTAAGTCGGATCCGGCAACAGCGCCGGATGGGTATTTTTATGAAAACGGGCTAACGATTAAAGAGGTTAGAGAGTTAAAAAAAAGCTTGGCGCTGTCTTCGCTAAATTCCGGATATAAAGTTGTTATTATAAACAATGCGCAAAAATTAAATCGCGAGGCCGCAAATTCAATGTTGAAATTGCTGGAGGAACCGGCAGACTCCACTGTATTTTTTTTGATTACAACAAATTCATTTTTAATTCCCCAAACTGTTCGCTCTCGGTGTTTTGAGCTTAAGTTTGGTTATGTGCCAAATACCCAAATAGAAAAGTATTTAAATACTGCAAAAATAAAACACTTAAAACCTCACTGGAGCGGAAGGCCGGCTATTGTCAAAAAACTATTGGAGGATAAAGATTATCTTAGTGCGCTTATGGCATATCGAGGGGATGTTAAAAAATTTATAACAGGTAGTTTGTTGGAGCGTTTTAAAATAATCGATAAGTATGCGAAAATGGATAATAATGATTATTTTTTACAGATTGCCATGGAGGATATTTATGCAGGTGAGTACAAAAATAAACATATAATGTTGCAACAATTGTTAGATTTATACAAAACATTTGTAACAACAAATTTGAATCTACAATTTGCACTTCGTGCTTTTGCAATAAAATAATGAATTTAGAACAAAAGTTAGAAAAAACAACCTTTTTATTAAAAGATAATTTAAAAACCCTTCGTGTTGGAAGGGCCTCTTCTGGTCTGGTGGAAAACATAGAAGTGGAGGCATATGGTAATACTATGCCACTAAATCAGGTTGCATCTATAAGTATTCCACAAAACAATCAAATTTTAATTACACCATGGGATCCGGATGTATTGCCTACCATAGAAAAGGCAATAATTAAATCTAATTTACAAATAAACCCGGTTTCGGAAGGTGGTAGTATCCGGTTAACTTTACCCCCCTTAACCGAAGAAACAAGGAAAGAGTTGACCAAAGAAGTTGCTAAATATGCGGAGGAGACAAGAATTTCTATCCGTAATATAAGGGAGGAGGAAGTAAAAGAATTGGAAAGTTCGGGAATATCCGAAGACGAAAAATTTCGCAAAGAAAAGGAGTTGCAGCAACTTATCGATAAATTTAACGCCGAGGTAAAGGAAATACAGCAAAATAAGGAAGCAGAAATTTTAGAATTGTAAGCTCATATTTATGGTAACAACCGTATTAATTTTTATAATCATTTTGGCCGTTCTGGTTTTAACCCACGAGTTTGGGCATTTTATTGTGGCTAAGAAATCCGGCATGCGTGTTGATGAATTTGGATTTGGGTTTCCTCCACGTATCGCCAGCATTAAAAAGAAAGAAACCCGCTATTCTTTTAACTTATTTCCAATTGGCGGTTTTGTAAAAATTTTTGGAGAAGATGGTGGAGATAAGGATAATGATAGAAGCTTTGCTTCAAAAGCTATTTGGAAGCGGATGCTGGTTATATCCGCAGGAATAATTGTTAATTTTTTGCTTGCTTTTTTGTTGTTTTCTGCGAGCCACATGATGGGTACTACTGTCGTAATTTCGGACGAGCATCCTGCCGACGAATACGAAAGTGTATTTGTGCAAATAGCCGAAGTCGCCCTAAATTCTCCGGCTCAAAACGCGGGAATAAAAATTGGTGACAAAATAGAAAAATTGGAATCGGCAACTGCATCAATATCGGTTGAGACTGTTTTGGACGTTCAGGAGTTTATTTCACAAAACTTGGGTGAAACTGTGGTTTTTACGGTGATTAGAGGAAATGAAACTCTCGATTTATCCACGCAAATTAGAGAGGTTGCTCCGGAAGGGGAGGGCGCCACAGGGATTGCGTTGGTGCGTGCTGGAGTGGTGAGTTATCCCTGGTATAGTGCAATTGTTGAGGGTGCAAAAACTTTTTGGTTTGTACTTGTGGGAACATTGTTTGCTTTCGGCGGCATGATAAAAGGACTTGTTGTTAGCGGGTCGTTGCCGTCTGATATTTCCGGACCGGTGGGCATAGCGTACATGACAGGTACGGTGAGAGATTTGGGTTTTGTATATTTATTGCAATTTGTAGCGCTTATTTCATTAAATTTAGGTATTATTAACTTAATACCTTTTCCCGCCTTGGACGGGGGTAGGTTGCTGTTTTTGGGAATAGAAAAAATTAAGGGCTCTCCCGTTCCTAAAAAAGTTGAAGGTATGGCGCACGCCATTGGTTTTGCCTTATTAATTTTACTGATAATAGTAATTACTCTTAAGGATATAAATAGATTTTTTTAAGTAAAAAATTAAACAGTATGTTACAAAGCAAGCTTTTTACAAAAACTTTAAAAGAAATTTCTGCAGACGAAACTTCAAAAAATGCACAATTGTTAACGCGTGGTGGTTTTGTGTACAAAAACTCCGCCGGAATTTATACATATTTACCGCTTGGGTGGCGTGTGATGGAAAAAATATCAGACATCATAAAAGAGGAAATGGACAAAATTGGTGGTGTACAAATGTTTATGCCGGCCCTTGTTGATAAAAAGTATCTGGAAGCTACAGGTAGATTCGACAAAGAAGTTGGGTTTGATGTTTTGGGAAAAAACGACAAGGAGGTAAATTATAGTTTGGGCTGGACACACGAGGAGGTTTTAACAGCAATCGCAACAAATTTTGTTAATTCGTATCGCGATTTACCCTTTTTTGCTTACCAGATTCAAACAAAGTTTCGAAACGAAAAACGCCCAAAAAGCGGACTTTTGCGCGGGCGTGAGTTTATAATGAAAGATTTGTATAGTTTTCATACAGACCAAAAAGATTTAGATAGCTTTTATGAAATTGCAAAATCGGCATATTTGCGCATTTTTGAACGTTGTGGATTGGAGGCACTTTATACATTGGCACCAGGTGGGGATTTTACCGAGGATTATACGCACGAATTTCAGGTTTTGGCTGATGTTGGAGAAGATACAATTTTGTATTGTGATAAATGCAAATATGCCGAAAATAAAGAAATAACCAAACTAAAAACAGGTGATAAATGTAAAGAATGTAATGGAAAAATGCAGAGCGCAAACTCTATTGAGGTTGGCAATATTTTTCCACTTGGAACAAAATACTCAAAAGCTTTTAATTTAAATTACAAAGACGAGAAAGGAAACGAAAAGCCGGTTGTTATGGGTTCTTATGGAATAGGATTGGGGCGCCTAATGGCAACAGTGGTAGAAAAATACAATGATAAAGATGGTATTGTATGGCCACAAACTGTGGCGCCTTTTGAGGTACATTTGTTAAGTTTAGAAAAGAATGAAGAAGCTGAAGAAATTTACAACAAACTCATTGAAAATGGTGTGGAAGTATTGTATGATGAGCGCGATACATCTTTGGGCGTTAAATTCGCAGATGCTGATTTGATAGGGATTCCGCTACGACTGGTGGTTAGTGAGAAGAGCTTGGGAGCGGGTGGAATCGAAGTAAAAAAACGAGATTCGGATAAAACCGAAATTATGAGTGTTGAACAATTTATTGATAAAAGTCGTAAAAATAATTAAAGTGTTTAATAAAATTATGGGAATGGAAGATTTTTTTGAAAACTTTTTTGGTAAAAATAAAGAAAACAAAGAAGAGGACACTACAAGCTCCGATGATGTAGTTGGTGAAGTTTTGGATGAGGAAACTCAAAAAAAACTCAAAAAAGAATCGGAAGAGAAAAAATAATAAATATTATATTACCGATATATGTTTAACAAAGCACTGGGAAGATTTTCACAAGATGTTGGAATAGATTTAGGCACGGCCAATACCCTGGTTTATGTGCGCAATAAAGGCATTGTTATAAACGAGCCGTCTGTTGTTGCAATAAACCAAAAAACCGGCCGGGTTCTTGCGATTGGAGAAGAGGCGCGTCGTATGGTGGGCAAAACACCAGCACATATTGTTGCATCTCGTCCGCTTGTGGACGGAGTTATATCGGACTTCGAAATTACAGAGCAAATGTTAAAATATTTTATAGATAAGGTTCACGCTAACTCTTTTAGATTTTTACCCCGCCCAAGAGTTGTTGTGGATATACCGAGTGGGGTTACGGAGGTGGAGCGTCGTGCGGTTGTGGACGCAGCTCGTGCCGCGGGAGCTCGCGAGGTTTATTTGATAGAAGAACCAATGGCGGCCGCATTGGGCGCGCGTCTTAATGTGCAGGAACCGTCCGGGCACATGGTTGTAGATATCGGTGGAGGAACAACCGAAATTGCTGTTATTTCTTTGGGGGGAATAGTTAAAAGCCAGAGTGTAAGGATTGCGGGGGATAAGTTAAATGAGGATATTATTAAGTACGCACGAGATGAGTTTAATTTGTTGTTAGGAGAGCGTACTGCAGAAAATATAAAAATATCTATAGGGAGTGCTATGTCGCTGGAAGAAGAATTGTCTGCTCCTTTGAGGGGGCGAGATTTAGTTAGCGGGCTTCCAAAAGAAATCATCGTAACAGACAAACAAGTAAGAGAAGCTTTAGCATCTTCGGTTGACGCTTTAACGCAAGCAATCAAAGGGACGATAGAGGAGACACCACCGGAGCTTTTAGCCGATATAATGGAAAGAGGTATTATATTGAGCGGAGGAGGGAGCTTGTTGCGCGGATTCGATAGGCGAGTACAGGAAGAAACACAAATCCCTGTATATTTAGCGGAGGACCCCCTAACTGTGGTTGTTAGAGGTACCGGAATAGTATTGGAGGACTTGGACGGTCTTAGCGATGTACTTGTCGACATGGAAGAGAATCAGAGTCCACCGAAATTTTAGTTTTGTATATATTAATTTATATATTAAGATCGATTATATTATATAGCAAAAATAACCCCATCAACGATGGGGTTTGGTGAATAATGAATTTTTTTAACAAAAAAAATAGGTTTCGTATTAATATTAATCCAAAAGAATCTATAAATCCGGAGGATATATTTTCTGATGTTGCAAGTCCGCTTTATGATGAGATAAACGAAAAAAAGTTGGAGGTTTCGGTGGAATCTGTGAGATTTAGAATGTTTTTCATTACAGTTTTTGCGCTGTTTGCTTTCCTTGCTGGATATTTGCTCTATGTTAATTTTATTCACGGAAAGGACTATAAAGCATTATCGCAAAAAAATGCGCAGGAATCTTATGAGGTTGGCTCAAGCAGAGGAGAAATAAAAACCTCAGACGGTAGGGTTGTGGCATCGGTACAATTAGTGTTTGAGCTTGTTGCGGATCCGTCAAAATTTACTGAAGATGAAATCGCCTATGTAGTAGATTATATGGTGGTAAATTTTGAAAATGTTTCTTATGATAAGTTGTTTGAAAAATTAATGTATTATAAACAACAAAATTTTGGTAATTTGGTTTTGTTAAAAAATTTAAGCGAGTCGGACGTGGAAAAGATTTATACTTTGGTTAATTATTATCCACAATTAACTTTGAGAGAAAAAGCATTGCGATACTATCCCGATCAAAATATATTTTCTCATGTATTGGGTTACGCTGCAGATATTAGTAAGGAAGATTTGGCGGCCTTGGAGGAGGAATATACATTATCGGATGATATCGGGAAAAAGGGTGTGGAGTATTATTTCGAAAAATATTTAAAAGGAGTGAGGGGGGTGTTTGCAAAATTTGTTAGTTCGACCGGAGAAGTAGTAAAAGAAGGTTTGATTAGAGAAACGATAAAGGGTAAGAATATTAAACTAACTATAGATTATCAATTGCAGGTTGCAAGCTATGAAGCTTTAAGAAAATCTTTGGAAACAAATAATTTAACTAAGGGTGCCGTGGTTGTTTTGAATGCCAAAACGGGAGCTGTTTTGGCCCTTGCCAGTATGCCGGATTTTAATCCAAACTATTTCACAAGAGGCCTCAACGACGCTCAGGCAGATGCTTATTTTAACAATAAAAATAACCCATTGTTTAATCGGGCAGTTGCTGGTGAGTATGCTGTGGGTTCTGTAATAAAACCAATAATTGCTGCCGCGGCTCTGGAGGAGGGGGTTATATCGGCTAACACAAATTTATTTACAAAAGGGTTTATAGAAGTTCCCAGCATATATGATCCAAGTGTAATATACAGATATAACGACTGGAAAAACCACGGTGCTGTTGACATGATAGAGGCAATTGCTGTATCTTCTAATGTATATTTTTATACTATTGGTGGGGGATATGAAAATCAGAAAGGTCTGGGTATAGAACGAATCGCCAAATATTTAAAAACGTTTAATTGGGGCAAACCGGTTGGTATAAGTTTTGCCACAGAGGGAGATGGACTAGTTCCGACACCGGACTGGAAACAAAAAGTTGTAGGCGAACCATGGAGTGTTGGGGATACCTATAACACAAGTATTGGGCAGGGTTATGTTTTGGCAACGCCCTTGCAGGTGGCGGTTTCCACTGGTGTGTTTGCAAGTGGTGGCAAGTTGCTTAGACCGTTTATAGTGGAGGAAATTTATTCACAGGATGCATTAGTAGAAAAATTTGAAAGTGATATAATAAATGAAAATTTCATAAGCCCTCAAGCCATAGATGTGGCTAATAGGGGTATGCGTCAGGCGGTTATTGTGGGTTCCAGTAGTTATTTAGCATCCTTACCGCTTGATGTTGCCGGCAAAACAGGAACAGCACAAACATCTTCGAGTGCAAATAATGCTTGGTTTAGTGGATTTGGACCGTATAATGATCCCGAAATTGTAGTTACAGTTTTACTTGAAGAGGGGGAAACTAGTGATAATGCAGTTAGGGTAGCTTATGACATTTTTGCAGCTTTTTTTGAAAAATCACAAGTGGTTGAATAATTATAAAATTTAACATTTAAATAAAATAATAAGTATGTATTTATGGAAGATTATTATGTGACACAAAAAGCTTTTAATGAGCTAAAAAAGCAGTTGGAGGAGCTGCAAACGAACAAAAAATGGGAGATAGCCAGCTGGCTAAAAGAGGCGTCCGCACAAGGGGATATGTTAGAAAACGCCGAATATTTGGAAGCAAAAGAAGCACAAACGGCACTGGAGAATAGAATTCGCGATTTGGAGGAAAAAATACGAAAAGCAAAAATTATTAAAAGACGAAAAAAAGATGTCGTGGATGTTGGGGCTAATGTAGAATTTGCCACAAGTTCAAATAAAAAACAAAAAGTAATGCTTGTAAGCTCCGAAGAGGCAGAAGCAGAATCTGGAAAAATTTCCAACGAATCACCCATGGGAATGGCAATGATGGGTAAAAAGAAGGGGGATTATTTTGAGGTTATAACACCCAAAGGTAAGAAAAAATATAGAATAACAAAACTGATATAGAAGCGCCCCCCATGTGCCGTGGCAATATGGGGGGTGTTTTTTTAATGACAGGTAGGCACCCCCCACTTCTTGTCGGATGGTGCTAAGTATCTTACAATAAAGGCAATGTCAGCTTTAGATAAAATACAAAAAGAGCGTTTAAAAAAGCGCAAAATCTTAAAAGAAAGAGGGGAGAATCCCTATCCATCTTCGGTTGAATCTACCCACAGAATTGAGGAGCTTTTGGAAAATTTCTCCAAACTAGCTAAAGAAAAAAAACAGGTTAAAATATCCGGGCGTTTGTTGAGTTTTCGCCAACACGGAGGACTTACATTTGGCGAACTCCAAGATGGTTCTGGAAAAATTCAAATAGCATTTCGAGAGGATGCTTTAGGTAAAAATACATACGAAGAGGTTAGTGAGTTCGTTGATATTGGAGATTTTTTACACATAGAGGGTACTTTATTTAAAACAAAAAGGGGTGAGGAGACATTGGATGTTGCAAACTATAACATTATTGTAAAATCTATTAGGCCTCTGCCGGAAAAATGGCATGGAATAAAGGATGCCGAATTAAGATATCGTGTAAGGGAGTTGGATTTATTAAAAAACCCAGATGTTAAAGATGTTTTTGAAAAACGTTCGGTTATTACAAGGTCTATTCGCGAATTTTTAGAGGAAAATAGATTTATGGAGGTTGAGGTTCCTGTTTTGCAAGTAACACCGGGTGGGGCAAGTGCCACACCATTTAAGACACATCTAAACGCCTGGGATTTGGATGTCGCTTTGCGTATTGCCCCGGAACTTTATTTAAAGCGTCTGCTTGTGGGCGGATTTGATAAAATTTATGAAATGGGAAGAAATTTTAGAAATGAGGGGGTAGATTATTCTCATAATCCGGAATTTACAATGCTGGAATTTTACTGGGCGTACGCGGACTATAAAGAGGGAATGAAATTTACAGAAAAATTATTGCGATACATTGTTAAAAAAACGTTGGGCAAAGAAAAATTAGAATATATAGTACGAACGCCAGGAAGTGAAGTTGGTGAGGGTAAAAAACAAATTATAGATTTTTCCAAATCTTTTAAAAGGGTTGAATTTAACGAATTATTGCAGAAACATGCGGACATTAATTACGAAGATTATAATTTAGAAAGTTTACTGGAAAAAGCAAAAGAGTTGGGAGTTAAAATAGAGAAAAAAGTATTTAGTAAGGGAGAGGTTGCAGACGCAATTTATAAAAAATTAATTCAATCAAAATTAATTCAACCAACCTTTGTGATACACCACCCAATCGAAATGAAACCTTTGGCAAAACCACTGGACGATAATCCCGCGTATGCAGCTAGCGTGCAATTAGTTGTGGCCGGAATGGAACTCGTTAACGCGTACTCGGAATTAAACGACCCGGTTGTTCAAAGAGAGCATTTGGAAAAACAGGCAGAGTTAAATAAAAAAGGAAGTGAAGAAGCACATCTTTTGGATGAAGATTTTTTGCAATCTTTGGAATATGGTATGCCACCCGCTTTCGGTTTTGGTATGGGAATAGATCGCCTGACAGCGCTTTTAACTAACTCACATTCGTTAAGAGAAGTTATATTATTTCCCACAATGCGCCCCAAGTAGGGTTGGCAGTTGGTATTGATTTTTTACACTTAACCACGTTATAATAGGCGTGGTTCTTTTTATTTGGGCACAGAAAGGAGAAAGATGCCGATAAACAGCACAAGCAAGTTGGCGGTTGTTATAGGTATGCAGTGGGGTGATGAGGGAAAAGGAAAGATTGTGGATTTTTTGGCAAATAGCGGAGAATATAAGTATGTTGTTCGTTATGGTGGCGGAAATAACGCCGGCCACACAATAGTATTTGATGGAAAAGAAATAAAATTACACATACTTCCGTCGGGAATATTAAACCCTCAGCTTCACAACATAATTGGTACGGGCACTGTCATAGATGCGTTTGTTCTATTGGAAGAACTGGAAGGATTAAGGGAGTTGGGTTTTGTGGAGTGGACTTTGAGCATCGCCTCCAACGCTCATTTAGTTTTACCTTGGCACAGAGTGTTGGATGGTTTCCAGGAAGAGGACAGAGATCAGTCCAAAAAAATAGGCACTACTCAGCGTGGTATGGGTCCGGTTCGTGTGGACAAATCCGCAAGGCGAGGTCTGCGCGCAGAGGACCTTTTACTTAATGAGGTGGAGCTCACTCTTAAACTAAAAGAAAGTTACAAACACGCTAAAAAATTCACGGGCCAATCGGATGAGTATTTTCTAGAAAAAATTGTTCAATTGTACAATTTTGATAAAGTCGAAATTACCTCAATGGAGGATTTGTTCGAAATATACTACCTAGATACCAGAGATGTAGCATCTTTAGTTAATAATACCTCTCTTATACTACGCAACGCGCTTACAGAAGGGGAGAATATACTTTTTGAGGGAGCACAAGGTGCGCTGTTGGATATAGACCACGGAACTTATCCTTTTGTTACATCCTCTCCTTGCACAGTGCAGGATATTTTCCAAGGTGCGGGCATTCCGTTTAACGCTGTTCCCGCAGAAAATATCCGTATTATCGGAGTTGTAAAAGCTTATTCAACAAGGGTTGGAGCTGGTGCTTTTCCCACATATATAAAGGGTGGTTTTGACGAAAAAATTCGCACAGAAGGAAAAGAGTTTGGAGCAACAACCGGACGTCCTCGTATGTGTGCACCTATTGATATGCCCATGTTGCGTTATGCGGCACAGTTAAATGGAGTTGGGGAAATTGCAATCACCAAAGTAGATGTTTTGTCTTGCTTAAAAACACGGATTCCTGTTGGATTTAAATACAGATGTCTAATACTTGGTAATCATTGTGGAGCATGTACCCACGAAGAATGTGGTTTGGACGGAGCAAAAGCCGTATGGGCGCAATTACCGGCTTGGGGAGAAAACATCAGGGATGTCAGAAAAAGAGAAGATTTACCACCCGAGGCAATGTTGTATGTTTCCAAAATAGAGGAGGCATGCGATGCGCCGGCAAGCTTTATATCTGTTGGGCCAGACAGAGAAGAAACGATTTTGTGCTAGTTGCTCAATAATCCCACCTTGTGTGGGATTTTTTAATTTTTGCATATATGCTACAATCATAATATTATATGTTTTAAGTTTTAAATTTTATGGCTCAAGTACTCTATCGAAAATACAGACCCAGGTCATTTAGTGAAATTGTCGGGCAACAACACGTGGTAACAACCCTACAGAACGCAATAAGGGCGGATGAGATTGCTCACGCATATTTATTTAGCGGACCTCGCGGAACAGGAAAAACCACTGTTGCGCGCATCTTAACTAAAGTTTTAAATTGCACTGATTCGGAAAAAGATGGAGTATGCTTAAGTTGTCATGTGTGTAAAGAAGTGGAGGGAGGAAATTTTATGGACCTTATAGAAATAGACGCGGCAAGTAATAGGGGTATAGACGATGTTAGAGAGCTTAAAGAAACCGTTAGGGTTGGGCCAAGTTATGGAAACTATAAAGTTTATCTAGTAGATGAGGCGCATATGTTAACCAAAGAGGCATCCAACGCTTTACTTAAAATGTTGGAGGAACCCCCGTCTCATGCCATATTTATTTTAGCGACAACGGAACCGCATAAACTTCTCCCAACCATTATTTCCCGCACACAACGATTTGATTTTCGTTTTTTAACCGCGGATGAAATTAAGGCGCGTCTGGTTAAGCTTTTAAAACAGGAAAAGAAGAAATTAGAAAATGAGGTTTTGGATTTGATTGTGGTATCTTCGGGCGGATCTTTGCGTGATGCAGAAAGCATTTTGGGTAAAATTTTAAGTTTAGAAAACCCCAATACACAAGAGGTGCGTAATGTGCTGGGATATATAGGTATTGAGGAAATATCGCAATTAGTTAAAATTATTTTGGAAAATAAAAAAGACGATGCGCTCGGCTACATAAATAAATTATTGCAAGAGGGGACAGATTTGGAGCAATTCGTCACAAACACCATCGAATATATGCGAAAAATATTATTTTTAAAATTAAGCCCCAAGAGCGAAAAATTAATTGCTGATAATTTAACAAAACAAGAGCTAGATTTAATTAAGGAGCAAGTAGATTTATTGACAGAAAAGAAAATATACGGTATAATAAGGCAGCTGTTGAATGCAAGTCAGGATATTAAATATTCACCAATTCCACAACTTCCTTTAGAGTTGGCTGTTGTAGAGATTATGGGTGAATCGTAATAATAAATCCGATTTAGTTTATTTTTACTTTGAATCGGGATTTATTCTCGATTTTTTGTTAAAAAACTGTTGGGAGTGCCCCGTTAGTTCCTATATATAGGTATTAACGGGGCCCGTAGCTCACCGGTTAGAGCATCTGTCTTATAAACAGAAGGTAGGTTGGTTCAACTCCACCCGGGCCTACCAGCCCCTCACACGAGAAATCGTGTGAGGGGCGTCCAGAGGTGTTTTTTATTTGGGGGCGTGGCGGAATTGGCAGACGCGACGGACTTAAAATCCGTTAGGCAAGTCCTGTGTGGGTTCGAGTCCCACCGCCCCTACCAGCCCCCTGTCGTTGCTCGGCAACGGTGGGGGGAGTTCGTGGGCCGTTAACTCATCAGGTAGAGTACCGGGCTTTTAACCCGGAAGGCAGGGTTCGAGTCCCTGACGGCCTACCAGCCACTCACATGACCCCATGTGAGTGGCTTACCTGCCCGATTAGCTCAGTGGAAGAGCACTGCCTTTACACGGCAGAAGTCGTTGGTTCGATCCCAACATCGGGTACCGGGAAGGTGGACAGGTAAGCAAGTGGTTCCCACTTGGGCATTTGCAAGAGTGCCTCGGCTTGTAACTTGTCCATCTTCCTTCCATTTCAGGCCCCAGTGGCGCAAATGGATAGCGCAACGGACTTCTAATCCGTAGGTTGCAGGTTCAAATCCTGCCTGGGGTGCGCGGTGCCGTCAGACACCCATATCTGACACATGGTGACGGTAGCTCGGTTTGGTTAAGAGCGTCCGGTTGTGGCCCGGGAGGTCGCGGGTTCGATTCCCGTCCGTCACCCGAGGAGGAAGTGGGATAGATAAAACTATCCCACTTCCTCACCTTTTTTCTATAATTTTCAAATATGCTCCCGTAGTCTAGTCAGGTTCAGGACGCCAGGTTTTCATCCTGGTATCACGGGTTCGAATCCCGTCGGG
>Ga0326597_10008140_pt1 | contig 14177 bp, 9 predicted proteins | sample RVTome_12_FD_203789 | JGI IMG/M metagenome (GOLD analysis project Ga0326597, IMG submission 203789) | Soil microbial communities from uranium-contaminated site in the Upper Colorado River Basin, Wyoming, United States - RVT100D185 | ecosystem: Environmental > Terrestrial > Soil > Contaminated >... | reverse complement strand
CATGAGTCCCGCTGCCCCGGAGTCAGCCGAGAGTTCCTGGTAATCGTCGTACTGCATACCGAGCAGCACATCCAGGATGCGCTGCATTTCAGCCGGGCCGTAGTCGGCCTGACGCGCGACCGCGGTGCGCATCCAGTCGCGCGTCGCCGGGTGATCCCTCACGTATTTTACGGCGTGGCTGTGGTGCACGTGCCCGATCTCGTGACTCAGCACAGCAGCTACTTCGTTATCGGTTTTCAGCAGGCGTAGCAATCCCTCCGTCACGAAGATAGCGCCGCCGGGCAGGGCATACGCGTTGACCGCATTCGGGTCGGCGAGGACGATAAACGCGTAGCGATAGGCGATGCCCCCTAGCGGTTTCACGAGCCGCACCCCCGTTTCCCGAACGCGCATTTTCGCCTGTTCGTCCTTCGACACGCCGTAGCGCGCGATCATTTCCATCCCCAGCAGCTCACCGAAGCCCACTTCCTGCTCGGTCGTGAGCGGCGACATGAGCCGGGCGTCCATGCCGTTGCCACCCTCGCTGCTATAGCTTGTGTTGGCGATCGAGTACAGCGTGTAGGCGTAATACGCCGCGCCCAGGGCGCCCGTCACGAGCATCACGGCAACGACGGCACGGGTGGGCGTCATGGGCGATGCCGCTCTGTCAGACCGACGCGAAAGTCATGCGCGGCGGCGCCACCCGGCGAAACACGATGTCGCCGTAATAGGCGTGGACGTTGGCGTCGGTGTTGTCGGTGTCGGTCATGTTCATTAAGGCTTTTGAGAATAGACCTCATCAAACAATGTTTCCAGTTTCTCATTCGTCCCGCGTAGTTGATCGATCACTTCCTTCGCCCAGTCAAAATATTCGCGTTTTCTCTCTAAACTCCATTTGACGGGCGGACTGGTGACGATGTCCTGCAGATTGGAAATCTTGTCCGCCAGTTTGACCAGTCTGGCCTCATGACTGAGCCTGGCAGCATGCTCAATCTGCAAGCGTTTACGCTCCGGGCTGGGCAGGGACTTGTCGTCCGTAACTTCAATGACAATATTCCTGATCGTTTTACCGAATATTTCTTCTATGTCATCAACCGTGGCATCAGTATCTTCGACAGTATCATGCAACAATGCCGCTGCAATAACGTTGGAATCCGTTATGCCACCTGCGTTGATGAGCAGTCCGGCCACCGAAATAGGATGATTGATATACGGTGTGTTTGCGGCATCCTTGCGGCTCTGCCCGCGATGTTTTTCCGCCGCGAATTTCATCGCTTTCATTATCAGGGGAAGGTCCGTGGTCATGGTGTCCCTGTGTGCATATGTTGAAATGAATTTATCCTCTTCTCTCCCTCACCTCTGCTCCTCGGCAATTGCTCGACCATTTGTTCCAGACATGGTCTACCTCATACGTCCTGTACTCGTCCATGCGTTTCTCTACCTCCTGCATCCATGCAGTCGTCTCTCGCAGGGAGAGGATGACAACAAAACCTTCTCCCGCCGGGAGAAGGAATAGGGATGAGGGATTGGAAAAAAAACACTAATCTGTACCTGTTCTGATGCGCGGGACGGCAGACAATAACTTCTGCGTGTAGGGATGCTGCGGATTATAGAGGACATCATCAACATTACCCTGTTCTACAATCTTCCCGTCGTACATTACCGCTACATAATGGGCGATGTATTCGACCACGCTAATATTGTGCGTGATAAAGAGATAGGCGAGCCCGAGCCGATCCTGCAATTCCTTCAGCAATTCCAGTATTTGTGATTGCACCGACACATCCAGTGCGCTGGTGGGTTCATCACAGATGATAAGCTTTGGTTCAACCGCAAGGGCGCGCGCAATACAGATACGCTGACGTTGACCGCCGGAAAATTCATGTGGATAACGAAATTTATGCTCGAGTTTCAGTCCCACCTGCTCAAGCAGTTTGTCCACCCGCTGCATCCGTTCTTCTCTCGTTTTCCCTATCCCCTGCGCGAGCATGCCTTCTTCCACGATATCTGAAATCATCATACGGGGATTCATCGAGGAATACGGGTCCTGGAACACCACCTGGATATCAGCGCGTTTGCGGCGCAATTCCTCCCCGGTAATCTGTGTTAATTTCTTGCCGTCGAACGTCACACTCCCATCGGTTGGCCGTACCAGTTGCAGGATACCTTTGCCCATCGTGGTCTTGCCTGAACCGGATTCACCGACAATGGCCACAGTCTGACCCTTGCAGATCCCGATAGTCACACCATCAACCGCGCGCACATACCCGACAATCTTTTTAAACAATCCTTTGCGGATGGGGTAATGCACCTTGAGATCCTTGACGACAAGTATCGGGTCGCCTGATGCAGGCTCATTTTCCCTGCCCGACGCCGCTGTCTCGCGATCGCGTTTTTCCCTGCCCGGCAGGGCTTCGAATAAATGTCTTGAATATTCGTGTTGAGGCGCGGCGAAGAACGCATCACGGCTGTTGGTCTCGACGATCTTGCCCGCATACATCACGGCCACACGATCGGCGATCTCAGAGGTGACACCCAGATCATGGGTAATGAACAGCATGGCCATGCCTGTTTCTTTCCGCAATTTTTCCAGCAGTTGCAGGATCTGCGCCTGAATGGTCACGTCGAGTGCCGTAGTCGGTTCATCCGCGATCAGAAGTTCGGGTTCACCCGCCAGAGCAATCGCGATCATGATGCGCTGCTTCATGCCGCCGGAGAACTGGTGGGGATATTCATCGATACGCCGCTCCGGTTCCGGTATGCCTACGGCATTCAACAATTCAATGGTGCGATCACGCTGTGCTCTGCCCCGGAGTCCCTTGTGCCGTTGCACTGTCTCGCCAATCTGCTGACCGGCGCTCAGTACCGGGTTGAGCGAGGTCTGCGGTTCCTGAAAGATCATGGCGATCTTGCCGCCGCGCACATCACGCATGGCATATTCGGGCAGTTCAAACAGATTCTTGCCGTCCAGTTTTACACTGCCACTCTTGATCCGTGCGGCCGGTGGCAGGAGCCGCATGATGGAAAGTGCGGTAATCGATTTGCCGCAACCGGACTCACCGAGCAGGACAAAAGTCTCGCCCTGGTTGATCCTGAAATCTATACCGTCCACTGCACGAATAGCATTTTCACCTTCGCCAAACCAGGTCCTGAGATTTTCTACTTCAAGTAATGGTGCTGTCATTTTCTAATTACTTTTCACTCGCCGCTCTTACGCTTCCTCGATCGCTGTTCCCGACGCGATTCTACCTCCGCCATCCTTGGAGTCGTGCGTTCGCGGCATTAGAACATCCATGTACGTCATCACTAATTACTATTCACTAATCACTATTATTTTGGCACCGGGCGCGGTCTGTGATTTTCATCCAGTGCGACATAAGTAAGCTCTGCCTGTGTGACCCTGACCGTCTCCGGATTGGACGGGTTGCGCTGGGCATAGACTTCGACCCCGACTGTGATCGAGGTATTTCCGACCCGGATGATGTCGGTATAGCAACTGATGAGATCACCGACAAAGACCGGTTCATGAAATTCAAAAGAATTAACGGCGACAGTGGCCACCCTGCCTTTAGCGCGTTGCACGGCTGCGATACTGCCGGCAATATCCACCTGCGACATGATCCAGCCTCCGAAAATATTGCCCGCGGCATTGGTGTCTTTCGGTCTGGCGGCGACACGGATGGCAGGTTGTTTGTCGGGCAATTTAACCTTGCTTTTTGTTGTCATGTGCCGTGTCCCTCATACATGCGTTCAATCTCCATTGCATATTTCTCCAGAATCTTGTTTCTCTTTACCTTCAAGGTGGGTGTGAGCATGCCATTCTCTATGGACCATTGTTCATCCGTACAGGTCACACGGCGCACCTGCGCGTAACCGGGGAAAATTCTTAATCTCCAGCCGATTCTTTCCAGTAGAAATTCCTCGGCATTGTCGTCTGCCTTTGAATTCGCTGTAAGCTGATTTCTGATAACGGTCTTTTCCCACTTCTGCTCATTTAACACCACCAGGGCCGTCAGGTAAGGGCGAGATTCGCCGATGATCATGATCTGTTCGAACAAGGCATCCGTTTTTATTTCCTGTTCCATGTCTCCCGGCGGGATTTTTTCGCCGGTGGCCATGACAATAATATCCTTCAGCCGGCCGGTGATATAAATATGCTGCCCTTCAATATGCGCCCTGTCACCCGTATGCAGCCACCCGTCTGTATCGATCACCTTCCGGGTTTCCTCCGGATAATTCCAGTACCCGAGCATGACCGAATCCGCTTTAACGAGCAGTTCATCATGTTCACCAATTTTGACTTCAACTCCGGGCAACGGCGGACCGATACTTTCCGGGATATTGTTATCCACTCGATTGACGCTGACCACCGGGCTCGCCTCAGTCAATCCATAACCTTGCAGGATAGGAATACCAAGAGCAATGAAGGCCTTGGCTATCATCGGTGACAGTGCTGCCCCACCGCTGATGATAATCTTTAAACGTCCGCCAAAACGGCTGGTTATCTTGTCCGCCACCAATCGTTTTAACAGCGGCCATAATAAAAATGCTGTGCGCTTTTTCCCGCGCCCCTGCAGATATTCATACCGGGACCAGCCGGTATCAACTGTCAGATCAAACAATCTGATGAGATATTTTTTTTGTTTTTCTTCCAGTTGCTGCCTGATTGCGGAATAAACCCTCTCGAAGATCCTGGGGACGCAAATCAATGCGGTCGGGCTGATCGTTTTCAGATCCTGCGCAAGCTCGTTAATACTGCGTGCGTAAGCCACGGTTGCCCCTGCCATCATGGGCAGATAGTAACCCACCGTACGTTCAAGAGTATGTGATAACGGAAGAAAGGACAGAAATATCTCCCTGTTGGTCACCACTACGGAACGCTGTCCGCTGTGGGCATTGCTCAGGATATTTTTATGGCTCAGCATGACGCCCTTCGGCCGTCCTGTCGTGCCGGAGGTATAGACAATCGTCGCCAGTTCCTCCGGCCGGCCGTCATTTTTGCGCAGGTCCCCGCCTTCTTTTGGCAACCAGTAACTGAGATTCATCACACGGGGATCCGGATCATGAATGATATCCTTGACCAGGATAATACGGGTGACCGTGTCAAAGTACCCGGCCCTGGACTTTATCGTCTCCCAGAACTCCGGCCCGCCAACGACCAGCAATTTTACGCCTGCATCTCGCAGTATATACTCAACATTGTCAGCGCGGTCTTCGATGTAAAGCGGCACAACGACGAGGCCGAGTCCAAGCGCAGCCTGATCCAGCATGACCCACTCACGGGAATTAGGCATCATCACAGCAACCCGATCACCTTTTGCCAATAATTCCTTTTCCATTGCCGCCTGCCAGCGGGATACTTCTTTGGCCATGTCGAGCCACGTACTGTCCTTCCATGAACCAGAGGCGGGATTAAAATATTTATACGCTGTCTGTTGCGGCGACCGCCTGACGCGTTCCCGGAAAAGACCGGCCAGGGTACCGGCTGTTGCAACGGATATTGTATCTTCCGGTACTGTGACTTCAGGAACAGGATTTATTGTTTGTCGATTACCTTCCGGCATTTTTCTGAAATACTCATTAATTTGACTATCAGCTACTTGATAATTCTTTTTCATTCTGTGCCTGTATAAACTGCATCACTGGTTTTAAGAATTGGTTTCGCCTCGCCCGGCGAGTAATTAGCGATTGGTGACTGGTTATTGGTAACAAATTACTAATCACTAATCACTCATCACCAATTACCAATCATTGTATGAATGATACTGAACTATTTAATTCCAGCCGCTGTCCGGCGTGAAACGATCACCATGTTTTTCTTCCAGCTTCAGCAGTTGCTGTTTTACTTCTTCCCTGCCGCGCTGTTCCATGTAGTGCATCGGCCCGCCACGGAACGGTGCAAAGCCCGTGGCGAAGATCATCCCGGCGTCCAGAAGATCAGCATCGGCAACAACACCCTCGCGCAGGCAGGCCATGGCTTCATTGATCATCTGCAGGATCAGGCGGTCGGTTATATCGACAGCGCCAAGGCTGGTGGCATTTTGCTTTCCGAAACGTGGCTTGCCGTTATGGTATTCATAAAACCCGCGCCCACTCTTGCGCCCGAGATGACCGGCCGCAACCATCTTTTGCAGTTGATCCGGAACAGTCATACCCAGCGCTGCAGATAATATTTTTGCAACGGACAGGCAGATATCCAGACCCACGGTATCCGCCAGTTCAATCGGCCCCATGGGCATGCCGAATGTTGTCGCGGCCCGGTCAATCTCCGGCGCAGACACGCCTTCTTCGAGCAGCAGCACTGCCTCCATGAGATAAGGCATCAGGATGCGATTGACCAGAAAACCCGGCGCGCTCTTCACCGGTAATGGCAGGCGATCGATCGCACGGCAGAACGTGGCGGCGCGATCCAGCACCACCTTGTCTGTCTTCTCTCCCTGCACGATCTCGATCAATTGCATCTTGGCGACGGGATTGAAGAAATGGATACCCACCAACCGGCCCGGTTGGGCGAGAGCTGTGCATAACGTGTCTAGCGGGATACTGGACGTATTGGTGGCCAGCACGGCATTGTCCTTGAGCCTGGGTTCAATGTTCTGGTACAGCGATTGCTTGGCATCAAGATTCTCGATGATGGCCTCGATGATAACATCAGCCTTTTCCACACCCAGACCTCTGTGATCGGGAACTAAACGATCCATCGCCGCCTGCATCAGGCGCGGGTCCTTGAATTTCTTCTTGTACAACGAACCGGCACGCTTCAGCGCAGGTGCAATATATTTCGGCTCGCGATCCTGGAGTGTGACATTGAGTCCACGTAATGCGCACCATGCTGCAATGTCCCCGCCCATGACCCCCGCACCAATAACGTGCACATGCTGCGGGTTAAAGTCATCTGCATCATGGCCCAGGGATTTCAGCCGTTCCTGCAACAGAAAAACCCTGACCAGATTTTTCGCCGCCGGTGTGGTAACAAGTTCCGCAACTGAGTTGGCCTCTGCCTGCAACATATCCTGTTCGTCGCCGCCGTATTGCTCCCATAAATCGATCAGCGCATACGGGGCGGGGTAATGTTCCCGCCTGGCACGCTTGCTTACCTGGCTGCGTAGATATTTCGCCAGGTGCGGCCGGGCGAATTTACTATTGGCAAGCATCATTAATGTGCCCGGCTTGTGTTTTTGCGGATGTTTTCCGATCAAAGTTCTTGATGCGTTATCGAGATGTCGCTGCGGCACGGTACGATCAACGATGCCCAGTTTTTTTGCCGCGCGTGCATCGACGGTGCGCCCGCTTAACATCAGATCCATCGCTGCAGGCGCGCCGATCAAACGCACCAGACGCATCGTGCCGCCCCAGCCCGGATGAAAACCGAGCAGTACTTCGGGCAAGCCGATGCGCGTCTTCGGATCATCGAGGGCGATGCGGTAACGGCAGGCCAATGCCAGTTCCAGTCCTCCGCCGAGACAGAACCCATGGATCTGACTCAGGGTGGGAAAAGGTAACGCCTCCAGTTTGTCAAAGATAAGCTGCCCAAGTTGAATTAACTCCAGGGCCTTCTCTTTGTTTTCAATAGAACTGAATTCATTGACGTTGGCACCGGCGATAAATCCATTGCGTTTGTCCGAAACGATAATGAGGCCTTTAGGATTTGTGTCCTTGAGATGTGAGAGGATGACATTGAATTCCTCAAACACTTCTGTAGAAAGAACATTGGTGCTGCTGTCATGTTTATCGAAATGCAGCCAGGCTATTCCCTGCTGATCATCCTCCAGGCGCCAGTGTTGATATTTTTGTTTTGTCATTATTCGTTTTTCAGGCGGCATCCCGCTCGATCAACATGGCGCCACCCTGCCCGCCACCGATGCAGATTGATGCCATACCCCTGTTTGCACCCTTCTGCTGCAACACATGGCACAGATGCAGGATGATCCGCGCACCACTGGCGCCCACGGGATGCCCCAGACTGATACCACCGCCATCTATGTTGAGCCGGTCCTGATTGATCTCTCCCATTGCACTACGCATATGCAACTCTTTACGGCAATAGTCCGTATCCTGCCACGCGGCGAGACAGGCGAGTATCTGCGCGGAAAATGCCTCGTTGATCTCAAAGTAATCTATATTTTCAAGCGCGAGCTTCTGGCGTTTCATGAGGGGTGTCATGGCGTGCACCGGACCCAGGCCCATCTGCTGTGGTTCAAGACCGGCCCATTCACTGTCCACGATCCGCGCCAGCACGGGCAGTTGATATTTTTTGATGGCGGTTTCACTCGCGAGGATGACCCATGCTGCACCGTCCGTCACCTGCGCACTGTTGCCCGCCGTGACCAGACCAAATTCCCTGTCGAATACGGGTTTTAATTTACCCAGTTTTTCCACCGAGCTGTCCGGACGCACACCGTCATCCTGATCGTAATATTTCCCCTGCCAGTCGTAGATCACTTCGATTTCAGGCAGGCGCTTCCCGGCAAACGCCGCCGCCAGACGTTGATGACTGCGCACGGCATAACTGTCCATCAGCTCCCGGCTGATACCAAAACGGTGCGCCAGCACTTCCGCGGTCTGCCCCATCGATAATCCAACCACCGGATCCGTCAGTCCGCGCAATAATGCAATGACCGGTTTCAAGAAACCCGGCCGGAACTGGACGGCAGTCTTGAGTTTTGCACCGAAATCACGCGCCATGGCAAATTGTCCCAGCCAGGTGACCATGGCCTTGCTGAACATGAGCGGGGCGTGACTCATGGATTCCGCCCCGCCTGCCAGCACCAGGTCCGCCCGTCCAAGGGCAATGTCACGCGCGGCACTGTCTATCGCCTGCATGCCTGAACCGCAATTACGCTGCACCGTCCATGCCGGCACATAATTGCCGCAACCCAGCCGCAAGGCGACCACACGGGCAATATTGGCCTCATCGGGACTTGGCATGATGCAACCCAGGATGACTTGATCAATGGCACCGGGTTCAAATGGCTGGCGTGCAAGCAAGGGCCGTGCTGAATTGACGGCAAGATCCGATGCGCTGAATGGTCCGGGGACTCCCCGCGCCTTGAGGCAAGGTGCACGGCTGCCATCAATAATATAAACAGTACGGCCCGTTTTTGTTGTTCCTGTCTCTGTCATTGCGTGGTATTTCCTTAAACCCTGAACCGCATTTCAACTAGTATCAATTAACAGCCGTTATTTTACCCTGCGTGGCGCGCTCATTTAATGCACTGGTCAGATAAAATTCTTCTTTTGCAAAATCATCCACCTGGATCACTGCACTGCTGGCCTCCATTGCTACACGCAGGGTTTTCGCTTCCTGATCAGTGATCATGCCGGCAGCCAACGCCTCATCCACTGCTGCAACAACCGTGCGGCTCTTGAGTTCTCCCTTGCGCATTGCTTTAACAATCCTGGGCTGCAATGTTTCGACAGCAATAATTTTAGCCAATGCATCCTCCAGCAGATAGACCGCATCGCCGGTTTCTCCCGGCAGATAGATACCCTTGGTCAATCGATCCCTGGCGATGCCGGGCGACAGTAAAAGTTTTGCTATCCTGCCGTCCATCTCATCATCCGGTTTTGCATAGCTGCGTCCAAAGGGAAAGATCAGGAATCTGAGTGCAAAAGCGAGAGCCCTGATAGGAAAATTATCGAGGAAATCAACTATTGCCTCCTGAATGAGATAGAGGCTGCGTTGCCCGTTCCACTCTACCAGCACCTTGTCACTCTCCGGCCGTCCCTGGTCCTGATGATGTTTCAGCACAGCAGAGATGAGATACAGGTGACTGAGCACATCACCCAGTCTCGCTGACAGTCTCTCCTTCCTTTTCAATGCGCCACCTAATATCAGCATGGCGATATCGGCGAGCATGGCGAAGGCCGCACTCATCCGTGTCAGTTGCCGGTAATACGGTGCAGTATCAACTGCGTGGGGCGCCCGGCACAGGCGGGCATTGCTCAACCCGAGCAGTAAGGTACGTACTACATTACTGATGGTAAAACCAATATGACCAAAGATGGCCTGATCGAATTGTTTTAATCCCGCGTTCGCGTCCGGATTGGCGACGGCCTGCATCTCCATCAGTACATAAGGGTGACAGCGTATGGCCCCCTGACCGAAAATAATCATGCTGCGGGTGAGTATGTTCGCCCCTTCAACGGTAATACCGACCGGGATGGACTGGTAACTGCGCGCCAGATAATTACGCGGCCCCAACATGATGCCCTTGCCACCATGCACGTCCATCGCATCATTCACCACCTGGCGCATACTCTCGGTCAGGTGAAATTTGATGATGGCAGTGATGACGGAAGGTTTCTCACCCTGATCCAGGGACCCGAGCGTCAGGACACGCGCGGATTCCATCATGTAGGTCAAACCCCCGATCCGCGCCAGGAATTCCTGCACCCCTTCAAATTCACCGATGGAAACATTGAACTGTTTGCGGATACGGGCATAGGCACCCGTCGTACGGCTGGCAAATTTGCCTGCCCCGGTGCTTAATGCCGGCAGCGATATACCGCGCCCATCCGACAGACATTCCATCAGCATGCGCCAGCCCTGGCCAATGCGGTCCTGCCCGCCGATGACCCAGTCCATTGGAATAAATACATCATTGCCGTTGTTCGGGCCATTCTGGAACGGGATATTCAAGGGGAAATGACGCCGTCCGATATTCACACCCGGATGTTTTGTCGGGATCAATGCCAGGGCGATGCCCAGATTTTCCTTATCACCCAGTAAATGTTCGGGATCGTAGAGTTTGAAGGCCAGTCCCAGCAGAGTCGCGACCGGGCCCAGGGTGATATAGCGTTTGTTCCAGGTGACAAGGATACCCAGTACATTCTGTTTCCCCTCGAATTCTCCCCGGCTGACGATACCATAGTCCTGCATGCCACCGGCGTCACTGCCAGCTTCCGGTCCAGTCAGTGCAAAACAGGGGATCTCGTCGCCGCTGGCGAGACGCGGCAGATAATACTCTTTCTGCTCCTTGGTACCGTATTGCATCAGCAAGATACCGGGACCGAGTGAATTCGGGACCATCACAGTCACCGCCGCCGTGACACTGCGCGATGAGAGTTTCATCACCACGGCCGAGTGCGCCAATGCCGAGAATTCCAGTCCGCCATAATGTTTCGGAATGATCATCGCAAAAAAACGTTTTTGTTTGATGAATTCCCACACCTCAGGCGGCAGGTCATAACGCTCATGGGTGATATGCCAGTCATCCAGCATCCTGCATAATTCCTCCACCGGCCCGTCAAGGAACGCCTGCTCTTCCTGACTCAGTGTTGGGACCGGCATGGACAATAATTTTTTCCAGTCCGGTTTGCCGCTGAAGAGTTCCGCATCCCACCAGACATTGCCTGCCTCCAGCGCTTCCCGTTCGGTGTCCGACATGGCCGGTAACAATTTGCGGTACAGATCAAATAATCGTGTGCTGATCAAATTCCGACGTAATGGAAACACAAGGAGCGGGACAAAGATCAGCAGGAAACACAACCAGAGAGGAATGAGTAAAAAAACTGAAGGTGAAGTGTAATAACTGAAGCCTGTCAACAACACGCCAAAGACCAGTGCCCATAGCCAGAGCGGGAATCTCAAAAACGCAAAAATACAGGCTGATACCAGACAGACACCCAGGAATAAAGTGAATGGATTCATAAGTTCATCTTAGCTATCACATTTTTCTGGCAATCGAATGCGAACCATTTTGCCCTTATACAGCAAGCGTAGGCAAATTTCCGGAAAATTCAGTTAAAATCAGCAAGTTCTGAATATTAGCTGGCCGGGATCGTCCTGATCCTGGGATCAAACGCATCCCGCACGGCATCCGCGAACAGGTTTGCGGAAAGTACCAGTCCAAGCATAAACATAAAGGCCGCAGACAACGACCACCACACAATCGGTTCACGGGCCATTTCCAGACGGGCACTGTTGATCATATTTCCCCAACTGGCCATGGTGGGATCGACACCGATACTGATATATGCCAGGACTGCCTCCACCAGCACCAGGCCACTGAAATCAAGGACGATCGATATCATGACAATATGCATGACATTCGGCAGTATGTGCCGCAGCATGATGGTGATATGCCCTGTGCCAAATGCACGTGCCGCCTGTACATAATCAATCTCGCGCAGTTTCAATGTTTCACCGCGCAGAAGCCGGCACAGTCCTGTCCAGCTCATGATGCCGAGGATCATGCAGAGGAATAACAGGCGCATATCCGCCCGCTGCTCGATGCTGGTGAAATCACCGGCATGATTGGTCATATACACCTCAAGCATCAGGATCGCCGCAGCAATCAATAACACTCCCGGGATTGAGTTAAGCGTCGTATAGAGATATTGAATGACATCATCTATCCAACCGCTGAAATATCCGGCCATAATTCCCAGGGCGATCGCAAAAGGGAGCATGATTAATGTGGTCAGTGTTCCGATAAGCAGTCCGGTGCGCACACTCTTGAGTGATTGGTAAAGCACATCCTGACCGACCTTGTCCGTGCCCAGGACGTGATAAAAACCGGAAAGGTAAACAACCGTGGTGATGCCGATGACAATGCATCCCAGCGTAATCAATATGACATGCCAGGGGATTTTTCCGGGAATTTGATCCCGCCCCCGGATGATACAGCGGAACTCTGTTTTGATATCGCTGCGTCTGATGCGAGACAGACTGAAAATAATCATTGCTGATAACACCAGCCAGATCATTATTCCCATAACTATACCTATGATCGTCTTCGTCAGGATATCCGGGACGATATCTTTATCCGGATCATTCAGATGACTCCCGCCATAGTTCAAACGCGGGTAATCGCGTAGCCGGGTGCCATCGGGCAGATCGATCATTTCCTTCGCATAGGCATGCGTTGCGAACGGCGCGGAATAGGTTTTCTCAACGCGGCTGCGCAATTTTTCAGTCAGGACATCCAGCACACTGAGGATATTTGTCGAATATTTTATTTCCTCCTGATTCTCATCATTGAGTCGTGGATGAAAATGAATCGAGTCCAGCAATCCGACGGCGATATAAAACAGCAATACAACTGCGGTTGCCATGGCCAGTGGATTTTCTCCCACCTGACGCCACGGGATACACAGGTGTTCATGTCTGCGTGAATACCAGATAAACAGACACACCATGAATACCAGAACAAAGATAAGTGCGTCAGTGATAAAGATAACGGGCATAATAATAATTATTCCAGTCTGATCCGTGGATCCGCAATCGTGTATGAAATGTCCGTCAGGATTAAACCGATGATGTATAAAACGGATCCCAGATACACCATGGATCGCACAATGGCAAAATCCTGATTGCTGATTGCGTCAATGGTATAGCTGCCGAGTCCGGGAACCGCAAAAAATGATTCAGTGACCAGACTGCCGATAAAAAGCAATGGCAACACCACCACCACGCCGGTCAATATCGGGATAAGACCGTTGCGCAAAACGTGCCGGTACAGAACCGTTTTTTCAGACAGGCCCTTGGCACGGGCGGTACGCACAAAATCCTTGTTCATTTCCTCAAGGAAGATCGTACGATACCAGCGTGTGGATGAGCCTATACCTCCAATCAATCCGACGATGACTGGCAATGCGACAAACTTGATTGCATCAATACCGGTGTCATATCCGGAGATTGGGACCAGATTAAACAGCTTGCCGATCACAAACTGGCCGCCGATGATATAAAACATGCTGGAGATCGACATCATGATCACACACATGATGACTCCCCACACATCAATATAGCTTCCCCTGAAAAACGCGAGGGTGAGCGCAAAGGTGATATAGCTTATCAATCCAAGTATAAGGCTGGGGAAGGTAATGGCAAGGCTCGGCCACATGCGTTGGCGAATGTCATAACCGATATCACGGCCACTGTCGGATTGACCAAAATCAAACAGGAATAATTTGATTGAATTTTGGAAAAATATTGTATCTGAAATTTTCTGCCCTGCGCTTGCCTGTGAATTCCAGAGCACCGGCTTGTCATAACCGCGTTCACTTTTCCATTTATCTATTGCCTCTTGAGTGATCCGTTTCTGTCCAAGTTGCATGCGTGCCATATCGTCCGGAGTATTCACGACAAAGAACAGCACGAACGTAATAATATTTATCCCGATCAGGATAGGCAGGGCATAGGCGATGCGGCGTATAACGTAATTAATCATAGCGCCGGAGAACGCTCCCGG
>Ga0326597_10008138_pt1 | contig 14180 bp, 13 predicted proteins | sample RVTome_12_FD_203789 | JGI IMG/M metagenome (GOLD analysis project Ga0326597, IMG submission 203789) | Soil microbial communities from uranium-contaminated site in the Upper Colorado River Basin, Wyoming, United States - RVT100D185 | ecosystem: Environmental > Terrestrial > Soil > Contaminated >... | reverse complement strand
CCGCGAGGTTGTTCAGGCTCAAGGCCACGTCGGGATGGTCCGGGCCCAGCGCCTTCTCCCTGATCGCCAGGGAGCGCTTATAGAGCGGCGCGGCCTGCGCGTACTCGCCTTGGGTTCGGTAGAGCTCCGCGAGGTTGTTCAGGCTCGTGGCCAGATGGGGATGGTCCGCGCCCAGAGTCTTCTCCATGATCGCCAGGGAGCGCTTATAGAGCGGTGCGGCTTGCGCGTACTGGCCCTGGGTGTTGTACAGCACGGCGAGGTCGTTCAGGCTCGTGGCCACGTCGGGATGGTCCGGGCCGACGTTGCTTTCCGCAACCTGAAGCGCCTTCTTGGCCACAACCACCGCACGGTCATACTTGCCCGTGCGGTAGAGTTCCATGACTTCCTGATTAAGGACGTCCCATTCGATGCCCGCACCTTGTGCCAACGCAGTGGGTGCGGTTAGCAACAATAGTAGGAAAGGCGTCAAGAGCGTCACGACGCGCCTGAATGGGGCCGGCGCCGGGACGGCCGCGCCAGCATCAGATGGGCCCTGGTGCATTGTTCAAACTCCCGCCGCCAAAATGGGTCCGGCACGGACCGTTGGACAAGATTCGCACAAGATAACCTCAAACGGTGGGCGGTTCAACCCCGGTTTGCCGGGGCGGCGCCGAAGGGTCATGCGCTCACGTCGTCCTTCCGTTTCCGGTCCGAGCCTGAATTGAAAGGAGGTCGCCGGTTCCAGCCTGGTAGGGCAGGTCCTTGGGACCTGCCTTCACCATCATCGTGCAGGGGCAGGTCAGAGACCAGTCCGACTACCGGCCACGTGTGCCAACCGCGAATGGTAGGGGCAGGTGCGAGCACCTGCCCTACCGGGCTCTCTTCCAGCGTGGAACCGCAGGCTTTAAGCCTGCGCGAAGCTGCGCTCACTCAGTCTCGTATGGCAGGCACCGCCCACGATCGCTAAAGGGTAGTCTCGTACGGTGGGCACCGCCCAGCAGTCGCTCAAGGGCAATCCGCCGGGCACGCGGCGTTGTTCTCACCCGCGTCGGAGTCGCAGTCTCGTAGGGTGGGCACCGCCCACCGATCGGTTAAAGGCAGTCCGCCGGACATCCGGCCGCGTCCTCGCCCGCGTCGGTGTCGCAGTAGCCGTCGCAGCAGTTGGGCGGACAGTCCGGCGGCGACGAACGCATAAGCCGCCGCGACACCGTTGACATGGGGGCATTCGAACAGCAGGCCCTGTGCTCGATTGAGTAAAGCGACGACCACTCGTCCGGCCGCAACCCCGTCACGTCACTCATGCGCCCGGGCCGGCTCCTCCCGCCGGATCGGAGTCTTTTTCGCCTTGCGGATCGGCTCCAACTCGCCCGGTCGTCCCACCTCGACCGGGCGCCCGGCCGCCCGGCCGCCCGAACCCGGTCCTTTTACGGCGCCGCGCTGGGCGCGAACCGCAAGGAAACGCGCGCCGAGTACCATTCCTCCCCGGCCGCGTGGACGGAAAGCGTGGCGGATTGAAGCGTCCGGCCGAGCGCGGAAAGCTCGCGCACCGAGCCGGTGAGCATGGCGACTGACACCGCCAAGGCATCGCGATTCTCGTTGCACGGAACGGTCACGTCAATCATCAGGTCTCCGCGCCGGACCCGAAGCACGGCGTCTTCCGAAGTGGGTTCGAGGGCGAGCTTGCGGTCGAGCGTGGCCCCTGGTGAGCCCAAATCCAAAAGCGTTCCTCCTACGCCTATTACGCGGTCATTGAGCTGCAACCGGCCGTGTGCAATCGAATCGGGAGGAACGCGCGTTACGAGAGCGGTTCCCGGCTCGCCCGCGCAACGCAAGCGCACCCCCAGTTGTTCTTCCGCGAGAGCGCCGGAGCGAAAGGAGCCCGCCCACCATGCCGGAGCGAGCAGCGAGGGGAGCCCGGCCTCGCAGTCCTTGACCCATCTGTCGAGCATGTCCGTAGCAAGCTGGGGCTGGACCACGGCCACCAGGGTCCGTGGTGCCGTATCGGTCTGGACGGCATTCAGGTCACCGGCAGCCGCCAGCGACGGTATGAGCCCATGCCAGGAATCGAGGATTCGCTCGAGGTGTTCGCGACTCAGAGCAATGATGAACCAGTCCCTCCAAGCTGCCCAGGCCGGCGCGACACGGGCCAGCAGGCGCGCCGCGGTCGACTGCGAATCGGCGGCCCATTGATCGAGGGGGAGATACTCGACTACGGTGCCGAGATGTACGCGGCGCTTGATCGCCAGGGTCGACGCCGTGATCTCGGGATCGCTCATGCGCGCCAGAGTCAGGATTTTTCCCGCAACGCGCGAGGCGCTCGCCCGCAACGCCTGCGGGTCAGTAGACTGCGCCAACACCGCGAGCTGCGGAGTCGATCCGTGTTCGCTGAGGTCCTGCCCCCACACGACGATGACCTGCGTAGCCGCGGGCACGGCTGGGTCCGGGCTCGCCGCGGCATGTTTGGCCAGACCTGCAAGGATGGAAAGGTATCGCTTCCAATCGCCGTGGGCGGGGCCTTGTGTGGCCGCCACGTAGGCGCGTCCGAAGTCAACGGTGGTGGCCACGGCAAGGAGCGTGGTTTGCGGCAGGGACATGACCTGCCGCAAGACCGCGGGCTCGAGGGAGACTAAAGCTCGAGGAGTCGCGACGGAGCCGCGGATGGCCAGGTCGATCCGGCCGCCGCGCTCATAAAGTCCGACCACGGCGCGATCGAGCCCGGGAAACAAAGAAAAGCCGGCGCGGCCCTTTCCCTTCGCGGAGGCGTCACCGGTGATGTAGGCCAGGGCGAGCTCGCGGCCGGGCATGTAGCTTGCCAATTCCCGAAACTCGACCGCCCCTTCGAGAGAGTTGCGGGCCCTTCCAGACATCAAGAGGCGCACCTCGGGCAGTAAGGACTTTTCATGGGTGGGCCGGGCCATGGCCACAACGTCGCCGCGCACGCAGACGCTAACGCCCGTTTTCGTACGAAAGGTGACGGCGCGCCTGGACGCGGCATCCGGACTGCGGATACGTTGCTGCGGAAACCATCTCCGCAGGCCATCGGGGTCAGGAATCCTGATTAACCAGACCGCACTGCCGATTTCCGCCCATGCACGCGCGGCTATGCCCACCTCCGCACCCATGAGCTCGTCAACGCCCACGGCGCTGTCGCCGCCCAGTAAAGAGACGATCGCGGAGCGAAGGTCGAAGGGCCGCTCACTGCTGCCGCCTTCCGCCGAAATACTTGGAAGGAGACCCCATACGTTAGCGCGGTGCAGCGCATCATCAACTTCGCCGAGTTGGCGAATCGTGACGAACAGCCCGGCCGAGTCCGGAACGTAACGCTCGAAGTGTACCTGGTCCCGCGTTGGCCCAGGGCTGCCGCCGGGCGGCGCTTGCGCAGAAAGCGTTACGAGTAATGAAAGTGCTATCGCGCCAAGTACGGGAGGCCTAGTCAAACGCGCATAACGTAATTGTCGGGTCGATGCACCGGCCCCACGGCAAACGTCTGGTTGTTGTTTGGGGCCAGGGGCTGGCATCCCGTCAGGCACCGTCAATCCACGATGTCAACGGTATCGACAGGCGGCTGCTTGCCATTGGTGCCGCTCTTGCCCGCAATATCGGCCCCGGGGAAGTGGTCCTCCGACGCGGACGGGTCTTTGGCTTCTTCGAGTATGTCGAGCCATTGCCCGATTGTAAGATCCAGCACGCGCTGCAACGATTCGACGCTTTGTCTTTTCGCCTCGCCGGTCTCTTGCGTCTGCCTTATCCAGCGTTCGAGGCGCTGCTCGGGGCGTGTCGGGGCGTCCGGGACTTGCAACTCCGCGGCCGGGGCCAGACCGGCGTTGGGATTGCTATCCTCCTGGCCCGCCACTTGGAGCCGCTGCCCGCCGGTTCCGTTGGCGCGGTCGAACACACCCAAGAAGGCAAGCACAATCAATGCCGCAGCTGCGAGCGGCGCGGCATAATAAAGCGCACGCTTGACCTGCGTCAGCCGCCGAGGCCTGGGCGCCGCCATGCAAGCGAGCAGCCGGTCCGCAAAGTCAGCGCCAAGGACAATGTCATCCCGGTCCGAGGCGAGGATCTGTCCGCTAACCTCCAGCAGCGCCAAGGCCGTGCGGCATTCCGCACACTGGATTCGATGAGCACCCAACTCCGCTTGCAACGTGGGAGGCAACTCACCGTCAAGGTAAGCGTCGAATAATTGGCGTGCTTCTTTGCAGCGCATCATCAGTCCGATCCACGGTGCCGAACGTGCCCTCAGAGGCACGCCGTCCGCCAACAGCTTATACAGCGATCACCCGGACAGATTGCGGAAGTAGTGCAAATCTTCCTCGCTGAGCGGCTCCAGCAGCTTGCGCAGCCGTCCGCGCGCCCGATGCAGGTGGCTCTTCACGGTCGCCACGGGAAGCTCGAGGACCCGCGCTATCTCCTGGCAACTCAGCTCCAGCCGATAAAACAAGAGCACGGTGGCCCTTTGCGGTGGGCTGAGCTCCTCGACCGCATCCCACACGCGCCCTTTTAATGCCCCGACCTCTTCAGACTCGACGTCGCTGCGTTCATCGGTCTCACAGAACAGCGTCAACGCACCGGAAAACGCTTCGCCCGTCAACGCCCGCTTTTGCCTCAACCGATTCAAACAGACACGATACGCGATCGTAAACAGCCAGGTGCTGAATCTATATTCCACTGAAAAGGCCTCGAGCGAAGCGAAGGCCTTGAGAAAGGCATCCTGGCAAATGTCCTCGGCGTCGTGGTGGTTGCGGGTCATCCGCCAGATGAATGCGAAGAGCCTGTCCTTGTGCAGATCAATCAACTCGCGAATTGCACCGCGATCGCCGGCGCGCGCCCTCGCGACCAGGTGCACTTCGCGCTCACGGGTTTTGCGGTTCACGAACGTAATACCTCCCTTGATCCCTTACCCCAATTATAACCCACGAAGGCCGCTCGAACAGTGCAAGATTGCCACAAGCCAAGACTAAGCTACAATCGTTATAATCGGGCAAACGTATGAAGACGCCACAGTTCAATATAACCTAATGCCATATATTAAGTTATGGCGCACAAGAAATCTCCCGACAACCGCGTGTGTACAAATCGCCGGGCGTCCTATAACTACGAAATCCTCGACACCCTGGAATGCGGTATAGTACTTGTCGGAAGTGAGGTCAAAAGCCTGCGTGAGAAAGCCGGTTCTATCGAAGAGGCATACGCGCGCATCGAAAGGGACGAACTGTGGCTCATCGATTCTCACATTTCGCCGTATAAGTTCGGGCTGGTAACGGAGCACGAGGCTAAACGTCGACGCAAGCTCCTGGTTCACACACGCGAGATCCGAAAACTCAAGCCCAAGCTCGAACAAAAGGGTTTCACACTGATTCCGTTACAGATACACTTTAACACGCGAGGAGTCGCGAAGGTTTTGCTGGCGCTAGTGCGAGGAAAACGCATGTGGGACCGGCGACAAGACCAGAAGGCCCGCGAGCACCGGCGGGAGATGGCGGCCGCAATGCGACGTAGGCGTTGAGGGGCGACCGCGCGCGAACATAGCACAAAAAATACGGTCGACAGGCGGGGACATCCCAATCCGGAGGGCGCGATCGAGCAATTCACGCCCTGCTGTACAAGACAGACCTCGCCCGGGCAGCATCCGTTGCATAATGGCCCGAAGAATCAAGGGCGATCCTTTTCGGGCGGAGTGCGCGCTCCTGACGGCGCCACTGGCTCCACCGATTTGCCACCCCAATTGGGATGCACCCGGGGATGCGCATCGATCACAAAAAACAGTGTCCTGCGCCGCCTCCACGAAGGCGTTGTACGTGCTAGCCGGTATGACCAGCGGCTGGCCACGCTGGACCTTTCCTAACCTGTGAGCGTGCCCGAGTTACGATGCGGCGTATTGAATGGTACCAGGTGCCGATGTTCGATTACTTTCGGAAAAAGCCCAAGCCACCAAGAGACCAACCTCGCCCTCGTCGCATCAAGGACGACGGAAAACGTCTCTCTGAATATCCCGAGCTGCGTGACGCATGGCTGAAGCTCCAAACTGACTATCTGGACGAGGCTCGCGAGGCGGCCAGCGGGCATCTCCAATCGCCAGACTCCGACCTGGCGAGCGAAGGCCGGGGCATTCCTTCGCCACTCTCAGTTGGTGATTTGGCCCGCCTGGATGACTGGCGTGACGCTGTTCATTCTGAACGTTTACGTGGGCTGGTTCTGATCGCCGGTTTATTTCGATCTGGCAAAGCCACCCCCCTTACAGGGTTCCCTCGAGCACGACTTCCCCCGTTGCGGCCGGCGTGTAATCACGTATGAATACGTCGCGTTCTGAAAAAAAATGTCGAACCCTGAACCTTAGTTCAAGGTCGTTATACATAACGGGATGACCGTGGACGCTCAGTACACCATCGGCAGACTGGCAAAGGCAGCGGCTGTTCCAATCTCGACCGTCCGGTACTACGAACGACGTGGGTTGGTAACGTCCGAGGCCCGGAGTCGGGGCAACTACCGGCTGTACGGCCGGGGCGCGCTGGAGCGCCTGCGGTTCGTCCGCTCGGCCCAGGCGGCCGGGTTCACCTTGTCGGACATCACGTTGCTGCTGAGATTCCGCGACGGCGATCCCGCGCCCTGCCACGAGGTCCAGGGCCTGATCACGAAGCGGTTGACGCGTGTCGCCGAGCAGATCGAGGAATTCAAGGGCGTGGAAACCATGCTCCAGCGATGGCTGGGGGTGTGCCGCCGGTCTGAACGAACCGGAAAATGCGGCGTGCTGGCGGGGCTGGCGGAGGTGAATGAGGGGTGTTGCGAAAATCCGGAAAAACGCCCTTGACTCGACATCATGGTTCAAGGTGTAGGCTATAGGTGAAGGCGGTGCGATCCGCGGACCTTGGTCCGCGCGGACTGAAGTCGGCGGCTCGCTGCGGTCTTTTGATTGGAGGATTATCATGCGAAAAGTGTCAATTCCTATCGCCATGCTGGCGACCGTAGGTCTGGCCGTGGCTGCGTATGCTGTGAACTCGCGAGTCTCGGCCGATCGCCCCGATTGTCCGGGCAAGATCGTCTGCCCGCTTACCGGCCAGCTTGTGTGTAAAGACCGATGCCCGCTGGGCAACAACGACTCGGAAAAACCGTCCTGCTGCCAAAAGCGGAACTAAGGGGCCCCGCCACATGCGAATAGAGGTTTTGTACTTCCAAGGGTGCCCCAACCATGTGCCGACGGTCGAACTTGTCAGACAGGTCGCATCGGAACTTGCCGTCGACGCTGACCTGCGCGAAGTCGAGGTGCAAACCGCCGAGGATGCTCAACGGCTTCGCTTCCTGGGCTCCCCTAGCGTTCACGTGGACGGGCTCGATGTCGACCCGCGAGCCCGGCATCGAAACGACTTCGCTTACGGCTGCCGCGTGTACGGTCATTCCGGCGTACCGCCGCGTCCTTTGGTGAAGGCCGCGATCACGGGAGCTTTGTCGTCGCAGAACGCCGGTTGTTGCGGACAGGCACGTCGCCAGGAAATCGCCAGACTCCCTCAGCGCGCCGGGATACTAAGCGCCGCAGCCTCGGTGCTTTCTGCGGCCGCAGCTTCCGCATGCTGCTGGCTTCCGCTCCTGCTCCTCGCATTTGGGGTTTCGGCGGCGGGCGTTTCGGCAATGTTCGAGAAAGTACGCCCCATTTTCCTGGCAATTTGTGCGGCGCTCCTCGGGCTGGGGTTCTACTTCGTCTACCTCCGCAGACCCGCCTGCGCACCCGGGACGGCCTGTGCTACGCCCAATGCCAGGAGCCCACGGCGCAACCGCGTTGTGTTCTGGTCCGCGACCGTAGCGGTCGTTCTCTTTGCGTTCTTCCCGAGTTACGCCGGTCGTCTGTTTGGAGCTAATGCGACCACTTCGAGATCGCACGTCGGGAACGGTGTGACGTGGATTTTGGCCATTGACGGAATGACCTGCGAAGCCTGTTCCGGCCACGTCAGAACGGCTCTCGCCAAGGTGCCGGGCGTGGAAGACGTAACGGTTTCCTACAAGAACCGACAAGCAGCCGTTCGTGTCAACGTCGAAATGCCGCCCCCTGTCGATTTGCTCGTGCGTGCGGTCGAGACCGCCGGTTATAAGGCAACGGTTCAGAACACGACCTCCATGGAGAAACATCACGATGGCACGAGTTAGGTTCTTGGCCTTCCTGGTTTTTGCCTTGACGGCTACTTGGGCGCTGACTGCCTGCGCAAGGCCGTCGCGGTGCGGCGCACCGAATTCCACCGCACGCGTGTCGAACGACATCGCTCCTATGTCGTCTCCCCCTTGCAACGAACAGCGCGTGGCCGCCAAGCTTATCGTCCTCGCGGTCGAAAGGCTCGACGAGTCAGCTTCGCAGCACATCAGGGCAGCGCTTGCCGAACGCTACAATCAGGGCCTCTTTTTCGCTGCCGCGGGCAACGACCTCGTGACCATCCTCGCCCGGACCGATTCTGACATCAACGTAGCCAATACGGTAGGTTTCCTCCAGACAATTGGGATCCAGGCGCGGGAAGCCACGGAACAGGAGTATCAAGCGGCGGAGTCGGCACTCACGGGTCGGACGATCGGTGTTTCGGCGAGCGCTGTATCCTTAGACGAGCAGGGCCCAAGCCGCCATGACGCGGGAGACTCGCCGCTTCGCTCTCTGGATGCTTCACTCGATTCGCTTCGCGATCGATTCAATCGTGACAAAGGCAAGCTGAGGTTTGTTGCAATCCTCTCGCCGACCTGAGGAGCCTGCATTGCAGGCGCCCGTGCGGTGCAAGATTCCATTCTGAAGAAGTTCCCGGATACGGACATCAGCGTAAGCCTGGTTTGGGTTGAAATGCTCCCGACTGACAACCGGGTAGCCGCCGAGAACATGGCAGCGTCGATTCGCGACCCTCGCGTCGTCCACTACTTCGACCCCCGAGGCGCCCGACTTGCGGGCGGTGCCTTCGCGAAGGGCATCATCCGGGAGGGGGCCGGTCCGGCCTGGGACGTGTATTTCTTTTACGACAAGGACGCGGAATGGCAGCACGCACCACCCGGGCCAGCGGAATGGTTTCACCAGCTTGGTGGCGGAACGAGGGCTGACCCGCGGCGCTTCGCGGCCGGCGTCATCGGCGACAAGCTCCACGAAGCCATGCACCGACTCACCCACACCAATTGTGAACACCCCCGCATTGGTGGCCGACCTTGACCCCTAACCTTTTTAATCGGGAAACGATTCGGCCAAGAGGCCCAGCGAAGCAAGTAATCTGACTTGCGCCTGGTTGTAGCGAACGACGGCTTCGGCGAACCGCAGCCGCGCTTGGGTGGCGGCGTCCTGGGCTTGCAGAACGTCGAGAGTCGTCATCGTACCGGCCTGGAGGTTGGCCTGGGTCAGACGAAGGGCTTCTTCGGCGGACGTCACTTGCTGCCTGGCGAACTCGATCAACTGATCGTAGGTTCGCGCGGCCTGTGTTGCGCTCACCGCTTCGGCGCGCACTTCGTCAAGCACACGCTCGAATCGGACCAGCGCCTGCTGCTCGCTTGCTTTGGCTGTCTTCAGGTCGCCGAGCGTGGATAAGCTCAACCGCCAACCTGCGGCCGCTGTCGCCCGTTGTTGGTCGCTGAAGCTGAACGTTTGATCGTCGCGCCCGTCGAGCCGTTTGCAACCGCGAAGGATCCCCTCCTTGATTAGCCCGTTAGCGAACGGATTGTTGCTGAACGAGCCGTTCGCCGATGCCGGGTTGACGATCAGGTTCCCCGGGATGCCCTCCGCGGGAACGACGTTGTTCGCGTGCCCCGTGATCCCGCCGTATTGATAGGCCAGCGACACGGTCGGTCCGAAGCTCGTCCACCAAGTCTTCTTTCGCTCCGCAATCGCCGCGTCGATCAGGTCCCGGAAACTTTCCAACTCTGGACGGAAGGCCACGGCGATGCCGAGCGTTTCTTCGATAGACAAATCCCCGCGAACCAGTTGCGTCTTTTCCAGGTTGGAGACGGCCGGCACCAGCGTGACGGATGAATCCAGATGCAGCGTAAGCGCCAAGAGCACGGACGCGTCGTAGAAGTCCTTTAAGGCCAACACCAGGTCCTGCTGGCGTTCCGCCAGACGCGCCTCGGCGCGAAGAACGTCGGCTTGCACACCTGTTCCCGTATTCAGACGCAGGCGGTTGACCCGAAGAAGTTCGGTGGCCTCCTCAACGCCCCGATGCGCCGCTGAAATACGCGTTTGTCCGAACGCGAGCGCATAGAACTGCACCGATGCATCGCGAAGCGTCGCTAGCGTAACGGACTGCTCAAAGTGCTCCGCCGCGGAAAGGCGTTTTTTCGCGGCCGCGATTTCGTAGATGACCCGGCCGGGATTCACCACCCACTGAATCGCAACCGAGGGCTGCAACGTATTGAATCCCACGCCCACAATGTTGCCTTCCGTGGCTCGGACGCTCCCCTCGACGTGCTCGAACAGCGCCGTTGGAACGATCGCGGGAAACGCGGCGCCGACGGCGCTCTCATAGCCACCCTCGACCGCGGTGACATTCAATCGCGCCTGCATGATATCCGTGTTCTGCGCGACGGCGACACGCGTCACCGTTGGCAGGTCGATCGGTACCAACTCCGTGAACATCGGCTTGATCTGCGATAAGTCAAGCGGGATCGTCGTGGTAGACGCCGCCACGCTACGCGGCGAGACATCGGGCCGCTCGACGACGGGTCGCGATCCCGTCGGAGTCGCGCAGCCCCCGAGCAATAATGCAAACGACAGCCCAATCCGGCGTGCGATTAAGCCTTTCAGCCTGGCAAGCGGTATCTCGCTCATGAACGGTTATCCATACGAACCGGTCGCAGCATCGAGCCGTCCGAGATCAATCCTTTTCCGGTCACCACGACCACCGAACTGTCCGTCAGACCGTCGGTGATCTGAACGCGAATCCCGTCATCCAGCCCGATCTGAACGGGAGTTCGCACCGCGCGATCGCTCTCCACGGTGTAGACGTACGTTTCCTTTCCTTCGGTCAGAAGAGACGACGCGGGGACGGTAAGGGCGCCGGCGCGTTCGTCAAGTTCGACGACTACCTGTGCGTACATTCCGTGCATGAGCCGGCCGTCGCTGTTATCGAGATCGATCTCCGTCCGCATCGTACGCGTGTCCGGCTTCAGCGACGAGGCGGCGCGGGCGATTGTTCCCACAAACTCTGCACCTTCGATTCCATAAGGCTTCACCTTGGCCGAGCATCCGGGCCGAACGAAGGCTATGTCGGACTCCGGAACCTCAATGAAGATGCGGAGCTTGTCGATCCGCTGCACTGTGAACAGCGGCGTCGTGCGACTGGTCGTGGCGGATTGAACGAGCGCTCCGCGATCCACCAGTCGGCGGGTCACGAGGCCGTCAAACGGGGCGACGATCTGTGCGTACTGCATGAGCGTTTGGGTTTTCTCGATCCGCGCCTGGGCAACCGCGACATTGGCCACGGCCGCCGTGCGGGAGGCCTCCGCGCTCGCAATGTCCGCCTCCGCCGCGGCGATCTTCGCTTCCGCAATGCCCACGTCCGCCTGGGCGATGTCGTGCTGGTTCTGAGCTTCGTCCAGTTGTTCCTGGGTGATGGCCGTTCCACCGAACAGTTCTTTCCGCCGTTGCAGCGTGGTCTTCTTGAGCGTGTATTCCGCCTGGGCGCGCACGAGCATGCTCCTGGCCACGTCGTGCATCCTTTTCACCTGCACGATCTTGGACTCTGCCGTCTGTACACCGGCCGCGGCCGCCGCATGAAGCGACCGGGCTTCGGCCAGCTCCTTGACCATTTCCGGCACGTCGATGACCGCGAGCACTTCACCCGCTTTCACCGGATCCCCGATATCGACGCGCACTTCGGAAATGTACCCGGACGCCTTCGCATAGAGGTCGGCCTGTTCGTAGGCCTCCATCGTCGCGGGAACGTCCAAACGCCGCGACATGTCTTGCCGCTTGGGGGCGGTGACTTCGACGCTGCGCGGTGTTCCCGAAACGGGCGATCCCGCGGTCGCCGGAGAGTTCGGTGGCTCCGACTCGCTCGCTGCGGCCACTTGCCTCTTGCCGATGTACAGTCCGGCCATTAAGACCACCAGCACGCCGACCATTCCGATCCATCGCGCATGTTTTTGCATTTCCTGTCTCCTAGGCGACCGTCGCCACCGCGACGCGCCCGGGCCTTTTCAAAAGCGTGTACAACACCGGAACGAACACCACCACCAGCACGGTGGAGACCGTCAGGCCCCCAACCACGGCACGCGCCAGCGGAATATTAGCCTCCGTACCCCGACCCATGCCGATGGCCATCGGCATCAGCCCAAGAATCGCCGCAAGGGCGGTCATCAGGATGGGTCGCAGTCGAATCTTGGCCGCTTCCAAGGCCGCGTCGAACGTGGAAAGTCCGCCTTCCTCGCGGAGGCGATTGGCAAACTCGACGAGCAGCACGCTGTTCGATACGGCGATGCCCACCATGAAGATGACGCCCATGAACGACTGGATATTGATCGTCGTGTTCGTAATGTAGAGTGTTACAAGCACGCCCATGAGTCCCAACGGTACCGCGAACATAACGATGAGCGGGTCCACGAATGAGCGGAATTGGGCGACCATCACGAGGTAGACCAGCACGCTCGCCAAGGCCAATCCGAATCCCAAACTTGCGAAGGACTCTTTCATGCTGGCCACTTCGCCGCGCATGTAGATTCGATAGCCTTCCCACGGTTTCGGCTTTCCCGCTGCGCCCGCCGCTTGATCGTCCGCAGCCATTTCGGCTCGAAGACCGGCGATCCCTTCCTCGATCTCCGCAGCGATCGATCCCACATCGCGCCCTTGAACGTTCACGAAGATGTCGGTGACGCGGCTGATGTTCAGGTGGTTGATTTCGGCGGGCGCCGTCGTGCGCCGGAACTTGGCGATGTTCTTGAGCAGGACAGGCGAATCGTGCATCGACCCGGTGATCGGAATGTGCTCCAGCGTGTTCATCGAGACGATGTCGCTCTCCGGGTATTGGGCACCGATGAAATAGTGATTCCCGTTGTTGTGATCGATCCAGAATGAGGGGTTGAAGTTGATCGAACTGTTGAACGCCGTCACCACGTTCTTGACCACCTCCACCTGGTCCAGGCCGCAGTAGGCGGCACGGGTGCGGTCCACGTCCACGGCAAGCTGCGGGTAATCCAGCTTCTGTTGGATACGCACGTCCACCGTCCCGGGTACGCCTTCGCAAATGCGCATCACCCGCTGGGCGATTCTCGCTGCCACGTCGAGTTTATTGCCTTCGACCTGAATGTTAATCGGGCTGGGCAGCCCGAAGTTCAGCGCCGCGGTCATCATCCCGCCGGTTTCGAAGGCGAACTCGATCCCCGGGTAGTCGCGGCTCAGCGTCTCCCGCAGATCGACGACGTATTCCTGGATGCTCTTGGAGCGCTCCTGCGTCAGTTGTACAAGCACGAACGAATCCATCGGTCCCGAGTTGGGCGTGTACGCGGCGGGCCAATCCAGAAGCACGCCGATGTTCGAAATGAGCATTGAGAGATCGTCTTTGGGAATCGTTTCCTGTATCGATTTCTCGACCCGCGCGACCAGCTTTTCACTTTCTTCGATACGCATTCCCGACGGCGCCCGCACTCGAACGGTGAATTGACCCACGTCGACGCTGGGAAACAGCTCTCGACCGATCAATGGGTAGAGCAGCAGCGACGCAGCGAACGCAGCCAGGGTTACGCCGGTCACCAGCAGGCGTCTTTGAAGCGCCCATCCGACCACAGCGCCACATAGTGCCGCCAGGCGATCGGTCATCCGGTCCACCAGCGTCTTGGGCGGACCCCCGGTGTGCGTTACGTCGGGCAGATGGGCACGGAAAAACTTCGCACAGCAGATCGGGACCAGCGTCATGGCCACGAAGTAGGAAGCGGCGATCGCAAACGTAACCGACAGGGCTAGCGGCGTGAACAGGAATCTCCCGAGGCCGCTGAGGAACACGACGGGGAAGAACACGACCGCCGTCGTGATCGTGGCCACCAGCACGGGCATCGCCACCTCACCGGCCGCATCCAACGCGGCGGTCGCCGGCGCCTTTCCCATTTTCAAATGCCGGTGGGTGTTCTCCAGAACGACAATCGCATCGTCCACCAACCGGCCCATCACCAGGGCAAGTCCGCCCAGCGTCATCACGTTGATGCTGTTCTTCGTGAAATACAGCCCGATGAACGCGACCAACACCGAAAGCGGAATCGCGACGGTG
>Ga0326597_10008137_pt1 | contig 14184 bp, 13 predicted proteins | sample RVTome_12_FD_203789 | JGI IMG/M metagenome (GOLD analysis project Ga0326597, IMG submission 203789) | Soil microbial communities from uranium-contaminated site in the Upper Colorado River Basin, Wyoming, United States - RVT100D185 | ecosystem: Environmental > Terrestrial > Soil > Contaminated >... | reverse complement strand
CGCATCCAGCGCGCCCTGGCCGAGATCGCTGACGTGCGCGCGGACCTCGTGGCCGAGATCCGGGCCCGCATCGAGCGCGACGAGTACCACGTCCAGGGCGAGGTCATCGCCGACAAGGTCATCCGCGACGCCCTCAAGGAGATGAAGTCCATCCGCCGGGGGTGATTGGAGAAACGTCCACTTCGACGGATGGGGTCATTTCTCCCTCTCCCTGTGGGGGAGGGCTGGGGTGAGGGGCATTCACGCCGACGCTTTTCCCTCACCCCCATCCCCTCTCCCGGAGGGAGAGGGGGGTCATGGCGTACGAGCTTTGCCCAATCTTTTACATTTTCCCGCCCTTTTGCTGAAGCGAACTCTTTCACCCTCCCTCGAAATCCGAGCGCCGCACCACGGCCGGCATGGGCCGCTCGTTGACGTGAAGCTGGAACACGTCCGGGCGCGCATAGTGGCCCACCACGTCGAAGTCGTACTTCCCCCGCGGGATCTCGGCCAGATCGATCTCGGCCGTCAGGATGGCCGGCCCCTCGAAGTGGGGCCCCGCCAGCACCCGGCCGAGGGGCGACACGACGCAGCTCCCGCCCCGCATCAGCACGGTTTCGGGCGCGCAGTCGGCGGGGTAGTCCGCCGGGCAGTCGGCACGGGTGAGGTACTGGCAGGCCGAGAGGACGAAGCAGCGACCTTCCTGCGCGATGTGTTGCATGGTCGGCAGCCAGGTGGGGCGGCCGTCGGCGGTCGGCGCGCAATAGACCTCCACGCCCTTGGCGTACATCGCCGCTCGCAGGAGCGGCATGTAGTTCTCCCAGCAGATGACCGCCCCCAGGCGCCCGAGGGGGGTGTCCAGGGCGGCCAGGGTGGAGCCGTCCCCGAAGCCCCAGATGAGGCGCTCCATCGCCGTGGGCATGAGCTTACGGTGCTTGCCGAGGAGCGTCCCATCCGGCCCGTAGAAGAGGACCGTGCAGTAGAGGGTGCCCCCATCGCGCTCCATGACCCCCACCACGAGATGCACCTTGTTTTCGCGGGCCGCCCGGCCAATGGCCGTCTCGTCCGGGCCGCCGAGCTCCAGGGCGCTCTCGAAGTAGCGCCGGAAGTCCTCCCTCCCCTCCGGGGTGCGCCGCCCGACCCGGGCACCGAAATCGAGCTCCTTGGGGTAGCCCGAGACGAAGGCCTCCGGGAAAAGGACCAGAGAGGCGCCCTTGGCGGCCGCCTCGGCGGTCAGCCGGCGGAGCTTCTCGATGGTGCGGGCGCGGTCGAAGACGGCCGCCCCGGCCTGGACCACGGCGGCGAGGAAGGTCTGGGCCATGCGGAGTTCTCCCCTTGGGAAGGATGGCCGGCGAGCCGGCAGCAGCTTATGGCGCATTGTAGGGCGCGGGGAGAGGCCCTCCAAGCGCGGGCGCGAAAAAAGCCGGCCTCCTGGGGGAGGCCGGCTTCTGCTTCCGCGAAAACGGGCGGGTGGCTCAGGTCACCGGGGCGTAGTACTGCTTGAACTCCTCCGGGATCTCCTCCTCGCGCACGTCCTTCATCGAGAGCCGGATGCGCCCGTTGCCCTCCACGTCGAGGCACTTGACCAGGACGCGATCGCCCTCCTTGAGGACTTCCGAAACCTGGCCGATGCGCCGCTTGGCGATGTTGCTGATGTGCACCAGGCCGTCCGTGCCCGGGAATATCTCCACGAAGGCGCCGAAGTCCATGAGCTTGCGGACCGTGCCGTAGTAGTACTTGCCCGGCTCGGCCTCCTGGGTGAGCTCGCGGATGATCTCGATGGCGCGGCGGGCGCTGGCCTCGTCGGCCGAGGCGACGAAAATGGTGCCGTCGTCCTCGATGTCGATCTGGGCGCCCGTCTCCTCGACGATCCCCCGGATGACCTTCCCGCCGGGTCCGATGACGTCCCGCACCTTGTCCTTGTTGATGTTGATGGTGAAGATGCGCGGCGCGTAGGGGGAGATCTCCGGCTTGGGGGCCGAGATGACGGCGTCCATCTGGTCCAGGATGAACAGCCGGGCTTCCTTCGCCTGCTGCAGGGCGTCGCGCACCAGGCTGAACTTGAGGCCCCTGATCTTGATGTCCATCTGGAGGGCGGTGATGCCCTCGCGGGTGCCGCCCACCTTGAAGTCCATGTCCCCGAGGTGATCCTCGATCCCCAGGATGTCGGTCAGGATGGCGGTGCGGCCCGTGCCCTCCTCGCTGATGAGGCCCATCGCCACCCCGGCCACGGCCGACTGGGTGGGCACGCCCGCCGCCATGAGGGAGAGGCTCGACCCGCAGATGGTGGCCATGGAGGAGCTGCCGTTGCTCTCGGTGATCTCGGAGACGATGCGGATGGTGTAGGGGAAGCTCTCGTGGTCGGGCAGGACGGCCTGCACCGCCCGCGCGGCCAGCGCCCCGTGGCCGACCTCGCGGCGGCCGGGGCCCCGGTTGGGTTTGGCCTCGCCCACGCTGTAGCCGGGGAAGTTGTAGTGGAGCAGGAAGTAGCGGTCGGACTTCCCGTCCAAGGTGTCGATGAGCTGGGCATCGCTCCCGGTGCCCAGGGTGACGGTCACCAGCGCCTGCGTCTCGCCCCGGGTGAAGAGGACGCTCCCGTGGGGCCGGGCCAGGGGATTCATCCGGATGGTGATGGGCCGCACCGTCTTGAGGTCCCGCCCGTCCGCCCGCACGCCCTTGTCGAGGATGATGCCCCGGAAGACCTCCTTCTCGATCTTGGAGGCAATCTCGCCGACCGTCTTCTTGTCCGGAGCCCCCTCGCCCGTGCAAAGCGCCTCGACGGCGGCCTTCTTGGCCTCGCCGATGGCCTGGTACTGGGCCAGCTTCTCGTGGATCTGGGCCGCCTGCTGGAAGCGGGGGACGGCGATCTCGCGCACCCGGCGGATGAGGTCCTCATCGGTCTTGGGCTCTTCGATCGCGCGCTTGGGCTTGCCGACCTCCCGCCGGAGCTCCTCCTGGAGGGCGCAGAGCTGACGGATGACGGCGTGGCCCTTCTCGAACGCCTCCATGTAGGCGTCCTCGGAGACCTCGAAGCTCCCCGCCTCGACCATGACCAGGGCGTCGGCCGTGCCGGCCATGACGCAGTTCAGGTCGCTCTCCACCTGCTGGGGAATGGTCGGGTTGACGATGATCTCCCCGTTCACCCGCCCCACCCGCACGGCGCCGATGGGACCGCCGAAGGGGACGTCCGAGATGTGGAGGGCGGCGGAGGTGCCGTTGATGGCCAGGATGTCCGCGTCGCAGGTGCGGTCGTAGGACATCACGAGGTCCTGGATCATCGTCTCGCAGCGGTAGCCCTTGGGGAAGAGCGGGCGGATGGGCCGGTCGATGAGCCGGCAGGTCAGGACCTCCCGCTCGCCGGGGCGGCCCTCCCGCCGGAAAAAGTTCCCCGGGATGATCCCGGCGGCGTAGAAGGCCTCGCGGTAGTCCACCGTGAGCGGGAAAAAGTCGATTCCCTCGCGGGGGCTGTCGGAGCCGCAGGCGGTGCAGATAACGGAGGTGTCCCCGTAGTGCATCATCACCGCGCCGCCGGCCTGCTTGGCGATCTCGCCCGTCTCGAAGGCGAGCGTATATCCGTTGATGGAGATCTCTTTTCTAATCGGTGGCATCAGGACTTCCCTCTGGAGGCGGGCGCGCCAGCTAGCGGCGGATGCCGAGGCGCTCGATGATGGCGCGGTAGCGGTTGATGTCCTTCTCCCGGAGGTAATCCAGGAGGCGCCGCCGCTGGCCCACGATCTTGAGGAGCCCCCTTCGGGAATGGTGGTCCTTCGTGTGGGTCTTGAAATGCTCGGTGAGGTAGGTGATTCGCTCGGTCAGGATGGCCACTTGGACCTCGGCCGAGCCGGTGTCTTTCTCGTGCGCTCTGTGCTGCCCGATGACTTCGGTCTTCCGCTCCTTGGCTAGAGGCATTTCCTTCGGTTCCTCCCACTTCTCTCTGTGGCTTGGGCCCTCCCAAGCCGTTCGCGAGCACCCGCTCAGGTTGGGCAAATCTTAGCCGAGATTGATCCCATTGTAAACAGGGGGGGTCCGGGGCGGGCGGAGCGAGAGGCAAACGCGATTCCGCCGTCTATTCGGCGAAAACCCGGTCGGGCGCCACCCAGCCCCGGGCCCGCTCCCGGGGCGGAAGCATCCGGCCCACGGCGAGGAGCTCCCCTCCCGGAGCCAGGAGACGCACCCGGCCTTCGGCCGGCGGGACCTCCCCCTCGGCCCAGTCGCGGGGCTTGAGCGCCGCCCCGTGGCGCACCCGCTCCCCGGCCTCGGGCCGCACCGTCAGGGCGGGCAGATGGCCGAGCGCCTGGGCGGGGCTCATGAGGGCCTCGGCCAGCTTCCCCTCCCCGGCCAGGCCGCGAATCTCCTCCAGGGTCCGGGCGGCCTCCAGCCGGAAAGGCCCGAGCGCCGTCCGGGTGAGGGCCGCGAGGCACCCTCCCGATCCTTGGCGGGCCCCCACGTCGTGGCACAGCACCCGGATGTAGGTGCCCCGGCTGCAGGTCACCTCGAAGGTGAGGAGCGGCCCCTCGGCCTCCAGGGCGCGGACGGCGTAGACGTGGATGGGGCGGCCCTTGCGCTCCACCTCGACTCCGGCCCGGGCCAGCTCGTGCAGCCGGGTGCCGCCCACCTTCAGGGCCGAGAACATGGGGGGCACCTGCTCCGACTCCCCGAGGAACGTGTCGAGGATGCGCTGGACGCCCTCCACCGCGATCTCCCCCGGATCCTTCTCGGCGAGGGTGCGGCCCGTCACGTCCAGGGTGTCCGTCACCCGGCCGAAGCGCATCACGGCGCGGTAGGTCTTCCGGCAGTCGAGGAGATAGGGGAAAAGCTTGGTCGCCGCGCCCAGGCAGATGGGGAGCACGCCCTCGGCCATGGGGTCAAGAGTGCCGGCGTGGCCCACCTTGGTGCGGGGCGGGACGAGGCGGCGCACCGCGTCCACCAGATCGTGCGAGGTGGGGCCGGCCGGCTTGCGGAGGTTGAGGGCGCCGCAGAGCTTCATTCCCGGCGCTCGCGCTTGCGGACCTCGGCCAGGAGGCGTTCGATCCGGTCGCTGTAGGCCACGCCGCGGTCGACCACGAAGCGCAGGTTGGGCACCACCCGGAGCTCCAGCCGCTCGCCCAGCTTGGCCCGCAGGAAGCCGACGGCCCGCTCCAGCCCCGCCTGGCCCTCGGCGATCTCCTCGTCGCTCCCCTTCCCCTCGCCGTAGCGGCTGAAGTGGGCCGTCGCCAAGCGCAGGTCCGGCGACACCTCGACGCGCGTGATGACGACGTTGCGCACGCGCGGGTCCTTCACCTCCTTGAGCAGGAGGACGGAGAGCTCGGCATGGACCAGTTCGGCCACCCGGGCGGTGCGGGGGTATTGCATCGGGGAGCTCCGATCGGAAACCTGCGCATCCGGGAGAGGCCTATATCAAGGCCCTGCCCCCTCCCTCCGGGAGGGGGTTGGGGGAGGGAAAGCCTTCCGGCCAAGGCGGGCTCCCCCCACCCTGCTCTCCCCCCGGAGGAGGGAGGAAGAAGCGTTATCATGGCTCGGGGGCGCCGCCCGCCCTTCCCTCACCCCGGCGCGCTATCTCTGGCGTATTGCAATACGCCCCTGCGGCACAATGCCTGCCGGCGAGGAAACCCGCCCTTCCGTCAGCTACACGATCTCGATGGTGAAGTCCGTGACGACGGCCAGCCCCATCCCCTCGATTGCGTCGAGGGCCTTGCGGAGCTGGCTGTCGAGGAACCTCCCGTCGTTGGCGACCGCGCCGACCCCGATGCGGCAGATCTGCCACTTGTCCTGGAAGTCCAGTTCGGCCACCGAGACGTTGAAGCGCTGGCGCAGGCGCGTGACGATGGACTGGACGATTTTCCGCTTGGCCTTGAGGGAGGCGCTTTCGTATATCTGCAGGTCCACGGTCAGGAGGCCCATGGTAGCCATGCTTGTCCGGCCTCCGGCGCCGGGCGGGCGGCGCTATAGGGTGCGGGCGACCTCCTCCGTCACGAACGGCTCGATGATGTCGCCTTCCTTGAGGTCGTTGAAGCGCTCGAGCCCGATGCCGCACTCGTAGCCCTGCTGCACCTCGGCGACGTCCTCCTTGAAGCGCCGCAGGGAGGAGAGGCGGCCGGTGTAGATGACCACGTTGTCGCGGATGAGGCGGACCTCCGAGTTCCGCCGGACGGTGCCGTCGGTCACGTACGAGCCGCCGATGGTCCCCGCGCCGGGGACGTGGAAGATCTTGCGCACCTCGGCGTGGCCGCGGATGACCTCGCGCTTGCCGGGCTCGAGGATGCCCTCCAGGGCGGACTTCACCTCCTCGATGGCGTCGTAGATGACCGAGTAGAGGCGGATGTCCACCTTCTCGCGCTTCGCCGTCTCGCCGGTGCCCGGCGTGGGCCGCACGTTGAAGCCCACGATGATGGCGGAGGAGGCGGCGGCAAGCATGACGTCGGTCTCGGTGATGCCGCCCGCCGAGCTGTGGAGGATGCGCACCCCCACCTCCTGGTTGCCGAGCTTCTGGAGGCTCTCGCGCAAGGCCTCGATGCTGCCCTGGACGTCGGCCTTGAGGATGATGTTGAGCTCCTTGAGCCGGCCTTCCTTCACGCTGTCGAGGAAGCTCTCGAGGCTCACCCGCGCGTTCGTGACCAGCGCGGCCAGGCGCTCGCGCTGCTGGCGCCTGGAGCTGATCTCGCGGGCGACGCGCTCGTCCTGCACGGCGAGGAAGGTGTCGCCCGCCTCGGGCACGCCCGCGAAGCCGAGCACTTCGACCGGAGTCGCCGGCCCCGCCAATTTCAGCTTGCGTCCCTGGTCGTCCAGGAGCGCGCGCGCCTTGCCGTGCCACTTCCCGGCCACGAAGGTGTCGCCCACCTTCAGGGTGCCCCGCTGGACGAGGACGGTGGCCACCGGGCCCCGGCCCTTGTCGAGCTTGGCCTCGACCACCACGCCCTCGGCGGCGCGATCGGGGTTGGCCTTGAGTTCCATCAGCTCGGCTTGGAGGATGGCCAGGTCGAGCAGATCGTCGATGCCGATCCCCTGGCGGGCCGAGACGGGGGCGTAGACGGTGTCGCCGCCCCAGTCCTCGGGGATGAGGCCCAGCTCCGAGAGCTGCTGCTTCACCCGGTCGGGGTTGGCGTCCGGGAGGTCCATCTTGTTGACGGCCACCATGATGGGGACGCTCGCCGCCTTCGCGTGGGCGACGGCCTCCCGCGTCTGGGGCATGACGCCCTCGTTCGCCGCCACGACGAGGATGACGAGGTCCGTCACTTTGGCGCCGCGGGCGCGCATGGCCGTGAAGGCCTCGTGGCCCGGGGTATCGAGGAAGACGGCCGTGCCCTTCTCCGTCTTCACCCGGTAGGCGCCGATATGCTGGGTGATGCCGCCGGCCTCATGCTCCATCACGTTGGCCTTGCGGATGGCGTCGAGGAGGCGCGTCTTGCCGTGGTCCACGTGGCCCATGATGGTGATGACCGGGGCGCGCGGCTTGAGGCTCTCCGGGGCGTCCGCCTCCTGATGCACGAGGACGTCCTCGATGTTCTCCTTGCTGATCTCGACCTCGTAGCCGAACTTCTCGCTCAGGCCGACGGCCGTGCTGTTGTCGATCATCTGGTTGATCGTGGTCATCTGGCCCATCTTCATGAGCTCTTTGATGATTTCGGCCGCCTTGATGCTGAGCTTGTCGGCGAGGTCCTTGACGGTGATGGCTTCGGGGATGCGCACCCGGCCGCGCCGCTGGCGGACCACCTCCGCCGGCTTGGGCGGAGCGGGGGCCTCGGGGGTCGGAGGCGCGGCCGTGCGGGCGGCGGGAGCGGGGGGCGCCGGTCTCGGAGCGGGAGGAGCGGCCTTGGGGGCCGCCGCCCGGGGAGGCGCGGGAGCCCTTTGGGGCGGAGCGGCCGGGGGCGCCGCCTCTTTTTTCGGGGCGGGCGCGGGGGCTTTCGCGGCCGGGGGGGCCGATTCTTTTCCCTTGGGCTTGGCGGCCTCGGGAGCGGGTGCCTTCTCAGCCGGCGGGGCCGCGGGGGCGGCCTTGGCCTTTTCGCCCCGGGAGCCGAACAGCGTGCGGACGAGATCAGCCGTCTCCTCGTCCACCGTGCTCATGTAGCTCTTGACCTGGATGCCTTCCCGGTGGAGTTCTTCGACAAACGCCTTGTTGTCGAAGCCCAGCTCCTTGGCCAGTTCATAGACCCGAATCTTCGCCATCCATCCTCCTCCGACCCCCGATGCTCCCCTCCAGCCGAAGGGATATATAATCCGTTAAATATAGATAATTAAGGCTGAGGCCTCAACCCTCGGCCAAGCTCTTGAGCTGGGCCAGCCGCAGGGCGACCGCCTCCTCCAGGGAGGCATCCCGGAGGGCGAGAATCCCGGCCGGGGACCGGCCGAGCAGCCGGCCGATCTCCTCCATCCGGAGCGGCAGCTCCAGCGGAGGCCGGGCTTCTTTCGGAATCTCGCTCCGGCTGCCCGCCGAGAGGTCCCGGGCGAGAAGAAGCCGCCCTCCCTCCGCGAGCTCCCGGAAGGCCGCGTCCCGCCCCGGGGTGAGGACTCCCTTGCGCCAGGCGGCGGCCAGGAGCCCCTCCAGGCGCCGCCGGAGAAGCTCCTCCACCCGCTCCGCCAGCTCCCCCGGCCCGGGCGCCTGGATGCCCTCCCGCAGGGCCCGCGCCAGGTTCTTCGGCTTCAGCGCGGCCTGGATGCAGGAGGCCCGGAAGCAGCAGTGGGCGCCCCGCCCCGGGAGCCGGCTGTCGAGCTCCGCCGCCACTCCGCCCCCGGGATCGGCCACCATGCGGAAAAACGCGTCCGCCTCGCCCTTCGTCCGGCAACCGATGCAGGTCCGCACGGGCATCGCTCTCGTCCCGGGCGCGGCGGAAGCGGGCTATTCCCCCGGCGCCACGCTTTCGCCCGGCGTCCCTGTGAGGTATGCGTTGGCCGAGTCGATGAGGAGCTGGGCGCGCTTGGGGCCGATGCCGGGCACCTCGCACAGCGCCTCGGGGGTGCTCTGGGCCACCGACTCCACGGTGGGAAAGCCGTGCTCCGCGAGGAGGAGGGCCGTCTTCTCCCCCACCACCTCGAGGTTGACCAGGTCCGCGCCCGGCTGGGCGGCTGGGGCCGCCGCCGGCTCGGCCTGGGGGGCGGCCTTCACCTCCACCGTCTCGCTATGGAACGCCTTCTCGGCGATCATGCGCCGGTACTCGCTCTCGCCCTTCAGATCGATCTTCCATCCCAGGAGCTTGGCCGCCAGGCGCACGTTCTGCCCGCCCTTGCCGATGGCGAGGGAGAGCTGGTCGTCGGGGACCAGCACCTCCATCCGCCCCTCCTGCTCGTGAAGGGTGATGTGCTGGATCTTGGCCGGGCTCAGGGCGTTGCCCGCGTAGGTGCGGATGTCGTCGTTCCAGGCGATGATGTCGATCTTCTCGCCGCGCAACTCCTGGACGATGGACTGCACGCGGCTCCCCCGCGTGCCCACGCAGGCGCCCACCGGGTCGATGTCGCGGTCGTGGCTGACGACCGCCACCTTGGAGCGCCCGCTCGGCTCGCGGACGCAGCCCTTGATCTCGACCACGCCGTCGTATATCTCCGGCACCTCCATCTCGAAGAGGCGGATGAGCAGGCCCGGATGGGTGCGGCTCAGCACGACCTGCGGCCCCTTGGAGGCCTCCCGCACCTCCAGGATATAGGAGCGGATGCGGTCGCCCCGCTTGTAGACCTCGCGGAAGATCTGCTCGCGGCGGGGCAGGATGGCCTCGCCGCGGCCGATGTCCACGAAGATGTTGCCCCGCTCCACCTGGGTGACGACCCCGGTGATCAGCTCCCCCTCGCGGCCCTTGAACTCGGAATAGATGTTGGCGCGCTCGGCCTCGCGCACCCGCTGGAGGATGACCTGCTTGGCCACCTGGGCGGCGATGCGCCCGAGCCCCTCGGTCTCGAGCTCGAAGGTGACCTTGTCGCCCACCTGGATGGCGGCGTTCCGCGCGCGGGCCTCTTCGAGGGAAACCTCCGCCTCGGGGTTCTGGACGACGCGCACCACCTCCTTCGACGCCCTGAGCCCGATCTCGCCCGTGCCCGAATCGAGCGTGACCTCGACATTGTCCCCGAGGCCGAACTGCTTGCGGGCGGCCGAGGCGAGCGCCACCTTCAGGGAGTCGAGAAGGATGTCCTTCGACACCCCGCGCTCCCGCTCCAATTGAGTGAGCACCGCCAAAAGCTCCTGGCTCACTTGCCGTTTCCTCCCTTACGGGCCGGCCCCGGGCGATCCGCCTTCCGGAACTCGGCCTCCCAGTCCACCTCCAGGCGCGCCTTCGATATCTCGCCGAGGGAGACGCGCTGGGGCGCCCCCTCCCCCGTCTCCACGGCGACAACGTCGCCCTCGATGCCCAGCAGCGTGCCGGAGACGACCCGCGGCTTTCCCCGGGGGTTCCGCACCCGGATGCGCACCCGCCGGCCCGCGTACCGCTGGAAATCGGCCGGCCTGCGCAGGGGGCGCTCGAGGCCCGGACTCGACACCTCCAGCAGGTAGGACGAGGGCGGGAAGTCCTCCGCGTCGAAGCGGGCTTCCACCTCCCGGCTCATCCGCTTGCAGTCCTCGACGCTGAGGCCACCCTCGCGGTCCACGAACAGGCGCAGCACCGGGCGCCCGCCCCCACCGGAGAAGTCGACCTCCACCAGTTCCATGCCGAGGGATTGGGCCACGGGTTCCGCCAGAGCCCAGATCCGGCTCACGACGTCGTCGGCGGCCATGCCTTCGCTCCCGGGCGGCGAACGAAAAAAATGGGCCGAACAAGCTGGGCCCACGCCGGAAGGCATCAACTCGCCGGCATGGTAGTCCTTCCGGCGGGAAAGTTCAAGGCCCGGCGCCCCGGCGCGGGCGCGGGCGGGCGGGCCCCGCCGAGGCGCGGGTTTCTTGCCCCCCGCGTCCCGCCGTGCTAGCATCGGGCCTCCGATCTGCCCGGAAACGCGGGAGTTTTGCGCGAGGAAGTCATGGCGAAAGAAGACGCGGCCCAGCGGCGCAGCATGGTCCGGATGGATGATCAGCTCGAGATCAGCCACCGCCCGCTGCCCGACTACGAGCTGGAGAGCCTGAGCACCCAGATCATCACCCGCGGCGGGGGCGGAGGGGCCATGGGCTCCGTGAATTCCATCGTCCAGGCCGCCGGGCGCTCCATCGATCCCAACGCCCCCACCTGGAAGGCCATCGCGCTCCTCGACCAGAAGCTCGACCACCTGATCTCGATGCTCCAGTCCCAGATGCGCGCGAGGGTCGAGGCCACCGACTTCCACAAGGCCCAGGTGAACATCAGCGGCTCGGGCATCCGCTTCCCCAGCCAGCAGCTCTACAGCAAGGGGTCCCACCTGTGGATCGGCATGGTCTTCGTCGGCGCGGCCCCCTCGTTCCGGGTGGACGCCGTGGCCCGGGTGGAGCGGCTCTCCTCCTCGGTCAAGCGGGGCGCGGGCGACAAGGCGCCGAGCGTCGAGGTGGGCGCGCGATTCACGGCCATCAACGAGCAAGACAGCGAGCAGATCCTCCGGTACGTGTTCCAGAAGCAGCGCGAGATGCTCCGGGCGCGAAGCCGGGACGCCTGACGCCCCCCGCGCCCCGCCCCTCCGCCGCCCGCGGGGGCGACCTCGTTTTCCGAACCGCATAAGGATTCCCCATGCCCGAGCTGAGCAAGACGAAAGCCCTCTGGATCTACGAGACGATGGTGCGGATCCGCCGCTTCGAGGAGCGCTCGATCGAGCTCTTCCAGGCGGGCGAGCTGCCTGGCTTCCTCCACGCCTACATCGGAGAAGAGGCCGTGGCGGCGGGCGTCTGCGCCCACCTCACGGACAAGGATCAGATCACCTCCACCCACCGGGGCCACGGCCACATGGTGGCCAAGGGCCTCAAGTACGAGGGCATGTTCGCCGAGCTCTACGCCCGCCGCACCGGCTACTGCAAGGGCAAGGGCGGCTCGATGCACATCGCGGATCAGGACCTCGGGGTCCTCGGCGCGAACGGCATCGTGGGGGGCGGCATCCCCATCGCGGCGGGGGCGGCCCTGGGCATCAAGCTCAAGGGCGAGAGGCACGTCGTGGTGAGCTTCTTCGGGGACGGCGCGAGCAACGAGGGCGCCTTCCACGAAGGCATCAACCTCGCCTCCGTCTGGAAGCTCCCCGCCGTCTTCGTCTGCGAGAACAACGGCTTCGCCGAGAGCACCCCGCGCGCCACGCACCAGGCGGTGCGCGATGTGGCGGACCGCGCCAAGGCCTACGGCATCCCGGGCGTCACGGTGGACGGCATGGATCCCGCCGCGGTATACGAGACCGCGGGCGAGGCCATCGAGCGCGCCCGCCGGGGCGAGGGCCCCACCCTCATCGAGGCCAAGACGATGCGCTTCCTCGGCCACTACGTGGGCGACCCCGGCACCGCCTACGGGCACGACAAGGAAGTGGTGAAGTGGAAGAAGCGCGACCCCCTCCAGGCCTTCGGCGCCTTCCTCGAAAAGAAGAAGTGGATGACGCCCAAGACCCGCGAGGAGATTTGGGCCCGGGTCAACGCCGCCATCGAGCGCGGCGTCGAGTTCGGGCGCACGAGTCCCGAGCCCGAGCTCTCGGACGCCCTGACCGACATCTACGTTTCCCTCTGAGCCGAGGCCCTTTAGCGATGCGCGAGATTCTCTACCGGGAGGCCATCGTCGAGGCGATGGCCGAGGAGATGGAGCGGGACGAGACGGTCTTCGTCATGGGCGAGGACATCGCCGAGTTCGGCGGCTCCTACAAGACCACCGTCGGCCTGCTCGAGAAGTTCGGCAAGGAGCGGGTGCGCAACACCCCCATCGCCGAGCAGGGCATCGTGGGCGCGGCCCTGGGCGCGGCCCTCATGGGCATGCGCCCCGTCGCCGAGCTCATGTACATCGATTTCTCCGCCGTGGCTATGGACCAGATCGTCAACCAGGTGGCCAAGGTGCGCTACATGTTCGGGGGCAAGGCCAAGACCGCCCTCGTCATCCGCACCCAGGGAGGGGCGGGCCGCAGCTCCGCCGCCCAGCACGCCCAGAGCCTGGAGGCCTGGTTCGTCCACGTCCCGGGGCTGAAGGTCGTCATGCCCTCCACCCCCCGCGACGCCAAGGGGCTCCTCAAGAGCGCCATCCGGGACGACGATCCCGTCTTCTTCATCGAGCACAAGCTGCTCTACCTCCAGAAGGGCCCCGTGCCCGAGGGGGACTACACCATCCCCCTGGGAGTGGCCGAGGTGAAGCGCGAGGGGCGCGACGTGACCATCGTCGCCACCTCCTCCATGGTGGGCAGATCCCTCCAGGCGGCCGCCGAGCTGGAGAAAGAGGGCGTGAGCTGCGAGGTGGTGGACCCGCGCACCCTTTTCCCGCTCGACAAGGAGACCATCCTCGCCTCCGTGCGCAAGACCGGCCGCCTCCTCGTCACCCACGAGGCGGTGCAGCGCTGCGGCTGGGGGGCCGAGATCGCCGCCATCGCCGCGCGCGAGGCCTTCGACTACCTCGACGCCCCCATCGTGCGCGTCTGCGCGAAGGAGACCCCCGTGCCTTTCTCGCCCAAGCTCGAGGGCCACGTGATCCCGAACAAGGACGACGTCATCGCGGGCGTCCGCACCCTGCTGCAGACCGCCTGAGCGCGGCAGCGGCGACAGGAGCCGACACAGCCATGGCCACACCGCTTCCCATGCCGAAGCTCGGCCTCACGATGGAGCAAGGGACCATCCTCAAGTGGATGAAGCCCGAGGGCGCCCCCGTCGAGAAGGGCGAGATCATCCTCCAGATCCAGACCGACAAGGTGGAGTACGAGGTCGAGTCCCCGGACGGGGGCGTGCTCCTCAAGACCCTGGCCGGCGAGGGCGACGCCGTCCCCTGCGGGCAGAACGTAGCCGTCATCGGCCGGAAGGGCGAGGACGTGAGCGCCTTCACGGGCGGCGCGGCCCCCAAGGCGGAGAAGCCCGCCGCCCCCGCGCCCTCGGCCCCGGTGCCCCAGGCCCCCGCGGGAGCGCCCGCGGCCGGTGGAGCGCCCGCGGCCGGTGGAGAGCCGGCCCCGCCCCGGGACGGGAGGGTCTTCGCCAGCCCGGCCGCCCGGCGCGTGGCCCGCGAACTGGGGATGGACTACCGCACCCTCAAGGGCTCGGGCCCCGGCGGGAGGATCGTCCAGGCCGACGTCCGCGCGGCCGCCCAAAGCCCCGGCAGGACCGCGGGAGCGCCCCGCGTGGCCGCCCCCCCCGCCCCGCCCGCGGCCGCCACGGGCCCCGCC
>Ga0326597_10008136_pt1 | contig 14184 bp, 12 predicted proteins | sample RVTome_12_FD_203789 | JGI IMG/M metagenome (GOLD analysis project Ga0326597, IMG submission 203789) | Soil microbial communities from uranium-contaminated site in the Upper Colorado River Basin, Wyoming, United States - RVT100D185 | ecosystem: Environmental > Terrestrial > Soil > Contaminated >... | reverse complement strand
GCCGGCCGGCGCTGAGCTTCTCGTTGAACAGGTCCTTCTTTTCCATCGCTTGCATCCTCCGTTTCCATGAGCTTGGCGCCCGGCCGTTTCAGGGATCTCCGCCTGAACCGGTATGGCCTACTCCCGCTGTTCGTACAGCTTCACGACCTCGACGCCGCCTCCGGGCACGGCCTCGCTGCACAGATCGCACAGCACGCACTCGTCGAGGTTCTTGTCTTCGATTCGCAGCCCCCTCTCCTCGTCAAGGTGGAAGATGCCCACCGGGCACACCTCGACCAGCTTGCGCGCGAGCTCCGGATCGGCCGCCACTTCGGGGGCGACCCTTACGTTGATGAACATTGCCGTCATGGTATGAGCCTATTCATGGTCTGAAACAGTTCAATCCCTGAGCCGGACGATTGAGGGTTATCCCTGGATTCGTCGCCCGACCCTGCCGGACGGCGGGTTCGCCGACCAGCGGCCGGCGAACGCGCGCACCCCGCGTTGTCAGCTCGCCTGCGCGATGCGCAGCTTGTCCTGCACCATCGCCGGGATGTCCTCGATACGCTCGGCCACGCCGATGCCGGCGGCCTTCATGCGCTCGATCTTCTCGGCCGTGGTGTCGGCCTTTCCTTCGACGATGGTGCCGGCGTGGCCGAAGCGCATGCCCGGCATCTCGTCCATGAACCGTCCCGCCATGAAGGCCACGATGGGAAGGCGCGAGTCGTTGGCCTTGACCCATTCCGCCAGCTCCGCCTCCATGCGCCCGCCCGGCTCGGAGTAGATGACGATGGCCTTGGTCCGGGGATCCGCCTCGAACATGGGCATGAGCTCCGCGTAGGTGGATCCGACCACGGCGTCGCCGCCGATGGACACCGCGGTGCTCTGGCCGAGCCCCGCCGCGGTCAGGGTGTTGCAGATCTCCGTGGTCATGCCCCCCGACCGCGACATCACGCCGATGGGGCCGGGCTTGAAGGCCTTGCGGGTATCCGCGGCGGGGCCGCCCATTCCGCCCATCTTGCTCTCTCCCGGCGACAGGATGCCGAGGCAGTTGGGGCCGATGATGCGCGCGCCGCGCATGCCCGCCAGCTCGACCATCTGCGCCACCTGGCGCCGGGGGATTCGCTCGGTCACCACCACGATGAGCTTCACTCCGTTCTCGACGGCCTCGAACACCGCGTCGCGGGCGAAGGACGGCGGTACCGCCACGACCGAGCCGTCGACACGGTGGTGGCTCATGGCCTCCGACACCGAGTCATAGACCGGCACGCCGTAGATGTCGCGCCCGCCGCGCCCCGGGGTCACGCCGCCGACCACCTTGCTGCCGTAGTCCAGGCATTCGCGGGTCATGTTCACCGCCTCGCGGCCGGTGATGCCCTGAATGATGAACTGGAAATCCTCATGAATGAGTATCGACATGATCAGTGCCCCGCCAGGTTCTCGACGGTGCGTTGCGCCGCCTCGTTCATGGATACGCTGCGGTCGCAGAACTCAACGCCGTAGCGCTTGAGGATCTTGGCACCCTCCTCTTCCCAGGCTCCGGGTATCCGGAACATCGCGATCGTATTCCCGGGATCGCGCCCCATCTCCAGGCAGCCCTTGATCACTCCGCGCGCGATGATGTCGACGCGGGTGTTCGAAACCACGTTCATCATGACCGAGATCTTCTTCACCCCCGGCTTCGACAGGATGAGCTTGGTGAGCTCCTTGGTCTTGTTCACGCTGGGATTGCCGCCGATCTCGCAATAGTTGGCAGGCCGGCCGCCGTGCTTGCGGATGGCATCGAACAACGTGAGCGAGCCTCCACCGGCGCCGATGATGAGCCCGAGATCGCCGCCGAACTCCACGACATTCCCGGCCACGCCGCGGTGGTCCGCCTCGTTGACCTCCACGCCGCGGATCTCGAACTCCGTCGGCGGGCGCGCCTGACGGGTCTCCTCGGGACGGATGCCGAGGTCTTCGAGCAGCTTGGCGTGGCGGTCACGGGCCTCCGCCTCCATGTCGATGTGGCCGTCGAGCACGTAGAAGTGACCATCGGTGGTCTGGACGAGCGGGTTCACCTCGCACAGAGTCAGGTCATACTTCAGGAAGATCCGCGTCAGCGTGGTGACCAGCGGCACCAGGCGGTTGAGGTCGCGCCCACGCACGCCCGCCGCCCGCAACGCGTCCTTGGCCTTGTACTCACAGCAGGGAAGTATGGTGGACAAGTGCGTCTTGGTGACGTGGTCCGGATTCTTCTCGGCCTCCTCTTCCACGTCGATGCCGCCGAGATCGGTCACCACGAGCACCGGGAGCTTCGCGCGCGAGTCCCAGGTGATTCCGATGAAGAACTGCTTGGCCAGCGGCACCTTCTCCTCGACCAGCACGCCGCGGGACTTCTGGCCGCGCACGACGATGGGAATGATCTCATCGTACAGCTCCTCGGCCTCTTCCGGGGTATCGGCGAACTTCACCGCGCCGGCCTTCATGCGTCCGCCGGAGAGCACCTGGCTCTTCATGACCACCGGGCAGCCGATCTCCAGCGCCAGGCGCCGCGCGTCGGCCGGCGAGTAGGCCACGCCGTATTTGACCAGCGGGATGCCGTGGCGGCGGAACAGCTCCTTGGTCTCGTATTCGTAGAATCTCATCGCCTGACCTCCGTGCGCGCGAGCGGACCGGCGAGCGTCGCGTCGCCGCGGTCGCGTACCTGCGGCGCGCGGCACCGCGCGCCGTTATCGATATCGAACATGGAAGTACCTCCCGAACCGGAAATGGAGAAATGGAATCGTGTGCTGATGTTGAATTCGTTCGCGATGGCGCGGGCGCACGATGCGCGCGGCAGCTTTCGCTGCGTCTCGTCTGTCTCGGTGCGACTCCGGGGAATGCCCTTACCGGGCCGGATGCAGGTCTATCGTGCTGGACAGTGAGGGGTGTCGCGTTCGGGCCGTCGCGCGGCCCGGTTCCCTGCGAATCCCGGCGATCCCGGCATGGGATTCTGCCATTGGCGGCGCGACGACGGCAAGCCGCGGGTGCGGCGCGCGGACGAACGGCGTTGTGCAGCGCAACACCATCGGCTCGCGACATCGCGCATTGCTGCACTGCGTCATCGATTGTGCGCCCGACCGCGTTTTCGCCTGGCGAGTCGAAAAACGCCACGGTTGGCGTCTTTCAACAACCTGCTCGTGCGCGATGGATGCCGCGCGTCCCGCCACCAGTGCGATCAATGCCTGCGGCGCCAGCTCGATCTCCAAGCCGCGCCGAACTCTGCTGACGTGGATGGTGTCGTAACGCAGGGCGCTTTCATCGAGCACCAGCGGCAGCCGGCGGCGCTGGCCCAGCGGGCTGATGCCGCCGACGACGCATCCAGTCGCGCGTTCCGCCTCCGCGGGCGGCAGCATGGCCGCTGCCAGCGCCTTGACATCGAGCTGGCGCGACACCGGCACCACCGCCACCACGGGCCGGCCCGCGCACTCCGCGAGCAGGGCCTTGAACACCCGCTGCGCATCGACTCCCAGCGCCTGCGCCGCCTCCAGTCCGTAGGACGCCGCCGCCGGGTCGCGCCCGCCGCAGGCGCTCGTGCCGGGTGCTGCGTCCTGCGCGAACGGCGGGCGAAGCAGTCGTGTCGCCCGCGTCACCCAGGAGCATCGAGCCAATCCATCAGCGTGCGCGCCAGCGCCGCCGTGCGCGCGCCCATGTCCGCGCCGAGCATATAGTGGTCCCTGCCCAGCTCGAACAGGGTGATGCCGCCCGGATAGATCTGGTCGACGAGCAGCGAGAAACCGTCGTTCGGTCCGTGCCCGCGCAGGCGCAGGTAGTTGCGCTGCGCACGGTCGGAAATCGTGCCCGAGAGCGGGATGCCGATGTAATTGACCACGATCACGTGCTCGGGCACGGACAGTCGCCGGAAGCGCTCGCGGCTGCGCTGCGTGGTCATGCTCGCCAGCCCGTCGCTGCCGAAGCCGCTCGTGGCCAGGCTCACAGTGGTCAGGCCGCGCCGCGGCCAGCTCATCGCCCAGTCCGCCAGCGGGCTGCCGCGCAGGATTCCGACCACGTTCAGCCAGCCGCGCACGCGCGCGGCCGCAGCCGGGCCGAGCTGCGACAACGCCAAGCCGACCTCGGCGGCCGACTTGCTGGCGCTGACCACGATCAGATCCCGTCCGGCAGCGGCGTGATCGGAAATCGCCCGCGCCGTCACCGCGGCGTTGTCCTCGACGGCGCCGTTCTCGTCCGTCTCCACGAGCACGGTCTCGACCCCGAGATCCGACAGCACCGCGCGCGGCGCGGCGAAGTCGGCGCCGTTGCCGGGCGCGCTGCGGTAGCCCCACCCGGGAACGAACACGATGCGGTAGTCGCCTGCGCGCGGCACCGCCGCCTCCAGGCTGCGCAGCGCCGCGGCATAGACTGCCTCGAAGCGCCGGTTGACCGGGTCCGACAGCAGGCGGTCGGCAAGATGCAGCGCGGCGACATCGGGCGAGGTGCGTTGCGCCAGTTCGCGCAGGGCGTCGCGGTCCGGCATTCCGGGCGGCAGCGCAGCCAGCGCCGCGCGCAGGCGCGCGTCCATGGCCGGATCGCCGCCGCGGCCGCTTCGATACGCGTTCGCGTAGTAGCGCGCCAGCTCCGAGTCCAGCGTCGTATCCAGCACTTCCCGATCGAGGGCTATGCGCGCCGGCACGCGCGGCGGAAGCGTGGCGCAGCTGGCGAGAAGCGCCGCAAGCATCACGGCCAGCGCGCACTGCAGCCGGAAAAACCGGTTCATGCCGCGCCCTCCGCAGTGCCGCGCGGCACGCTTCCCGCGTCCGCCGGGTCGGAGCCGGCGCGGCGCTCGTCGCCGTCGCGGTGGCCGTCCCCGTCCCTGTCCAGCGCGCTGCGCACGCCGTCGTCCGGCGGAACGCAGGTGAATGTCAGGGGCTCGTCCGCCGCCCGATAGCGCCGGAGGAGATCATCCCGCCCCAGGGGCGCCTGCCCGGAATCGTCCGCGAGCCAGCGGCCGTGTCGAAGCAGCCAGCCGCGCTCGGTCCGCGCCAGCCGCCCGCGCGCGATCAGGTCGCACTCACCCGCCCCCGCGCGCTCCACGAGCACGGACAGCGCCGCGTGCTGATCGTCTCCGGGCGCGGCGCGCAGCGTGACCTGCCGGCCCACGGCGGGCGCCATGCCGGTATCGAATGCCATGACGAACTCGCTGAGATCCCGCCGCACGGTATCGCGCTGCACCTCGGTCGCGCCGGGGAAGTTGAACACCGTCCCCTGCAGAAAGTGCACGACCGTATCCACGCTGCCGTCGTGCAGGAGTCCGAAGCCCGCCACCTGCGGACCCGGGACGTTGAAGCGGCCCACTTTCTGGTAGACGTTTCTCAGGTGCGCCGCCTTCATGTCCCGCGCCGCCTGAGGCCCCTCGAAATTGATCCGTCCGTTCGTGCCCAGCGGCAGGGCGTGACAGCCCTCGCAGTTGATGGCGCGCGCGTCCGAGGGGAACGGGCCGGTGAAGAACTCGAACCCCGCCCGCTGCGCCGGCGTGAGCGTGCGGTCCAGGCGCTGCGTGGGGTTGGGCGGATAGCGGATCGACAGGGCGAACCGGGCGAGGTCTTCCATGTCGCTGCGCGCGAGGGCGTGATCCAGGCCCATCAGATCGACAAACGCCACGTCGAAGGCCAGGAAAGCCGCCGTCTCGCTGCCGATCTCGAAGCCGGAACCGTGCCGATCGCCGCGCCAGTGCATGGGCCCTGCGCCGGCGAGCCCGCGAAAGCTCTGGGTCACCGTCGGGCCTTTCAGCGGATGGAACCGCTGGCGCGGCCGGAAGCGCCGGTCCTCGTGCCACAGCGCGGTGGGGATCCGGCGCACAGAGCCGTCGGGCACGCCCAGGTCCCACGCCAGGCCGTCGACATCGCCGAACACGTGACAGGTCGCGCAGGCCAGATCGCCATGACCCGAGGTGCTCTCGGCATCGTACAGGAACCTGCGCCCCGCGGCGATCGAACGCGGCGTGGGGTCGTGCCGCAAGGGCAGTGTTGCCGTCACGGAATTGGACGCGGTCGACACCACGCTGAGGGTGGCGTCAAGGTGGTTGAGCACGTACAGCCTGCCGCGCGCCTCGTCCAGCGCCACGCCGGCGGGCCCGGCACCGACATCGATACGCGCCGCGACGCGGGCCGCGTCATCGAGCACCGCGATCTTGCGCGAGGCGAACGCCGCCACGTAGGCACGCGCGCCGTCGCGCTTGAAGACGATCCCCGACGGCTGCGCGAGGCTCAGGGCCCGCACCGCCGGCGGACTGGGCGGGGCGCGGCCCGCAAGATGCGGATTGAGATCCACCGCCGTGATCCGGGCCGCGCCTGCCGGATCGAGGATCCGGGTGACGCGGTTGGACGCGAACGCGCCGCGCAGCCGCGGCTCGTGGCGCACGAAGTTGCGCGCATCGGTATTGGTGACCCACAGCTCGCCGCTTCGTGGATGGACGGCGGCGTTGAACAGCACCGTGCCGACGGACGAGACCCGGTTGACCACGGCCGGCGCCGCCGCGCCGGCATCGATCACGAACACGTCGTAGTCCGGCAGCTCGAAGGGTATCGACGCCGACCAGTCCCGCCCGCTCTCGTCCACCCATCGGCCGGCGGCACGCTGCACGATCGCGCCGGCGAGCGGCGCGGCGTCCGGATCGGGACGCCAGCCCGGATCGAGCTTGCGGCCGTCGACGTCAGGCAGGTCCTGGGCGCCGGTGCTAGTGGTGCCGTTGCCGGACAGGAACACGCCCGCATAGACGCGCCGGCCGTCCGGACTGACCGCCAGCGCCCGGGGCTTCGTGCCGAAGAGCGTGAGCCGTTGGGGCGTGTCCCCGGGACGCCGGGCAGAGAAGACCCAGATCTCGGCGCGGCCGATGCCGGGTTCGAGCTCACTGCCGCGCAGGGCGCTCGCCACGTACACGCGATCCCACGCCGGTCCGCCGAGCACGATGTCGCGCGGTTCGTCTCCCACCTTCAATGTGTGGATCACGCGCGGAACGGCGGGCTCGGACACGTCGACCACGCTCACCGTGTCCGACAGGTGATTGCTGACCCACACCGTTTGTCCGTGCACGGCGAGGGCCACCGGCCGGAGGCCCACGCCGACCTCGCCGACGCGCTTCAGGCCCTCGCCGTCGGGCATCAGGATCTCGAGTCGGTCGTCCGCGGTGTTGAGGGCGTACAGGAGGGCGCCGCCCGGCGCCAGCGCCAGCGGCCGCACGGGTGCGGTCTCGAAGTTCGTGAAGTGATGGCGCCCGGGGAATGGCCTGTCAGTCTGGACCGGGGCGCATCCCCAAAGCCATGCGCCCAGCCACAGGGCCAGGAAAAGTCCCCGTCGCGCGTTGCCGCCCGCACACGGACGCGTGTGCTCGGGCCGTCGGTGCCGGTACATGCTCCCAGGGTCGTGCTGCGCCGCTACTCGCCGCGCCGTCGTCGTTCGGTGATCGGCTCCCCGGCGATTCCCCAGTTGTCGGTATCGATCTCGTCGATCACAACGAACGTCGTGCGCGGATCCTTGCCCAACACCCGCTGAAGAAGCTCGGTCGCGCCCCTGATCAGTTCCGCCTTCTGCTCCGGGGTGACGCCTTCGCGGGTGACCTTGATGTTCACGTACGGCATGTCCGGCTCCTCTGTTGTCGCCGCGCTCATCGGGTTCGCCCGCGCCGCGGTGCCGCCCGGCGCGAAGGACGCGGAACCGGCCGTGCGCGTCGACTTCCGCGGAGAGGCTTCCGTCGCGCCGGACCGCGGCGGTCGCAGGCTACCGGCGGGCCTCGAGCAGCAGGGTTTCGGCTCCGGCGCCGTCGATCGGGCGCGAGAACCAGTTTCCCTGCGCCTCGGGGCAGCGCAACGCCCGCAGGCACCGCGCCTGACCCGGCGTCTCCACGCCTTCGGCGATGACGTTCATGTTCAACATGCGCCCTAGCCCAACGATGGCCTGCACGATGGAGTTGCTGTCGCCGGCGGATTCGATGTTGCGAATGAACGATCGATCGATCTTCAAGGTGTCATATGCGAAACGCTGCAGGTAGCTCAACGACGAATACCCGGTTCCGAAGTCGTCGATGTGAAGCTGCACACCGATCGTTCGCAGCGCGGCGAGCTCGGCGAGCGCGGCATCCCGGTGATCCATGATCGCGCTCTCGGTGATCTCCAGACGCAGGCTGTGCGGTGGCAGGCCCGTGTCATCGAGAACGCGCACGATGCCCTCTGCCATTCCCGGCCGGGTGAACAGGTGCCCCGAGATATTGACGCTGATCGACAGCAACCCGGCATCCGGAAACATTTCCTGCCAGATCCGCGTCTGCCGGCACGCCTCGCGCAGTACCCACCAGCTGATCGGCGTGATCAGCCCCGTCTCCTCGGCGATGGGTATGAAATAGTCGGGAAGCATGAGCCCCAGCTCGGGATGACGCCATCGAAGCAGCGCCTCGAACCCCAGGAGTCGCTCGGTCTCGAGCGAGTAGATCGGTTGATAGTGCAATACGAACTCGTTCCTCTCGACCGCGCGCCGCAGGGCGGTTTCCAGGCGAAGCAGCGCAATCGCGCTCTGGTGCATCGCGCTGTCGAACACTGCGTAGGGTACGTGCCCTTCGCTCTTGGCTCGGTACATCGCGATGTCGGCGTCCCTCAGCATGTTTTCGGGTCGTTCGTATGTATCCGATGAAAAAGCGATACCGATACTCGCCGAAGTGAACACCTCGTGCTCAGCCACCCAGAACGGCGTCTTGAGCGCCTCGTGCACGCGTTCGGCGACATGCGTGGCGTCGGACAGATCCTCGAGATCCTCCACGATCACCGCGAACTCGTCGCCGCCGAGGCGCGCCAGGGTATCGCCTGGCCGGATGCACTCCTGCAGCCGTTCACCGATCCCGGCCAGCAGCTCGTCGCCGATGGCGTGACCCAGGCTGTCGTTGACCGTCTTGAAACGGTCCAGGTCCACGAACAGCACGGCAAACCGGTTCTCCGGGTCGCGCCGGTAGCGCTTGAGGGCCTGAGCCAGGCGGTCGAGCAGCAGCGCGCGATTGGGCAGGCCGGTCAGCGCGTCGTGCATGGCGTCGTGGAGAAGCTGCGCCTCGACGCGCTTGCGGTCGCCGACATCCGTCAACGACCCGGCGAAGCGATAGGGTTTGCCGTCGGGTCTCCGAACGGCCAATCCGCGGCTCAGGACCCATACCTCGGCCCCGGTCTTCGCGCTCAGGCGGTGCTCATGCTCGAAATATTCGGAATCTCCTCGAAGGTGCGCATCGAATGCGGCCTGAAGCGCCGGGCGGTCCTCCGGCACGACGTGATCGAACCATGCTGCGATGGTGGCGGGCAGCTCACCGGGCGAGTAACCCAGGATGGCGAGGAAACGCGGCGAGTAGTAGACCGTGTCGTTCACGAGGTCCCAGTCCCACAGGCCGTCGTTGGCGCCGGCGACCGCCAGGGCATACCGCTCTTCGCTCTCGCGCAGCGCATCGTCGGCGCGCTGCCGCTCCATTGCATAGCGCATAGATCGCCCGAGCAGCTCCGCGTCCACGTCGCGCTTGAGGAGGTAGTCCTGAGCCCCTTCTCGAACCGCCCGCGCCGCGGCGTCCTCGTCGGCGTCGTTCGTCAGAACGATCACCGGAACGCCGGGCAGCGCGCGCTGAACGCGCTCAACATTGGCTACGCCCCGGGCGTCGGGAAGCGACAGGTCGAGCAGAACGAGTCCCACTCCCCCCTCCGCCAGGCGAGTCTCCGCATCGCCGAGGCGGGTGACATGCTCGAGCTCGAGGTCGCCCAGGGTGGTGTCGGCGAGCATGGACCGGATCAGATCCGCCTCGGCCGGATTGTCCTCCACCAGCAGCACTCTCAGCGGCTCGAGGGTCATTCCCGTGCCCGTTGTTCGCCGTGCGGAGTTGCACCGATCGCCTGCTCGGAGCCGCTGCGCTTCGGAATCGTGAAATAAAAGGTCGTCCCGCGACCGGTCTCGGAGCGCATCCAGATCCGTCCGCCGTGGCGTTCCACGATGCGCTTGCACAAAGCAAGGCCCACGCCGGTTCCGGGGTATTCCTCCTCGGTGTGCAGCCGCTGGAACATTCCAAAGATCCTGTCCGCATCCGCAGCGTCGATGCCGATGCCGTTGTCGGCCACGGCAAACAGCCACTCGCGCTCTCGTTCCTCCACCCGGATATCGATCTTGGGCGGCTCGTCGCGCCGGAACTTTATGGCGTTGGTGAGAAGGTTGTGAAAGAGCTGCGTCATCTCACGATTGCTCACACGAAGTGTCGGCAGCTGCCCATGCGTGAGGTCGGCGCCGGTTTCCTCGACCAGGCTTCCGAGGTCGATGATGGCCTCGTCCAGCAAGCGGTCGAGGTCGACCTCGTCGAGCGGCCCGTCGTGCGCGCCGATACGTGAGTAGGTGAGAATGCTGTCGAGCATGTTCTGCATCCGTTCCACGCTGCGCGCGACGTGACCGATCGCCCGTTGACCGTCTTCATCGAGTCGGTCACGCTGGCGATCCACCAATCGATGCACATGACGCGCGATGAGCTGCAGCGGCTCCTGCAGGTCGTGGGACAGCGCGTAGGTGAGCTGCTCGAGCTCCTCGTTGGCCCGGCGCAGGCGCTCGGCCTGTCGTCCAAGGGCCAACTCGGCGCCGGTGTGCGCCTGCTTCACGATCAGTTCGTGGCCGGCCAGCGCGCCCTGGTCATCCTTCAGGCCGCGCAGGGAGGCCTTGAGGCGCGCGCCGCCGATCTCGATCGGCTCTTCCACCGCGGCGTCAACGTTGTTGCGCCGATCCCAGAGCGAGCGTAGCCCCGGATCATCGATACAGTGGAGAACATCCTTGCCAAGCAGACTTTCCGCGGGCGTGCCGAGCAGGGTGCAGGCGGCCGGGTTTGCGTGCGTGATCCTGCCGCGGACGTTGAGGAGCACGACGCCCAGCGGCAGTCCGTCGATAACGTGCCGGTCGAATCCCGGACTCGAGCCGTCGACCGCCTCGACATTGCGGCGGCGCAGCACGTCCATCAGGACGCGAGGCAGTGCGAGGATGCCTTCGCTGTCCTTGATGAGGCAGGCGTCGGAACGGGTGCCCATCGTCATGCGCACAAACGCCTCGTCGCCGTGCGCACCGGTGAGCACCAGGACGCATCGCGGATGGCGCCGGCGCACCGCGGCGGCCACCTCTTCGGCATCCGCCCACGGGAGCGCGGAGTCGCATACCAGCGCGTCCACGCGATCCTGTCCCAAAAGTTCTGCGAACTCAACGGCGGTCGCAGCGCTGCGGATCACGACGTCGGGAAGTTCGCGCTCCAGCAGGAGAATGATGAGCGTGCGATCGCTGGCGCTGGCGTCAACCAGCAGAACGGTGGGCGCAGGGCTATTCATGACCGCGCCCGCAATCCGCTGTGCGGATCGGGGCGGGTCGGCGACGCGGCCGGCCTCGCGCGGGCGGCGCCTTGCTGCCGTGCAGCGGCACTGCGGCGTGCTTCCCCATCCCCCTCACTCGCGCTGGCGCTCCGGGTCTGGCGACCGCGGGCGCATACGCTTTTGTCTTGTCAGCCCGTGAGCGCCAGTGCGCCGGCGCGGACGTAAATGCCAGTATAGCCAAGCGGGCCTGGCCGTCAAAATTCACCCGAGAAACCGTTGCTCGGAAACTTCGGCTCACACGTCGAAAAGATGGCCGACGGCGGCCAGTCCGCGCCGGACGGCGCGCAGCCGGCTCAATCCGGGCAATAGCATACAGTATCATGGTCCCAGCCGGGGTGCTCGCTCACGCCGTGGGCGAGGCATTCGACGCGGGCGGCTTCGATGGTGTCCGCGTAGAAGTACTCGCGGCAGACACGGCAGCGGCAGAACTTCGGTTCCTTCGTGGGCGAGTGGCGGGGACCGGAGGGGTTCGCGCCAGTCATCTAGGCGACCGCCCCTGCGCAATGCCCGCCGACGGCGGCGCTCACGGAAGCAAATCCTCGACCGGCGTGTCCTCGCCGTGCTCGTCCACCAGGGACTGGATCTCTGCGGCCAGCGTCTCGTCCTCGTCCGCGTCGATCTCGCCCATGCCCACGAGGTGCGCCACCAGGCCCTGGGCGACGGCCTCGCGCAGCTCACCGAGGGTCGCGACCTGCACGCCTGCGTCGCCGTCCAACGCCGCCTGGATCACGATCTCCAGGGCAGCCGAGACGCGGCTGCGCACGAAATCCTGCGCCAGGGTGTCGCCGCCGTGCTCCTCGATGAGGTCCTGCATCTCCTCGAGCAGGTCGTCTTCGGCCTCGGGGTCGAGGTTTCCGTCGGCGATCAGCTTCGCGACCAAACCCTTGCGCATGGCCTTGTAGACCACGCGAAGATTGGCCGGCTGCTCGGCGTCAGGGTCCTTCAGGAGTGTGGAAAAAACAAGCGCCAAATCATCGCTGATGGTGGCGGCAAGATCGTTTTCGAACACGCTGTTCGCCCTCCGCCGGCCGGCCATGCTCACCGCTGAGCATATCACAGCCCGCGCGCCCGCCCGGGGCTCACCGGGGCCCGGAGAGGACTTCCCGGACAAGCTGCTCCAGCCGCGGCACGTCGAGCGGCTTGCGCAGGACCGCCCGGATGCCCGCCTGGCGGCTCGTCTCTTCGCTGACCTGCTCGCTGTACCCGGTATAGAGCAGGATGGGAAGCTGCGGGCGCAGGCGAAGCAGCTGCGCGGCGAGCTCGCTGCCGGTGAGACCGGGCATGGTCTGGTCGGTCACGACGAGATCGAACTGCTCGGTGTCCAGGACGAAGACGCGCAGCGCCTCGGAGCCGGAGCGAAGCACGGTCGCCTGCATGCCCCAGGTCTCGAACAGCTCGCGCATGAATTCGGCAACGTCCGGCTCGTCATCGACGATCAGGACCCGGCCCGCGAGACCGGGCTCACCGCCGCCGGCCTCGCTGGTCGCCACCGCGTCGGCCGCCCGCGTGGCGCCGTCGAGCGCAGGGAAAAGGACACGGAACACGGCGCCCAGTCCGCGCCCGGTTTCCACCACGACGTGACCCCCGTGCTCGTGCACGATCCCATGCACGGTGGACAGGCCCATTCCACTGCCCTTGCCCACGTCCTTCGTCGTGAAGAACGGTTCGAAGATCCGGTCGAGATTTTCAGGTGAGATTCCCGCGCCGTTGTCGCCCACCAACAGCTCGACGTAGCGCCCGTTCACCGACTGGCGGCACGCCGTGCATACCCCGTCGGCGAGCGTCACGCCGTGTACGCCGATGGTCAGACGTCCCGAACCGGTAATGGCGTCGCGCGCGTTGATGCACAGGTTCATCAGGACCTGCTCGAACTGCACCGGGTCGAGCATTGCAGGCGGGGCGCCTGCGTCGAACTCCGTGTGGAAGGCGATCGTCGTCGGGAACGTGGAACGCAGCAGCTTGACGGCTTCCTTGACGACCGGCGCGAGCGCCAGGGGGCGGCGCTCGCCGCGCTGCCCCCTGCTGAACGTCAACATCTGCTGTATGAGGTCGCGCGCCTTCTCGCTCGAGCGCTGTGCCCGGGCCAGGTACTCAGCGAGCTTCGCATCCTTGTACTGCGCCTGGCGCTGCTCGGCGAGCACCAGGTACCCCATGACGCTGGTGAGAATATTGTTGAAGTCGTGGGCGATACCGCCGGACAGGTGGCCGATCGCCTCCATCTTCTGCGCCTGGCGCAGCTGTGCCTCCAGCCGCGCGCGCTCGTTCTCCGCGCGCTTGCGATCCGTGATCTCGCGCAGGTAACCGATGAACATCGGTCCGTCCGGCCCCTGCGCGACATCGATGGCCAGCTCGGCGGGGAACTCCGAGCGGTCCGCGCGCATGGCCTCGATCTCGACACGCCGGCCGAGGAACGGTCCCTCCCCGTTCTCGAAGTAGCGGTCCATTCCGGCGTGGTGCGCCGCCCGGTAGCGCGGCGGAATGATGATCTCCGAGAGCTGGCGGCCCATGACCTCCTCGCGCCGGTAGCCGAAACAGGTCTCGGCGGCGGGATTGAACTCGACCACCTGTCCGCGCGCGTTCATGCCGATGACGCAGTCCATGGCCGCCTCGACGGTCGCCCGAAGCCGGTCCTCGCTCTTGCGCAACGCGTCTTCGCGCTCCTTGCGTTCGGTAATGTCGCGCACGATGGCGAGCAGGTGGGGACGCCCGCCGTAGTGAACCGGAACACCGTGCACCTCCACGGCGAATTCCACGCCGTCGCGGCGGCGCGCCATGCCCTCGACGTGCAACGGCATGCCGTCATGGGATTTCTCGAGCATGGCGGCACACGCGTTCC
>Ga0326597_10008135_pt1 | contig 14184 bp, 15 predicted proteins | sample RVTome_12_FD_203789 | JGI IMG/M metagenome (GOLD analysis project Ga0326597, IMG submission 203789) | Soil microbial communities from uranium-contaminated site in the Upper Colorado River Basin, Wyoming, United States - RVT100D185 | ecosystem: Environmental > Terrestrial > Soil > Contaminated >... | reverse complement strand
TTAGGTCCAACGCCGTGGCTGAAAGCGTGGCCTCCTGTTTGTGTTAGGTCCAACACCGTGGGCTGAGAGCCTGGCCCACTGTTTGTGCTAAGTCCAGCGCCGTGGGCCAGAGCCTGACCCCCTGTTGTGCTAAGACCTCGGTGTAGTTCCACGCTGGCGCTGGTCATCGCGCGGAGTTAACACGGCCGTGCGGTGATTGCGAGGCCGGGTGTTGGCGCAAGCCAGGTGCTGCAGGCAGGCATCTCTAAAACCGCCAACACATATATCTTCAGCACGCTTTCGTATGCCCGCGCGTTCTGTAACGATAGAGGCGAACCCAGCCGAGTGATGCGAGGCAAGTGCGATGGCCGAAGGAAACGACATCTTCGATGTGACGATCGTTGGCGCGGGGCCGACAGGGCTCTTCTCCGCCTTCTACGCGGGACTGCGCGGAATGCGGACGAAGATCATCGAGGCGCTGCCGGAGATGGGCGGCCAACTGGCGGTGCTGTACCCCGAGAAGTACATCTACGACGTGCCGGGACACCCGAAGGTGCTGGCGAAGGACCTTGTGAAGCTGCTGGTGGAGCAGGTACACCTGTTCGAGCCGACGACGGTGCTGGGCCATCGCATCGAGACGCTGACGCGAAAGGAAGTGGCGGGTGAGGAGGTGTGGCGCATCGGGACGGCGACTGAGGGGCACCTGACGCGCACGGTGATCATCACGGCGGGCATTGGTGCGTTCGAGCCGAACAAGCTGGACAAGCCGGGCGTGGACGACTACATCGAACACGGGGTGTACTACTTCGTGCAGGACAAGCGGCCGTTCCGCAACAAGAAGATCCTGATCGTGGGGGGCGGCGACACGGCGGTGGACTGGGCGCTGAACCTGAAGGACTGGGCGGAGAGCATCACGCTGATCCACCGGCGCGATGGGTTCCGGGCCCACGAGGCCAGCCTGGCGCACCTGCGGACGACGGAGATCCCGATCATGACGTTCTGGGAGTTGAAGCGCATCGATGGCGACGGCGAGAAGCCGACGCAGGCGGTGATTTTCGAGAACCGCACCGCGGAGGAGCGGACGCTGGACATCGACGTCGTGCTGGTGAGCACCGGTTTCAAGGCGGCGCTGGGGCCGATCTCGACGTGGGGGCTGGAGATGGTGGACAACCGGCACATCAAGACAAACATATTCATGGAGACGAACCTTCCGGGCGTATTCGCGGGCGGAGACATTGCGGCCGTCGAGGGATCGGTGCCGCTGAACCTGATCGTGACGGGCTTCGGGCACGCGGCGATCGCGGCGAACGCCTGCAAGGCGCACATCGACCCGAAGGCCCGGATGTTCCCCGGCCACAGCAGTGAGATGAAGCTGTAGGACGGCGGGGACGTAGAACCCAGACCTAGAACCTAGAACCTAGAACCTAGAACCAAGTTTGTCTGGATCCCATGGTGTGCGCCTCCGTCGGTGCGGGTTCTCGTAAGCTTCGGGGTGGATGATGATGGTGCGATGAGACTGAAGACTGCTATGAGGTTCGCGGCGACGGGTGCCGTCGCGGCCGTGACCTTCGTGTGCTCGGCGGGTCTGGCAGGTTCGCAGACGCCGGAGTTCACGTTCGAGGTTGTCGAGGAGACTGACGCATACGTTGGGCCTTCGGGTCGACACACCTACCTGAAGATCCGCACGACCGAGGTCTATCCGTGCTACAACTACGTGCTGCCGGCGCTGGCCGAGGAACGCGAAGACGTGGTCGGGGTGATCCTCGGCGAGGTGGTGGAGCCGGCGGACTGCCTTGGCGTGGTGGGGGCGGCGCAGGCGCGCGTCGAACTGGACCCCGAACTGGGGACGCATGCGCTCGAGATCGTGTCACGGGACCGGGTCGACCGATACACCCTCTACGTCGACGGCGCGGCGATCGAATTAACGCCCGAGGACGCAGCCTTCACAGAGCCGACGGAGGACCTGGCGTACCGGTTGCCGCCGGACTCTTTCGCCTACCGCTGCTCGACGCTGCTGGGCGACGGGGAGTTCTGCGAGGACTTCGACCGCGAAGTGCGCGAGTTCGAGGTGTTCATCTACCTTCTTCCGGACGATGGCCTGTTGCCGTACGCCCTGGCAGCCGGCGGGCAGGTAAACCCGCCGCAGCAGGTGTTCCAGTACCGGACCGATACGACGTGGGCGCACATAGCGGGGCTGGTACGGGACTACACGCTGGCGGCCGACCATGTGTGCGGTCGCACGATCGAAGCAGTCAACTGGGTGGGCGAGAGGACGGGGTCGTGGGAGACGCGACCCTCAGAGCCAGGTGTTTGTGACGGTGTGGAGATCCCATCGCTGACGCCGGAGCCAGCGGAAGCGACGACCGGCCCGAGCAAAACACCGGGAGTAGCCATCACACCCGCCGCGGCGGTCTCGGACGGCGGCGACGGCGATGTTCCGGGCTGGCTATTCGCGCTGGGTGGGGGGTTGCTGGCCGGCAGCGTCTGGCTGGCGATCGGCGCGGTCGTTCGGAAGACGGACGATGCGGTCGAGGACGCGGAACCTGACGGTTAGGCGGAGTCGGCGTGCTTGGCGCGCTGGCGGTCGCGCTGGGCGCCGACCTGCTCTGCTGAGCGGCCGTAGATGTGGGGGACGTCCCACTTGTTGAGACCGGCATAGGTGTCGATCTGCGAGCGGTGGTGGACCTCGTGCTCGAGGCACATCATGAGGATGCGCCAGCCCGCGAGCGAATTGTCGGTATCGATCATCTCGATACGGCGCTCAAGCCACTCGGGCGGGGTGCCTTCCAGGCGGCTGCGAAAGTCGGCGTAGGTCTCTTCCAGCAGGGGAATCCAGTCGGTGTGCGACTGTACAGCGCGGGCGGGGTCATCAAATACCCAGCCTTCGTTGCGATAAGCGCGGGCGAAATAAAGGCGCGCACCGCCGATATGGCGCACGAGGGCACCGATGGGCCAGGCCTTCTCGCCTTCGCCCGTGGCGGGCCGGTAGGCGTCGGCCTCGGCGGCGGGCAGGGCTGAGATGTCGCGGATGGTGCGGCGCTGCAGGCCGTCGTAGTAGCGGAGGTAGTCGCCGATGTCCTTGAACATTGCGAGGTTATTGTAGCTTGCCGGTGGGTCTGGTGAGGTACCGCGCTACGCGCTATACGAAAGGGCCCGGTATTGACACCGGGCCCTTATCGTTCTGCGTTGGGCTGCCCTAGTGGCAGGCCTTGGCCTGGCCGCTGCCGTCGGCGGTCTGGAAGGACGAGCCGCAGGCGCAGGACTTGGTGGCGTTCGGGTTGTAGATGGTGAAGCCAGCCTTCATGAGGTCATCAACGTAGTCGATCTCAGCGCCTTCAAGCAGCGGGGCGCTGTCGGGGTCGACGACTAGCTTGACGCCGCGATTTTCGAGCACGAGGTCATCGTCCTCGACGTCCTTGGCCAGCGCCATGCCGTACTGGTAGCCGGAGCACCCGCCGCCAACGACGAAGACTCGAAGGCCGGTATCGGCCGGGAGGCCCTTCTCTTCGAACATGCCCTTCGCTTTTTCCGCGGCCTTCTCGGTTACGTTAATCATTCAGCACCTCGCATTAAAGGAAGCAAGTGCTTCCTATATCAAATCAATTGTCCCAGAGGCAGGGTAGGCTGTCAACGGAACTTTACCCTACATCCTCTGTCAGACGCGCACGCCCGCTCAATGTGCTCGGCCACGCCTCCGACGGCAGCGGGCACGTCCAGCAGGACCGCCTCCAACTCCCCCAGGTCGGCGGTGAGCGCCGCGGCCCACGATAGCGGCGCCGTCATCCGCACGCCGAGCGCGCCGGCGGTCGCGCGGATGTCGGTGGCGAGTTCGAGGTCGTGGGCGCCGAAGCGGTGGAGGCGGAAGCCGACCGTATGCTCTGCGGTGTGCCACTCCGTCGGCCGCTGGAGGGCATCAGATGGGATAGCCAGCAACGGCTCGATGGCGCCGTCCCACGCAGCGCGGAGGCGCTCGACCATCGAGAGCACGCTTTCGCCCGGGATACCCTGTGGTTCGCCCTTGCGCAACGGATAGGCGTCGGGGCCGGGCAACAGCGGGTCGCCGCCTGCTCGCTGCGCCGCGTACAGGGTGGCGACCGAGTAGCGTTCGTAAGTGAGCTGAACGTGGGCGCACTGCTGGCGGATGCTCCACTCGCCGGGGAAGGGATGCTGGTCGAGCATCCCGTCGGTGACGCCAACGAGGGCGGCTTCAAGGCGGGCGCGTCCGATCGGCGCCCACTGCAGGTGACGGACCGCGCTCGATGGCTCCCAGCCGGATTTCGCGAGGGCGGCGGTGATGCCGACGCGGGCAGCGGTTGAAGCGGTGATGGCGTCGCGGGCGGCGACAGAATGGGCGTCCGACCAGCGATCGGGGGCAATGGAGGCTACGGCGGCGGCAAGCGCGTCGCGGTCAGCGCGGGGGAAGCGCACGGCTACCAGTCGACGCCGAGAGCACGGAGCTGGGCTTCGAGCGCCGGGAAGTCGCCGTCGTAGTGGGCGGCGTGGAAACCAGCGTCGCGGGCGCCGGCGACGTTGTGCGGTAAGTCATCGATGTGGAGGCACGCGGCCGGCTCGAGCGACATGGCTCGCGCCGCGTGATGGAAGATGCGTGCGTCGGGCTTGGCGACGCCGATGCGGGCGGAGTTGACGATGACTTCGAAGTGATGGTGGATCTTGTGGTGGTTCTCGAGTTCGTCTTCGAGCGTGAGGGTGGCGTTCGAGATCATACCGACGCGGTAGCCGCGCTTCAGGGACTGCATCAGCGCCATGACGTTGGCGTCGAGGCCCCGCCAACACTTCACCCAGTCGGCGGCGATCTCTTTGGCGACGGACTTCCCGGCCATCGCGTTCAGCTCGCGGTTGATCGCGTCGACCCAGGCGCCCTCTGTGCCGCTCCCTACCTTGAGGGCCTGCCATTCGTCCGTGGCGTACATGGCGTTCCAGAGGCCGCCCTCGGGGAGGCCATAGCGGCGTTCGATCGCGGCCATCTCGTCGCGGTCGAGAGAGGCGATGACGCCGCCGAAGTCGAAGAAGACGGCGCGGATCACTGCGGGTCGACGCCGATCGAGCGGAGGTCGGCGGCAAACTGCTCGTAGCCGGTGAAGTAGAACCCGTGCATGCCGATGTTTCGCGCGGCGTCCGCGTAGGCCTTGTTGTCGTCGGCGAACACGGAGACTTCAGGCGCGACGGCGAGCGCCTCCATCGCGTGGTGGAAGATGCCGGGGTCCGGCTTGGCGATCTTGAGGTCGCCGGAGCCGACAAAGACGTCGAACAGCGGCAGGAGTTCCGGCTTCTCGGCGGTGAGGCGGTCCATCAGGCCGGGGATGGTGTTGGAGATCATTCCGGTCTGGTAGCCGACGGCGCGCAGCCGCTCGACGAGCGCAATCATGTGCGGGTTCAAGGGGCGGTCCGCCTTCTCGTATGCGGCCAGCACGGCGTCCGCTTTCTCGCGGCCAAGGTGTTCGACGGCAGCGACGCGGATCGAGGCCCGCCACTCGGCCTCGGTGCAAGCGCCTACCTGGTAGTCCATGTAGCGGCTCTCGCGGTAGAGGAAGTGCATGAGGGTGCGAGGTGGCAGGTCGAACTGCGCCTCGATGGCGGGGTGATCGATTCCGTCCATGTGCTGGAGGATGACGCCTCCGAAGTCGAAGAAAACAGCTTTGATGTCAGTCATATCGGTTCCAACCAATCTTCCTGCGCTAACCCTGGAATGAATGTGAAGTGCTTGTCCCGGTGCACAACGGTCAGTCCTGTTGCGACAGCGATCGCTGCTATCCACACGTCGTTGTCCGGGATTGATCTCCCCATCTTCTGTAATTGGTGCTTAAGTCGAGCATAAGACCGAGCGGCCTCCCGCGTCACGGGCAGAATGTCCGTAAACAATGACAGCGCGGCCTGAAGCTCGGCTCGACGTGGGCCCAAGGTGCCCTGTCCGATGCGCGTGAGACCATACTCAATCTCGCCCTCGGTCACGACCGATGTATACAGGACTACGTTAGGGTTCAGACGAGCGACTCGATTGACCACGTCCTCCTGGCGGTTCATGATCGGGCCAACGACCGACGTGTCAGTCAGATAGTTCATCGAACGGTGAATCGAAGTTAGTCATCGTGCGCTCTTTAATGACCTCTTCCATGACCCTGTGAAACTCCGGATCAGGGAAGATCCCGACCATCTTGAGGATGGCCTGCGGCGATCCCTTTCGTGGTTCGCCAGGCTGGGTGTGATCGACCGTCACCTGCGTTTCAACATCAGACCGCCGAAGGCGCAGGACTCGACGCGAGTGGCGAACGGCCGGTAGGCGCCCTTCACCGACCCAGCGGTAGATGGTGTGCGGGGTGACCTTGAGGATGGCGGCCGCTTCCTTGACGGTAAGGAGTTCGTCGTGAGTTTGAACCATGTCCACTAAAGTATACCAAAGTACACAAGACGCAACTACAGGCCACTACAGGCTATAGGCCCTCGTAACGATTCGCGATCGGTACCCGGCGGTCGCGGCCGAATGCCTTCGGGGTGATCTTGACGCCCGGCGGGGACTGGCGGCGCTTGTACTCGTTGCGGTTGATCATGCGAACGGTGCGGACGACCGTCTCTTCGTCGAAGCCCATGGCGACGATTTCGTGAGCGCTGCGGTCGTTTTCGACGTATTCCTCGATGATGGCGTCCAGCACCTCGTACGGCGGGAGGGTGTCCTGGTCGAGTTGGCCCGGCTTCAACTCGGCGCTCGGGGGCTTGGTGAGTACGGTTTCGGGGATCACCGGCGACACTGTATTGCGGTGACGCGAGATGTCGTACACGAGCGTTTTCGGAACGTCCTTGATGACCGCGTACCCGCCGGACATATCTCCGTAGAGCGTGGCGTAACCGGTGGCGAACTCACTCTTGTTGCCCGTGGTCAGTACGATCCAGCCGAACTTGTTCGAGAGCGCCATGATGATATTGCCGCGGATGCGCGACTGGATGTTCTCCTCGGCCGTCCCGGGCTCGCCGCCGCCGAGTTCGGCGAACGGCATCTCGAGCATCTCGAGGTAGGCGGCGTGGGCGGGTTCGATGGGGACGATGAGAAAGCGGATGCCGAGGTTCTGGGCCAGGTCCTGCGCGTCCTTGATGCTACCCTCGCTGGAATAGCGAGAGGGCATTCCGACGCCGACGACGTTCTCGGCACCGATGGCGTCGACCGCGACGGCCGCGACGATGCTGGAGTCGATGCCCCCGGAGAGGGCGATCAGCGCTTTCTTGAAGCCGGTCTTGCGGAGGTAGTCGCGGGTCCCGGTGACCAGCGCCGAGTAGACTTCCGCTTCGTGGCTCAGTTCGGGCTCGATACGGGCGTGGAGCGCCTGGCGGTCGTTGGGGGCACCGTCGATGGCGAGATCGTGGACGAGCAGGTCCTCGTCGAACATCTTCGCGCGGGCCACCAGCCCCCCTGTCGCGTCGAGGACCATCGAGCCGCCGTCGAAGACGAGTTCGTCCTGACCGCCGACCTGGTTCGTGTAGCAGACAGCAACTCCGTAGTCACGAGCGCGGCCGGCGAGCATCTCCTCGCGGAAGGCGCGCTTGCCGGCGTGGAACGGCGAACCGTTGATGTTGAGGATCACGCGCGCACCACCGGCGGCCTGGGCTTGAGTGGGGTCGCCGGGGAACCAGATGTCCTCGCAGATGTTCACGCCAACCGGAACCCCCGCGGTGGTGTACACGGGGCTGAGGTCCCCCGGGGTGAAGTAACGGATCTCGTCGAAGACGCCGTAGTTGGGCAGCCGTTGCTTGCGGTAGACGTGAGCGACGCGGCCGTCTTCAACGATCGCCGCGGCGTTGAAGATGTGATCGCCCTCGCGGTCGACGAAACCGATGACAGCGGTGATGCCGGCGCAGGCGGCCGCGGCGCTTTCCAGCGCGGCGAGGTTGTCGTCTATGAAGCGGCGGCGCAGGAGGAGGTCTTCGGGCGGGTAGCCGGTGATCGTCAGTTCGGGGAAGCACACCACGTCGGCTCCGGCCGTGCGAGCCCGGACCGCGTAGTCGGCGACCTTCGCGACGTTGCCGTCGAGGTCGCCGATGGTGGTGTTGATCTGCGCCAGGGCTACGCGAAGAGTGTTCATCTGCGACTTAGTGTACCTCTCACACTAACCGTAATTCCGGCTGGGTGCCGCAGTCAACTTTACCGCACCTGGGTGGACGCTCTGTCCATGGACAGGCATGCCTTAACCTTGACCGTCATGTACCCTTGTGATATTCCCTACAAACGACACGTAAAGCCTCAGGAGATCGCATGGAATACATTCAGACAATATTGTTTCAGATACCGGCCTCGCGGCTCGAAGAAGCCTCCGCGGGCGGAGGGCTGCTGGCGGAGCTCGACGAGCACCGGCAGTTCCTGAAGGGCCAGGCCGGGTTCCGCGACATTCGCATCACCCGCTCGATCAATAACGAGGGCAACATCCTCGTGATGACCGAGACCCGGTGGAGTGATGACGGCAGCCTCGTGCGGTACGAGACGAACGAGCCGAACGCGGCCACGATCGTCCGCAAGCACGACGCGGTCCTCGTACCGGGGAGCCTGCAGGTGCTCGACATGGAGGCGCTGCGGACCGAATCTTCGTTCAAGCACGGCGATGAGGCGACGGACGCGCGGGCGAGGACGATCCTGCCAATCGCGATCCCGTTCGCGGTGCTGGCATTCGCGCTGCTGGCGATCTACGGACTTTCCCGGGTGTACCTTGAGATACGGGGCGACGGCGCCGTGGCACTGGCGACAGGCCTGGCCATCGGCGTGATGATCTTCGCGCTGTACTTCGCGGCGAACCCGAAAGCGCCCGGCTGGCAGATCGGCGCCGTGGTGGCGCTTTTGGCGGTGAGCCTGGCGGGGGGCACCGTGTGGGCAGTCGCGAACGAGGACGAAGTCCACGAGGAGGCTGGTGTGGAGGAGCCCGGCGGCGGCGGAGAGCCGGGCGGCGGAGAGGCGCCGAGCGGCAGCCCAGAACCGGGCGCGGGAGGCCTGGTGCTATCGATGAAGGACAACTTCTTCGAGTTCGACGGCGAGCAGAATCCGGCGATCACGGTGACGGCGGGCGAGGAGACGGTGTTCGAGGCGCCGAACGAGGGTGCGGCGATCCACAACGTCCACGTGGCGATCGCGGACGACTTCGATACCTGTTCGCCGGACGGCAACGACCCATGCACCGACCCGGACACAGTCCGTGGCGGGCAGGACTCGACTCTGACGATCACCCTGGAGGCCGGCGAGTACAAGTTCCAGTGCGACTTCCACCCAACGGAGATGACGGGGACCTTCATCGCTGAGTAATTGCATCCGGCACGACAAGAGGCGGGGCGCATGCGCCCCGCCTCTTCATTTTGCGCGTAGAGGATCTAGGCCCTGGGGCTGAGGCCGAGGTCCGACAGTTCCTGCTCCACCTCGGACCACGGTAGCTTCGCGTCGGCCTGGTCGCGTTCGTACCACTTGAAGAAAGCGACGCCGATGAAGCCCCAGAGGATGAGGCTGCCGATGACCTTCATGATGAACGCTGCGACCTGCTGGTCCTCGACTGCCGTCATGCCCCAGATGCGGGGCGCTTCGGCGTAGAAGTCGTAGACGGGCGTTGAGGAGAAGGTGATGAAGGAGCCGATTACGGACGGGACCAGCGACTGCACGAACAGGTATGCCATCTGGTAAGGGTAAGAGAGTTGCGGCAGGCCGGGGACCCGGGTGATCACGGACCACCACATCTGGACGGAGGCCGTGACGATGAGGGCGTGGACAACGAAGTGGAACCAGTGATGAGTAAGGGCGTAGTCAACGACGTGCGGGAGGTGGGTGATAACCAACAGCATGTTGAGGCTGAAGATGGCGACGAGGGGGTTGAGCATCACGCGGGCCACGGCAACCACGCCCTTACGCAGCAGCACGGCCTCGTAGAGCCACGTGGGGATGCCGGCAAGCAGAAGTGGTGGGGCGACCAGCGATAGTAGCATGTGCTGGGTCATGTGGACGCTGAAGAGGTAATTTTCGGCCAGGTCGTGGACCGGGGAGCCAGCCGCGAGGTAGATGACGCCAACGCCAGAGCAGTACAGGATGGCCTGGCTGCGTCCGATGCGCTTCGCGCCGCTGATGCGCGGACGCCAAACGACGACTGCGTACCAGTAGGCGATGAGCAGTCCGGCGACGAGGACGAGAACGTCGGGGTGCAGGTGCCACTGCAGCCACTCTGGTCCTTGACCGGCGATGTGGAGAAGCGGCATTGTCATGATTTTGTCTCTGCCAGCGGCGCGCTTATTGCCGGGGGGCAGCCTCCTTAGACCAATGATCCGCGCTGGGCGGCGATGACGATCGCGAAGAGGATCGCTGTACCAAGGAGCCCAGTGGCGAACAACATTGCGAATAGCCTGTTGTCGAACTTGAGGTGCATGAACCAGAGGACGACGAGCGAGAATTTGGCCAGCGAAAGCACGATAAGAATCGCAACCAACGCGTTGTAGCTCATGTCCAGGTAGTACAGGCCGACTTCGACGGCGGTGATGATGAAGAGGATGGCGCCGATCTGGAGGTATTCCAGCGGACCTGGGTGGTGCTCTTCGTGCGCCTCGGGTGCGTGCTGCGGCGTGGGCGGCTCGCCTTTTTGCTTTCGGTATTCGGCCAGAGTCATGTGATACCCCTAAGGCTGGACCAGGTAGATGAGCGTAAAGATGACGATCCAGACGATGTCGACGAAGTGCCAGTAAAGCCCGGCAAGCTCGATATTCAGGCTGTTTTTCTGTTGAATGCCTCCGCGCAAGGAGTATACAAACAGCGACAGCAGAATCACGATGCCGACCGTGACGTGGGCTCCGTGGAAGCCGGTCAGAACGAAGAAGGTGGTGCCAAAGAGGTTTGTGCTGAGGCTTAGCCCTTCGTGGTTGAATTCGGTGAACTCGTACGCCTGCCCGGCGATGAACAGCGCACCCAGCAACGCGGTGCAGAGCAGCCACACCTGCATCCCGCGGACGTTGCCCTTCTGGATGGCCGCGAGGGCCAGCACCATGCTGACACTGCTCATGAGCAGCACGAAGGCGCTGACGGACGTAAACGGGATGTCGAAGAGGTCTTCGGGGTAGGGGCCGACCAGGCTGCGGTCGCGATAGAGCAGGTAGGCCGCGATGAACGATCCGAAGAAGAGGCAGTCGCTGGCAAGGAAGAGCCACATCAGCAGCTTCTTGTTGTCGATGCCGGTCGAGGTCTCGAGGTGTTGGGTGCCGGCTGACATCTAGTCTTCCTCCGTGGCGGGTTCCAGCGCCCACCCGAACAGTCCGACGAGGAGGAGCGTGGCGCCCACGGGAACGAGGGCGTATTCGTAGATGAGTCCGAGCGCTATGACCGGGAGGCCGGACGAAGCGATCAGCGGGAAGAACGACGGAGATGGCATATGGACATCGGCGTGCTCGTCGCCGTGATCGCCATGGCCATCGTCACCGTGGGACACGTCGACGGCGGCGCCGGCAACGGTGGGGAGCACGTTGCCCTGTTCATCTTCGCGGTACTTCTGGTGCCAGAAGTCGTCGAGGGCGTGCACGGTTGGAATCGTTGCGAAGTTGTAGTGGGGAGGAGGCGAGGAGATCGTCCACTCCAGCGTGCGGGCGTCCCACGGGTCGGGGCCCGCGACTGCGCCCTTCTTGAGGATGATGTTGATGATGAAGTTGATCAGGAAGATGAGTACCGACAGGGCAATCGTGAACGCTCCGACGGTCGCCATGAGGTTCCAGAGGTCCCAGCCCATACCGTCCTGGTACGTGTAGATGCGGCGGGGCATGCCGAGGAGGCCGGACATGTGCATCGGGAAGAACGTGAGGTTGAAACCGACGAGCATGACCCAGAAGTTGAGGTGGCCGAGGGTTTCGTTCATCATCCGGCCGCTGAACTTCGGCGCCCAGTAGTAGATGCCGCCGATGAGGGCAAAGATCGCGCCACCGAACAGCACGTAGTGGAAGTGGGCGACGATGTAGTAGCTGTCCTGCTGCTGGTAGTCGGACGTCACCATCGAGTGGGTGATCCCGGAAAGGCCGCCAATCGTGAACATCGCCACAGCGCCGATAGCGAACATCATCGGGGACCTGAGCCGGATGACGCCGCCCCAGAGGCTGCCCATCCAGTTGAAGATCTTGACGCCGGTGGGCACTCCAATGAGGATCGTCGACACACCGAAGGCGGAGTTAGCGATCGTCCCAAGGCCCGTCGTGTACATGTGGTGGACCCACACACCCCAGCTCATGAAGCCGATGGCGATGCCGGAGAACACGACGAACGGATAGCCAAAGAGCGGCTTCCTTGAAAACGTCGGGATGATCTCGGAGATGATTCCGAAGGCCGGCAAGATCAGGATGTAGACCTCCGGGTGGCCGAAGAGCCAGAACATATGCTGCCAGAGGAGGGGGTTGCCGCCGGCTTCGGCATTGAAGAAGTTCGCATTGAAGAGCCGGTCGAACGTGAGCTCGAACAGGGCTACGGCGATGATTGGCATCGCGAAGATGATCAGGAACGAGGTGACGAGCGTCATCCAGATGAACACCGGCATGCGGAACAGCGTCATCCCGGGCGCGCGCATGTTGAGGATGGTAACGATGAAGTTCAGGCCACCCACCAGGGACGAGAGGCCCAGGATCTGCAGGCCGAGGGCATAGAAGTCCATCCCGTGCCCCGAGGTGTACTGGTTGAGGTTGAGCGGCGCATAGCCAAACCAGCCGCCGTCGGGGGCGCCGAGTTCGCCGTTGAGGATGTCGCCGGTGAAAAAGCTGATGTTGAGGAAGATGACGCCGCCGAGGAACGTCCAGTAGCTGAACGCGTTGAGGCGGGGGAAGGCGACGTCGCGGGCGCCGATCATGAGCGGCACCATGAGGTTGAAGAACGCCGCGCTCAGCGGCATGACGACTCCGAAGACCATCGTCACGCCGTGCATGGTAAAGAGGCGGTTGTACTGGTCCGCATCGAGGACGCTGCCATTGGGCGTCGCCAGCTGCGTGCGGATTAGCAGCGCCTCGATGCCCGCCACCACGAACATGACGAAGGCGGTGACACCGTAAAGAACGCCGATGCGCTTGTGGTCGATCGTGCAGAGCCAGCTGAGGATGCCATGTCCCGATGCAGCCGATGCCCGGACGTTCTTCAGCGCCTGAGCCAGGCCGCTTCTTCGCGGAGCCGCGATCGTTGCCATGGTCTAGCTTCCCTCTGTCGCTTCTGGAGTGCCTGTTGGCTCACCGGCCTCATCGCCGGGTACAGCGTCGCCGCCGCCGAGCGCCTCGTCGACCCACGCCTCGAAGTCCGCTTCGTCGTCGGCAAAAATGGTCATGGTCATCAAGGCGTGGTTCAGTCCACAGTACTCGGCGCACTGGCCGTGGAAAGTGCCGGGCCCATCGGCGATCAGCCAGAGCTTGTTCAGCGCCTGGCCGGCGCAATTCGGATCCAGGAGCGGATCCGTGCCTGCCTCCGGCGGAATGACATTGCAGGGCATGACGTCGCGTTTGCCGCCGAGCTTGGGGATCCAGAAACTGTGGATCACGTCGATCGACCGCAGGCGGAAGTTGACTTCGCGCCCGGCGGGAATGTGCGCTTCGTTGATGGTGGAGAGCGGAAATCCCTCGGCGTCGAGTTCGGCCGGGTACTGGAACTCCCAGGCGTAGCGCTGGCCGATCACATCGATGACGTAGGCGTCGTCGCTGGGTTCGCGGCCGAGGTCATAGATGCTCTGCACCATGGGGATGCCGACGATGAGGAGCACCACGGCCGGCGCGATCGTCCACATGACCTCGAGCCTGGTGTTCCCGTGGACCTGCTTCGGCGGGGCCTGGCTGGGATCGCGCTCGCGGAAGCGAAGGACCGCGACGATGATGCCCGCGAACACGAGGATCATGACGGCGATGGCCGGCCACATTGCGAGGTAGAAGATATCTCGCTGTTCCCTGGCGACGTGCCCCTTGGCGTCGAAGGTGTTCTGGGGGGTGTCGGTGTCGCAGCCGGAGGTGGCCAGCGCCAGGAGGAGGAGAAGCGCCAACAACGGCAGCCAGCGCGGCGCCGTTTGGCGGAGGTTGCTCAGAAGGTACTTCACGTTCAGTCGTAAAAGGTTTGCCCGAAGCGGGCGAAATTTATGCCTATGATGGAATACCGATTTGCGTGCGTCAACGCACCGCGCGTTACCACGGTGAGCCGACCAGCGTGTCGGCGGCAATCGCCGCGAAGAGGAGTCCCAG